>JAABUK010000450.1_pt1 | contig 86910 bp, 85 predicted proteins | sample 5559141 | NCBI WGS metagenome assembly JAABUK01 (sample SAMN10711869, study PRJNA513367) | rock metagenome | isolation source: Antarctica rocks | place: Antarctica: Victoria Land, Pudding Butte nord | collected 2016-01-03
AACCTCCCGAATTACCTGAGTTGGCGGAGAACGATCGAAGCCCTCGGAGCTGCGTCCAATCCACCGGCGTGGCTCATGGGAGCAGCTGGACTGGGGCCATATCAACAGGCTTCGCAATAAGAGCGTTCGAATTTGATAACCGGCGTCAACTGCCGCCCAGTGCCGCGGCATCGGGCAGGAAATAGTCGGTCCAGGCGTGCGGGAGTGTGCGCAGCGTGCCGATGTGGTTGAGGAACTCGGCGAACCGAAACGTGCCCTCGGGCTTGACGTCGAACACCATATCCGGCTGCCGGAGCAGTGCTGCCAGCTCGGCCTTCGCCAGCCGGTCATGTGATATCTCGAGGTAATCCTGCGCTGCCTGCTCGGGGTCGGCGCGGATTGCAGCGATCGCGTCTGCCGACGCCGCAGCGACCGCACGCACCAGCGCCGGTTGCTGTCCGGCGAAGCGCGTCGTGGTGAACATGATCGCGCTGGACAGCGGCGAGCCTAGGATGTCGGCCGAGCCGGTCACCACGTGCGCCCCCGGGACGTCCCGCAGCTCGCGGGTGATGAAGGGCGGCGAGGCGAAATGGCTCCGAATCTCGTGGCTCGGGTTCATCATGGCGCCATAAGCGTCACCATGGCCGAGCTGCACGGCGTTGGCGTTCAATCGGCGCCACTGGTCGGCGCCGTACGCCCGCTCCGCCGCGATCTCCAGCAGGATGGCCTGGGTGGACACCAGCACGGTCGGCACCGCGATCCGGTCGTCGGGCCCATAATCGCGGATGTCGTGCAGGCGCGGGTCGCGGGTGACCAGGACCGCGGGAAGCGCCGAGTTCGACACAATGCCCTTCACCCCGCCGCGCGTGCGGTCCCATAGCAGCAGAAGGTTGCCAGGCCCGGCGTTCACCACGTCGACCGAGCCCGCCAGCATCGCGTCAGTGGCGTTGCCGCCGCCCGGAAAGTCGATCCATTCCACCCGAGCACCCGGCACTCCCAGCCGCTCGGCCTGCGCCTCGACGAGATTGCGTCGTTGCATGAGGTAGGTTGGCAGGAAGTTGACGCCCTGGATACGCGCAATGCGTATCTCGGGCCGAGGCTGTGCCCGCGACGATGCCGCCGGCAGCAGCACTGCGGCCGAGGCCGTCAGGAGCCGACGCCGATCGATCATGCCATGCCCCTGATTCGCGTCGCATGCTCCGCGTTCACCGCGCCCGCAGGCACCCGCCCCTGCGCCAGGTCCCCAACCTGCCGCACCGTGTCGAACGCCTGGTGCTCCGCCGCCTCCGGGGTGAGGCCGCCGATGTGCGGCGTCGCGATCACGTCGGGGCGGCCGGCCAGGGCGGCCGTCGGCTTCTGGTCCGGGGCGCGGCCAACGTCCAGCGCGGCGCCCGCCAGGTGCCCGGCCTCCAGCGCGTCCCGCAGCGCGGCCTCGTCCACCAGCCCGCCGCGGGATAGGTTGATGAAGTAGGCGCCTCGCCGCATGCGGGCGAAGGCGCCGGCATCCATCAGGTTCTCCGTTTCCACCGTGGCAAGGGCGAGGCAGACCACGAAGTCCGCCTCGGCCAGCAACGTGGCGAACGGGACCCGGTGCAGCGCGGGATCGGCAATCTCGGCATAGGGGTCGGCCACCAGAACGCGCATGCCCAGCGCTACGGCGAGCGGCGCCAGGCTCCGGCCGATCGCGCCATAGCCGATGATGCCGAGCGTGGCGCCGGCGAGCTGGCGGCCTGGCCGCGGCGTTGGATCGAGGCCGGCGCGGTAATCCACGACGGCGCGGGACACGCCCCGGGCGAGATCCACCATGAAGCCGAGCGCCAGCTCGGTGACGGCCGCCACGAACCCCGGCGTCGCCTGCGTGACCAGCACGCCGTGACGCGATGCGGCGGGCACGTCGATCGTGCTGATGTCGACCGCGACCCGGCACACCGCGATCAGGCCGGGCAACGCCGCGAACACCGGCGCGGCCACTGGGACCGTCCGGTCCGCCACAATCACGTCCACGTCGGCCGCCGCCGCAATGAGCGCAGCCGGGTCGTCCAGTACGCGGCCGGAGGTGTTGAGCCGCACCTCCCCATGCCGGCGCAGCGCGGCCAGGGCGCGGTCGCCGTAGTAGTTCGTTAGCATGTGCGGCGTGTGGGTCAGCAGGATGCGGATCATGCCCACAGCCTGGCAGACAAGCCGGTTGATTGCACGCCATGCGCGCCGTAGGGTCGGACGGCGAAACAAAAACCGGCACCGGCCGGATCAGGGGAGCGAGACGATGGACGCTGGGAACACGAGGACCCGCCGGGCCCTGCTGCAGGCTGCCGGGGCAGTGGCGGCGGCGCCCGCCATCATCGGCCGGGCGCAGGCGGCGCCGCTGCGCATGCGGCTGTCGAGCTCGCTGCCCAACGATCCGAAATACGCCAATGGCCGCACCTTCTCCGACATGCTGCAGAAAGCGTTGGGCGAGAACGGCCTGGGCGAGCAGATCGCCATCCAGTTCTTCCCGGACAACCAGCTGGGCCAGGAGATCGACGTCATCAACTCGGTGAAGCTCGGCGTCATCGACATGATGGTGTCCGGCACCTCGATCTCCGCCAACCTCGTGCCGCTCGTGGGCGTGCTGGACCTCGGCTATCTGTTTCAGAGCTTCCCACAGCAGACCCGGGCGATCGACGCCGGCGCGGGCAAGCCGATCGAGGATGCGCTGCTCAAGGGCGCCGGCATCCACGTGATCGCCTGGTCCTATAATTTCGGCGCCCGCAGCGTGCTGGCAAAAAAGGCGGTGAACACGCCGGAGGACCTGGCCGGCCTCAAGATCCGCACCCTGCCCAACCCGGTGATCACCGAATGCCTACGCCTGATGGGCGCCGCCGCGACGCCGCTGGCGTTTGGCGAGATCTACACGGCGCTGCAGGCCGGCGTGCTGGACGGGCTGGAGCATGACCCGCCGACCATCCTCGCCAGCAAGTTCTACGAGACCGCCAAGTTCTACTCCCTGACCGAGCATATATTCTCGCCGCTGGTGGCCTATTTCAGCGATGTCACCTTCAAGCGCATGGACCCGAAACTGCGGGAGGGGTTCCTCGACGCCGCCAAACGCGCCGCGGTGGTGCACCGGGCGCACGGACTCGCGGCCGAGCAGGAGGCGCTCGGCGTGCTGAGGTCGAACGGCGTCACGGTGATCGCCTGCGACAAGGCGGCGTTCCGCAAGCGGGTGCTGCCGCAGACCGAGGCGTTCGTGCGCCGCATGCCGGATGCGAAGCCGGTGGTCGACCGCATCCAGGACACGTCCGCCTAGCGTGCGCCGCGCCCTCGACCGCATCATCGGCCTCCTGCTGGCCGGGGTCGATGCGGTCGCAGCCACGCTGCTGTTCATCGACCTGCTGGTCGTCTCGGCGTCCGTGCTGTCCCGCTACGTGCTGAACGACCCCATCGAGTGGTCCGATGACGCGGCGCGAGAGCTGATGGTGGCCTCCAGCTTCTTCGGCGCGGCTGGGGCCATTGCGCGGGGCGAGAACGTCGGCGTGTCGTTCTTCGTGGACCGGCTGGGCCCGGCGGCTCGGCAGGCGGCGGCGGCGGGCGGCGGCTTCGCCGTGGCGCTGACCGCGGCGGCGGTGGCGCTGTATGCGCTGCGGCTTGGGGCGCTCACCACGGGGCAGACGACCGGGTCGGGCCTGCCGCTGCAGTGGGGGTTCTACCCCATGGGCGCGGCCGGGGTGTGCATGGCGCTGTTCAGCCTGCACCGGCTGACCAAGATGCGCTTGCGGGACGTGCTGGCGGGCGCCGTCGTGGTCGCCGCCGTCGCCGCGCTGCTGTTCGGCTGGGGCGCCCTGAGCGATGAGCCGAACGCCTCGCTGATCATGTTGGTAGGATTCCTCATCTGCCTCGCCGGCGGCATGCCGATCGGCTTCGTGCTGGCCCTGTCGGCCTTGCTGTTCGTCTGGATCGAGGGCTCGCTGCCCGGCGTCATCTTCGCGCAGCAGCTCGCGCGCGGGATCGACAACTTCGTGCTGCTCGCCATCCCGTTCTTCATCCTGGTCGGCTACGTGATGGAGGCGAACGGCATGTCCGTCCGGATCATCGCGCTGCTGGAGCGGCTGGTGGGCCGGGTGCGCGGCGGGCTCGATGTCGTGATGGTGCTGGCCATGGTCGTATTCTCCGGCATCTCGGGGTCGAAGATGGCCGACGTGGCCGCGGTCGGCTCCGTGCTGATCCCGGCGGCCCGGCGGTCCCAGCAGGACCCGGGTCGCGCCGTCGCATTGCTGGCCGCCTCCGCCGTGATGGCGGAGACCATCCCGCCCTGCATCAACCTGATCATCTTGGGGTTCGTCGCCAGCCTGTCGATCGGTGGGCTGTTCATGGCCGGGCTGGTGCCGGCGGCGCTGATGGCAGCGGCGCTCATCGGCGTCGCCGTGCTATTCGGCGGTCGCACCAGCCAAGCGGCGTGGGACGCCGTGCCACGGCCGCCACTGCGCACCCTATGGAGCGGCGCCGTGGTGGTCGTCGGCCTGCTGGTCATCATCTTCGGCGGCTTCCGGTCGGGCTTTGCGACCGCGACCGAGATTTCGGCGTTCGCGGCGGCCTACGCACTCATCGTGGGCGGGATCGCCTTTCGGGAGCTGAGCCTGCGCGGCATGGCGCGCACCTTCGTGAACGCGGCGACGCGGTCCGGGCTCGTGTTGTTCATCGTCGCGGCGGCGCAGGCGGTCGCGTTCCTGCTGACCATCCAGCAAATCCCGCACGCGCTCGCCGAGGCGATGATCGCGCTGTCCCGCGACCACGGCACCTGGATGTTCATGCTGCTCAGCATCGGCATCCTGATCGTCATGGGGTCGGTGCTGGAGGGCGCAGCCGCGCTTATCATCTTCGGCCCGCTGCTGGTGCCGGTGGCGGCGCAGCTTGGCATCGCGCCGCTGCATTACGGGGTGGTGCTGGTGATCGCGATGGGCATCGGCCTGTTCGCGCCGCCGCTCGGCCTTGGGCTGTATGGCGCCTGCCTGATCGGCGGGGTGCCGGTCGAGGTGACGGTCAAGCCGATGCTGGCCTACCTTTCGCTGCTGCTCGCCTGCCTGCTGGTGATTGCGTTCGTGCCGGCCCTCGCTTTGTGGCTGCCGCATGCGATGGGGTACTAGGCGGAGGTCCACCGGGGTCGCCCGCCACCCTAGTCGAAGTGGCTGGCCAGCTCGTGGTCCGGCGTGTTGGTCAGGTCCTTGCTGAGCGACTTCGACAGCACTGCCTTGGCTGCCTTGTTCAGGTGCTCGCGAATCTGGTGCAGCGCATGCGCCGGTGCCGCCAGCACGATGCTGTCCACCTTGCCGGTCCGCACCGCCTCGTTCAGTTCGTCCGCGACCTTCTTCTCGAAGGCCAGTTTTGCCTGCTCGTGCGGGTCCGCTTCTGGTGCCGTGAGCTGGCTGCGGCCAGCCGCGGGATCGTTATCGGCGTTGCCCTGACCCGAATTGTCGAAGACATGCACCGTGTGCATACCTTGTTTCGTCTTGGTCAGCACCCGCGCCTTGCCGCCATCGGCAACGACATACCACGTCACGTCGTCCTTGCTGCCCTTGCTCATGCCGCTCTCCAAACTACTGTGAAGCGTCAACGTCTGACGCGTGCTGCCGTTCGCCCATCGCGTTCCGTTCGCCTTGGTGGCACGGCCCACCATCATCTGCGGGCCGGACGGCTTGCCCCCTGATACCACGTCGGCTTATCCCAACGCCGCGACGCGGGATCGAGCTGGAAGGATTGATGATGCAAGCGAGAAACAATCGCAAGCCGGGGCGCGCCGTCCCACCATCCAGGCCCGTGGACACGGACCGCTTGCGCGACCACATCGCAGGGCTGCTCCTGGAGGCCACGAGCTTCATTTCGCCGGCGCGGGTCGAGGAAACCATGCGCGGGTGGCTGGCGCGTGCCGAACCCCTAGCCGGCGACCCGGGCCAGGAGATGCGGCTCGCGGCCGGCGCCCTCGGAATGGCGATGGACCTGGCCCTGTTCACTCCGTCTGCGAGCGGCGCGACGGCGTTCGACCGGCTGGCGCGCCAGCGCGGCCGCATGGACACGGACGATACTGCAGCGCTCGAGGTGCTGCGCCGGACGCAGTTCCGGCTGCTGCGGGTGGAGGCGGTGGACGGCCAGGGTGTCGTCCAGCTGCGCGATCTGGTCACGGAGGACGTGCTGCAGGTGCTTGACGAGAACATCCCGGCCGAGGCCGTCGGGGTGGCGCTCGTCGGACGCCTCGCCCCCATAGGTGACGGCCAGCATGTGTTCACCAGCGGGATCACGCCGCTCGACGAGGCGGGACTTGCAGTCACCAGCGCTTTCGTCCGCCCCGGTGGACGCGGGCTGCTCAACCCGCTGCGTTGCGCCGAGGCGGTCTATCGCCACGTCATGCGTCACGGCACGCTGGAGATTCCGGGCCTGAACCGGCCGCTGGACGGCGATGGCGACGACCTGCTGGACGACGTTGGCGAGATCGACCTCCTGGCCCTGCGCTGGGCGGAGCCAAACGGGGAGCGTGACCCGGCGGATGTGCAGTTCGTCCGCATGCAGGCCGACCTTGCCACGGTCCTCGATGTGCTCGCCTCGGCTGCCAACACGCGCGAGCATGGGCTCGACGCGCTTTCGGACGCCTATGCGGCGATCGCCCTGCTTCAGCTGGAAACGATGCACCGCCGCTCGGCCGCCGGGTCCGGCATGGTGGGGCTGGACACGGTGGCGGCGGCGCTGGAAGCCGGGATTGCTGCGGGCGAGCTCCCACCGGGCACGCGGACCGTGTTCGACGAGGTGCGGCGCCGGCTTGGGACAGCGCCCTCTGCTGCGGGCCGGCGCGATGCCGAGCTGGACAGGCTGATCGGCCGCATCCAGGCGCTGCGGGCCAAGACGGTCGAGCAGGGCTGCACGGAGCAGGAGGCGCTTGCGGCCGCGGAGAAGGTGGCGGAGCTGCTGGACCGCTACGGCCTCAGCCTGAGCGAGCTCGATCTGCAGCAACAGGCCTGCGAGGGCATGCCGGTCGAGACCGGGCGGCGGCGCGTCGGACCCGTCGACGACTGTGTGCCCGCTGTCGCGGCATTCTTCGATTGCCGGGTCTGGGGGGAAAAGAGCGCCTCGGGCACGTTGCGCTACGTGTTCTTTGGCCTGCCTGCCGATGTCGCAGCGGCACGCTACCTCTACGAATTGGTCGAGCGGGCCTTTGCGACCGAGACGGCGCGGTTCCAGACTGGTGAGACCTACACGGCCGCGCACACGCGGGTCCGCCGCACCGCGACCAACTCCTTCCAGATCGGCCTAGCCCGCGGCATCGCGAGCAAGCTGCAGACCCTGCGCGACGCGCGCGAGGCAACCCTGCGCAGCGCGTCGGGACGCGATCTGGTCGTCGCCAAGGCGGATGTCGTGGACGCGGAGCTGTCCAAGCTCGGTATGCAGTTCCGCACCCGCAAGGGTACGGCCGGCCGGCGCGTGCTGCTGGATGCGTTCGAGGAAGGCCACGAAGCCGGGCTCGGCTTCGAATACACGCCGGGCGTCACGCACGCACAGCCCTAGCGCCCTCGCCCTCAGCGATAGGCGCTGCCGTCCTCCGCGCGTTGCGGGGCGTCGATGAAGCGGCCCTGCTCCGGCACGGCCAACTGGTCGAAGTCCCGTGCAAGGATCCGCAACGCCTCCCGCATCGCCGCACCCTGCATGGCCCGGCCGTGGCCCGTGACCACCAGCTCCGGCTCCAGCAGCGCCAGGCGCATGACGGAATCGCGGGCCGCCTGCCAGTCATGCGTGAAGTATTTTGGCGGCCCATGCAGTTCCGGCTCCTGCACGACGGCCGCATACGCCGACTCCTGGGCCGTCGTGATGAAGGCATCGCCCGCGATCATCGCCCGGTCCGCCTCGCGCCACAGCGAAACCTGCCCGACCGAGTGCCCCGGCGTGTGCAGCCAGCGCCAGCCCGGCATCTCCGGCACGCTGCCGTCCTCGGGCAGCGGGCGCAGCCGCTCCTGCACATTGACCGGCCCGCGGGGGAACAGCGGCGATAGCAGCGCCGTCAATCCCCCGCCCACCGTCGGATCGGGCGGCGGATAGGACGCGCTGCCGTCCAGATAGGGCAATTCCAAGGTGTGGGCGTAAACCGGCACGTCCCATCCGCGGGACAGCTCCTCAAGCGTGCCGACGTGATCGAAATGCCCATGCGTGAGCACGATCGCGGCAGGCGGCACATCCGCGCCGAACAGCTCGGCCGCCGCGCGCCTGATCCGGCCGGCCATGCCGATGATGCCTGTGTCGACCAGCACCCAGTGACGCGCGCCCGGCAAGCCGTAGAAGACGACGTTTACGATGGCGAGACGTACATACGCAAGGTCGAGCGCGACCTCGATCGTACCGTCGTCCTGCGCCTCGCCCGCGATGTCGGACTGGCTCATCGGTATCTGTTGGGCCATGGTTTCCCCCCGGTTCGACCTACCCTAGTCAACGCGGCAGGGGCGGGGATATCGCGGCCGCGTGGGCAAACAAGGTCGTGAGACCGCGAGGGCCGGCCCTCATGCCGTCAGCTTGCTCCGGTAGCCAAACGAGCGCTCGATCCGCGCCAGCACGTGGTCGCCGGCAAGAATCGGCGCGTAGTGGCTGTCCGTGTCCGACGCGCCGAACGCCCGAGGGTCAATGGAGGCGCGGTAGTCCGGGTCGTAGAACGTCGCGATGGAGAACCGCTCTCGCCCGGACCGGTTGACTACGCGATGCGGCGTCGAGGCATAGCGGTCGTTGGTCCAGCGGCCCAGCAGATCGCCGACGTTCACCACCAGCGTGCCGGGAATGGGCGGCGCCGCAATCCAGTCGCCTGACGAACGCTCCAGCACCTCCAGCCCGCCATTGTCATCTTGCCAGAGCAGCGTGATGCAGCCGAAATCCGTATGCGGCGCCACGCCGAACTGATCGTCGCCCGACGACGGCGGCTGCGGCGGGTAGTAGATGACCTGCGTACGTTGCAGGCGCTTGCGATATTTGTCGGCAAAGAAATCCGCTGGCGCGCCGAGCGACAATGCCACGCAGCGCATCAGTTGCGCGCCGCACTGGCCCATGGCGTCGTAAAATGCCGACAGCGCCGCGCGCAACTCGGGCCGGTCCGCCGGCCAATTGTTGGGTCCGCGCAGCTTCTCGCCGGCCAGCACATCCGGGTCGTCCTCGGGCAACTCCAGCCCGATGCTGAAGAATTCCTTGTGATCCGGTCGGGTTGCCTCGTACATCAGCGCATCGCCCAGCGCGTTCCACCCGCGATGCCGCGCGTTGACGGCCACGCGGCGCTTCTGCTCGATGGGCTGGCGGAAGAAAGCCTGTGCCTGTTCGACCGTTCGTGCCATCAGGGCCTCGGGCGCACCGTGGCCCCGGATATAGAAAAAGCCGTTGGTCAGGCAGGCCTCCGCGATCGCTCGCGCCGCGGCATCCATGGCCGATTTGCTGCCCTGCATCGCGTCGGTGACATCGATGACCGGAATCATGCACGCCTCGCTTCTTTGAGATTATTGTTGCAATGTGGCCTGGCTTTTGCAAGATCGCCGCTCGCCGCGGTGCAATGCCGGTTGGGAGAGCAGGATGGCTGGATTTGGGCGCAGAGGGCTTTTTGCTTTGGCAGGCTCGGCCGCACTTGGCGCCGGCGTGGCCAGGGCGGCCGAGGACGTGCTGGCCCGGGTCAAGAGCGCGGGCGTGCTGCGCGTCGGCACCGAGACGCAGTTCGCGCCGTTCGACTTCCTGGACAACGGCAAGGCCGCCGGATTGAACTACGACCTATTCGCCGAGATCGGCCGCGACATGGGCCTGAAGATCGAGTTCGTCGCGTTGCCCTGGGAGAGCGTGCTGCCGGGCCTGGACTCCGGCAAGTTCGACATGGTGAGCGGCCCGGCCACCATCACCAAGGCGCGCATGGAACGCTACCGCTTCACGCCGCCGATTGCGGAGGCCACCTGCGCGCTGTTGAAAAAGGCCGGCGACACCACGCTGAACAAGCCCGAGGACATGGCGGGGAAGGCCATCGGGTCCGGCAAGGCGACCTCGCAGCTTGAGCAGCTCAAGAAGTACTCTGCTACCCTGTCCCCTCCGGCGACGGTCCGGGAATACGTCGATTTCAGCCAGGCCTATGCGGATCTGGCCGCTGGGCGGATCGTGGGCGTGGCGAATTCGCTGCCCAATATCGCCTATGTCGCGGCGCAGCGGCCCGAGACGTTCGCGCTGATGCCGACGCCGTTCGGGGAGAAAAGCTACTTCGGCTTCATCGGCCGCAAGGACGCGGACTATGCCAGCCTGATGGACGCGGTGGACGCGGCCGTGCTGAAGATCAAGTCGGACGGGCGGCTCGCGGCTTTGCAGCAGAAATGGTTCAAAACGACGTTCGAGACGCCCGAGCGCGTGACCAACCCCGCCGTCTGATCCCGCCGCCCAGCCTCGCGCAGCCCGGCACGCGTGACCTGGCCGGTCCTGTATCTGCTGCTGGTGGGCGCCGGGGTCACGGCGGCCATCAGCGCAGTTTCCGTAATATGCGGCCTGTTGCTGGGAATTGTGGTCTGCGGGGCGTCGCTGGCGCGGTCGCGGGCGTCGCGTGTGTTCGCGACCCTTTATGTCAGCTTCTTCCGCGGCGTGCCGCTGCTGGTGCAGTTGCTGCTGCTGTATCACGTGCTGCCCCGGCTTGGCGTGGACCTGCCGGGCATCGCCGCCGCCGTGCTGGGCCTGACGCTGTGCACCGCGGCCTATCAGGCGGAGACATTGCGCGGCGGCTTCGTCAACGTGCCGGTCGGGTTGATCGAGGCGGGCCGCATCGTCGGCATGACCACCCGGCAGATCATGGTGCGAATACGCGCGCCCATTGCCCTGCGCCTTACCCTGCCAGCCGTGGTGAACGAGGCGATCCTGATCCTGAAAGCCTCCTCGCTGGTATCCGTCGTCGGCGTCGCGGACCTGACGCGGACGGCGCAGAATATCGCGTCGAGCAACTACCGCCCGATCGAGACCTTTGCGACTGCGGGCGCGCTCTACCTCGTGCTGAATATCGTCGTGGGCGGCGCCGCCGCGGGCCTGGGGCGCATATTAGGGCGCGGTAGATGAATTTGGAGCTGATCCGCGCCTCGATCCCCGAAATCGTCGAGGGGCTGGGCTTTACGCTGCTGATGTGGCTGCCCGGCAGCGTGCTGGCCCTGGCGCTCGGCCTGCTAGTCGCCATTCTGCGCCACTATGGCGGACGCACCCTCGACCGCGGCTTGCAGGCGCTGCTAGGCGTGCTGCGCGGCACGCCGTTCCTGGTGCAGATCTTCCTGCTTTACTACGGCGGACCCTTTGTCGGCCTGGACCTGGACGCGCCCACGGCCGGGCTGCTCGGCCTGTCGGTGTATGGCGCCGCCTATTTCGCCGAAATCATCCGCGGCGGCCTCGCCGCCGTGCCCCGGGGACATGTCGAGGCGGCGGCCTGTGTCGGCATGTCCCGCGCCCAGACGCTGCGCCGGGTGCTGCTGCCGGAGATGACGCTGCTGATCCTGCCCAGCACGGTGAACATGCTGATCGTGCTGATGAAGGAGACCGCGGTGCTGTCGATCATCACCGTCCCCGAGCTGACCGCCGTCATCACCGGCATCGGCTCGCTGCATTTTGCCTATGCCGAAGCCGCGTTCATGCTCGCCCTCTGCTACTGGGGGCTGACGGAAATGACGGGACTGCTGGGCCGCGGCCTGGAACGGCGGCTGCAGCGGTTCCGGCTGGCATGACCGCGCCCGCCATCCGCCTCATGGGCGTCTGCAAGGACTACGGCCCCAACCGGGTGCTCGACGACGTGGACCTGGTCGTGCAACCCGGCGAGGTCACCTGCCTGATCGGACCGTCCGGATCGGGCAAGAGCACGTTGCTGCGCTGCATGGCGTTCCTGGAACAACACGACGACGGCCTGATCGAGATCGCGGGCCACCCGCTCGGCTTCGCGCCGGGGCCGGAGGGCCAGCGCATGCGGCTGCCGGACGCGGAGATCGCGCGGGTCCGCCGCAGCATCGGCATGGTGTTCCAGCAGTTCAACCTGTGGCCGCACCGCACGGCGCTCGGCAACGTGTCGGAGGCGCTGCGCTTCGTGCTGCGCATGCCGCGTCAGGCGGCGGAGCGGCGCGCGATGGCCCATCTGGACCGGGTGGGGCTGGCGGACCGCGCCGGCCACTACCCGTCTCAGCTTTCTGGCGGGCAGCAGCAGCGCGTCGCCATCGCCCGGGCCCTGGCGTTGGAGCCGCGGATCATGCTGTTCGACGAGCCGACCTCCTCTCTCGATCCCGAGCTCACCGGGGAGGTGCTGAGCGTCATGCGCGGCCTGGCGGCGGACGGCATGACGATGGTGATCGTCACGCACGAGATCGGCTTTGCAGCACATGTGGCGCAGCACGTGGTGTTCCTGGAGCATGGCCGGATCGCGCTGGAGGGCACCGCGGCGGCCGTGTTCCGCCAACCCTGGAACCCCCGGCTGGCACGGTTCCTGGACACCTATCTGGACCGCGGCGTCTCGATGCTGATCGCGCCGGACCCTTAACTCGGAATAAACTGCTCGGTCGTCCAGTCATCCCTATGGCGACATCGCCGGGGAGTCGGACAGCATGACCAAAGACAGCGAACGCAACGCACCATCCCGCCGTGGCGTGCTCGAATGCATGGCATGGGTCGGCACCGGAGTGCTGTGGACCGTCGCCGGCGGCGTGCCCCGGTCGACGCTGCTGGGCTCGGCCCAGGCGGCCGGGCCGGGCTTCAGCTTCATGCAAATCAGCGACAGCCATCTCGGCTTCAAGAACCCGCCCAACCCGGACGTGTCCGGCACGTTGCGCGAGGCCGTGGCCGAGGTGCGTCGGCTGAAAGGCGGCGCCCAGCTCATGCTGCACACCGGCGACGTCAGCCACCTATCGAAAGACGCCCAGTTCGACGACGCCGAGCAGATCATCCGCGATGCCGGGCTCGAGACGCACTATGTGCCCGGCGAGCACGACGTGCTGGTCGACGAGGGCCAGGGCTTCTTTCAGCGCTTCACCAAGGCGGGGCCGCGCGGCTGGTACAGCTTCGATCAGGCTGGGGTGCATTTCGTCGGCCTGAACAATGTGCAGGACCTGAAGGCCGGCGGGCTCGGCAACCTCGGCGCGGAGCAGCTGCGCTGGCTGGAGGCGGACCTCGCGTCGCGGTCGGCCAGCCAGCCGGTCGTCGTGTTCGCGCATGTTCCGCTATGGCTGGTGGACGCCGGCTGGGCTGGGGCACCGATGACGGGGCGCAGGCGCTGACCCATTTGCGGCGGTTCGGGTCCGTCACCGTGCTGAATGGGCACATCCACCAGGTGATGCAAAAGGTCGAGGGCACAGTCGCATTCCACACGGCGCGCTCGACGGCGTTCCCGCAGCCGGCGCCCGGCACAGCGCCCGCCCCAGGGCCGGTCAAGGACGTTCCGCCAGGCCGGCTGCGCAGCCTGCTGGGAGTCGCCTCCGTCGCGCAGGTGCTGGGTCAGGCGCCGCTCGCGATCGTGGACACGCCGCTCGGCGCCGATACGAGTCTGTCTTGATACGGGCGCTGCTGCTGGGCGCAATGCTTCTGGCGGCGACGCCCGCCATAGCCGCGGAGGTGGCCATCGCGACAGCCACGGAGGTGGCCATCGCGACAGCCACGGAGGTGGCCATCGCGATCGACAACTTCACCTTTGCGCCGTTGGAGATGACAGTGCCGGCCGGGACCACCGTCGTCTGGACCAACCACGACGACATCCCGCACACCGTCACGGACCAGGCCGATCCGCGCGGCATCCACTCGCCGCCGCTCGACACGGATGAGAGCTATCGGCGCCAGTTCCTGACGCCGGGCCGTTACGGCTATTTCTGTTCGCTGCATCCGCACATGACGGCTACGGTGGTGGTGCAATAACGGGGAGGCTGCGGTGAGGGACCGGCGTGAGGCGGCGCTGGTCGAGCGCGTCGTGCTGCCGCACCTCGACGCTGCCGCCAACCTGGCGCGGCATTTGATGCAGGACCCGGCCCTGGCGCAGGACGTGGTGCAGGAGGCGGTGATGCGCGCGCTTCGCTACGCCGGCACGTATCGCGGCGGGGACGGCCGCGCCTGGCTGCTGCAGATCGTGCGACACACCGCGTTCGACGCGCTGGCGCGCCGGCGGACCGCCGCCGAGGAGCCATTGCCCGACGGGGATGGCGCATTCGAGCCGATAGACCCGGCGGACGGGCCAGAGGCGGCCTGCTCCCGCGCCGAGGACTTGGCACAGCTCGACCTCGCGCTGTCCCGGCTGTCGCCGGAGCTGCGGGAGTGCCTGGTGCTGCGCGAGCTGGAAGGCATGGCCTATCGTGATATTGCCCGGGTGACCGGCTTGCCGATCGGCACGGTCATGTCCCGGCTATGGCGGGCGCGGCGGGCGATGCTGGACGGACCGGAACGGAGGGGCGCCTGATGGAGCAAGACTGCCGCGGCGCTTGGCCGTTGATCCAGGCGGAGCTGGACGGCGAGCTGGATGCGGCGCAGGCCGCGACCCTTGCGGCGCACGTGGCGGGATGCGCGGCCTGCACCGGGGTGCGGCGACGGCTTGCGGCGCTGTCCAGCCGGGTTCGGGCAGAGGTTCCCTATTACCCGGCGTCGGCAGCTTTGCGGCAGGCGGTCCGTGCGATGGCGCCGGCCCCGCCTTGGCACCGTGTCGCGCGGCGTTTCTGGCCGTTGGGCGGCGCGGCCGTTGCCGGTGCGCTGGCCGCGAGCCTTGCATTTATGGTGGCAGGTGCGCCGGGTAGCAGCGAGCTGCCGGGCGCGGTCGTGGCGGCGCATCTGCGGGCGGCACAGCCCGGGCACCTGCTCGACATAACGTCGGACGACCGGCACCAAGTGAAGCCGTGGTTCCAGGGCAAGCTCGACTACGCGCCGCCGGTGCGGAGCTTCCCCGCTGCCGGGTTCGTCCTGGAAGGAGGGCGGCTCGACGTTCTGGACGGCCGGCCCGTGGCGGCGCTGGTCTACCGGCACGACCGGCATGCGCTGAACCTGTTCACCTGGCCCGGCAGCGCCGCGCCGGGCCGGGGCACCCGGCTAGGATTCAACTGGGTGCGGTGGTCCGCGGACGGCATGGTGTTCTGGGCGGTGTCGGACCTGACCGCAGCGGACATGGACGCGTTTGCGGCGTTGTGGCGGGAACCGGCGAAGGGACGGAATGACTGATTGGGGCCGACCGCGAACTCACCGTCATCGTTGATCCTGAAACGGTTGACGACATGTGTCACATGGGAGACGACAGATATCCAAGGCATGTCGATGCTCCAACCAGCCATGCGCGACACGCCTTCAGCCCCGGCCATGGAGCTCCGGCAGGCGGCGGACCTGCTCGGTGGCGCGCGTGTGCTTCAGCATCGGCTCGCCACTTCGCTTGACGCGCATGAGATGCTTCTGCGAGGGCTGCCTGGGGAGGCGCTGACCCATCTCGTCGACGCCGTCGGAAGTCTCAGCAAGAGCGACTCCTTCGAGCGGGCTCTAGGGATGAGCCTGCGCACATTCCAACGCCGCCGTGATGCACCGGCCAAGTCGCTCAGCGTTGCGCAGAGTGGGCGGACCTGGAAATTCGCCGAAATCCTGACCAGGGCTACGGCGGTGCTTGGGTCGCAGGACGAGGCGGAGCAGTGGCTGGAACGGCCGGCCATCGGTCTCGACCAGCGCCGTCCGATCGATCTGCTGGCGACGCCGGCAGGGGTGGAGATCGTCGAGACTTTCCTGAAGCGACTCGAGTACGGCGTCTACGCGTGACACCGCTGCCGCCGCACTTGGGCGGTGGCGAGTTCATGGCGTGGCGCCTGGATCAGAGAAATTTCAGCGAAACCTGGGACAGCGGCGAGGGCGCATACAGGCTAGGCGGACGCTGGAATAGCAGGGGCGTCGCGGCGGTTTACTGCTCGGTCGATCCGGCGACTGCGATCCTGGAGGTTGCGGTTCATAAGGGCTTCAAAGCGCTCGACACGGTGCCACACGTGCTGACGGCGATGATTATTATTGATCTTTCCGCCATCCACGTCGTGAACCCGGCGGCTATTCGGAACCCAAACTGGCTTCGGCCGGGCATTCCTGGAGCGGGCCAGCAGGCATTTGGAGACGATTTGCTTAGCCGATACAAGTTCGTCCTGATGCCCAGCGCCGTGTAGATCCATAGCTGGAACCTGCTCTTCATCGGCATTACCGCGGCTGGTGCATATACCGTCGAGTCGCAGGAAGTGTTCGCGCTGGATACGCGGCTTCACCATTCGGTGGCGCTCCAAGGTCGACGTACCAGCGATGATGAAGACAAGCTTCCATACTGACTCACTCGGGGGCGATTCCCGCCTAGTGATCGGCCCTTCGACCTATAGCGGAGGGTTATGGCTTGATTTCAATAACCTTCTGCAACTCGTCAACTCAAATACCTAACCAATATCGCCGCTTCAGGTAACCGATGAGTGTCTTTGTATCTCGCATCCCGTCGACCGGTCGCATAAACTCGGCAGGCGTAGTGCTGATGTAGAAGTCTGGACACCTGAGCACGGCCGACCAAGCCTCGGTCACGCTCGCACCTTTCAAGAGCGGCGCAGTGACATTTAGGTGGAACGCGGTGTTCTGCTCGGGAACAACATGGACGTGGCGATACGACGTGCAGCCGTGATCTTCGTGCTTGCTGATCTGCCATCCAAGCAATGTCTGCCGCATGATCTGATAGAACGGTTCGAAGTAAAACGCTTGTGATTCGATCGGCTTCAATGGCGAATCATCAGCCTGGATCAACTGGTCATACACGCGGGCCCTCTCGGGAACATACTTGTCCTATTGCTCCTCGTAACAGCCCAAGTCGGAATAGTAGCCCGTTATTAGGCCCGTTTCCAATCGCTAGCAGCCACTTTTGAAGGGACTCACCCACCCAACGCTTGCCGTCCCAAAACTCCCGGCAAATCCAGTTCCCGCTCCCGCGCGCAGTCCAGCGCCGTCTCATACCCCGCATCCGCGTGCCGCATCACGCCGCTCGCCGGGTCGTTCCACAGCACGCGGGCGATACGGCGCGCGGCGGCCGCGGTCCCGTCGGCGACGATCACCATGCCGGCATGCTGCGAGAAGCCCATGCCTACGCCGCCGCCATGGTGCAGCGACACCCAGGTCGCGCCGGATGCCGTGTTCAGCAGCGCGTTCAGCAACGGCCAGTCGGACACCGCGTCCGACCCGTCCCGCATCGCCTCCGTTTCTCGGTTGGGCGACGCGACGGAGCCGCTGTCGAGGTGGTCGCGGCCGATGACGATCGGGGCCTGCAGCTCGCCGCAGGCGACCATCTCGTTGAACGCCAAGCCCAGGCGGTGCCGGTCGCCCAAGCCGACCCAGCAGATGCGGGCCGGCAGGCCTTGGAACTGGATGCGGCTGCGCGCCATATCGAGCCAGGTGTGCAGGGCCGCGTTGTCTGGCAGCAGCTCCTTTACCTTGGCGTCCGTCCGGAAAATATCCTCCGGGTCGCCGGACAGCGCCACCCAGCGGAACGGCCCGACACCGCGGCAGAACAACGGCCGGATATAGGCCGGCACGAAGCCCGGCACGTCGAAGGCGTCCGCGACCCCCTCCTCCTTGGCCATCTGCCGGATGTTGTTGCCGTAATCGAGCGTCGGCACGCCCATGCGGTGGAACGCCAGCATCGCCCGCACGTGCTGGGCCATCGAGGCGCGGGCGGCGGCGGTAACACCGGCCGGGTCGCGTTCGCGCCGGGTTTCCCACTCCGGCAAGGTCCAGCCCCGCGGCAAATAGCCGTTCAACGGGTCGTGCGCCGAGGTCTGGTCGGTCACCACATCGGGCCGCACGCCGCGGCGCACCAGTTCCGGAAAAATATCGGCGGCATTGCCTAGCAGCCCGACCGAAACCGGCCGGCCCGCCTGCTTCGCCGCCTCGATCCGCGCCAGCGCCTCGTCCAGGTCGCGCGCCTCCACGTCCAGGTAGCCGGTGCGCAGCCGCATCTCGATCCGGCTCGGCTGACACTCGACGGCCAGGCAGGACGCGCCGGCCATCGTCGCCGCCAGCGGCTGCGCGCCGCCCATGCCGCCCAGCCCCGCCGTCAGAATCCAGCGCCCGGCGAGTTTTCCATCATAGTGCTGCCGGCCGACCTCGACGAACGTCTCGTAGGTGCCCTGGATGATCCCCTGGCTGCCGATGTAGATCCACGAGCCCGCCGTCATCTGTCCGTACATCATCAGGCCCAGCCGATCGAGCTCGTGGAAATGCTCCCAGGTCGCCCAGCGCGGCACCAGGTTCGAGTTGGCGATCAGCACGCGCGGCGCGTCGGCATGGGTGCGGAACACGCCCACGGGCTTGCCGGACTGCACCAGCAGCGTCTCGTCCTCCTCCAGCCGTTGCAGCGTTGCGACGATGCGGTCGAAGCTCTCCCAGTTCCGCGCCGCCCGGCCGATGCCGCCATAGACCACAAGATCGCCTGGGCGCTCCGCTACGTCGGGGTCGAGGTTGTTCATCAGCATGCGAAGCGGCGCCTCGGTCAGCCAGGACCGGGCAGTCAGGGCGCTGCCGCGGGCAGCGCGCACGACACGGGCGTTATCGAGACGGGTCATGGCGGCTCCAATCCAGGCAGCATATCTTGGGCCACGGCGGCGATGGCGCCGGAGGCGACCAGCCGGGTCGCCGCATCGATGTCCGGGGCGAAATAGCGGTCCTCGACCAGGCCCGGCACCTCCCGCCGCAGCGCCGCCCGCACCTTGTCAAGCACTGCGCTGGAGCGGAGCGGCGCGTGGAAGTCGCAGCCTTGTGCGGCGGCCAGCAACTCGATCCCCAGCACCGCCGCCGTGTTGGCCGCCATCGGCAGCAGGCGCCGCACCGCATGCGCCGCCATCGAGACGTGGTCCTCCTGGTTGGCCGAGGTCGGAATGCTGTCGATGCTGGCCGGCGTCGCGCGCTGCTTATTTTCTGATACCAGGGCGGCGGCGGTGACCTGCGGGATCATGAAGCCGGAGTTCAGGCCCGGCCGCGGCGTGAGGAAGGCGGGCAGGCCGGAGAGCGCGGGGTCAATGAGCATGGCCAGGCGGCGCTCGGCAATCGAGCCGATCTCGCACAGCGCGAGTGCTATGATGTCGGCGGCGAAGGCCACGGGCTCGGCGTGGAAGTTGCCGCCGGACAGCGCCTCCAGCGTGTCCGGAAAGATCAGCGGGTTGTCGGTCACGCCGTTGGCCTCGGTGCCCAAGGTGACGGCCACGTGCCGCAAAAGGTCGAGCACGGCGCCCATCACCTGCGGCTGGCAGCGCAGGCAGTATGGGTCCTGCACCCGGTCGTCCCCGGTAAGGTGGGACCGCCGAATCTCGCTGCCGGCGATCAGCGCGCGCAGGGCCGCGGCGGCGTCAATCTGCCCGCGGTGGCGGCGCAGGGCGTGGATGCGCGGGTCGAACGGCGTATCCGACCCACGGGCCGCGTCCGTCGCCAGCGCTCCAGTCACCAGGCCAGTGCGCCACAGCAGCTCCGCCTCGAACAGCCCGGCGAGCGCGTAGGCGGTGGAGAACTGGGTGCCGTTCAGCAGCGCCAGCCCCTCCTTCGGTCCCAGCACCGCCGGTTGCAAGCCAGCCGCGTTGAGCGCCACGGTCGCCGGAACGCGCGCGCCCTCGACGAAAACCTCGCCCACGCCGATCATCGCGGCGGCCATGTGGGCCAGCGGCGCCAAGTCGCCCGATGCACCGACGGAACCCTGGTCCGGCACCACCGGCACCAGCCCCCGCTCGAGCATCGCCGCCAGCAATGCCACGGTCTGCGGCTGCACGCCGGACGCGCCCTGCGCCAGGCTGGCGAGCTTCAGCGCCATCATCAGCCGGGCGACCGGCACCGGCATTGGCGCGCCCACCCCGGCGGAATGCGACAGCACGATATTCCGCTGCAAGGCCGCAAGGTCGTCGGCGCCGATACGGATATGCGCCAGTTTTCCAAATCCGGTGTTGATGCCGTAGACCGGCTCGCCCCGTGCGAGGATCGCCTGCACGGCGGCGGCGCTGGCCACAATCCGGTCCTGCCCGGCCGCATCCAGCGTGATCCCGGCGCCACGATAGACCGCGCGCCAGGCCGCAAAGGGAACCTCGCCGGGCGTCAGCACGATCACTGGCCTTTCCAGACCCGTTGGTGCAGCGGATTGAAGCCGATGCGGTAGACCAGCTCAGCCGGCGCCTCGATGGACCAGATCGCCAGGTCGCACCACTTGCCGGGTTCGAGCGTGCCGGCTTGCCCAAACAGGCCAAGCGCGCGTGCCGCCTCCCGCGTGGCGCCGGCGATGCACTCCTCAACCGTCATGCGGAACAGCGTGGCGCCCATGTTCATCGCCAGCAGCAGCGAGGTCAGCGGCGACGTGCCAGGATTGCTGTCGGTGGCCAGTGCCATCGGCACGCCGTGGCGGCGGAACAGGGCCACCGGCGGCGCCTGCGTCTCGCGGATAAAGTAGAACGCGCCGGGCAACAGCACGGCGACGGTGCCGGCCCGCGCCATGGCGGCAACACCGGCCTCATTGGCGTATTCCAGGTGGTCGGCCGAGAGCGCCCCGGCCTCGGCCGCCAGTCGCGCCCCGCCGCTATCGGAAAGCTGGTCCGCGTGCAGCTTGACCGGCAGGCCATGGAGCTGGGCCCCGGCGAACACGTGCGCCACCTGTTCCGGCGAGAAGGCGATGCCCTCGCAAAAGGCATCGACGGCGTCGGCCAAGCCCTTGGCCGCGATCGCCGGCAGCATGCCGTCGCACACCCAGGCGATATAGGCGTCCTTGTCGCCGTCGCTGTCCGGCGGCAAGGCATGTGCGCCCAGGAAGGTCGTCACAATGCCGACTGGCCGGCGCGTGCCGAGCAAGCGGGCAGCCCGTAGTTGCTTAGCCTCATTCAATAGATCGAGGCCGTAGCCGGATTTTACCTCGACCGTGGTCACGCCCTCGGCGATCAAGGCATCCAGGCGCGGCAGCGTCTCGGCCACCAGCCGCTCCACGCTGGCGTCGCGGGTGGCCTGCACCGAGCTGGCAATGCCGCCGCCGGCGCGCGCGATCGACTCGTAGCTGGCGCCGGCGAGCCGCAGCTCGAACTCCCGTGCCCGGTCGCCGGCATAGACGAGGTGGGTGTGGCAATCGACCAGCCCAGGCGTCACCCAGCGTCCGCCGCAGTCGACCACCTCGGCGCCGCCGGGCGAAGGCAGGCCCGCCTCCGGCCCCGCATAGGCGATACGGCCCGCATGGCTGGCGATGGCGCCGCGCTCCACCACGCCGAGCCCCGCCGAATCTCGCGCCAGGGTCGCGAGCCGCGCATTGCGCCACACCTTATCGAACACCGGGCCCACTCCTCGGAGTTGGTTATATCCCTATCAGCCGGCACCCGGTAAAATCCAGACTTTCGGACACGAAAGCCCCACCGATCAGGCAGGACCGATAAGGCTTGCGACGAAGGCGGGGAGGCCAGGCTGGCGAGGGATGGTGCAGCGGGCGGCGTGCAGTATGCCCCGGACATCCGCCACTGCCGCATCCAGGTCGCGGTTGACCACAACGTGGTCGAACTCGGCCCAATGCGCCATCTCGCTGCGGGCGGCGTTCATGCGGCGGGCGATCTCTGCGGCCGGGTCGGCACCCCGGTTATGCAGCCGCGCCTCAAGCGCGGCCAGCGATGGCGGCAGAACGAATACCCCGACGACGTCCCCGGGCAGCGCCGCACGCAGGTGGCGAAACCCCTGCCAATCAATGTCGAACGCCACGTCGCGTCCGGCGGCAAGCGCCCGTTCCACCGGAGCTCTTGGCGTTCCGTAGCAGCGGCCGAACACGTTCGCCCATTCCAGCATGGCACCGTCGGCCACCATGCGAGCGAACTCCGCTTCCGTGCGGAAGTGGTAGTGGACGCCGTCCTGCTCGCCGGGACGCGGCGCGCGCGTGGTGGCGCTGACGGATAAAGACAGCTCCGGCTCGGTCGCCAGCAGGGCACGGGTGATGGTGGTCTTGCCGGCGCCCGAAGGGGCGGCGATGACCAGGCACACGCCGCGCCGGTGCTGCACCTTACTCAACGTTCTGCACCTGCTCGCGCATCTGCTCGATCACCGCCTTGAGTTGCAGCCCGGTCGCGGTCAGCGCCACCGAGGCGGACTTGCTGCACAGCGTGTTCACCTCGCGCACGAACTCCTGCACCAGGAAGTCGAACTTGCGGCCGATGCCCGCGGCCTCATGCAACAGGGCGCGGGCGGCCTCGATATGGCTGGCTAGGCGGTCCAGCTCCTCCCGCACGTCGGACCGGCTGGCGAGCAGCGCCACCTCCTGCGCGATCCGGTCCTCCGGCAGGCTGTGCTGGTCGCGGAGCAAGACGGCCAGGTTCTCCATCATGCGGGCGCGCTGCAGGGCCGGTTGATCGGCCGCATCCGCCCTGGCGACGGTGAACAGGGCCGCGACCTCGTCCAATTGCGTGCCCAGCAGGGCCGCGAGCCGCGCACCCTCGGCCTGGCGCGACGTGACAAGCGCCCTGAGGGCCTCGCTGTATCCGGAACGGACGGCAGCCAGTTGCGCCGCTGTCACCCCATCGTCCGCCGCAGCGGCGGGCCGCAGCACGCCGGGAAGGGCCAGCAACGCCTCCGCCCGCGGGACGGGCGCACCGGGAATGCGGGCGGCGAGATCGAGGGCGAGGCGCAGCAGGTCATCCAGCACGGCCGGATCGGCGGCCAAACGAGCGCGGTCGTCACGTTTCGCCGTCAGGTTCGCGGTCACGTTGCCGCGGCGCAAGGCACGGCCGGCCTCCTCACGCATCGCCGGCTCCATCGCGTCGAACCCCGGCGGAAGGCGAAGCTTCAAGTCGAGGCCGCGGCCGTTTACGCTGCGCAGTTCCCAGGCCCAGGCCAGGCCGCCCTCCACGCCTTCGGTCCGGGCGAATCCAGTCATGGAAGCCAAGACGGGGGATGCCAAGACGGAAGATGCCAAGACGGGGGAGTGCGGCTGGGACATGCGCGGGGGTTCTAGCGTCCTGCCGACGCGGGCGCCACACCTTGGCGCGCACGCTCGATCTCGCGCCAGCGGGCGACGTTGCGTTGGTGCTCCTCCGCCGTCCTCGCGAACACGTGCCCGCCAGTGCCATCGGCGACGAAATAGAGGTCGTCCGTCTGCGCCGGCTGCGTCACGGCGCGGAGCGAGGCGAGGCCGGGCATGCTGATCGGCCCCGGCGGCAGGCCGGCGATTCGGTAGGTGTTGTAGGGTTCATCCCGCTCCAGCTCCGCCCGGGTCAGGCCGTGATCCAGCACGCCGAGACCGCCGCTCACGCCGTACACCACGGTCGCGTCGGATTGCAGCTTCATGCCGCGGCGCAGACGGTTCAGGAAGACCGCCGCGATGCGGGGCCGCTCCTCGGGCTTGGCCGTTTCCCGCTCGACAATGCTGGCCAGGATCAGGGCGTCGGTCGCGGCATCCAGCGGCACGGCAGGGTTGCGGGCGACCCAGCTGCGCTCAAGCGCACGGTCCATGGCGACACGGCCACGCTCGACCAGGGTGGCGCGGGGGGTGCCACGCTCATACGCATAGGTTTCGGGCAGCAGGTGGCCCTCTTCGGGCATCGCCGGGTCGCCGTCCAGCGCCGGGGCGCGGTCGATCAGCAGGGCAACCTGCACCGCCGTCAGGCCCTCGGGAATAGTCAGGCGGTGCTGCACCGGGCGGGCGGTGCGAAGGACTGCAAGGACCTGGCGCAGGCTGGCGGCGGCCGGAAACTCCAGCTCGCCGGCACGGACGGCGCCCTGCCCCCGCGTTGCGATGGTGGCGGTGCGCAGGGCGAATGCGCTGCGAATGACACCCTCCTGCACCAATGCGTCCGCGACCTGGTCGAGGCCGCCGCGTGGCACGAGCACAACGTCAGGCCCTGGCAGCGGGCCCGGCGCATCATACAACCAGATGGCGTAAAATGCGGCCCCACCCAGCAGCATAATGAGCAGTCCGGCGACCGATAGGATCGCGCGCATCCTGCAAAGCCTGCGCTAGGCGGCCCGCTTGAACAGGATGCTGGCGTTGGTGCCGCCAAAGCCGAAGCTGTTGGATAGCGCGACATCGACCCGGCGCTCTTGCGCAGCCAGCGGCACCCGGTCGATCACGCTCGCCCGGCTCGGGTTCTCGAGGTTGAGGGTCGGCGGCACGACACCATCGCGAACGGCCAGCAGCGAAAAAATCGCCTCGATCGCGCCAGCCGCGCCCAGCAGGTGCCCGGTGGCGGATTTGGTGGACGACATCGCCAGGCCCTTCGCGTCGTCACCGAAAAATCGCTCGACCGCCTCCAGCTCCAGGTCGTCGCCAAGCGGGGTGCTGGTGCCGTGCGCGTTCACGTACTGCACGTCGCCGGGCTGCATGCCGCCGTTGCGAAAGGCGGCCTTCATGGCGCGGAAGGCGCCCTCGTGCCCCTCCGCCGGGGCGGTGATGTGGTGGGCGTCGCCCGACATGCCGTAACCCGCGACCTCCCCGTAGATCTTGGCGCCACGAGCCTTGGCGTGCTCCAACTCCTCGAGCACCACGATTCCCGAGCCCTCCCCCATGACGAAGCCGTCACGGTCGCGGTCCCAGGGACGGGATGCGGCGGCAGGCCGGTCGTTGAAATTGGTGGACAGCGCCCGGCTGGCGCAGAACCCGGCCATGCCGAGCTCGTTCACCGCACCCTCTGCCCCGCCGGCGACCATCACGTCGGCGTCGCCCAGCATGATCAGCCGGGAAGCATCGCCGATCGCGTGCACCCCGGTGGCGCAGGCGGTAACGACGGAGTGGTTGGGGCCCTTGAAGCCATACTTGATGGAGACGTGGCCAGAAGCGAGATTGATCAGCGCCGACGGGATGAAGAACGGCGACAACCGCCGCGACTTGCCCTGCGCCACCAGCACCGATGCTTCATAAATGGTACCCAGGCCGCCGATGCCGGACCCGATCATCACGCCGGTGGCGCAACGGGCATCCTCGTCGTCGGGAACCCAGCCGCTGTCCTCCACTGCCTCGATTGCGGCCACGACGGCGAGATGGATGAAGCGATCCATCTTTTTCTGGTCCTTGACGGGGATCCACTCGCTGATGTCCAGCCCGCCCTCGGCGCGCGTACCGAGCGGAACCTGCCCGGCGATCTTGGCCGTCAACTCGGTGGTGTCGAAGGACTGGATGGCATGGATGCCGCTTTGGCCGTCGATCAGGCGCTTCCACACCCGCTCGACACCCAGGCCCAGCGGGCAGGCGATGCCCATGCCCGTCACGACTACCCGGCGCATCGCCATTCCCGTCAGCGTCGCCGGTTCAGGCCGCCTTCTGCTTCTCGATAAAGTCGATCGCGTCCTTGACGGTGCTGATCTTCTCGGCCGCGTCTTCGGGAATTTCGACGCTGAACGCCTCCTCGAAGGCCATCACCAGCTCGACGGTATCGAGGCTGTCGGCGCCCAGGTCGTCGATGAACGACGCTTCCGGGGTCACTTTCGCCTCTTCGACGCCCAAATGCTCAACCACAATCTTCTTAACTTTGTCGGCGATCTCGCTCATCTTGTCCTCAGTTCATGTCGTTTATCTATCTACGCGGACCTAGCCGGCCTGTTCCCGCGCGATCGCCGCATTGGAGGCTTCGGGCCGCTTAGCATGGTTTCCCGCCGGCCGCCAAGGCGAGTGCGCCAGGATAGGCACAGCCACGATCAGATCATCGCCATGCCGCCATTCACATGCAGCGTGGCGCCGGTGACCCAGGCGGCCTCGTTCGACGCCAGATACAGCACTGCCGCCGCGACGTCCGCCGGCTGGCCCATGCGGCCCAGCGGGATCGCGCCGGTGAGCTTCGTCCTCTGCTCCGCGCTCAATGCGTCGGTCATCGGCGTCTCGATGAAGCCTGGCGCCACCACGTTGACCGTGATGCCGCGACTGCCGACCTCTTGCGCCAGCGCCTTGGTCATGCCGAGGAGCCCGGCCTTGGCGGCGGCGTAGTTGGCCTGGCCCGGGTTGCCGGTGCTGCCCACGATGCTGCTGATGCTCACGATCCGGCCGCTCCGCCGGCGCACCATGCCGCGCAACGCCGCACGGGCTAGGCGGAATGGCGCGGTCAGGTCCACGTCCAGCACGGTCTGCCAGTCCTCGTCCTTCATGCGCAGCGCCAGCATGTCCCGGGTCAGCCCAGCGTTGTTCACCAGGATGTCAAGCGGCCCGCACGCCGCCTCGGCTGCTGCGACCAGGGCGTCGGTGGCGGCGGGGTCGCGCAGGTCGGCCGGGCAGGCGTGGGCACCCGCCCCCAGCTCCGCCACCAACGCATCCAACGCGTCCCGCCGCGTGCCGGACAGCGCAACCTTCGCTCCCTGGGCATGCAGCGTGCGGGCGATGGCGGCGCCGAGCCCCCCCGAGGCGCCTGTGACCAGCGCTGCCTTGCCGTCCAGGCGGAACATGCCGCTCACAACAGCTTCAACATGGCTTCGATCTCCGACGGCGTGCCGGCCGAGGCCGCGGGGCTTTCGGGACTGATCCGGCGCACCAGGCCGGACAGCACCTTGCCCGCGCCGAGTTCCAAGAAGCTGTCCACGCCCATGGCCGTGCAGGCCAGGATGCTCTCCCGCCAGCGCACGGTGCTGGTGACCTGGCGGACCAGCAACCCGCGAATTTCATCGGGATCGGTCGCCCGCTCGGCGGTCACGTTCGCCACCACGGGCACCTCGGGCGGGCGCAGGGTCGCGCGCTCCAGGGCGTCCGCCATCACGTCGGCGGCCGGGGCCATCAGCGCGCAATGGAACGGCGCCGAGACCGGCAGCAGCATCGCCCGGCGCACGCCGCGCGCCTTGGCCAGCTCCACAGCCCGCTCCACCGCCGCGCGGTGGCCCGAGATCACGACCTGGCCGCCGCCATTATCGTTCGCGGCCTCGACCACTTGGCGCTCCTCGGTCCCATCCTCGTGCACCAGCACGGCGGCGTCGGTGCAGATCACCTGCGCCTGCTCCAGCTCCACGCCCAGAAGGGCCGCCATCGCGCCCTCCCCAGGCGCCACCGCGTCCTGCATGGCGGTGCCCCGACGGCGAAGCAGCAGCGCAGCCTCGCTGAGCGTCAGGCTCCCGGCCGCTGCCAGCGCACTGTATTCGCCCAGGCTGTGGCCCGCGACGAGCACAGCCTTGTCCACCAAGCGGAACCCACCTTCGTGCTCCAGTACGCGCAATACGGCCATCGACATTGCCATCAGCGCAGGCTGGGTGTTCTCGGTCAGCGTCAGAGCCTCTGCCGGGCCCTCGAACATCAGCTTGGACAGCTTCTGCTTCAGCACCTCGTCTACCTCGCCGAACACCTCGCGGGCGGGGGCGAAGGCGGCGGCCAGGTCGCGGCCCATGCCGGTGACTTGGCTTCCCTGGCCGGGAAAGACGAAGGCATGGACAGGCATTTACCATTTCCTAATAGGTGGCGCGGTATTGCTTCCGCGCGGGGCCGTGTCAATTGCGCCCGGCACGGCAGTGCCTGGATCATCGTATCCTTGCCCCATACCGTCCATGGGTTGTAACGTGTTCGTTATCTTGTGCTGGAGGTGCCCGATGTGCCGCTTCCTCGCCTTTCAGGGCGAGCCGATCCTGATGGATACCCTGGTGGCCGCGCCATCCCACAGCCTGATCCACCAATCGTTGCACGCGGCCGAGGCGAAGACGGAGACCAATGGCGACGGCTTTGGTGTCGGCTGGTATGGGGAGCGCGAGACGCCAGGCCTGTATCGCGAGGTGCGGCCGGCCTGGTCGGACGAGAACCTGCTGAGCATCGCGAGCCAGGTGCGGAGCCACTTGTTCTTCGCCCACGTACGCGCGGCGACGGGAACGGCGACCAGCCGGGCCAACTGCCACCCCTTCGCGCATGGGCGCCATTTGTTCATGCACAACGGCCAGATCGGCGGTTGGGCGAAGGTGCGGCGCCGGGTCGAGGGGATGATTCCGGACGAATTCTATGCCGCACGCGCCGGCACGACAGACAGCGAGGCGATCTTTCTGGCCGCCCTGGCCCGCGGGTTGGAGCGCGATCCCGTCGGCGCGATGGCCGCAACCCTGCGGGACGTAAAGGCGCACATGCGGGCGGCGGGGGTGGAGGAGGCGCTGCGCTTTACGGCAACGCTGACGGACGGGCATACGCTTTGGGCGTTTCGTTGGGCCTGCGATGCACGGCCGCCGACACTTTATTACAAGGACGGCCCGGCCGGGCTGCTGCTGGTGTCCGAGCCAATCGACGGGGACCGCGGCTGCTGGCGCGAGGTTCCAAGCGGCGGGACCCTGATTGCCACGCCGGGCCAGGAGTTACGCCTGGAGCGAATGGATACGGAGATGGTGCTGGCAGCTTGATCCCAGCCAGCCCGGTCCATCCAGGCCAGGACAGCCAATGCCGCGAAGCCGCCATGCACCAGTAGGGCGCCGGCTCCGACGTGACCGAGTTGCCAAATCAGTCCAGCACCTCCCGCCATGCTGGACACCGCCACGACATAGCCGAAGCCCGTCGCGGGGCGCACCGGCCAGCGCAGCCGCCATGCCACCAGCGCTGCGGCGCCCAGCGCCATCGCGCCCTTCAAGACCGCCATGAAGCGCAGCAACACCACAAGCTCCGGATCAATGGTGCCAGCATCGGTCAGCAAGGCAAATGCGGCGCCGCCGAGCATTGCGGATGCCAGGAATGGGCGCCAGTAGGACCGGTCAGTTGGGATTGCGGCATATGGCATGCCCCTATAGAACCCCGTCGCCAATCCGCTTGCAATCTTTGCGCAACTGCATTTACCCCGCCGCTCCCCGGCCGGGGTGGCGATATGCGCCCCGGCTATGCCCGTTCTGGACCACCTACGACCTGGGTCCGGACGGTGAACTCGCGTTATTGGCAGGCCTTCTTGGTTCCGGCATCCTGCCCATGCGCCAGCGGTGCCCGCTGCCGCCCAAAAAAGGAACTCATAGTGGCTTGGATCATGGTAGTGACGGCGGGCTTGCTGGAATTGGTGTGGTCCTACAGCGCCAAGCAATCGAATGGGTTCAGCAACCTCGGCTGGGCCGCACTGACCATCGTGGCTTCCTTGGTCAGCTTCTTCCTGCTGACCTTCGCGATGCGCAGCCTGCCGCTCGGAACCGCTTATGCGGTGTGGACCGGGATTGGCGCGGTGGGCACCTTCGTGGTTGGAATCATGCTGCTGGGCGAGTCGGCAGGCGCATTGCGGATCGCGAGCGCACTCTTGATCGTGGCCGGGGTGTGTGGGTTGCGGCTGACAAGCTCCAGTTGACAATCCCTTTGCTTGCAATCCACGCGCAAGGGCGTATACCCCGCCGCTTCCCTGCTGGGGTGGTGGCATCCATCCCGGCTGTGCCCGTTTTGGGCCGACAACAGCCATAGGGGTTGATATGCCATTGTATGAATGCGTGCTGATCGCACGCAACGACGTGACGCAACAGCAGGTCGAGACTGTTGCCGACGACATTACCACCGAGCTGGAAACCGACAGCGGTTCGGTCAAGAAACGCGAGTACTGGGGCCTCCGCAGCCTGGCCTATCGGGTCAAGAAGAACCGGAAGGGCCATTACATGCTGCTTGGGCTTGAGGCCAAGCCGGCGTTCATCACCGAAATGGAGCGCCGGTTGCGTCTTAATGAGGACGTGCTGCGTTTCCTGACGATCCGCGTCGATGAGATTCAGGAAGAGCCAAGCGCTATCCTGTCGCGTAAGTCCGACGACCGCGAGCGCGGCTTCCGCGGGCCGAAGCCCGCGGGCCGGTTCGAGAGCGGCCGCAAGCGCGGCTTCGACGACCGCGAGGAATACCGCGCCCGATCTGACACCGATGGGTTCCGCCCCCCCGAAACGGGCGAGGAGTGATCTGAATGTCCGACCGTCCCGACCGTAATGCGCCCGATAGCGATGACCGCCGCGGTGGCGCCGCCGCTGCCGGCGCCCGCCGCCCGTTTTACCGCCGCCGCAAAAGCTGCCCGTTCAGCGGCCCGAATGCGCCGAAGATCGACTACAAGGATGTCCGCTTGCTGTCCCGTTTCCTGAGCGAGCGCGGCAAGATCGTGCCGAGCCGCATCACCGCGGTGTCCGGCAAGAAGCAGCGCGACCTGGCGAATGCCATCAAGCGGGCCCGTTTCCTGGCGCTGCTGCCCTACGTCGTGGCCTGAGGAGCAGGGACCATGGCAGTCATTGAATTGATCCTGCTTCAGCGCGTCGACAAGCTGGGGCAGATGGGCGAAGTGGTTAGGGTAAAGCCGGGTTATGCCCGCAACTTCCTGCTGCCGCAGAAAAAGGCGCTCCGGGCCAACAAGGCGAACCTGGCGACGTTCGAGGGTCAGCGCGCCCAGCTCGAGGCGCAGAACCTGAAGCGTCGCGAGGAGGCCGAGCGGCTGTCGGAGCGGATGGCCGGGCTGTCGGTTGTCATCATCCGCCAGGCAGGCGAGAGCGGTTCGCTGTATGGCTCGGTGTCGGCGCGCGATATCTCTGACGCATGCACGGCGGCCGGGCTCACGATGAACCGTAACCAGGTGGTGCTCGACCAGCCGATCAAGTCGCTCGGCCTTGTAAGCGTCAAGCTGGTGCTGCACCCGGAAGTCAGCCTGCCCATCACGGTCAACGTGGCCCGCAGCCCGGAGGAAGCCGAGAAGCAGGCCCGCGGCGAGCAGGTCGGCATGGCCGGCGAGGAGGACGTCGAGCCCGAGGAGCAATTGGAGTTCGGCGCCGCCCTGGCGGAGGCCGGCGGCGACCGGGATCGCGACCGCGGCTGATCCTGCCCCGATAAAGCCGACTTGATAAGCCCAACACGACGCCGGCCCTCCCTGAGCGGGAGCGGCCGGCGTAGTTGTTTGCAAACCAGGCGAGATCGGAGGCGGCGGGACGGATGATAATGCGAACCATCCTGGACGGCCTGATCCGGCGCTTCCTGGTCGTCGGCAGCCTGTCTGTCCACTACCCCGACGATCAGACCTCGCTCCATGAAGGGCGGGAGCCCGGTCCCAGCATCGTGTTTCGCGTGACCGAGTGGCGCGCCGTTCGCCGTATGGTGTTGAACCCGGCATTGGCGTTCGGCGAATGCTACATGGATGGGACCATCGCTCCGGTCGGCTGCAGTATCTATGATGCGCTCGACCTGCTGCTGACCAACGTCGCGGCGGGGGGGCGGCAGCCGGTGATGGCGGTGCACGCTCTGCTGGGGTTTGCCGTCCGGCGGTGGGCGCAGTTCAATCCGGTCCGCCGGGCCGCGCGCAATGTTGCCCACCATTACGACCTGAACGGCCAGCTCTATGCCCTGCTGCTGGACCGGGACCGCCAATACTCCTGCGCATATTTTTCAACAGGGCGAGAGACGCTGGACGAAGCCCAGGCGGCGAAGAAGCGGCACATTGCGGCGAAGCTCTGCCTTACGGAGCCCGGCCTGCACGTGCTGGACATCGGCTGCGGCTGGGGCGGCCTGGCGCTGACCTTGGCCCGGGACTACGGCGCCCGCGTCACTGCCATCACCCTGTCGCAAGAACAGCTCATTGCCGCCCGCGCCCGTGCGGAGGAGGCAGGCCTGGCCGATCGGGTCCGGTTCGAACTGCTGGACTACCGTGAGCTACGCGGCACCTACGACCGCATCGTCTCGGTCGGCATGTTCGAGCATGTGGGCGTCAGTCACTACCGGCAGTTCTTCGATATCCTGCACCGGAGCCTGGCGCCCGGCGGCGTGGCATTGGTGCACTCGATCGGCCGCAGCCACGGCCCGGCCACCACCAACCCATGGCTCGCCAAGTATATCTTCCCCGGCGGCTATGCCCCAGCGCTGAGCGAGGTCATCCCTGCCGTGGAGCACTCCGGCTTGATCGCGACCGACATCGAGGTGTTGCGCCTGCACTACGCCGAGACGCTGCGGCACTGGCGGAAGCGCGCTGCCACGAAGCATGACGCGATCGCCGCGATGTATGACGAGCGGTTCTGCCGCATGTTCGAGTTCTACTTGTCAGGCGCCGAGCTGGCCTTCCGCCGCAAGGGCCACATGGTCTGGCAGATGCAGATGACCCGGCAGGTGGACGCGATCCCGTTGACCCGGGACTATGTCACCGAAACGGAACACCGGGTGGCGCGAGTACCACAGCCGGTGTGATCCGAAGGTTGTCCCCCTGATCCACAGATGTCCACAGGGCTGCGCTCTGCCTGGTTTCGTCAGGATGGGCTATGATGCGGCCGAATGAACAGCATCGATCCACCGCTGCTTGGCCTCTCGCGACGTCACCCGCCCTCGAATGACCGGGCGGAGATGGCGCTGCTGGGAGCATTGCTGGCCAACAACAAGGCCTATGAGCGCGTCAGCGAGTTTTTGGCGCCCGAGCATTTCATCGACCCCGTGCATGGCCGCATCTACCAGGCCATTGTGCGGCGGGTGGAGGCCGGGCAGCTCGCCGACGCGATCACGCTGAAGGCGGAGTTCGAGCATTCGGGCTTGCTGGACGAGGTCGGGGGCACCGCCTACTTCGCCCAGCTGCTGACGTCGATGGTCGGCATCATCAACGCGGGCGAATACGGCAAGGCCGTCCACGACGCGTGGCTGCGGCGCCAGCTGATCGACATCGGCGAGGTCGTCGTCAACAACGCGTTCGGCGCCGAGGCCGAGATCGACGGGCGGCAACAGATCGAACTGGCCGAAAGCGCCCTGTTCCGGCTGGCGACCCAGGGCGGCAATGACGGCGGGTTCGTGACATTCGAGCGGGCGCTGACCGAGGCCATCCTGGGCGCCGAGCGGGCGTTCCGCCGGGCTGGGCACGTCAGCGGGCTGACCACGGGGCTGCGCGACCTCGACAAGAAGATCGGCGGGCTGCATACGTCCGACCTGATGATCCTGGCCGGGCGGCCTGGCATGGGCAAGTCGGCGCTTGCCACCAAGATCGCCTTCGGCGCCGCGCACGCCCTGATGCGGGAGGCGCGGGCGGAGGACCCTAACGGGGTGCCGAAGGGTTCGGTTGCGATATTCAGCCTGGAAATGAGCGCCGAGCAGTTGGCGACCCGGTTGCTGGCCGAGGAGGCACGGGTCAGCGGCGACCGCATCCGCCGCGGTGAGATCGGCCAGCGCGACTTTGACCGCTTCGTGCAGGTCAGCCGGGAGATTGCTGGGCTGCCGCTGCACATCGACGACACGCCCGCCATCACGTTATCGGCGCTGCGCACTCGTTGCCGGCGTTTGAAGCGTACCAAGGGGCTGAGCCTGGTGGTGGTCGATTACCTGCAACTGATGCGGCCCAGCGTCGGCACAAAGCCGGAAAGCCGGGTGTTGGAAATCAGCCAGATCACTCAAGGTCTGAAGGCCATTGCCAAGGAGCTTGCGGTGCCGGTGCTGGCGTTGTCGCAGCTTTCGCGCGCGGTCGAGAGCCGGGAGGACAAGCGGCCGCAGCTCTCCGACCTCCGGGAGAGCGGCACGATCGAGCAGGACGCCGACATGGTGCTGTTCATCTATCGCGATGAGTACTATCTGCAGCAACGTGCGCCCAAGCAGATGGCATTCGACAGCGAGGACAAGTTCCAGTCCGCGCTCGACAAATGGCAGCGCGACATGGAGCTGGTGCACAACAAGGCAGAAATCCTGATCGAAAAGCAGCGGCACGGCCCGACCGGCAAGATCGACGTGCTGTTCGAGGGTGAATACACCCGGTTCGCCGATCTCGACGTGGTCCACGCGGGCGACGACTGATCTTGGATACCAGCGCCGGCGCCGTGCTGGAAGTCGACCTGGGCGCTATTGCCGATAACTGGCGCATGATAGGGCGCCTGCATCCCTCGGGTCCGGTCGCCGCCGTGCTGAAAGCCGACGCCTATGGCCTGGGTGCGCCGGCGGTGGCGAACCGCCTGTTCGCCGCCGGGTGCCGGCACGTGTTCGTGGCGCATCTGGACGAGGCGCGGGTCCTCCGCCCTCTGCTGCCCGGCGCCATGCTGGCCGTGCTGAACGGCTTGTGGCCCGGCGATGCGCCTGCCTACAGCGACGCTGGCATCGCGCCGGTGCTGGGATCGCTGTCCGAGGTCGGCGAATGGACCGCCCACGCGCGGACGCGCGGACGCGCCCTGCCGGCGCTGCTGCATGTGGACACCGGGATGAACCGCCTGGGCCTGTCGCCCGAAGAGGTCGACGTGCTGGCGGCCGAACCTGCCCGGCTGGACGGCATCCGGCTGCTGTTCGTCATGACGCATTTGGTCTCCGCCGAATGGCCGGACGATCCGGTCAATGCGCTGCAACGCGGCCGTTTCGCGCAGGCCTGTGCCCGGCTGCCTGCCGCGCCGCACAGCATAGCCAACTCGTCGGGCTGCTTCCTGGGTGGGGATTTCGGGTCCGACCTCGCGCGGCCCGGCGCAGCTTTGTATGGCGTGAACCCCACGCCGGGGCGGCCCAATCCGATGCGGGCCGCAGTGCGGCTGCGAGCACGCATCCTGCAAACGCGGGACGTGCCGCCGGGCGCCCGTGTCGGCTATAACGGCGCCTGGACCGCCCAGCGGCCCAGCCGAATCGCCACGGTTTCCGTTGGCTATGCGGACGGCTACCCACGCACGCTCACCAACCACGCAGCCGCGTGTTTTGACGGACAGGCGGTCCCGCTGGTAGGGCGTGTCTCCATGGACCTCTCGACATTCGACATCACCGACGCCCCGGGCGCCGGACCGGGCGCCTGGCTGGACCTGATCGGGCCCGGCATGCCGGTGGACGAGGTCGCGTCGCGGGCCGGCACGAATGGGTACGAGATCCTGACGCAGCTTGGCGCGCGCTACCGCCGGGTCTATCTGGACGCATGATCACACCATTGGACGCGGTTGCCGCCGTCGGGCGCGGCACGATCGGTGCCGTGCGCGCCACGGGGGCGGTGGCGCTATTCGGCGCCTTAGGCTTGTCCCATTTGCTGCGCCCGCCCTTCTATGGCCGGATGTTCCTGCTGGCGTTCATTGAATTCAGCTACTTCAGCCTGCCGGTCGTAGCATTGACGGCGGTGTTCTCGGGCGCGGTCATTGCGCTGCAATCTTACACCGGCTTCTCCCGCTTCGGCGCGGAGAGCGCGATCGCCGGCATCGTGGTGCTGTCCGTGGTGCGGGAACTGGGCCCAGTGCTGGCGGGACTGATGGTCGCGGGCCGCGTCGGCGCCGCGATGGCGGCCGAGCTCGGGACGATGCGGGTCACCGACCAGATCGACGCACTCGGCACGCTATCGACCAATCCCATGAAGTACCTGGTGGCGCCACGGCTGCTGGCGGGGGTCATCGCCGTGCCGCTGCTGGTGGCGGTGGCGGACGTGCTCGGCGTGGCGGGCGGGTTCCTGGTCAGCACGGTGAAGCTCGGGTTCAATCCGGCAAGCTATCTGGTCAACACGCTGGCGATCCTCACAACCACGGACGTGGTGGCAGGCTTGGTGAAGGCGGCGGTATTCGGCCTCCTGATTGCGCTGATGGGCTGCTACCACGGCTATAACAGCAAGGGCGGCGCGCAGGGCGTGGGGTCCGCGACCACCAGTGCGGTCGTGGCGGCCAGTATCCTGATCCTGGCGTTCGACTACGTGCTGACCGAATTGTTCTTCGGGCGGTAGCGATGAGCGATCCCAAAATTCGCATACGCGGACTGACCAAGGCATTTGGCGACAAGCTGGTGCTGGACGGCATCGACCTGGACGTGGAGGCCGGCACCTCCATGGTGGTGATCGGCGGCTCCGGCAGCGGCAAGTCCGTGCTGCTGAAATGCATCCTGGGTCTGATCGAGCCCGACGCCGGGACCATCGAGATCGATGGCCGTGACGTACTGCGCCTGCCGCGACTGGAGCGGGAGGAGGTGAACGCCCGCATCGGCATGCTGTTCCAGGCCGGGGCGCTGTTCGACAGCCTGACGGTTTGGGAGAACGTCGCATTCGGCCTGCTGGCCCAGCACAAGGCCAGCCGTGCCGAGGCCCGGCAACGCTCCGGCGCGATCCTGGCGCAGGTGGGCCTGGACCCCAGCGTCGGCGAGCTGTCGCCCGCGGAATTGTCGGGCGGCATGCAGAAGCGCGTGGGCCTGGCGCGCGCCATTGCGGCCCAGCCGGACATCCTGTTCTTCGACGAGCCGACGACGGGGCTCGATCCCATCATGGGTGCAGTGATCGACGGGCTGATCGTGGACTGCGTGAAGCGCCTGGGCAGCACGGCGATTGCCATTACGCATGACATGGCGAGTGCGACGCGCATCGGCGACCGCGCGGCGATGCTGTTCCGCAGCAAGCTGGTCTGGCAGGGCCATGCGGCGGAGTTGCTGGACAGCGGCAACCCGCTGGTAGACCAGTTTACCCACGGCCGGCGCGAGGGGCCGATCCAGATGGAACTGCGGCGGTGATCTGGGATATGGTGGAATGATGAGGGAGTCACCTATCGTTGCGAAAGCCCGGGATGTAGTCAGCCGGCATGAGCTGCCGGACTTCATCGTTGGTTTTGAGGTCCGCCTCGGCGACTTTGACGGGGATCCCGCCATGTGGATTGTCCTTAGAACGGCGCCAGGGCCGACGACATGGGGCCCGGAACTCGAGCGACAAGTCGAGGCCATCCGGATCGTTAAGGACGCTATACGGCCCGATCTTTTAGAGGCGTTTGACGATCGCTATCCCTACTTCCGGGTCGAAGAGAAGCGGAACTTGCAACCTGCTGCAGACTAATGGATGCATCCGCCTTTCAGCGCCCGTTCCCCCCGGCCTTGGAGCACCTTTGCCCGCAACCGCCCGGCCCACGCCTAATTGGGATTGCTGCAGCCTTTGCGGACTCGCAAGACGGTCGACACGCCGCAGACTATGATCTGTCGGCGATGATTGAGGCGCGATGCGCCGTTGGTCTCGTAGCAGTAGCCGCAACTGGGCTCGCCAACTTCGACGCCATCCAATCCCTTCCCGAGACCGCCGTCTTCCTCACCGCCCTGCTGCTCGCCAACGGTTGGACCCGACGTGGCTAAGCCCGTCGCCCGCTTCGTCTGCCAGTCTTGCGGGGCCGTGCATTCCAAATGGGCCGGCCGCTGCGACGTGTGCGGCGAGTGGAACACATTGGTCGAAGAGACGGTCGAGGCTAGGCCCGGCCCCGTAGGCCGCGCCAGCACCGGGCGTCGCGTCCCCTTCGTCGGCCTGCAGGGCACCACCGCGCCACCACCACGCGCGGACACCGGCATCGCCGAACTCGACCGCGTGCTGGGCGGCGGGCTGGTGCCAGCCTCCGCCGTGCTGGTGGGCGGCGATCCCGGCATCGGCAAGTCCACGCTCATGCTGCAGGCGGCGGCGACGCTGGCCCGCGCGGGGCGCCGGGTCATGTATATCTCGGGTGAGGAGTCGGTCGACCAGGTCCGGCTACGGGCGCAGCGGCTGGGCCTCGCCGACGCCGCGCTGGAATTGGCCACTGCCATCAACGTCCGCGACATCGCCGCTACCCTGGAGCAAGAGCGCGACCTCACGCTCGTGGTGATTGATAGCATCCAGACCATGTGGCTCGATACCATCGAGAGCGCGCCCGGCACCGTCGCCCAGGTCCGCGCCACCAGCTTCGAGCTGATCCGGCTCGCGAAGTCGCGCGGCTTCTCGCTCGTGCTGGTCGGCCATGTCACCAAAGAGGGCACGCTGGCCGGCCCGCGCGTGCTGGAGCACATGGTCGACGCGGTGCTGTATTTCGAGGGCGACCGCGGCCATCAGTTCCGCATCCTGCGCGCGGTCAAGAACCGCTTCGGCGCCACGGACGAGATCGGCGTGTTCGAGATGACCGACCGGGGCCTGGCCGAGGTGCCCAATCCCTCGGCCCTGTTCCTGGCGGAGCGGCGAGGCAACATCGCGGGATCGGCGGTGTTCGCCGGGCTGGAGGGCACGAGGCCGGTCCTGGTCGAGGTGCAGGCCCTGCTGGCGCCCATCAGCGGCGGGTCGCCCCGGCGCTCCGTGGTCGGTTGGGACAGCGGGCGTCTTTCGATGCTGCTTGCGGTGCTGGAGACCAGGGCGGGATTGCGCCTGGGCAGCACCGACGTTTATCTCAACATCGCCGGCGGGCTGCGGGTGAACGAGCCGGCGGCAGACCTCGCAGTGGCGGCAGCGCTGACCTCGGCCGCGACGGACACGCCAACCAACGCCGGCACGGTCTATTTCGGCGAGGTCGGCCTGTCGGGCGAGGTGCGGCAGGTCGCCCAGGCCGAGTCCCGGCTGAAGGAGGCGCACAAGATGGGGTTCGAGATGGCCTGCCTGCCGCGCCGGATCGCGCGTGGAGGGCGAAGCACCAATGTGCCAGACGGCCTGAAACTGGACGAAATCGGCCATTTGACCGAGCTGGTCGCCGCGTTCACGGGAAAGCCGGCTGTCACGGAATAGACACGGTTGGCGGAATCGGCTTCGTGCGGCTATACCCCCTGCGCACGACTTGGGACGGCAGTATGAACTGGGTGGACCTGGTGGTCCTGGCGCTGATGCTCGTGTCGGGCCTGCTGGGCGCCATGCGCGGGCTGGTGCGCGAAGTGCTGGGCGTGGCGGCCTGGGTGGTCGCCGCCTTCGTCGCGAGCTCCTATGGAGCATTCCCTATCGTGGCGCCCTGGGTACGTCGTCAGTTCTCGGACCCGGGTGTCGCCGACGCCGTCGCGTTTGGCGGCGTGTTCCTGATTGTCCTCGTCGTGCTGTGGCTGGTGGTGCGCGTAATCAGCAATGCGGTCCGCGGCTCGGCGTTGGGCGGCCTTGACCGTTCGTTGGGGCTGGTATTCGGCCTGGGCAGGGGTGCGGCGCTATTGGTGGTGGCCTATATCCTGCTGGGCATTGGGCTGGCGATCGAGCAATGGCCCGCCCCGGTCCTGGAGGCTAGGAGCCTGCCCATCATCCATCATGGGGCGGATTGGCTGGTTGCCCAGCTTCCGCCGAACTATCGACCCGCCGTGGCCCGGCCGCCACTCGGGCGATCGACTACGGCCACCGATCTGCTGCGTGCCAGTCCCGTCGGCCGTGCCCTGGGCGCCAGACCGCCCCGGGGATAGGAGAATGTTATGGTTCTGACCCAAACTGAGATGGACAATGACAAGCTGCACGAGGAGTGCGGCGTGTTCGGCGTCTGGAATGTCACCGATGCCGCCGCAGTCACCGCACTCGGCCTGCACGCCCTGCAGCATCGCGGGCAGGAGGCGACGGGGATCGTCAGCTATGACGGCCACCGTTTCCACAGCCATCGCGGCCTGGGCCTGGTCGGCGATAACTTCAGCGACGCGAAAGTCATCGCCTCCCTGCCGGGCACAAACGCCGTAGGGCACAACCGCTATGCCACCACGGGCGATACTGTCCTTCGCAACGTGCAGCCGCTTTATGCCGATTTCGAGTTCGGCGGGTTCGCGGTTGCGCATAACGGAAACCTGACCAACGCCAATACCCTGCATCGTGCCCTTGTGCGTCGCGGCTGCCTGTTCCAGAGCACCACAGATAGCGAGGTGTTCGTCCACCTGATCGCCATCAGCCTATACTCGACCGTGGTGGACCGGCTGATCGACGCATTGAAGCAGGTTGTCGGCGCCTACTCCCTGGTCGCATTGTCCAACGACGCGCTGATGGGCGTGCGCGACCCGCTTGGCGTCCGTCCGTTAATCTTGGGCCGCATCGGCAACGAGGGCAGCGGCGGCTGGGTGCTGGCCAGCGAGACCTGCGCGCTCGATATCGTCGGCGCCGTGTTCGTCCGGGATGTCGATCCCGGTGAGATCGTCGTCATCAACGACCAGGGCGTGCGCAGCATCAAGCCGTTCGGCAGCAGCAAGAGCCGGTTCTGTGTATTCGAGTATATCTATTTCGCCCGGCCCGACTCGGTGATGGAGGGCATGCCGGTCTATGACGCCCGCAAGCGCATCGGCGCCGAGCTTGCACGCGAGAGCCATATCGACGCCGACGTGATCGTGCCGGTGCCAGACAGCGGCGTGCCGTCCGCGATGGGATACAGCGCCGAGAGCGGCATCCCATTCGAGCTTGGCATCATTCGTAACCACTACGTCGGCCGCACCTTCATCGAGCCGACGGACAGCATCCGCAACCTCGGCGTGAAGCTGAAGCACTCGGCCAACCAGGCGGTGCTGAAGGGCCAGCGGGTGATCCTGGTGGACGACAGCATCGTGCGGGGCACCACCAGCCGGAAGATCGTCGAGATGGTCCGCGCGGCCGGGGCGGCGGAGGTGCATATGCGCATCTCGTCGCCGCCGACCACGCACTCCTGCTTCTATGGCATCGACACGCCGGAGCGCGGCAAGCTGCTGGCGGCCCGGCATAACGTGGAGGAGATGGCGCAAATCATCGGCGCCGACAGCCTGGCGTTCGTGTCGCTCGACGGGCTTTACCGTGCGCTGGGCAAATCGAACCGGGACGCGGCCAAGCCGCACTACTGCGACGCGTGCTTTACCGGTGAATACCCGATTGCGCTGCCGGACATGATGGACAACTCGGACCGCCAGCTCAGCCTGCTGACCGAAATGCACTAATGCCCGTCATACCTTTTGGTGTGGCGTCCGCCGCACCCCTCGGTGTGGCGCCCGATCAAACCGGCCGTGTGGCGCTGGTCACCGGGGCCAGCCGCGGGATCGGTGCCGCCCTGGCCATCGAGCTTGCCCGGCGGGGCGTACATGTGGTGATCACCGCTCGGACCCAGGGTGGGCTCGAGGAGACCGACGACACGATTCGCACGTTCGGCGGCAGCGCGACCCTGTTGCCGATGGACTTGGCGGACGGCGCAGCGCTTGATCCTATTGGGCCGAGCCTGTTCGAGCGGTTTGGACGGTTGGACATCCTGGTGCACAACGCCGGGGCACTCGGCCGCCTAACCCCCGTGCCGCATATCTTGCCAAAGGATTGGGACGCAGTGGTCGGGGTGAACTTGACGGCCACCTGGCGCCTGATCCGTACCTGCGGCCCGCTGCTGCTGGCGGCCCCAGCCGGCCGCGCTGTGTTCGTCACCACGGGTCGGGCCTCGGAGCCGCGGGCCTATTGGGGCGCCTATGGGGCCACGAAGGCCGGAATGGAGCATCTGGCGCTGACCTGGGCGCATGAGTCTGTAACGACGAACCTGCGGGTCAACCTGTTCGACCCCGGCGTGGTCGCGACCCGCCTGCGAGCGGACGCCATGCCGGGGGAGGATCGCAACACCCTGGCGCAGCCCGCCGACGTAGCGCCGGCGCTGGCCGACCTTTGTGAGCCCAGCGAGACCCGGCATGGACAGGTCGTCCACGCCGGGCGCTAGGCCTACTCGGCGGCGCGGACCTGTCCCTCCGGGGCCTGCTCCAACGTCGAGTCGTGGTTCAGCACCAGAACGATCACCATGGCGATGAAGCCGAATGCCGCAAGACACAGCAGGCCGCCCTCAAACCCGCCAGTCCGGTCCTTGATGTAGCCAACCAAATAGGGGCCGACGAAGCCGGACAGGTTGCCAATCGCGTTAATAATTGCGATGCCGCCGGCTGCTGCGGCACCAGATAGGAATGCAGTCGGCAACGTCCAAAACACCGGCAGGCACCCAAATACGCCGAACGCGGCAAGAGACAGCGCGATCATCTTCATCGTGGGGTCCGGCAGGAAGGTAGAGGCGGCGATGCATACTGCGGCAATGGCAAGCGCAAAGGCGGCATGGCCTTTACGTTCCTTCATGCGGTCCGACCGGCGGCCCCAATAGATGATGGCGAAGACGCCGACGATATATGGAATTGCGGTCACGAAGCCAGTTTGCAGGTTGGTGAGGCCAAAACCCTTGACGATCTGCGGCAGGAAGAAACCGATGCCGTAGTTGCAGGCGACAGCGCCGAAATACACCAGGCTAAGCGCCAGCACCTTGGGGTTCAGCAACGCCTCTCGGACCGAGTACTGCTGCGCCGCCTCCCGCTGCCGCTCCTCCAAATTGAGCCGGGTGGCGAGCCAGGTACGCTGATCGGCCGGAAGCCAACGCGCCTCACTGGGCCGGTCGGTGAGGTAAAAGAAGACCACGAACGCCAGTATAACGGCAGGCATGGCCTCGATGATGAACAGCCACTGCCAACCTTTCAGACCCATCGAGCCATCGAGCCCGAGCAGATATCCGGACACCGGCGCGCCAAGGACAGAGGATAACGGGATCGCGGCCATGAAGTAGCCGATGATGCGGGCGCGATAGGCGGCTGGGAACCAGAGCGTGAGATAGAAGATGATGCCAGGGAAGAACCCGGCCTCGGCGATGCCCAACAAGAAGCGGACCACGAAAAAGCTGGTCTCCCCCGTAACGAACGCCGTGGCGCCAGACAATATGCCCCAGCTCAGCATGATCCGCGCAATCCACTTGCGCGCTCCGAACCGTTCCAGGAACAGGTTGGATGGCACCTCGAAGATAAAGTAGCTGAGGAAGAAGATGCCGGCGCCGAAGCCATAAGCGGTGGCGGAGATGCCCAAATCCTTGTTCATCGTCAGCGCGGCAAAGCCGACGTTCACACGGTCGAGATAGGCGACGAAGTAGCAAACGATCAGAAAAGGCACGAGGCGCATGGTTACGCGCGCGATCGTGCGAGTCTCAAGGTCCATGGCGGTTCCCCAATATGGCCCGCGTTTCGCAGGCATTATATCGCCGCGCGAGCTTGGCCCGGCACTGCTTTCGCAAACGTCCGGGTTCAGGAGCCACTTTGCAAGGTGGATTTTTAACGAACGGCTATTTTAAGGGATCGTGGCCCCAGTTCATCAACGACTTGCGCCAGCGCGAGTCCTCGACGTCGGCGGCCGGACGCTGCGCCATGTGACGATGCACATAGCCGATCACCTTCCGCATGTCGGCATAGTCCACCGGCGTCAGCTGCGCCGGTGGACACTGCTTCAGCTGCAGGATGCGCTGGCCCATGTGATGCCCGACCGATTCGGCCTGGGCCGGCGCCGTAACCCGCTCACCGTCGGGCGTCATGCCGACGGACTTGCTTTCGTCGGTCTCGAGCCAGCGGCGAAGCGCGGCGGGGGTCATGTTCACCACACCTCGAAAATCGCGCAGCGTGTCCTGGTGGTCGGGCGCTACGGTCACGCGTGATGTCCCAGGGCAGCAACCAACTCGGCTTTTTTCAGGCGGGACCGGCCGGCGACGTTGTGTTGGGCGGCGCGCTTCATCAGCTCGGTGCGCGGCAACTCGGTCAATCGGGCATCGGCCGTCTTGGCGGCAATTTCCGCCGGCTGGGCAGAGAATTGCTTGCCCTTCGCCGTATCGGCCCGCTTCTTGGCCGTCGTACGGGTGTATTCCTGATCGGACAGCGCCGCACGCGCACGCTTGGGCAAGTAGCGTTCACCCGTTTCCTTGCTAGCCTCGCCGGACTTGGTGCCCCACTCTTCCCGGGTCCACTGCGCCAAATGGTTGTCCGCGGCTTTGCGACCCTTATAGCCACCGCCCTCCGCTTTATAGCGTTGGACCGCCATCTGCGCCTTGCGTGCAGACCACTCCCCGGCGTTCCCGCCTTTATCGCCCTCGGTGATTTCATGCTTAACCCGCTCCCATAGAGCCGGGTTGGTCCGTTCCGCCGAGGATGCCATGCTGCCTCTCCTTGACCCGGCAACGTGCGAACCATTGGCAGGGTTGCGCATTCCTCAACCCTGCGGCCACCACACGGCCGCAAATCTTGCCGTGTGGTGGCCGATCGCCTCGCGCCGGGCGAAGCCTAGGCCAGCGACTTCCAGCTGCTGTCCAGGCTGCCCACGACCGTGGCGGCCTGGATCGTCGGGCCGTTCATCTGCCAGTCCACGATCGAGCCGCCCGTGTTTTGCCAGACCATGTCAGCCTTGCCGTCGCCGTTGTAGTCCCCGGTCGCCCGCAGGGACCAGCTCTTGTCCAGCGCGCCGACGACGTCGCCACCCGCGATGGACGCGCCGTTCATGCTCCAGTCGACGATGGTGCCCGACGTATTCTGCCACAGCAGGTCCGCCTTGCCGTCGCCATTGAAGTCAGCCGCCGCCAGGAACGTCCAGCTGCTGTCCAGGGCGCCCACGACCGCAGCGCCCGCGATGTTCGGCCCGTTCATCGTCCAGTCCACGATGCTGCCGGTCGAGGTCTGCTGCCACAGCATGTCCGACTTCCCGTCGCCGTTCAGGTCGGCGGTCGCCAGGAACCTCCAGTCGCTGCCCAGCGCGCCGATCACCGAAGCACTCGTGATGCCCGGCCCGTTCATCGTCCAGTCCACGATGCTGCCGGTCGACTTCTGCTGCCACAGCAGATCGGCCACGCCGCCGCCACTCAGGCTGCCCTCGCCCAGGAACGCCCAGTCGCTGCTGAGCCCGCCGACATAGCCGCTGCCGGCAATCGTCGGACCGTTCATGGTCCAATCGTAGATGGCGCCGGTCGAGGTTTGCTTCCACAGCAGGTCGGCCTTGCCGTCGCTGTTGAGATCGGCCGCCGTCAGCAGCTTCCAGTCGCCATCCAGCGTGCCCACAACATTGCCGGCCGTGATCGTCCCGCCATTCATCGCCCAGTCGGCGATGGTGCCCGAGGTGTCCCGCCAAAGTATGTCGGACTTGCCGCTGCCACTCAGGTCGGTCGCTGTCGCCATTCCTCCGTTCAAGCCGGCCGGAAGAGTGACATCGTAGGAACCGGCCGCTCCCGCTGCCACCTTGAAGGTGTTCCCGGCGAAGTTGCCGGCCAGCGAGAGGGTGCCGAGGGTCACGCCGCCGCCGCTGAGGGTCAGGGTGCCGAGGCCGTTGCTGCCTGCGGCGTAGGTCGCGCTTGTTACGGCGGTGGCGCTGTCGACGGTGATCCTGTCGCCCACGGCAAAGCCGGAGATGGTTCCGGCGAAAGCGGCGGGGGTGTCGAGGATCAGCGTGTCATGGCTGACCATCGCGATGGTCTGACCCGCGCCAACGCTGCCGACTTCCAGCGTTCCCGGCAGCACCGGGTCGGCCGGCGTGTCGAAGCCGGGCAAGACGGCGGTACGGTTGAACGTGATTTGCCCGGTGCCGGTGATCGCATCGTGGAAAAGAATTCCCGGTCCATCAGCGACGATTAGGCCATTATTGACCACCGCCCCGTTCACGGTCATCCGGCTCGTGCTCGGAGCGGCGTTAGGCGTGGTGGAAATGCGGCTGATAAGCAAGCCTCCGCTCAGCAGCGTCAGGCCGCCGGTGCTGAGGGTGCCTCCGGCCTCCTCGAACACGCCGTCCTTGCCGATGGTAAACGCATTGGCGGTCGTGTAGCCGCGACCGTTCGTCACGGTGACATAGGCGGAGCTCGCGATCAGCTTCAGGGTAGACTCGACCGATACGTAGCTGGTGCCGTTCCACTCGTTGATCTGCGAGCCCGGGTCATCGTAGATGAACTGCGTCCAGTAGCTGTGGGTCGGCGTGGCCTTCGGCCCGATCATCGCCTCGATATCGACTTTGAGGCCGCCAATCTTGCCGCCGAAATTGATGACTTGGGTGCCGCCCAGCGCCTCGAAGGCGCCGTCGAACAGGATGTTTTGGGTCGCGCTGTATTGGCCGATGCTCGCGGTGTCGATGGTTGCGGTGCCGTCGACGACCTGCAGCTGCCAGGCGATGTAGATGGGGTTGCTGCCGGTGAACAGGACGTTGCCCCGGGTCTGGATGAAGGTGTACATCAATCCGGCGTTCACGATCGTGCCGTTGTTGATGGACAACAGGCTGCTCTGGAACTCCCGCCCGAGTGCGCCTGCCGAGCCCGGCGCAAAGGTCAGCGTCCCGTCGACCTCCAGGCCCATGGTCGAGCTAGCCAGGTCCAACGAGTGCACGGTCTCATTGGCGCCGGCTGCGATCGTGACGTTGTAGTAGCCGGGACTGCCGACCGGTGCCGCGTCGATTACCACGTCGGCCGTCGCATCGTTTGGAACAGCATTCCCCGCCCAATTGGCAGCAACGTTCCAATCGCCTGCGACGCCCTTAGCCCATTTGAAGCTTGCCATCTAGTGACCTACCTTGGGATTTTTGATTTGTGTAACGCTATTCATGCCGAATATCACACCTCGCAGAGGATCACCGGCTCCGCCAGGACAAAAGGAACTAGACCCAAGCCACTCCATTTTCAAAAAAGACCCTCTCCGTCGTAGTGATATGTACAAAGAGATTTGTTGCAGGCAATAAATGGGCCAGGCGGATCTTCCAATCTTATCAAGCAGTTGTTATAATCCACAACCGATCCAGATTTTCGAATCGTGTAAAGTTACGTAACGAGGCCACGTAGCCTCTGATGCGCAACAACCCTGATTTGAATGCGCTACTTCGGCGACGCTTCAGGGGGAGCTGTCCACCTGAAGCCGCTCCGCCCAACGCCGGCGCTACTCGCCCGCGTACGGGTTCTTCGTCCCGCGCAGCAACAGCCGGATCGGCACGCCCGGCAGCTCGAACTTGTCGCGCAGGCTGTTGACCATGTAGCGCTGATAGTCCTCGGGCATCTGCTCCGCCCGGGTGCCAAAGGCAATGAACGTCGGCGGGCGCGCCTTCGCCTGGGTGATGTAGCGCAGCTTCAGCCGCCGCCCGTCCACCAGCGGTGGCGCATGGCGCTCCAGCGCGTCCTCGAACCAGCGGTTTAGCGCGCCCGTCGCCACCCGGCTGTTCCAGGTGTCGTGCACCGCACGCACCGCCGGCAGCAACTTGTCCACGCCGAAGCCGGTCAGCGCCGAGAAGTTCACAACCGGAATGCCCTTCATCTGGGCCATGCTGGTCTCCAGCCGGTCGCTGATCGCTTTCCGCGTCGCAGTGCGGTCGGCCACCGCATCCCACTTATTCAACGCGAGCACGCAGGCCCGGCCCTCCCGCTCGATCAGGCGGGCGATCTGCAGGTCCTGCTCATGCAGGCCCTCCGTGGCATCGACGCACAGCACGACGACCTCGGCCATCTTCAGCGCCTCGATGCTGGCGCTGACCGACATCTTCTCCAACGGCAGGTCCACGCGTGCCTTCCGGCGCAGGCCGGCCGTATCCACCAGCTCGATCGGACCGTGGGCGTCCCTCAGCTGCACGGCAACGGCGTCGCGCGTCAGTCCGGGCTCCGGTCCAGTGATCATGCGGTCCTCGCCCAGCAGACGGTTCAGCAGGGTGGATTTGCCGGCGTTCGGACGGCCGACGATCGCGAGCTTCAGCGGACGGTTCAGCGCATCCCCGTCTTCGCCAAAACCCTCCCCGGTCTGCGCCGGCACGCGGTCCGCGATCTCGGTCATCAGGTCGGAAAGGCCCTCTCCATGCTCGGCGGACATGGCCAGCGGCTCGCCAAGCCCCAAGCTGTAGGCTTCGAGCGCCGCGGAGGCGCCGGCCCGGCCCTCGGCCTTGTTGGCGACCACCAGCACCGGACGGCCTTGGCGGCGCAGCCAGTCGGCAAAGTGGCTATCGGCGGGGGTGATGCCGGCGCGGGCGTCCACCACAAAGACGATTAGGTCGGCCTGGGCGACCGCGGCCTCCGACGAGGCGCGCATGCGGCCGGGCAGCGTGTCGGGCGCAGCCTCCTCCAGTCCGGCGGTGTCGATCAGGCGGATGCGCTTGCCACGCATCAGCGCCTCGGCCTCCTTGCGGTCGCGGGTGACGCCGGGGGTGTCGGACACGATGGCGGACCGGCGCCCGGCCAGCTTGTTGAACAGCGTGCTCTTGCCGACGTTGGGCCGCCCGGCGATGACGACGATGGGCAGGCGGAGACCGGGCAGGACCGTCACCGGAAAGCCTGCAAAGTACCGTCATCTGTCACGATGAACAGCGCGCCGGCTGCGGCGACGGGGGCGACGGCCGCCGGTCCCCGAAGCTCTTGCTGCCCCAGGATGCGACCCTCGCTTGGGTCGATCGACACCGCCCTCCCGTTGCTGCCGGCCAGCACCAAACGGCCGCCGGCCAGCACCGGGCCGATCCAAAACAACGGATCCCGCCGCTTCTCCGGGTCGTCATAGCGCGGCAGGTCGGTGACCCAGCGCACCCGGCCATCATCCCGCCCGATCGCCGCCAGCGACTGGTCGAGAGTCTGCACGAACAGCCAGTCCCCCGCGAGCCACGGCGTTTCGCTGCCGCCGGCTTCCCGCTCCCATAGCCGCCGGCCGGAACGCAGGTCGAGCGACACCAGCAGGCCGCCCACGCCAATGGCATAGACCCGGCCGCGGTCCAATACCGGCAGCCCACTGATGGCCGACAGGTCCACCAGGCTGTTGCGCCCGCGTGAGGAGGCCAGGCTGTCGCTCCAGGCCAAGCTACCGCTATCGGCCCGCACCGCCACCAAGTCGCCGGAGCCGAAACCCGTAACCACCAAGCCGTCGCTGACCGCGGGCGCCGCCTGGCCGAGCAAGGTCGTGGCGTTGGCGCTCGCCTGATAGGCCCAAAGCCGCTCCCCCGTCGACGCGTTGAACGCCAGCAGCTTGTCGTCGATCGTCGTCGCAAACAGGCGGTCATCCGCCACCGTGGGCGCGGACCGTGCCGGGGTGCCCAGCGGCTTGCGCCAACGGATGGCGCCGGTGCCGGCATCGAGCGCCAGGATATCCGCCCGGCCCGTGGTCGCGTACACAACCCCGCCCACGGCCGCGATCCCGCCGCCCACGTTCGTGCTGCGGTCCTTGTCGTCCTGCGTCTCGGTCCGCCAAATGCGGGCGCCGGTCGCCAGGTCGAACGCCGCGACCAGCGCGTCGCTGTCCATGGTGAACACCCGGCCGCCGGCAATGACCGGTTGGGCGGTGATCTTGGCGCGGTAGCCTCCGCCCTCGCCGATGCTGGCGCGCCAGGCCGGCGCCAGGCCGCTGACTTGGATATTGCCCACGGCATGGGTGGCGTTCCCGCCCGCCTGCGGCCATTCCAGGACTGCGGCAGGCGGCGGCACGGTGACGGGCCGTTTATCGGCCGGGTCCACCGTCAGGCCGCGCTGGACGGCCCCTACGGTCTCCCGCTTGCCGGGGATAGGGTCCTTGCTGTCGCTAAATAGCCTGTCGAGGGTACTGCAGCCAGCCGCGGCCAGCGGCAGCAACAGGGCGGTGCGGCGCCTCATCCGCGCGGTTCCGTCGCCGATGGTGAAGCTGGGGCGGGGGCGGGCACTGTCTCGCCGAGCCGAGCCAGCAATCCGTTTGCCCGGCCACGCGCGCCCTCCGGCGCGGTCGGGTCGGCGGCGACCTGGCGCAGCACCTCCCGCGCCCGGTCGGGATGCCCGGTGCGGAGCGCAAGCCAGGCCTGGTTCTCGAGTGCGAGCGGTCGCCAGGGGTTGCCGGGAGCGATCAAGGGCTGCAGCCGGCCCTCGACGGCGGGTGGGTCGCCGGCATCCACTTGGTGCTGCACCCACATCAGGTTGGCCAAATCGCGCAGTAGCGGATCGGCGGAGGTATCGGCCGATAGCTTGTCCCAATCCGCAAGCGCCCCAGGCAGGTCGCCGTTGCTGGCATGCAGCGCCGCGCTGCGCAGACGGGCCAGGTTGCGGTAGCCCTCGGGTCCCGTGCTGGCGATGCGGTCGAACTCGGCCATGGCGGCGGTGCGGCTGGGAGTGACCTGTCCGTCGGCAGGTGCGGGTCCGCTCGCCTCGTGCATGGCGCCCAGAAAGGCCGAGGCGACGTCGTTGGCCTGCCGCGCCTGGTACCAGCGCCAGCCCTGCCAGACGCCCACGCCGGCGACGAACAGTAGCGCGAGCAACGCCACCATCCAACCATAAAGTAGGGCGAACTGCTTGGCCCGTTCGGCCCGCAGGTCCTCGTTCACCTCGTCAAAGATGTCAGCCACGCCCAGCCTCTTGCACGTTAAGCCCCTTGCACGTTCAGCGCCTTGATTGCGGGCGGACCATAGCGATGGCGGGGAGGTCAGGCAAACGAGGCGTAACACTTTGTTCATCCCGGCGTGGTGAAATGCGTCCATGCGCGCCATGCTTCTTGTCGTTCTGATTGGCCTTGCGGGATGCGCCCATTGGGCGGAGCCGACCGGTGCGCTGGCCGCGGCCGACATCGCCTCGGTGGTCGTGTTCGGGCGCGGCATCGCGGACATCGGCATCTCGGCGATAAGCGGCCGGGACTGCTCGATCGTGCGGCTCGACCGCGGGCTGACCTATTGCGCCATACGGGACGCGCCGCCCGACCCTGGCCCGTTCTGCACCCGCAGCCTCGGTGTCGTGGACTGCTGGATCAACCCGGAGGCGCTGCCTATGCCGCAGCAGGGGGTATCGGACGGCCCAGGCCCTACCCCGGCGCAGGAGCGGTACCGCAATGCCCGCTGGCCCAAGTCGCTGACCGCCGGGTTCTAGGGGACACTTATCGCACAGATTTGGGTCGGTCTCTCGGCCGGGCTTGCGGCACCCCTGCACTGCATGCAGATTATTCGGAAGCGGATCGAAAGCCGCAATCAGGAGGAGGCATGACATTCAAGCTGACCCGACGCAGCCTCGGCTTCGCCGCCGCGACGCTCGCAGCACCACATCGGGGTCGCGCGGCGGATGACACGATCAAGATCGGCGTGGTCTCCACCGCCACCGGCGCTGCTGCGGAGATCGGCAGGTTGGGCCTGAACGGCGCGCGGCAGGCCCTGGCGGATGTGAACGCCAAAGGGGTGCTGGGCCGCAAGCTGGAGCTGGTGACGGAGGACGACCAAACTACCAATCCCGGCGCCGTGCTTGCCTTCAGCCGCCTGGCGTCCCGTAGCGACATCGTGGCCTTCCTCGGGCCGCCGCGCTCCACCCAGGTGCAGGCGATCTCCCCGGACGCACAGAAGGCCGGGCGGCCCGTGCTGTTCGGCGGCACCGATCCGTCGCTGACGCTGCAGGGCAACAGGTGGCTGTTCCGCTGCCGGCCCAGCGATCTTTATTCCGCCAAGGTGATCGCGGAGTTCGGTGCCGGCGACCTGAAGCGGCAGAAATGGGCTATCGTCTACTCGACGGACACCTTCGGCTCGAACGGCTCCAAGACGCTGGTGGCGGCGCTGGACACGCTGGGCATCAAACCCGTGCTGATGCAGGGCTACACCAACCAGGCAGCGGACTACACCGCCGTCGTGCTGGCAGTGCGGCAGTCCGGGGCGGACATCATCGCGAGCTATTTCACCCTGGAAACGGACCTTGGGATATTCGCCCGGCAACTGCGCCAATTGGGCGTGACGGTGCCCTGGATCGGCACGCCCTCGATCGTCAGCACCAGCGCGATGAACCTAGCCGGCCGCGCCCTGTATGGCACGTATGGAGTAGCGGACTACGCGCTCGAAGCGTCGCCGGCGGCCCATGCCTTCGGGGAGCGCTACCAGGCGCTTTATAAATCCCTGCCCGACCTGCAATCCGCCTGGACCTTCGACGCCGTGCACCTGATCGCTCGGGGCATCGCCGATGCGGAGACCACCGAACCGGAGGCGATCCGTGCCGCGTTGGTGGCGATCCGCGGCTACCAAGGTGCCGAAGGTGAGTATAATTTCGACGAGAAGGGGGACGGCCTGCGCGGCTACAACGTGGTCAAGAACGAGGATGGCAAGATCGTCTTCAACCGGCGCATCGAGTTGAAAGATTAAGGTTTGCAACGTTTCGTCAGCTGTAGCGTTGCTTCTAAATGTTTAGATTGGAGCAGGCCGTGATCACTCGCCGTATGTCCCTCGCCATCGTCGCCGCAACGATGCTGGCCACCGTGCCCGCAATGGCGCAGCGTCGTGACCCTGGCGTTTCCGGCCCCGTGTCGGGCACCATCAGCATGACGGCGCAGGGTGCCGCGGCGGGAGTGGGCTATACCTGGGGTGATGGCACGCTGCGCTATGGCGGCCGGACCTACCACTTCACGGTCAATGGCGTGACCGTCGCCGACATCGGCTACTCGAAGGTCAACGGCCGCGGGCGGGTGTACAACCTCAAGCGGCTACAGGATTTCAGCGGAACCTATGCGGCCGCGACGGGTGAGGCGACGCTGGGGAACGGCATTGGCGGCCAGGTGCTGCGCAACGGCAACGGTGTCCAGATCCGGGTGGATCAGATTACCCGCGGTGCCCGCCTGCAGGGCTCAGCTGACGGCATCACCTTGACGCTGAAGTAGATTTCTAACCGCTGAACCGCACGAGCCGGCCGACGGGGACACCCAGCACCTCGTCGTCCCGCATCACCACGTGGCCGCGCACCACGGTCGCCATCGGCCATCCGGTTACGCGCATCCCATCGAACGGTGTCCAGCCGCAGGGGGAGACGATCCAGCGATCCTCGATGACACGCTGGTGCTTCAGGTCCACCAGCGTGAAGTCGGCGTCGTAGCCGGCGGCCAGCCGGCCTTTGCCGATTGCGCCATAGATCCGGGCTGGGCCGGCGCACATGAGGTCCACCATTCGCGCCAAGGATAAACGGCCGGCGGCCACATGGTCCAGCATGATGGGCACCAGTGTTTGCACGCCGGTCAGCCCGGCCGGGCAGTCGGGCCAGGGTTTCTGCTTCGCAGCCCGCGGGTGCGGCGCATGGTCCGAGCCGATCGTATCCGCCGTGCCGTCCTGGATGGCGGCCCAGGCGGCCTCATGATGCCGGCGTCCCCGGATCGGCGGGTTCATCACGCCAAAGCCGCCAAGCTGCTCATACACCTCCGGCGCCACCTGCGTCAGATGGTTCACCAGCAGCTCGACCGTCGCAACGTCGCGGTAGTCGCGCAGGTATTCCAGCTCCTCGGCCGTCGAGACGTGCAGGATGTGCGCGGGCCGTCCCGTCTTGCGCGCCAACGCCATCACACGCCTCGTGCCGAGGAAGGCGCATTCCTCGTCCCGCCATTCCATGTGGCAGGCATAGGGGTCCCCGAGCTTGAACAGCCCCTTGCGGGCCTGCAGCCGGGCCTCGTCCTCGCTGTGATAGGACACGCGACGCCGGCCACTGCGCATCACCGCCTCGAGCGAGGCGTCGTCGTCCACCAGCAGGTCGCCAGTCGAGCTGCCGGCAAACACTTTGACCCCGCATACGCCGCGCTGCAGTTCCAGGACAGCCAGTTCGGGGATATTCGATTTGGCGGCACCGACATAGAGGCCCATGTCGCACCAGGCAGCCTGCTCGACATAGCCCTGTTTCCAGGCCACACGGTCCGCGCTGGTGATTGACGGCGTGGTGTTCGGCATGTCGAACACCGCCGTCAGGCCGCCCAGTACAGCGGCTTGGGTGCCGGTGGGCAGGGTCTCGATCGCGGGATCGCCGGGGTCGCGCAGATGGACGTGCGGATCGATCAGGCCCGGCAGCACATGCAGCCCGGCGGCGTCCAGTACCTGATCGGCCGTGGCCCCTTGCCCCACGCCGAGCGCCGCGATCCGGCCATTGCGCACGCCGACGTCGGTCGCTTGCTCGCCCCACGGCAGCACGCAGGTGCCGCCGCGGATCAGCAGGTCGTAATGGGCGGGCATGGCGTACTCCTAACGAGCAAGGGTTTCGAACACGTCGCCCTGCGGCGCTTGACCCAGGATGTGGGTGCGGTGCCACAGGGCGTAGAACAGCAGGGTCCAGGCCGCAAAGCCCTCCCGGCGGCCCCCAGCGGCACGGAACAGCGCTGCGACACGGCCGGGGTCGGCGATTTCGGCAACGCCGGGCTGTGCTGCAACGAGCGGTCCTAGGCGCGCGCCCTGTGCGGCAATCCAGGCACCCACGGGGACGGTGAAGCCCTGCTTGGGCGCGAAGGGGCGGGCCTCCGGCATATGACGCGCCAGCCATTGCCGCAGCAGCCACTTGCCGCGACCGTCGCGGACCTTCATCCCGTCCGGCAGGCGGAAGCCCGCGGCAGCGACGGCCGGGTCCAGCAAAGGCGTGCGGCCCTCAACGCCATGCGCCATCAGGCAGCGGTCCAGCTTCAACAGCAGGTCGTGCGGCAGCCAATCGGCCATGTCGGTCGCCTGCGCCACGGCCAGCCGGGTGCGGCCCGGCGTCGCGGCAAGCGCCTCACTGGCCGCCAGCCCGTCACGCCAACCGGCGGGGCGGGCGCGCAGCACGTCCAACCGGTCGAAGGTGCCGCGCCCGCGCATCACCCGTCCGCCCAGCAACCATGGCCGCATGGCGCTGCGGTAACGGCCATAGCCCGCAAAGATCTCGTCTCCGCCCTCCCCGCACAGCACGACTTTCACGTCCTGCCGGGCTCGTTGGGCCAGGAACCAGCTTGGGATGATGGCATAGTCGGCGGCCGGGTCGTCCATGGCGGCGACGATGCGGGGCAGGTCGCGCCAGACCATCGCCTCGGTGATCTCGATCGTCTCGTGCTGCGCGCCGGCGGCGCGGGCGACGGCCGAGGCGTGGTCGCGCTCATCCGCCGCACCCGGGGCATCGAAGCCGGCGGTGTAGGCCAGCACGGGGCGGGTGTTCAGCCGGGCCATGACGGCGAGCACCGCCGCGCTGTCCACGCCGCCGGACAGGAACATGCCGTACGGCACGTCGCTGCGCTGATGCAGGTCCACGCTTTCGTCGAGCGCACGGTCCAGCCGGGCCAGGGCCGCGTCCTCGGTGATGCTCTCCGGCCCGCCCTCCGGCAGGGCGGCAATGCGGCTGCGGTCCAGGATATGGCCGTCGGCGATGCGCAGGGTCTCACCGGGCAGCAGGCGCTGGATGCCCTGGAAGATGGTGTCGGCGCCGGTGGTGAACTGCATCTGCAGCAGTTCTTCCCGCGCGGCCGGGCGCAGGGTGCGGCGGACCAACCCGGCGGCGAGCAGCGCCTGCGCCTCCGACGCGAAGGCCAGGCCGCCCTCGATCGGAGCGACATACAGCGGCTTGATGCCGAAGGGATCGCGCGTCAGCGTGACGCAGCGCTGCGCCCGCTCGTGGATCGCGATGGCGTACATGCCGCGCAGCGCGTTGACATAGGCCGCGCCGTCCCGCTGCCACAGATGCAGCGGCGGCTCGCAGTCGCTGTTGGTGGCAAAGCGGGTGTCGGGCAACGTGTCGCGCAGCTCGCGGTAGTTGTAGACCTCGCCATTGGCGACAAGCGTGGCCGATCCAGCGAACAAGGGCTGGTCGCCGCCGGCCACGTCGATGATCGCGAGCCGGGTCTGCAGCAGGGCGGTGCGGCCGATCACGAAATGTCCGCTGCCGTCCGGCCCGCGATGGGCCAGCGCCTGCGTCAGCGCACCCAGGGTGGCTGGGCTGGGCGGCGGGGCGCCTGGCGCCATGACCATGCCGGCGATGCCGCACATCAGAACCGCTCCATCGCGGCCAGCGCCGTGCGCCATTGCGCCACGACGGGAGCCTCCGCGTGCTCGGCCTCGTAGCGGGCCCGGCCTGCATGTGCCAGGCGGGCGGCCAGCGCGGGATCGGCCAGCACGGTGGCGATTGCGGCGGCAAGCGCGTCCGGGTCCTCCCGCGGGACCAGCAGGCCGTCGCGGCCCGGCACGATCAGCTCCACCGGCCCAGCAGCGTCGGCGGCGACCACGGGGCGGGCGGCGGAGAACGCCTCGATCACCACGTTGCCCAGCGGTTCGTGCCGGCTGGGGCAGGCCAGCAGGTCGCAGCGGGCCAGCAGCGCCGCCTGGTCAGTACGCCAGCCCAGGAGATGCAGGCGGTCCTGCACGCCCAGCTCGCGGGCGAGCTTGATGAGGGCCGCACGCTCCGGCCCCTCCCCCGCGATCACCGCGTGCACACCGGGCAGCAGCGGCAAAGCGCGGACCAGAATGTCGAAGGCCTTGTTACGGTGCAGCCGTCCCAGCGCCAGCACCATGGGCGCGCCAGGCGGTAGCGGTACGGCAGCCGGGACCGCGGCGGCGAGGTCGGGCGCGAAATTGGGCAGATGATGCACGCGATGGGCCGGCCAGCCCTGGGCACGAATCCAGTCCACGATGCCCCGCGTGTTGCCAATCAGGTGGTCGCATGCCCGATAGTAGCGCAGGTCGTAGTAGCCGCCGAGCCGCCCGGCCAGCACCCACTCGCCCCGAGGCGTCTGCCGGGCACCCCGGTTCATCCACGCCACCACGACCCGCGGCGCAAAAGCGCGAAGTGCCGAGGCAACACGCGGCCGGGTCAGTAAATCGAGCGCGCCGCCAAAGCGGAGCTGCACTGGGAAAAGCCCGCCGGTTAACAGGCGCCCGGCCCGGCCAGGGTCCCGGCGGATCACCGGCAAGATCGCGTCGCCGGCGCCGTGCATCGCCAGCGCGAGACGCTCGAAGAACAGCTCGGCGCCCCCAGTCCGTGCCCCGGCCATGACGTGCGCCACCTTCATGGCCGCAACAACCCGAACGCGGCGGCGACGGCATCGGCGACCGTGAGGCCATCCATGGGTGCGGCGCCCGCCGGCCCGGGCGCCAGCGCCACGGCCGTTCGGCAACCGGCGGGCGCGTATTCGGCCGCGGGGGTCGGGCCAAACAGCCCAAGCGTCGGCGCACCGGCGGCAGCGGCCATATGCATCAGGCCGGAGTCGTTGCCGACGAACAGCGCGCAACGGGACAGGCAGGCGGACGCCTCGGGCAGCGAAAGCCGGCCCGTCAAATCGACCGCGTCCGGCAAGGCCGCGAGGACCGGCCCCGCCATGGCTCGCTCGGTAGGGCCGGGGCCGGCGAACACTACCGGGAAAGCGCCCGGCAGCGCCTGGTTCTGCACGGTCCGGAACAGGGCGACAAACCGGTCGGTCGGCCACAGCTTGCCCGACCAATTGGCTGTGGGGCCCAGACCGATGTAACGCCTCCCCGGCGGAAGCAGCGCGTCCGCCCGCGCCTGGTCCGCGGCGTTCGTCCAGCTGACCGGCTGCGGCGGCGGCGACAGGCCGAGCGCGGCGCCCAACTGCACCAGCTTGTGCCCGGGCCGCCGGCCGCCGCGCATCACCGCGCGACGCCGGGCAAGCAACAGGAAAGACAGCGCCGAGCCGCGCAGGTCCACAACAAGGTCCCACACCGTGCCCACCGTCTGCCGCCACAGGCGCAGCCAATGCAGGTCGAAGCGCTGCTTGTCGACCACCAGCGTCGCCTCGCGCCGGGGCATGCGGGCGAACACGCCTTCCGCCACCGGGCCGCAGGCGACGGTGAAGCGTGCCTCCGGGTGCGTGCGCAGCAGATGGTCCAGGAGGCCGGTGGAGAGGACTGCGTCGCCGATGCGGGTCGCGGTGATGAACAGGATGCGCATGCGTGGCGGATGTAGCACGGGTTGCCGCGCAATGCGCGACCCGGCCCGCTTGAGTTCGGGGAAGCGGGGCACCACGTCGCCAGGCATGAGCATTTTCGCCCTGCTGCCCGGCCGCGCCGTGATCGAAGTGAGCGGCGATGACCGTATGTCATTCCTGCAAGGACTTGTGTCGAACGATGTCGAGCAGGTGGCGCCGGGCCGTGCCGTTTGGGCGGCACTGCTGACGCCGCAGGGCAAGTGGCTGGCCGATTTCTTCATTCTATCAGATGGCGAGCGCCTGTTGCTGGACTGCGAGGCTGGGCAGGCCGCGACGCTGGCCCAGCGCCTGACCCGGTTCCGGCTGCGGGCCAAGGTGGCCGTGCAACCCGTGCCCCTCCTGGTCCATGCGGCATGGGATGGCGCGCCGCCGGACACGGGGATCGTGGCGCCTGACCCTCGCACGCCGGATGCTGGCTGGCGGGTGCTGTCCGATGTGCCGCTGGCCACCAATGGGACTGTAGCCGATTGGGACCTTCATCGCTTGCGGCTCGGCCTGCCGGACGGCTCGCGTGACATGGAGGCGGAGAAGACGACGCTCTTGGAGGCCGGGTTCGATGAGCTGCATGGGGTATCCTGGACCAAGGGCTGTTACATGGGCCAGGAGCTGACGGCTCGGACGAAGTATCGCGGCTTGCTGAAGCGGCGCCTGGTGCCGGTGCGGATCGACGGCCCGGTGCCATCGCCGGGAACGCCGATAGTGCGTGCCGGTGTCGAGACTGGCGCCATGCGGTCCGGCGTTCCCGGCCTGGGCTTGGCGCTGCTGCGGCTCGATGCCATCGGCGCCAGTGACCTAATATGCGAAGAGGCCGCCTTGCACCCGGCGCCGCCACCCTGGATGGAATTGGCGCCACTCAGGCTGGCGGAGCAGTCCCCGGCATAGCCAACCGGCGACCAACCCAGTCGGGCCGGGGCAGCGTGGCATGCGCCCTGGCAGCAGCCGCGACCGTTACCGCAACGTCTGGCAAGAAGGGCACGACACGCCGCGTCTTGAGGCTGACGTGCAGCAGCATGACCTCCTGTTGTGCCACAACGTCGTGAGCCCCAGAGGGTCCGGCATCGTCCCGCTGCATCTCGAACGCCAAATGCACGCGTTTGTCGTCTGCGGCCAATATCTGCGACACTACGCGCACCCGGTCGCCCATCAACAGTTCGGCACGGTAGGAAATATGGGCCTCGGCCGCGAAGGTACCGTGTCCCGTGCGCTGGCGGTAGGGTTCGCCGAGGCCGATCGCTGTCCACAGATGGTCGATGGCGCCGTCGAACACCACGACGTAATAGGCCATATTCATATGACCGTTCTCATCGATCCATTCGGGACGCACGGTCGCCGTATGGCCGGTAAACGGGGCGGGAATGCTGCCCCGTTGAGGCTGCGTCATAAGCTATGCGTTGTTGTCGAATCCTCCGGAGTCGAACCCGCCGCCGCCGCCGCCGAACGGGTCGCCGCCACCCTGGTCGAAACCGCCCGGATCATTGCCGCCTTGGTCATAGCTGGCCTGCTGACCAAAGCCCGAGCCGTCGTCATAGCTCCTTGAGTCTCCCCCACCTGCGAAGGGATCGGCTGCGTTGCTATTGCTGGCATCGGTCGAGAAACCCGCGGTCGGATCTGTCCCTGCGCCGTCGAAGACGGTGGTTCCAGACGTGTTGCCGGCGAACCCGCCACCGCCAAGCCCGCCACCCAACCCTTCGCCGCCATGTCCGCTGAAGGCGTTCATCAGCGCGTTGCCGACGACCATGCCACCTGCGACACCGGCGGCCGTGGTCAGCGCGGAACCAAGAAAGCCGGAGCCGCCGCGCCCCTGGAACATGCCGGGCTGGTAGTTGGGGGGGTATTGCGGCTGCGGCGGCGGCGAGGTTGGCTGGAACTGCTGGCCATAGCCGGGCTGGCCGTAGCCGCGCTGGGGCTGCGGCTGACCACCACCGAACAGGCTGCCGAAGAAGCCCTTCTGCTGCTGCGATGCCTGCTGGGTAGACTGCTGCATCGCCTGCTGCGTTTGCTGCAGCTCCCACTCCAGACGGCGGATGCGGTTCTGCGCCTCCGCGAACGCCGCCTCCTGGACCAGTGCGGTCTGCGTGATGCGGTAACGCGCTTCGGGATATTGCTGGAACTGCTGCGCGATGAAGGCGTCGGCATCACGGTCGAGCGGTGGCAACGCCGGCTGCGACTGCGGCACGCTGCCGCTCGGCCCCGCAAGGAAACCACTACCCTGCGGCGCCCCGGCGACGCGGGCGATGAATCGGGCAATAAGGTCGCGTTCTTCGTTCGTCATAGGACCGTCCGCGCGTTTGTTGCGTTGATCGAGTTGGCCCGCGCCCAACCCTGGTTCAAGTAGGCAGGCGCAGCCGGCGCCATTCGATCGACGGACAGCGGTTCTCGACGATCTGCAGCCCAGCCGCCCGGCCCGCCGCCGCAGCCGCCGCATCGATGACGCCAAGCTGGAGCCACACGGTGCGGGCACCGAGCCGGATGGCGTCCGCCATGATGGACCCAACCTGGTCCGAGGCACGGAACACGTCCACCATGTCCAGCGGAACAGCGTCGTCCAGCGAAGCAACCACAGGTCGCCCATGCAGCGTCCGACCCGTTAGGCCAGGGTTCACGCCTACGACATCGAACCCGCGCGCGATCAGGAACGCCATGATCTCGTTGCTCGGCCGGTCGGGGTTATTGGACGCGCCGACAACGGCGATGCGGCGGGTCGTGGTCAATACGGATTGGATCGGATCGGTCATGGCACCCCTAACGCAGGACGCCGCCTGCGGCTGCATCTTTCCCGGTGCTGGCCTTCACCCTATGGTGCGTGGCCACGGTATCAGCCAGGGACCATGATCGCATCACCGCAAGCCCCGAGCTTCCAGGAGCTGATTCTCCGTTTGTACGCCTTCTGGGCGCGCCAGGGCTGCGTGATCCTGCAGCCCTATGACGTTGAGATGGGTGCCGGCACCTTCCACCCGGCCACCACGCTGCGCGCCCTGGGCCCCCGCCCCTGGCGCGCCGCCTATGTGCAGCCCAGCCGGCGTCCTACGGATGGGCGGTATGGGCAGAACCCGAACCGGCTGGGCCACTACTATCAATACCAGGCGATCCTGAAGCCCAGTCCGGCCGATTGCCAGACCTTGCTGCTCGACAGCTATCGCGCGATCGGCATCGACCCGTTGCTGCACGACATCCGCTTCGTCGAGGACGACTGGGAAAGCCCGACGCTGGGCGCGTGGGGCCTGGGCTGGGAGGTCTGGTGCGACGGTATGGAGGTGACGCAGTTCACCTATTTCCAGCAGGTCGGCGGCATTCCCGTCGCCAGCCCGAGCGTCGAGTTCACCTATGGGCTGGAACGGCTGGCGATGTATGTGCAGGGGGTCGAGAGCGTCTATGACCTCGATTACAACGGCGCCGGGGTGACTTATGGCGACGTGTTCCTGCGCAGCGAGCGGGAATATAGCGCATATAGCTTCGAGCGCGCCGACACTGCCATGCTGTCGCGGCATTTCGTCGATGCCGAGGCCGAGTGCGCCGCCCTGTTGACGGCGTCTTTACCATTGCCGGCCTATGACCAGTGCATCAAGGCGAGCCATTTGTTCAACTTGCTGGATGCAAGGGGTGTGATCTCGGTGACCGAGCGTGCGGCCTATATCGGCCGGGTGCGGACGCTGGCACGCGGTTGCTGCGAGGGTTGGCTGGCCGGGGATGCGCCGGTTGTTTCAACCTGAGTGGCGGTTTATCCTGTCCCGATGGGCGCACAGCTTAGGATCGATAGCGATGAGACCTACGGGCGGGGACGACACCCCGCCCGGCTCAACTTCGGCGACTGTTTCTCTTATACCCTGGACAAACGGGAGAATGAGCCCTTGCTGTGCAAGGGCAGCGACTTCAGCCAGACCGACATCCGCCCAGCGCTGCCCTGATGCCCGACCTGCTGCTCGAACTGTTCAGCGAGGAAATCCCCGCGCGCATGCAGGCGCGGGCAGCAGACGACCTCGCGCGCCTGCTGGCCGAGGCGCTCGCCCCGCTGACGCCCACGGGCATGCAGACCTTCTACGGGCCGCGCCGCATCGCCCTGGTCGCGGCCGTGCAGGACAGTGTGCCCGCCCGCAGCAGCACCGAACGCGGCCCACGCGCCAGTGCACCGGAGCAGGCGTTGGCCGGCTTCCTCCGCAAGCACGGCGCCACGCGGGACCAACTGGTGCGGGACGGCGAGCATTGGGTCCTCACCCTATCGAGCCCGGCCACCCCAGCCGCCACCCTGATCGCGGCCGCCCTGCCCAACTTGCTGCGCCGGTTTCCCTGGCCGAAATCGATGCGCTGGGGCGACGGCAGCGCCTTCACCTGGGTGCGCCCGCTGCGCCGGATTCTATGCCTGCTCGATGGCCGCCTCGTGCCCTTTACCCTGGCCGACGGTGCGGATGACGGCCACGGCCTGGCTTCCGGCACCGAGACCGAGGGCCATCGCTTCCACGCTCCTGGCGCCTTTACTGTGTCGTCCTTCGCCGAATGGCACGACGGCCTCCTCGCCCGGCACGTGATCCCCGCCGCCGGTGAGCGCCGCCGCCTTGTGGCCGAGGGCATCGCCAGCCTCGCCACGGCCGAGGGCCTGCAGGTGGTACCGGATGACGGCCTGCTCGACGAGGTGGCCGGGCTGGTGGAGTGGCCGGTGCCGCTGCTGGGCCGGATCGATGCCGCCTACATGGACCTGCCGCCCGAGGTCATGCAGGTCAGCATGCGGGTCAATCAGCGCTATTTCGCGCTTCGCCACGCTGACGGATCGCCCGCCGACCGCTTCGCCTTCGCGGCCAATATTGAGGCGACGGACGGCGGGACCGCCATCGTCGCCGGCAACGAGCGTGTGCTGCGGGCTCGGTTCAGCGACGCCCGGCATTTCTGGGACCTGGACCGCCGTGTCCCGCTCGCGAGCCGGGTCGCCGCGCTGGATAACGTCACCTTCCACGCCAAGCTCGGCAGCCAGGGCGCTCGGGTCCAGCGCCTCGTGGGCCTCGCTGGACATATCGCACCGTTGGTCGGCGCCGATTCTGGACTAGCCGAACGCGCTGCGTTGCTGGCCAAGGCGGACCTGACCACCGGCATGGTCGGCGAATTCCCAGAGCTGCAAGGCGTGATGGGCGGCTACTACGCCCGGCACGACAAGGAGGACCCGCGCGTCGCCAACGCCGTGCGCGACCACTATGCGCCCAAAGGTCCCGGCGATCCGGTGCCCACCGAGCCCGTCACCATCGCCGTCGCGCTGGCGGACAAGCTGGACCAGCTCGCCGGGTTCTTTGCGGTGGGCGAAATGCCGACCGGATCGGGCGACCCTTTTGCGCTGCGTCGTGCGGCGCTGGGGGTGATCCGGATCATCCGCGACAACCGGCTGCGGCTGTCTTTGGCTGGGGTCATCGAGGCCGCGGGCCGGGGCCTGCCAGCGGCGGTGCCGGTCGAGGCGCTCTTGGCGTTCCTGGCCGACCGCCTGCGCGTCCAGCTCCGGACCGATGGCGCGCGACACGACGTGCTGTCGGCCGTGTTCGCCGCCGGGGCCGATGACGATATCGTGCGCTTGCTGACCCGCACCGACGCGGTGGCGGCGTTCCTGGCCACTCCCGTCGGCGCCGATCTCCTGTCCGCCAGCCGTCGCGCCGCCAACATCCTACGGATCGAGGACAAGCGCGACGGCCCGCATGCCGGCGCCATTGAGCCACACCTGCTGTCCCAGACCGAGGAGCAGGCGCTGGCCTCGGCACTGGACGTCGCCGAACCTACGGTGCAGGACAGCGTTGCCAATGAACGATATGGCGATGCGATGCGGGCGCTGGCCGCGCTGCGCCTGCCGCTCGACGCTTTCTTCGACCAAGTGACCGTCAATGCTCCCGACCCGGCGCTGCGCCGGAATCGTCTCCGCCTACTCGCCCGCGTCGGTGCGGCCATGGGTCGCGCCGCTGATTTCTCTCGTATCGAAGGCCTGGAAAAAGCATGAGCAAGTGGGTGTACAGCTTCGGCGCCGGGCATAATGAGGGCCGCGCCGACATGCGCAACCTCCTGGGCGGCAAGGGCGCGAACCTGGCGGAGATGGCCAGCATCGACCTGCCGGTCCCGCCGGGCTTCACCATCACGACCGAGCTCTGCACGGCCTATTACGATAATGGCCGCAAGTACCCGGACGACCTGCAGCAACAGGTGCGGGACGCGCTGGCGCTGGTCGAGCAGGCGGTCGGCCTCAAGTTCGGCGATCCCGCCAAGCCGCTGCTGGTCTCGGTCCGCAGCGGCGCCCGCGTGTCCATGCCGGGCATGATGGACACCGTGCTGAACCTCGGCCTGAACGACGAGACCGTGAAGGGCCTGGAGGCCGCCAGCGGCGATCCACGCTTTGCCTGGGACAGCTACCGCCGCTTCATCCAGATGTACGGCTCCGTCGTGCTGGGCGTCGACCACCACCGCTTCGAGGAGATCATCGAGACGGCGAAGATGGACGCGGGCGTTACCGAAGACACTGCGCTGACCCCCGAGGACTGGCAGCGTGTCGTGGGCGAATACAAAGACATGGTTGCGTCAGAGCGCGGTGCGCCGTTCCCGATGGACCCGCACGAGCAGCTATGGGGCGCGATCGGCGCGGTATTCGGAAGCTGGATGAACCCGCGCGCTAACACTTATCGCCGCCTGCATGACATCCCCGCGACCTGGGGCACCGCCGTCAACGTGCAGGCCATGGTGTTCGGCAACATGGGCGACGACTGCGCCACCGGCGTCTGCTTCACCCGCGACCCGAGCACGGGCGAAAACATCTTCTACGGCGAGTTCCTGGTGAACGCACAGGGCGAGGACGTCGTTGCCGGCATTCGCACGCCGCAGCCGCTATCGAGTCTCCGCGCCCACCCCGGCGAGATCAGCATGGAACAGGCGCTGCCCAGCGCCTACGCCGACCTGGTCCGCGTGCGCGAGACCCTGGAACACCACTACCTCGACATGCAGGACATAGAGTTCACCGTCCAGCAGAACAAGCTGTACATGCTGCAGACCCGCAGCGGTAAGCGCACTGCCGCCGCCAGCCTGCGCATCGCGGTCGAGATGGCAGAGGCCGGGCTGATCGACCGCAACGAGGCGGTGCGTCGGGTGAACCCGGCCTCGCTCGATCAGCTGCTGCACCCCACGCTCGATCCCAAGGCGAACCGCGTCCTGTTCAGCAAGGGCCTGCCCGCCAGCCCGGGCGCCGCGTCCGGCGCCGCGGTGTTCAGCGCCGACGAGGCCGAGATGCGCGCGGCCAAGGGCGAGGCCGTGGTGCTGGTTCGCATCGAGACCAGCCCCGAGGACATCCACGGCATGCACGCCGCCCGCGGCATCCTGACCACCCGTGGCGGCATGACGAGCCACGCGGCGGTGGTCGCCCGCGGCATGGGCCGCCCCTGTGTCGCCGGTGCCGGCGGCGTCAGCGTGGACTACGGCGCGCAAACCCTGTCGGCCAATGGCAAGACCATCCGCGAGGGCGAGATCATCACGCTCGATGGCGCGACCGGGGAGGTGTTCGTGGGCGCGGTCGCGATGATCGAGCCCAGCATGTCCGGCGATTTCGCGACGCTGATGGGTTGGGCCGACAGCGTGCGCCGCATGCGGGTGCGGACCAACGCCGAAACGCCGCTCGACGCCGAGACGGCACGGAACTTCGGCGCCGAGGGCATCGGACTGTGCCGGACCGAGCACATGTTCTTCGATCCCCAGCGCATCGGCGCGGTTCGGCAGATGATCATGTCCACGGACGAGGCCGGCCGCCGGGCGGCGCTCGGCCGGCTGCTGCCGTTCCAGCGCGAGGATTTCGTGGAGTTGTTCCGCATCATGGCCGGGCTGCCGGTGACGATCCGTCTGCTGGACCCGCCGCTGCACGAGTTCCTGCCGCACCAGGAGAGTGAGCTAGCCGATGTCGCGGCCGCTCTTGGGCAAGACATGGACCAAATCCGCCGCCGCGCCGCCGAACTGTCGGAGGCCAATCCCATGCTGGGCCACCGTGGCTGCCGCCTGGGCATCAGCTATCCCGAGATCTACGAGATGCAGGCCCGCGCCATCTTCGAGGGCGCGATCGCCGCGGCGCGGGAGACCGGGCAGGCGCCGGTGCCCGAGATCATGATTCCGCTGGTCGGCACGCGGCGGGAACTGGAGATCACCCGCGCCCAGGTGGACGGCGTGGCGGCGGCAGTATTCAAGGAGCAGGGCCAGACGATCGAGTACCTGGTCGGCACGATGATCGAGTTGCCGCGCGCCGCAATTGTCGCGGACAAGATCGCGGAGATTGCGGACTTCTTCAGCTTCGGCACCAACGATTTGACGCAGACGGTGTTCGGCCTGTCGCGCGACGACGCCGGGCGGTTCCTGCCGGCCTATGTGGACGCCGGGATACTGCCGAAGGACCCCTTCGTGTCGATCGACGTGGAGGGCGTTGGCGCCATGGTCCGCATGGCCGCCGAGAAAGGGCGTGCCACCAAGAACGGCCTCAAGATGGGCATCTGCGGCGAGCACGGCGGCGACCCGGCCAGCATTGCCTTCTGTGAGGAGGTCGGGCTGGATTATGTGTCGTGCAGCCCATACCGCGTGCCGGTGGCGCGGCTTGCGGCGGCGCAGGCAGCTTTGGGAGTGGGCGGGGATCGGACGGCTTAGACGGGTCAAGAAGGCCGGGGATTATTGCTCTCGAACTGGTGGCCGGCTTAAAAGATCGCCGCACGGCCGGCAATGATCATAGGCCCAGGCGATCTTAAGCAAATTGCCGATTTGTCGATCGCTGTGCATGGGACGGCATCGTCACAGTCTTGCCAAGGTCCCATCACAATTAGTTGCACATACTCTTGCTTGCAGCATCTTACCTATACGACAATAGAACATTCCATTGTTAACTGGAATCTAACAATGACACTGGCCCAGAGAATCGGCAATTACGACAATCCGAACTCACTCGGTTCGAAGTTCCGGCTACGTCGATCAAAACCTTTACGGGATATGATCGAACAGATATTCGCGGAAAAGGGTGCAGTATCCATATTAGATGTAGGCGGCATGGAGTATTATAAGAATAATGTTGCTCAATCTTCCCGATGATCTCCGCCCTGTAGCCCGCCCGGAGTTTTTGGAAACCCACGAGGGCGACGGTTGCGCGCTCCCGTTTTCAGATCGTCATTTCGACATATGCCACTCAAACTCGGTAATTGAGCACGTCGGAAATTGGCGCCGCAAAGTGGAGTTCGCGCGCGAGGTGACGCGGGTTGCACAGCACTATTTCCATCAAACGCCAAACTTCTGGTTTCCGTGGGAGCCGCATTTCGGAATGCCGATTTATCATTGGCTTCCGGAACCGATACAGCTTCAGATTGCATGTAAGCGGAAACTGGGGTGGACACCTGCAGCGAGCAATATAACGGATGGCATGGAAGTAGTTGAACACGCTAGCATGCTCAATAGGCGCATGGTTTCCTACCTGTTTCCCGACGCGCAAATCTTCCAGGAGCGATTTCTCGGCTTGACCAAATCGTTCATCGCCATGCATTGACACCTTAACTTCAGGCGTCGGCCATAAAGGATAGAGGGCAGTATTAGCTTGGGCTTGATACGCTGCTCGCTACCATACAGGCGCACCACGTCCGCAATCTTTTTGTCTTGCCGATGGGCCGAGGCCGAGGCCACCGGCCCCAGCAGGCCAAGGGCAAGGCCTTCGCCCTCTTTCCCTAAGCCGCGAGGTCGCGAGGCTCCTCCACCAACAGCCGCGTGCGGATCAGCTTCTCGATCCCACGCAAATGCGCCCGCTCGCTGCTATCGCAGAAGCTGATCGCCACCCCCGCATGCCCAGCACGCGCAGTGCGGCCGATGCGATGGACGTAGGCCTCGGGAACGTTCGGCAGATCGAAGTTGACGACGTGGGTCACGCCGTCCACGTCGATGCCGCGGGCCGCGATGTCGGTCGCGACCAGCACGCTGATGCGGCCTTGCTTGAACATCTGCAGCGCCCGCTCGCGCTGCGGCTGGCTTTTGTTGCCGTGGATAGCGGCGGCAGGCTGACCGGCGGCCTCCAAATGCTGGGTCACACGGTCGGCGCCGTGCTTGGTGCGGGTGAACACCAGCGTGCGGCTCATCTTGCTGCTGCGCAGGATGTCGGCCAGCAACTGCCGCTTGCGGGACGCCTCGACGAAGATGACCTTCTGCTCGACCCGGTCGACCGTGGTCGCCACGGGAGTAACAGCCACGTGCACCGGGTTCTTCAGCATCTGCCCGGCGAGGGTCGAAATCTCCTTCGGCATGGTGGCCGAGAAGAACAGCGTCTGCCGGGTCGGCGGGATCGACTGCACGATCTTGCGGATCGGTATGACGAAACCGAGGTCGAGCATGTGGTCGGCCTCGTCCAGCACCAGAACCTCGACGTGGTTCAGCACCACGGCGCCGTCCTGCATGTGGTCCAGCAGCCGGCCGGGCGTCGCGACCAGGATATCGATGCCGTTGGCGACCGCCTTGGACTGCCGGCCCTTCGGCACGCCGCCATACATCAACGTGGTCCGCAACCCGGTCTGCCGACCGTAGTCGCGAAAACTCTCGGCGATCTGGCTGGCAAGCTCCCGCGTGGGAGAGAGCACGAGCACGCGGCAACCGCGGCGCGGTGCTGGTTTCTTGTCGGCCAGCAGGCGGTGCAGGATCGGCAGCGCGAAGGCAGCGGTCTTGCCGGTGCCGGTCTGCGCGATGCCCTGCAGGTCGCGCCCCTGCATGATATGCGGGATGGCCTGCACCTGGATCGGCGTCGGCTCAGTATAGCCTTGAGTGGTTAACGCACTCAGAATCGGAAGCGCGAGACCGAGGTCTGCGAAGCTGGTCGTCATGGGAAAAGATGTCTTTCGATGGCCCGCCCCAGGAGGTCGCATTGCGCCGCGAGGGGGATGCACAACGATCAGCGGGATCGCGACCGGCGCCAGAAGTGAGATGATAACGCCGGTGCACAGGTACGGCGCACGAAGTCACGTCAAACCGCGCCTACCGTTTATGGTGCTGCACTGCAGCGAAGTCAAGGAAATCCGACCCGCAACCCGCCCCCTGGTTGACCCGGCACCTCGAACTGCGGAGAAGCGCCCGATGCGTTCCTCAGTCGTCCTCAGCGAGCCCTATGCCGGCCTGCAGTCCCAGGCGGTTGGTCTGGCGGAGGCGGCCGGATTGGCGCCGGCACTGGTGTCGCTGCAACCCCGTGCACCGTGGCGGTGGGTATCGGCCCGGCTCTGGCCGGCGCCGCTCCGCGCCGTGCGGCTGCCAGACACCGGCGATGCCGTGGTGATCGGCGCGGGCGGCACCGCGGCCGTGGTCGGCGCGGCCCTGCGCCGGCCCGGGCGGCCGGTAGTCCAAGTGCAGCACCCGCGCATCGACCCGGTGCGCTTCGACCTGATCGTGGTGAACCGGCATGATGGGCTTACCGGCTTCAACGTCGTCGTGACCCGCACTGCGCTGCACCGCGCCACCCCGGCCCGGCTTGCAGAGGCCGCCGCGATCTGGGCACCCCGCCTCGCCCATCTGCCGCGTCCGCTGGTGGCCGTGCTGGTCGGCGGCAGCAACGGCCGCTTCCGGCTGGACGGCGCGGTCGCGACCGCGTTGGGTGCGTCGCTCGCCCACATGATGCGGGCGGACCGGGTCGGCCTGGCGCTGACGCCGTCCCGCCGCACCTCCGGCAACTCCCGGGCGGCGCTGCACCGGGCGGTGGCGCCGCTTGGCGGATGGGTGTGGGACATGGCCGGCGAGAACCCATATTTCGGCCTGTTGGCGCTGGCGGACGCGATCGTGGTGACGGAGGACAGCGTGTCCATGGTGTCGGAAGCCGCGGCGACATCGGCTCCCGTGCTGCTGGCAGGGCTGCCCGGTCGGTCCCGGCGCATCCGGCAGTTCAACCGATTCCTGCAAGAGGACGGCCGGGTGCGTCCGTTTGCCGGACGGCTCGACCTGTGGCCGGTGGCGCCGATTGACGATACGCAGGCGGCGGCGGACGAGATGCGCCGGCGGCTGGACTTTTAGGAGACGACGATGCTGGACATCCAGACCTTCGACGCGCGGGCCGGCGGCAACGTGCTGTATAAGGCCTTCGCCCATCCGGTCGCGGCCGAGGCCATACGGCGCCTGGCGAACAAGCTGCGCGACGCCGGGCCGCTGGCGGTGTACGACCCCGACGGCGTGTCGGACGCGCTGTTCGCGCTGCACCCGGTCATGCCCGAGGCCAACGAGAGCTACGTGCACGACGTGCAGCAGATCGGCGCGCTGCGCGGTGGCGTGCCGGCCCGGCCGCTCACAGACCTGCCACACTCGACTTGCGCCACCCTGCTGATCGCGGCGTTCGATGCCGGGCGGGTGCTGGCGCGGATCAGGCACATGCTGCCCGTAGGCATGGCGGTCGCGACGCTCGACGAGACGCGGCTGCCGCCCACGATGCTGAGCAACCCGAAGCGCTATCTGGACCGGGTGAATTTTGCGACGAACTACGCTTTCTTCCGCGACCAGGGCGGCCTGCACACCCGGCTGGTGACGGCGAACTACTGGTCGGGCTACGGCGCCGGGCCGGTGTGCCTGTGGTTGCGGCTGTTCGACGGGGCTGGCGACGTGCTGGCGGAGTGGGAACACGCCGTCGCGCCCAGCGGCGGCGGCATCGCCATCGACAGCGCCGAGGTCCGCGCCCGGTTCGGCCTGCCGGAGTTCGCCGGCCAGCTTTTTATCCACGCCATCGGCGCTGCCGGGCACGACGTGGTGAAATACGCGCTCGACACCTACGGCACCGGGGCACAGACCAGCCTGTCCTGCACGCACGACGCCAATGCCTGGCCGGCCGACCGCTATGCCGGGATGCCGGCGCCGCGTGCCGACGAGCGCGTGGTGCTGTGGCTGCAGAACAGCCACGCCGCGCCGATCCCGGCCGGCGCCGTGCTGCTGGACCGCATGGGGGCCGAGGCGCCGGTGCCGGTGCCGCAGGCCGTCGGCCCCTACGCAAGCCTTGCGCTCGATGTCGCCGAGGTGCTGCCGGGGCTGCGCTGGCCGGCACAGATAGAGGTGCGGGCCGGCCGCCATGTGGTCCGCCCGCGCTACGAGGTCACGCAAGCCGGCCGCACCCGCATCGCGCATTTGAACGTCGAGCGCGCCGACCTGCGGCCCGACCCCGGCATCCCGTCGCTGCACAACCTGCTGGGCCGCGGCTATCTGCTGCCCTTCCCGATCCTGCCGCGCGAGCAGTTTCGTAGCGTCATGCTGCCGACCCCGATGGCCGAGCGGCAGACCACCCTACCCATCCGCATCGACGTGTTCGATACGGCCGGACGCCTGGTCGCCGACCGCTTCCTAGGCTGCCTGCCCCGCAACCACGACCTTGCGCTCGATCTCGCCGAGTTCGACGTGGAGGAGGGCCACGCCGATCTCGTCTATGATTTCCGTGATGGCGGGGAGGCCGATGGCTGGCTGCACGCGCTGCTCCGCTATGAGAACCGGGCCAGCGGCCATGCCGCCGAGAGCAGCTTCGGCGCGCATATTTACAACACGGCGATGACCTACCGCGACGAGCCGCAGAGCTATTCCGGACCGCCGCCAGGCCTGTCGACGCGGCTGTTCCTGAAGCTCGGCGACGGCGGGCGCCACAGCTACGCCGCGCTGATCTACCCAGCGTCGGCGGCTTGGCACCCTTGGTCCACGACGGCGCTGCTCCTGCACGACAGCGACGGCCAGGTGATCGCGGAGGAGCCGTTGCGCATCGCCTGCTCGGGTTCGGCGATGGTGTGGCCGCACCGGGTGTTCGGCGAGACGCTGCTGGACCGGGCGGGTCCGCGGGGCTACGTGCTGATCCGGGATGCGACGTGCCGGCTGTTCGGCTATCATGGCTTGATGGATGACGCTGGCGGGTTCAGCCTGGACCACATGTTCGGCTTCTAAGGGAGGCACGCCATAGCACGCGACAAGTTCGACCTGCCGCAGGTCGCGGCGAACCACGAGGCGTTGTCGCCGCTGGGCTTCATCCGGCGCACCGCCGACGTGTTCCCGGACCGCGTGGCCATCGTGCACGGCCCGCATCGCGCGACCTGGGCCGAGACCTATGCCCGCTGCCGGCGCATGGCGTCCGCCCTGGCCGTGCAGGGCGTGCAACACGGCGACACGGTGGCGATCATGGCGCCCAACACGCCCGCGATGATGGAGGCGCATTTTGGCGTTCCCATGCTCGGCGCCGTATTGTGCGCCATCAACGTGCGGCTGGACGCCGAGACCGTCGCCTTCATCCTGGCGCATGGCGAGGCCCGCATCCTGTTCACCGACCGCGAGTTCGCGCCGACCGTGGCAAAGGCGCTCGCGCTGATGCCGGCGGATGCGCGGCCCTATGTGATCGACATCGACGATGCCCTGGCGCCGCCCGGCGACCACGTGGGCGACACCGACTACGAGGCCTTCCTGGCCGGCGGCGATCCGGCCTACGCCTGGCCCATGCCTGGCGACGAATGGGACGCCATCGCGCTGAACTACACGTCGGGCACCACAGGCAACCCGAAGGGCGTCGTCTATCACCACCGCGGCGCCTATTTGAACGCAGTCGGCAACGCCATGACCTGGGGCATGGCGCAGCACCCGGTCTATCTCTGGACGCTGCCGATGTTCCACTGCAACGGCTGGTGCTTCCCGTGGACGGTGGCGGCGATGGCGGGGACCAACGTGTGCCTGCGCCGGGTCGAGGCGGCGGCGATCCTGGACGCGATGGACCACAGCGGCGTCACCCACCTATGCGGCGCACCGATCGTCATGGGCCTGATCCTCAACCATCCCGGCGTGCAGCCCCGTCCGGCGCCCGTCCGCATGATGACCGCCGGCGCCGCCCCGCCCGCCGCCGTGCTGGAGGGCATGGAGCGGCTCGGCTTCGACATCACCCACGTTTATGGCCTGACGGAGACCTATGGCCCCGTTACCGTCTGCGCCTGGCACGACGAGTGGGACGCACAGCCGCCCGACGAGCGCGCCCGGCTTAAGGCGCGGCAGGGGGTGACCTACCCAGTGCAGGAGGGCCTGATGGTCGCCGACCCCGTGACCCTACAGCCCGTCCCGCGCGACGGCGCCACGATGGGCGAGGTCTTCATGCGCGGCAATATCGTGATGAAGGGCTATCTTAAGAACCCCACAGCCACCGAGGAGGCCTTCGCCGGCGGCTGGTTCCACACCGGGGACCTCGCGGTCAGCTATCCCGACGGCTACATCGAGATTCGCGACCGGTCCAAGGACATCATCATCAGCGGCGGCGAAAACATCTCTACGATTGAGGTCGAGAGCGTGTTGTATCGGCATCCCGCCGTGCTGGAAGCAGCCGTGGTCGCCCGTCCCGACCCGACCTGGGGCGAGACGCCCTGCGCCTTTGTCACCTTGAAGCCCGGCGCCGCTGCGACCACGACCGAGATCATCGCGTTCTGCCGTGACCACCTGGCGCGGTTCAAGGTGCCCCGTACCGTGGTGTTCGGCCCGCTGCCCAAGACCAGCACCGGCAAGATGCAAAAATTTGTCCTGCGTGAGCAGGCACGCAGCCTCGGAGAGTAGCCATGCCGCAACCCACCCACGTGATGGCGCTCGACGAGGCCGACGAGTCGACGCTGCCCGACGACCTCAAGCCGTACTTCCAGAAATGCCGGGACAAGCTGGGCTTCGTGCCCAATGTGCTGCGCGCCTGGCTGATCCGGCCGGAGAAGCTGCGCAACTTCATCCGGCTGTATGACGAGCTGATGCTGGCGCCCTCCGGCCTGTCGAAGCTGGAGCGGGAGATGCTCGCGGTCGCCGTGTCCGCATGGAACCGCTGCTACTACTGCCTGGTGGCGCATGGGGCGGCAGTGCGCAAGCTGTCGGACGACCCGCAATTGGGAGAGATGCTGGCGTTCAACTACCGCGTGGCCGAGCTGCCCGCCCGGCAGCGCACCATGCTGGACTTCGCGGTGCAGCTCACCTCCGCGCCGCATCTGATAGGTCAGGCTGACCGCGATTCGCTCAGTGCACAGGGCTTCTCGGATGCCGACATCTTCGACATCGCCGAGGTGGCGGCGTTTTTCAACTATACGAACCGGGTCGCGCACGCGGTCGACATGATGCCGAACGCCGAGTACCACGCACTCGGACGCTAAAACAGCCCGGTGAACAGGCCCTGGCGCTTGCGCTGGATGATCGGGGTGTCGCCGACCTCGGGAGACTGACCGAGCGCCGCGTTCTGGCGCAGGCGGGCGCTCTCCCGCTGCGGGTCGACGGGGGTGCCGGGCGGCGGTGGGCTCTGCCAGAACATCAACCGGTCGGTCAGCGGGCGGCTCGGTGTGTCCAGCGCGGCCTCGTTGTCCACGCGGTTGCGGATATCGGGCGGTGCCGGGCGCCCAGCGGCGGCGATCAGCGCCTGCTGGCCCGGCGTGACGCCGGCTTCCGGCCGGCTCAGCGCCGCGTCGGGGGTCAGCGTCGCCTCAGCCTGCTGGCGTTGCGTCATCTCTTGCGGCCGGGTGGCGCCGGGCCGCGGCGGACGCAGCGTGAAGTCGGGCGGCATGGACAACGGCGCGCGTGTCGTCACCTGGAACTCGTCCGGCGCATCACGGGTCAGGCCGAAGGTGCGGGTCAATTCGTCCCCGCTGCATGCGGCGAGGCCGAGGCCACAGGACGCTATCAGAACAAGCCGGAGTGCCTTCATAACGCGCGTATTACTGCCGAAGGCCCGGCGTCTGCAAGCGGCTTCGCGGCCGCAACCCATCCAGCATCAGCGCCCCCACGCCGCAGACGATCGCAGCGTCCGCCACGTTGAACACGTACCACGACCAGCCGAAGGCGTGGGCATGCAGGAAATCCACCACGGCGCCGAAGCGTAGCCGGTCGATGACGTTGCCGATCGCCCCGCCGCCGATGGCGCCGAGACTCGCGGCCACCAACGCATTCTCAGCCCGGCGCAGCCAGACGGCCAATGCCACGACGATCGCCAGGGCGACGCTCGCCAGCAGCCACGGCCCCCACACGCCGTCCTGGTGAAACAGCCCGAAGGTGACGCCCTGGTTCCACACCATCGTGAGGCTGAGCACCGGGAGCACTGGAACCTGGCCCCGGTCGGGCAGGTGCAGCACGTCCAGCACCCACCACTTGCTGACCTGGTCGGCGGCCAGCACCAGCAACGCTGCGATCAGTCCCCAGCGGACCCGGCCCGTCATTCGGCGGCCCGATCGCAGGCGAGCAGGCCGACCACGCCAGTGCAACGGATGCAGAGCGTGGAATGACCGGGCTGTTGCCCGACCTCGGGCAGCACCCGCCAGCAGCGGGCACACTTGTCGCCGGACGCCCGGTGCACGACCAGCGCGTCGCCGAACCCGACCCCGGACACGATGGCGATTTCGGCCCAGCCCTCCGCATCGAGCAGGTCCGCGTAGGCGTCCGGCAACGTGACCGTGGCCTGGAGCGACGCGCCGATTAGCTTTTCGAGGCGTGCCGCCTCCAAAGCCGTCGTCAACGCCCCACGCGCCTCGCGGATTTCGGCCCAGCGTGCGCCCAGCCCAGCGTCGCGCCAGGCTGGCGGGATGGACGGGAACGTCTGCAGATGGACGCTGCCGTCCTCGGACGGGAAGCGGGCCAGCCAGGCCTCCTCCGCGGTGAAGCACAGCACGGGGGCGAGCCAGGCGGTCAGGCACCGGTGCAAATGGTCCAGCACCGTCCGGGCGGCACGGCGCCGCGGGCTGGACGCCGCGTCGCAATACAGGATGTCCTTGCGCACATCGAAATAGAACGCGGACAGGTCAGAGGAGCAGAACGCGTGAATATCGGGATACACCCCGGTCCAGTCATGCGTGGCGAGCGCGCCGCGCACCCGCTGGTCGAGCTCCGCCAAGCGGTGCAGCACCCACCGCTCAAGCTCCGGCATGTCTGCGTCCGGCAGGCGCTCGGCGTCGGTGAAACCCTCCAGGCTGCCCAGCAGCCAACGCAGCGTGTTGCGCAGCCGGCGATACAGCTCGGCCTGCTGCTTCAGGATCTCCGGCCCGATACGCAGGTCCTCCGAGACGTCGGAGTTCACGACCCACAGCCGCAGGATGTCGGCGCCGAGCTTGCCGGTGACCTCCTGCGGCGCCGTCACGTTGCCGAGCGACTTGCTCATCTTGCGGCCGTTCTCGTCCAGCACGAAGCCATGGGTCAGCACGGCCTTATACGGCGCGCTGCCGCGGGTGCCGACCGCCTCCAGCAGGCTCGTTTGGAACCAGCCGCGATGCTGGTCGCTGCCCTCGAGATAAAGGTCCGCCGGCCAGGGCAGGCCGCGGGCCGCCAGCGCGAAGGCATGGGTGCTGCCGCTCTCGAACCACACGTCGACGATGTCCATGACCTGCTCATAGGTCTCGGCATCGCGGTCCTGGCCCAGGAAGCGGGAGGGCGGCGAGCTGTACCAGGCGTCCGCGCCCTCCTCCGCGAAGACGGTGGTGATGCGGGCGACGACGGCCGGGTCACGCAAGGGCTCGCCGGTGCGGCGGTCCACGAAGACCGGGATCGGCACGCCCCAGGCACGCTGACGGCTGATGCACCAGTCCGGGCGGCCGGCGACCATGCTGGCGAGCCGGTTGCGCCCGGCCTCGGGCACGAAGGCGATGCGGGCGATCTCTTCCAGCGCCTTGGCGCGGATCGCCTCCGGCCCGTCCATGCGGATGAACCATTGCGGCGTCGCACGGTAGATCACCGGCGCCTTGCTGCGCCAGGAGTGCGGGTAGGAGTGCAGGAGCGTGCCGCGCGCCAACAGGCCGCCCGCGGCCTCCATAGCCGCACCGACCGGCGCCGCCGCCTTGAACACGTGCACCCCGGCAAAGTGCGGCACCCAGGCAGCATAGGTCCCGTCGGGGCCCACCGCCTCCGGCACCTCGATCCCATGGGCGCGGCCCAGCACGAAATCCTCCTCGCCATGCGCGGGCGCGATGTGGACGAAGCCGGTGCCCTGCTCGGTCGTGACATAATCCGCCGAAAGCAGTGGCGCGTCGTGGTCATAGCCCTGCCCGCGCAACGGGTGCGCGCAGACGAGGCCGGCGAGCTCCGCGCCCTTATAGACGTGCATCACGTGGTGGGTCGCGATGCCGGCCGCAGCACAGACCTGCGGCAGCAGAGCCAGCGCGATCAGCAGCCGCTCGCCGGGACGGGCCAGCGATCCCTCGTTCACGCTGTCGACGTGGACCAGCGCGTAGTCGATCTCGGGCCCATAGGCCAGGGCGCGGTTGCCCGGCAGGGTCCAGACCGTCGTCGTCCAGATCACGACGGCGGCGCCGGCGAGGCCGTCCGGCCCGTTCAGGATGGGGAAGCGGACGAACGCCGTGTCGCTGGTGCGGTCGTGGTATTCGATCTCGGCCTCGGCGAGCGCGGTCTTTTCCACCGGGCTCCACATCACCGGGCGCAGGCCGCGATACAGCGCGCCATTCAGCAGGAATTTGCAGATCTCGCCGGCGATCGCTGCCTCCGACCCGAAATCCATCGTGGCATAGCGCCCGGCCCAGTCGCCGACGACGCCCAGCCGCTGGAACTCGTCCGTCTGCACCGCCAGCCAATGCGCGGAGTAGCGCCGGCATTCATCCCGGAAATCCAGCACCGGGACGGCGTCCTTGTCGCGGCCGGACTTGCGGTACTCCTCCTCGATCTTCCACTCGATCGGCAGGCCGTGCGTGTCCCAGCCGGGGATGTAGTCCACGTCCTCGCCCGCCATCCGGTGGGCGCGCATGACCACGTCCTTCAGGATGCGGTTCAGCGCGTGGCCGATGTGCAGGTGGCCATTGGAGTAGATGGGCCCGTCATGCAGCACGAAGGGCGGGCGGCCGGCCATCGCCGCCTTCGTGCGGTCCCACAGGCCGATGCGGTCCCAGCGCGCCAGCAGGTCGGGCTCACGCTTCGGCAGGTCGCCGCGCATGGGGAACGGAGTGGCCGGCAGGAAAACGGTCGATCGGTAGTCGGGCGTGTCGTTCATGGGATCGGGTCCAGGTTGCGGCAGTTTCGCGTCAAGGCAGTCCCGGCACTCAGGCCGGGATAGTAATTCGCGCGTGCGGGGTACGGACCATGGAAGGGTTATGCGGAGCGCGGGGCCGCCGGGTCAAGCGTCGCGAGCAACGCGCGGGCCTGATCTGCGTCAGCAACGATCTGCGTGCGCAAATCGTCGAACGAGGCAAACTTGCGCTCGGCACGCAGGAAGGCGTGCAGCGCCACCGCGACCTCCTGGCCATACAGGTCGCCCTCCCAATCGAACAGATGCGCCTCCAGCCGGCTTTCCGTGCCCTCGTTCACCGTCGGGCGGCGGCCGATATTGGCAACGCCTGGCACGGTCGTGCCATCCGCCAGGCGGGCCCGCACGGCATAAACGCCGCGCGCGGGCTCCAGATGACGGCCCAGCGGCACGTTCGCGGTCGGAAAACCGATAGTGCGGCCCCGTTTCTCGCCGTGCGTGACGGGCCCGCGCACCGCCCAGGACCGGCCCAGCTCAGCCGCCGCACGCTCGGGATAGCCGTCCTGCAGCAGGCGGCGGATACGCGTCGAGCTGATCGGCCCCTGCGCGTCGGCGAGCGGCGGCACGACCGTGAGGCCGATGCCCAGCGCCTCCGCCCGCGCGGCCAGGAACCCGATATCCCCGCCGCGCCGGTGCCCGAACGCGAAATCCGCACCGCAGGCCAGATGCGCCGCGCCCACGCCCCGGTGCAGCACGTCATCCACGAACGCCTCGGCGCTCAACAGCGAGAAGGCGCGGTCGAACGGCATCTCATAAACGATCTGCACCCCAAGCACCGCCAGCGCCTCGGCGCGTTCGGCCGACAAGGTCAGGCGGAAGGCCGGGTCGTCGGGGCGAAACAGCTCGCGTGGGTGCGGTTCGAAGGTCAGCACGGCGAGCTTGGCGCCGGGCAGCGCGGCATGGATGGCGCGCAGCACGTGGGCGTGGCCCAGGTGCACGCCGTCGAAGTTGCCCAGCGCGACCGCAGCGCCTCGCAGCGCCTCGGGCAAGTCCCGCCAGTCGTGAACGATTTGCATCAGGCGCGGCTGCGGGGCATCACCGTGGCTTCACCCTCGATGACGACCTTGCCCGCCACGGTGCAGACCGTTTTCAGGGTCGCGCGCTTTTTCTCCGCATCCAGCGCCGTAACCTCCGCCATCGCGGTCACCGTGTCGCCGATCTTCACCGGGCGGCGGAACTGCAGGGTTTGCGCCAGATAGATCGTGCCCGGCCCCGGCAGCTGCGTGCCCAGCACCGCGCTGATCAGCCCGGCCGACAGCATGCCATGCGCTACGCGCTCCTTGAAGATCGACGCGGCCGCCGCCTCGGCGTTCATGTGCACCGGATTGGTGTCCAGGCTGACGGCGGCGAACAGCAGGATGTCCGCCTCGGTGATCGTCTTGCCGATGCTGGCCGTCTGGCCGATGTGCATGTCCTCAAACGCAATACCGTCCATGCTGGGTCTCCCTCGATGAAATGGACAAGGCATGGGCGCGGTGCGAAGGTCAAGGCACCTCCACCATGCTGGGACGCCTGATGCCGCAAACACAGATAGGCAAATCCGAGGACCTGCTGACCGAGCTCGCCCTATGGGTGAAAACCGAGACGCCGACCACCGACTCCGCCGCAGTGAACCGCTTGATGGACCGGGCCGAGGCGGACCTTACCCAGGCCGGCGCCCACATCACCCGCATTTCCGGCCGCGACGGCTATGGCGACAACCTGATCGCCCGCACGCCTGACTCCCATTCCGCAAACGCGAATAAACCGGTGATGATCGCCGGCCATCTCGACACCGTATGGTCGCACGGCACGCTGGGGACCATGCCCTATCGCGTCGACGGCGACCGCGCGCATGGTCCTGGCATCTTCGACATGAAGGCCGGCAGCTTCCTGGCGTTCAACGCCGTCCGCTCGATCCTGGCGCAGCGCGTGCCGACGCACCGTCCTATCACCCTATTGCTAACACCGGATGAAGAAGTTGGCAGCCCGACCAGCCGCGACCTGATCGAGCGGGAGGGCGCGGCGTCGGAGTGCGTGCTGATCGTCGAACCCGCCGGGCCCGGCGGCGCCTGCGTCACGGCGCGCAAGGGCGTCGGCCGCTTCGCCCTGCGCGTCACCGGCCGCGGCGCCCATAGCGGCGGCAACTTCACCGAGGGTGCCAGCGCCATCGTCGAGCTGGCGCAGCAGATCGGCCGCATCCACGCGATGGTGGACCTCGACGCCGGCATCACGCTGAACGTCGCGCCGATCTGGGGCGGGTCGCGGCCCAACGTCATCGCCCCCGACGCCGGCTGCGAGATCGACCTGCGCGTGCCGACCACCGAGGCCGGGGAGCGGATGACGCGCACCCTGCTGGCGCTGACGCCGTTCGACCCGCGCTGCACCCTGCACGTCGAGGGCGGCATGAACCGGCCGCCGATGATCGAGACGCCGGCCATCCTGGCGCTGTATGACCGCGCCCGTGCTATGGCCGGGTTCGACATGCCGAAGCAGCATCGCGGCGGCGGGTCGGACGGCAACTTCACCGCGGCGCTGGGGGTGCCGACGCTTGACGGGCTCGGCTGCCCCGGCGCCGGGGCGCATGCCAGCCACGAGCACATATTGTGGCGCGAACTCGCCCCCCGCGCCGCGCTGATGGCCGGCCTATTGGAGACGCTGTGACATGGACCGGCACCACGACGCCGCCCGCCTGCTGCTGAGCGCACGACGCGACCCCACGCAGAAGCTACATAGTTTGCCGGAGGTGATGCGGCCGAAAACCGAGGAGCAGGCCTATCTGGTCCAACGCGCCATCATGGCGGAGCTGGGCGAGATCGGCGGCTGGAAGGTCGGCTCGCCCAACCCAACCGGCCCTTTCACCTGCGCGCCGCTGCCCGCCGCCGGCGTGCAAATCAGTCCCGGCCATGTCGCGACCGAGCAGTGCACCGACCAGGGCGTCGAGGCCGAGATCGCCGTGAAGATCGCCCACAATCTGCCGCCGCGGGACACTCCCTTCAGCGAGGAGGACGTTTTGGCCGCCATCGTCTCCGCCCATCCGGCGATCGAGGTGCTGCAAAGCCGCTACGTCGAGCCGGACCGCGTGGACCCGCTCTCCGGCCTCGCCGACAGCCTGTCGCATTTCGGCCTGGTCGTCGGACCCGCCATCCCGGATTGGCAATCGATCGACCTGGCTGCCGAGCAGGTCGCCCTGATCGTGAACGGGAAGGAGATGAAGCGCTGCACCGGCAACCCGGCCGGGAACATGCTGCGGCTGCTGGTCTGGCTGGCGAACCAGGGCGCCCATTGGGCCGGCGGGCTGCGGGCCGGGCAGTACGTAACGACGGGGTCATGGACGGCGAAGGACTTCGTGGCGCCCGGCGCCGAGGTGCGGATCGCGTTCGATCACGCCGGGGAGGCTGCATTGCGGTTTTCCGCATGACGCTCGCACTGATTGTCGGCGCCGGACCGGGCCTTTCGGCGAGCTTCGCCCGTGGCCTGGCGCGGCAGGGCCATGCCGTCGCCCTCGCGGCACGGCGCACGGATAAGCTCGCGGCGCTGGCTGCCGAGACCGGCGCCAGCGTACATGCCTGCGACGCCGCCGACCCCGCCAGCGTCGCCGCATTGTTCGCGGCCGTGGGTGCGCCGGAGATCGTGCTCTATAATCCAAGCTCCCGCATTCGGGGCCCGCTGGTCGACCTGGACCCGGCCGAGGTTGCGCAAAGCCTCGCCATCACCGCGTTCGGCGCGTTCCTGGTGGCGCAGCAGGCCGCGCGGGGCATGCTGGCGGTTGGGCACGGCACGATCCTGCTGACCGGCGCATCCGCCGGGGTGAAGGGCTTTGCGCAATCCGCGCCCTTCGCGATGGGCAAGTTCGCGTTGCGCGGGTTGGCGCAAAGCATGGCACGGGAGCTGCACCCCAAGGGCGTGCATGTCGTTCACGTCGTGGTCGACGGCGGCATTCGCTCCGCCGCGCGGCCGGCAACCGCAGATCAGCCGGACAGCATGCTGGACCCGGACGCCATTGCACAGACGATGCTGGACGTGATGGCGCAGCCGCGCTCCTGCTGGACGGACGAGATCGCGGTGCGGCCGTGGACGGAGCGGTTCTGACTTATCGGCGATTTGGGTAATCCTAGGAACCCTGTCTTAGCCAAACTTCCCGGTCAGAACTCAAGACAAATCTTGCCGAAATGCGCCCCGCTTCCCTGATGACGGAATGCGTCGGCAATCTCGGTCAGTCCGAAGCTGCGGTCAATAATCGGACGCAGGCCATTGGCGTCGATCGCCCGCACCATGTCGGCCTGCTCCCGCCGGCTGCCCACGATGAGGCCCTGCAACCGGGCCTGCTTTGCCATGAGCGCCGCCGCCGGCACCTCGCCACCCCGTCCCGTCAGCACGCCGATCAGCGCGATGTGGCCGCCGATCCGGACCGCCGCGATGGATTGCGGCAGCGTGCCGGGGCCGCCGACCTCGATGACATGGTCGACCCCGCGTCCGCTGGTCCAGTCGCGCACCCGGGCGCCCCAGTCCTCGTGCGCCTTGTAGTTCACCGTGTGATCGGCACCCAGCGCACGCGCCCGTTCGAGCTTTTCATCCGACGACGAGGTGGCGACGACCGACGCCCCCATCAGCTTGGCAAATTGCAAGGCAAAGATAGAAACCCCGCCCGTGCCGAGGACCAACACCGTGTCACCCGCCTTCAGCCCGCCCTCTACGACCAGCGCGCGCCATGCTGTCATCCCGGCTGTCGTCAGGGTCGCCGCCTCGGCATGGCTGAAGCCGTTCGGGGCATGGGTGAAACAAGACGCCAGGCAGGTGACCCACTCACGGGCATAGCCGTCGACGCCGTCGCCCGGCACGGTCGAGAAGTCTCCAAGCGTGGCCGGCCCGTCCTGCCAGGTGGGGAAAAAACACGACACGACATGGTCGCCCGACGCGAACTCGGTCACGCCGTTCCCGACTGCCTCGACCACCCCTGCGCCGTCCGACATCGGGATGCGTCCGTCGAACGGCCAACCCTCGCGAGTGACGACGCCGTAGTCATGATAGTTCAATGAGTTCGCATGCAGGCGCACACGGATTTCGCCTGCCCTCGGCGCGCCGGGGTCGTCGAGATCGACCGCAGCCAAGTTGCCGAGGCCGCCGGGCGTACGTAGTGCGATGGCTTTCATGCGAGCTCCGATGGAGAGGTCCGGGGTCGCCTTTGGACCGAAGGCTGCCTGGGACAGCAGGCAAGTACGGATAACGTGGCCCTCACGCTTTTGGAAAGTCGGTGGAGAGACTCGTCTCACGCCATGCTTCGACCTCAGCCAAGGTCGCCTTGAGCGTGTTCGTGACCGCGTCGATGCCGAAGGCGCCAAGGACGAGGTGGCGCGGCGGGTTCTCGCTTTCGGTAATCCGGATCATGGCCTCGGCGGCACGCGCCGGGTCACCCGCCTGGTTGCCGCTGCCCTCGGCCGTACCCTTCAACCGAACGCCAGCGGTGTCGGCGTAGTCCGCGATCCGGTTTGGCGTCTGCTTCAATGAGCGCCCGGCCCAGTCGGTGCGGAACGGCCCCGGCTCGATGCAGGTGACCTTGATCCCGAGCGGCTTGCCCTCGGCGGCCAGCGCGTCCGACCAGCCCTCCACCGCGTGCTTGCTGGCGGCATAGTAGCCGGAGCCGGGGAACCCGATGAAGCCCGCCACCGAGGTGACGTTGAGCACGTGACCCCGGCGCCGGGCTCGCATGCCGGGCAGTATGGCCCGGGTCAGCGCGAACAGGCCGAAGACGTTGGCGTCGAACTGCGCCCGGATCTCGCTTTCCTCGCCCTCTTCGACCGACGCCTGGTAGCCATAGCCGGCATTGTTCACCAGCACGTCGATCGAGCCAAACCGCGCCTCCGCGGCCTGCACTGCGGCGGTGACCTGAACAGCGTCCGTCACATCGAGGTCGAGCGCCAGGGCACGGTCCTCCGCCTCCTGCACGAGATCGGCCACACGCGCCTTGTCGCGGGCCGTGACGACGGCGCGCCAGCCACGGGCGAGCACGAGCTTGGCAAGCTCACGGCCGAAGCCGGTCGAACAGCCGGTGATGAACCAAAGGGGGGTTGCGTGTGACATCATGTATTGTCCTTGCGGGAAGACCGGGCATGCAGCCGGATGTTCAGCGGTTCAGCCCCTGCATCTGCGCCGCCGCATAGCGCGTGCCCGCGGCTGCGCCGGCCGGCAGCGCACGGTCGATCCGCGCGAGGTCGTCGGAGCTGAGCGTCACGTCCAGAGCGCCCACGTTCTCCTCCAGGTACTTGCGGCGCTTGGTGCCGGGGATCGGCACGATGTCCTCGCCCTGCGCCAACACCCAGGCCAGGGCCAGCTGCGACGGAGCGCAGCCCTTGTCGCAGGCGATGGCGGCGATCTCGGCCACCAAGTCGAGGTTCTTTTGGAAGTTCTCGCCCTGGAACCGCGGCGCGCCGCGGCGGTAGTCGTCGTCGGCCAGGTCCTCGACACGCCGGATTTGCCCGGTCAGGAAGCCCCGGCCGAGCGGGCTGTACGGCACGAAGCCGATGCCGAGCTCGCGCACCGTCGGCAGGAGCTCATCCTCGGGATCGCGGCTCCACAAGGAGTACTCGGTCTGCAGCGCGGTGATTGGATGCACGGCGTGCGCGCGGCGGATGGTGTCGGGTGCGGCCTCGGACAGGCCGAGGTACTTGACCTTGCCCTCGCGCACCAGGTCGGCCATCGCGCCCACCGTGTCCTCGATGGGCGTTTGCGGGTCCACGCGGTGCTGGTAATACAGGTCGATCACCTCCAGCCCCGTCCGCTTCAGGCTCGCCTCGCAGGCCTGGCGCACGTAGTCCGGCCGGCCGTTCACGCCCTTGAAGCTGCCGTCCTCGCCGCGGACGTTGCCGAACTTGGTGGCGACGATCACCCATTCGGGGCGCTCCCGCACGGCGCGGCCGACCAGCTCCTCGTTGCGGCCGACGCCATACATGTCGGCGGTATCGAGGAAGTTCACCCCAAGGTCGAGCGCGCGATGGATAGTGGCGACCGACTCCGCGTCGTCCCGGCCGGCGTAGAATTCCGACATACCCATGCAGCCGAGGCCGATGGCGGATACTTCGAGCCCCTGAGTGCCCAGCTTGCGCATCTTCATGGTGGTCTCCCGTGTGGTGGGACCATCAACCCGATGGCCACCGGAAAGTTCGGACAGATCAGTTCCGGCAACCAGCACGCTGCTTCATGGGATGATCCGGAGCGGTGTTGGTCCGCTCCGGGTTGCCGACGGCTGTCCCGCATGGATTTGGCCGCGTTGGATGGTGAGCGGACAAACGGAGGGTAGCAGGCTGAGCGACGTGGATATCCCTGATCTTCCGCCGGACATGCGGCTTCATTCCTGTCGGCGCAAGACGATCCAGGTCGTCATGTCCCAGGCGTTTCTAATTCCAGCGAGCAGAAGCAAGCAGACGCCAACCGCCAGAAATACACAAGCCGCTTCCGTCTCAATGCCGAGTGCAACACCCGCCATTGCTAATATAAGATAGGCCACAGCAGGAATTACGGTGTACCAGATCCGATCCTCAAGGTCGATAGACTTCGCGATACCTCCACGAATCATCCGGCGCCATACCAGCCATGAGTAAACCACCCCGAGCAGCCCAATATCGACGAGAAGGAAGCCGGGTACGCGCCAGTTGGATATAGGAAGTATTGCGATCAAGCTCGCCGCCAGCACGACACTGAAAGCGACCACGGTGGGAGAAAGGAAAGTACGCAGTCCAACCTGCCGTTCATGGGTGAATACGCCAGTACCTACCGACGCGGCAACGAACATGAGTCCGACCAGCGTCGCCGACGCCGTTCCGATAAGCATGTAAAAGTCGTGCCAAGGTTCGAATATATAGTGGGGCACTTGCATACCCAAACTTGGTTGCGAGAAACATACAGCCCAACCTCAGCGCTCATTGGGAGCACCCCACCGATCCCGATGCTTCCCTTTATCCCAGCGCTAATACGGCGAAGCTCGCCAACCAATGTTCGCCCATATAGTCGCCGCTGACATGCGGTAGACTGGCGTCGAGATGCGCCTCTGCCGTACGCCGGGCCGAGGCCGGGTCTGGCGTGAAATCAGCCAGCGCGCGCCAGCACCAGGCGCGGCTGAGGTTGAGCCCGTCCAAGTGCGCGATCTTGCCGTCGCTGCGGTCGCTGACGGTGGCGGGAGTCAGCAGCGTCGCCGGCTGCCCCCGGTCCAGCCGAGGCAGGAAGCGGGCGAACCAGGGACCGAACTCACGCCCCGGCAATGCAGCGCGCATGCACTCCGCCTCGATCAGCGCGGGGGAAAGGAACTCGTCGCCGCCGGGCTCCCAGGCCTGGCAGTCGGTGTCCTGCGCGTACCAGCGCCGGGCGGCGTCCGTCAGCATCGCGCGGAGCGCCTCATCCTGGTAGTCCAGGGCCAAGCGGACAGCGAACGCCGTGCTGCTGTGGACGCCGGTTCGTACCGGATAGGTGGCAAGCGGCAGGAACGCCGTGAACCGCGCCGCAAAGGCACGGGCCAGCGGCTGCAGGGCGGCGGACCAAGTCCGCCCTTCCGGCGTCTCATGCAGCGCCAACTCGGCCGCGAGCTTGAGCAGCCAGGCCCAGCCATAGGGACGCTCGAAGCCGCGCGCGCCGGGCCGGTCCAGATAGGCGCACTCGCCCGCCATCCGGCCGGGTACGATATGCTCGTCGAACAAGGCGCGGATCGCCGGCACCTGCGGCAGCGAGGGAAAGCGCCGGTACAGGTGCGCCAGCATCCAGTAGCCGTGCACGCAGGAGTGCCAGTCGAAGCTGCCGTAGAACACCGGGTGCAGGTCGCGCGGGCCGCTTGCGTCCCCGGGTCCGGCCAGCACATGGCCCAGCTTGTTCGGATACTCCCGGGTGACATGGCCGAGGGCTATGGCGGCGAACCGGCCGGCGAGGCCAGGCGTGAGCTGCGTCATCGCGGGAAGGACAGAGCATACATGAGGACGATCTTTCCCATCAGGAGGATCAATGCGGTCGGTATCTGCATGCGGATCACGCCGTCGCAACGAGCGTTCAACCGTCATATTGGAATTGACATGACCCAGCGTCTCGGTAACGTTGATGCGGCGTCTCCTTCATCCAGGCCACCGCGGCCGAGGTGACGGAGATCTCGTGCTTGAAGACCAGGACACGTGTCAAACGACCAGCTCCGGAAGCACGCATCCGAGCGCCAATCGATTTGTTGTGCCAGCGCGAATTCCTGGTTTTTGACCTGGCCTATACGGATACTGCAACATTGGTGACACGCAACGGCTGATATGGATGCGCATCGAGCACAGGCTCTGATCAGGTGGGCGCCTTTTGCGAGGCTGACAGCAGGCTGGAGCAATCTGCGCTGGGCGCGATGGGGCGACCGTTTGGCCCACCAGGACCGGAGCGGGGCTGGCTTAGTTGCTTGGCAGTCCCAATAGGCTGCTGCGCAACTCCTGGGATGGTGGATGCACGCCGATGAACCCGGCGAGAAGATGGTAGGCAAGATCCGGATTAGCAAAATCGCCGATCAGCCGGTTGTTGGCGTATACGCGGACCCCATGTTCAGTGAAGACGTAGGTGGAGGTATCGCCGACGTTCACCGCGGGTGCCGCCGCCACCAGCCGCTCGAAATCTGCCTGATTGGAAGCAGCGCAGCTCCCATCGCCACAGTTCCTCGCCTCACCGGCCCGGTACTCCTTCTCCACATCGGCTTTTGACCCGGCATGAAGGAATTGCAGAAGAATGACTTTGGAGCCCGGAGAGGCAAGAATCTGCTGTGGGTCATGGGTCGGCTGCTGCAAGTACAGCCCGGCGACATAGACCTTTACCCGAAAAATCGTCAGCGTCCGCAATCCAATCCCATTGAGCACAAGGGACCGGCCGTCAACCGGGTAGCGATCCGGCAGGGTCACGCCCGCCAAGTTCGCGGCCCAGGCGTTGGACGCCAGCCAGGAACATGCCAATGCGGCCATCAACGTCCGGAACCTAGATAGATTCATCGTAACAGCCCAGGTCTTTCAGCGGGGTTAAGCCATGCGTAGGTCATTGATCAAGCGGTCGGGCTGAGTGGTCAGTGTCTCGAGCATCTCCCAACCTTGCTTCCTGGCTGTCGAGAGCAGCGAGC
>JAABUK010000452.1_pt1 | contig 86086 bp, 75 predicted proteins | sample 5559141 | NCBI WGS metagenome assembly JAABUK01 (sample SAMN10711869, study PRJNA513367) | rock metagenome | isolation source: Antarctica rocks | place: Antarctica: Victoria Land, Pudding Butte nord | collected 2016-01-03
AGGGTGAAGAAGGGGGGGAAGGTGTAGAGGGTGGGGAAGTGGAAGGGTGGGGTGGAGGTCATGGATTTGCTGGGGAAATGGGGATGATGGTCTGAGGACGAGGGTAATTGAGCGAGAAGTTTGTATCGAATCAACGAGTCCCTGTTGGTCTATACCCAGATAGGTATAGACTAGCCTGAGTACTCCCGTCCAGCTCGAACCATTCGTTCTCTTTGACTGATGAATTTGTCTCATCTACACACTCAGAAATATGGAATCAAGGCCTTGTGCCTAATTACCATGTTATATTGACCTACGCCAAATTCCCTCCTAATATTACCAGTCAACCTTTGCCATGTCGATCCCAAACGAAGCTCTTCAAAGAGTTAGTTCAAGTAGTGTCTCTGTCAGCTGCACACTATGTCTGATCAATCACCTAGCTCGCGCAAGAGATAGAATCACAAGCTATCACCGCTCAGCGGGAGATTAATATCGTCAAGACGGCAGTAGCGGGAAAGCAGCGAGATATCCGGATGCTAGAGCTCACGTCCTCCGAGGTGAAAGGATTGGACAAGAACACCAAAGTCTATCAGGGTGTGGGAAAGATGTAAGTCTCCCAATCAAACGGGGTTGAAAGGAAGCTCATCTGATGCGTATGCTGCAGGTTTGTGTTCAGTCCAATGGACCAAGTGCAGAAGCGGCTCTCGTCCGAGACGGCGGAGCTGAAATCGGATATTGCAAATCTTAACAAGAAGCTGCACTACCTGGAGACGACGCATAAGAATAGCCGAGAGCATATTGACAAGATCATCAAGTCGGGTGGGAAGTCTTGAAGGGAGCACTTTGCCCGAAATCAGGACGCAGGAGCTCGGCATGTCACAATCATGGCGTGTGAGGTAATTCTCTCATTCCACGCCGAGGACCGCTCTATGAACGAGGGTCTCCCGCCCCACGTATCTGTGAGATGCAAAAGGCACACGCTGCACGAGACAGTGGCTCATACCTACAGCTGGTTTTGTCAGACCCAAGCCATGAGTAGTTGGCTTCTGGCGGACGCGTAAGAGTGCGACGAGCAGTAGCCGCGCAGAAATGCTACCTACTTTATGAGATTCTGAGAACGACTTTGTTTGTGAAGGGTGCATGTTCCATCGAGGAGGCCTTCATTTCTTCGAATTTAGGGCCACACCTTTCCCAGTCGAAGTTTGGGTCAAGTTCTGGTATGCCAGCGCAGTCAACGTCATCTTATCAACGGAAACGTTAAACGAATTGTTACGTTGTCGTTCCGCAACAGTAGCATTTAATCAGCTTTCTACATTTACATCAAGAATCGGTATCTCTCAGCCGCAGCCGCAGCAACACCCCCACCACACTTAGCTCGTGTCTTAACTTCAGCCTCCAGTCTGACCCGTACCATTGATATATTCACCTTTGCTAATACCTAAGCTCAACCCCAGAGTGATTTTCTTTTGCTACCTCTAGCTATCCGACAGAATTTCGCTCCTGCGCTGTCCGTATTGCGAGCTACCTATACACCTGTATGATCACTTCCTGCTCTCACTAAAATCCCCGCCCAGTACGCTCACATCCTCCCAGATGATGACCAGAAACGACCCACCACCTCCATACTCTGGTCCCGTTGTTACTCCCGCCACCCCCTCTCGCTCCTGGCCTTGGTCGCTCTTCAGCCAAAGCAGTACAACCACCAGTACAATAACAACAACCCACGACAACACCGCATCAGGTAGCAGTGGAGGCAATCGCAACTGCACCAACACCACCGGCGATAACAACCGGAACTGTACCAATTGCGTAAACTGCTACAATTGTCGAAATTGCACGAATTGCTCGAACTGTAATGATTGTAGGAACTGTACGGACTGTACGGACTGTACGGACTGCAAGGACTGCAGGAATTGCAGTGGTGCTAGGGGGTTAAGGAACGGGAGGAATGTGCGTGGGTAGAGAGTCTGTGGCTGGGGCTATCAAATCAACCGCGATGCGAGGTTCAGGTGAGATAAGGAGCGATGGGATTCGGCAGTGAATGGTAGGAGCATGAAGCAAAGCTCGAGGAATCTGTTTTCTGGGCTTAGGAGCTGGTAAGGAACGTAGGGACGACGTGAACGTGAAGTCGTCTCATTTGGATAGGGAAACATCACGAATGCAGGGATGAAATTGGCAAGGTCCATGAAAAAGGGTTGATGATAGTGGCATAAACCTCTCAATGATGTTCTGTAGCTTGTACCATGTGGCTTTATTGGATTAAGATGAAACTATGCGTACCTTGCAAACTTATTCCAGAGAAGGGCTAGTTGAGTTTTGAGCCTCAGCATTTGACATTGGCCATTGATCGGTAGAGCTTTTGGATATCGCGTGCTTCCCCAGAAAGTAAGATGTGGGGTCACTAGCGTCGTTTCCCTGGATCACATGAGAACCCCGCACAGCAGTATTACCGCTTGGTCAGACTCACCATTGCTCTCGTTCCTGAACCATTCATCTCCCCTCGTCTGATCAAACGATCTATACTTCCACAGCTTTCATCAATTGGAAATCGAAGCCTTCTTACCAAGCTCCGATAGCTCAATCAACAGCAACAATGTCCGCCGATACAGTAGAACCCCTCACCAAGGTCGACTCAGCCATCTCTGGCTTGTCATCATCTCCTCCGGAAGACAAGGGAATGGTCAAAGGACACCGGAGAGCGAGCTCGAGCGCTGCTGGAGTGTACAATATCAATGACTTAGGTAAGTCGATAAGACCGAGCTGGTCCTGACGATCGAAAGATGCTTGGTGTCATGTAGCGTACGCAAGACTGACAATCGCATAGAGAAGGAAGGCAAGGAGCTGAAGATAGCACCAGAAACACAAAAGTTGAATTGGTAAGCAATGCAAAACCCACTGTCGATGGCCTGACCGTTGTGTCAAGCTCATCACAGTGCTGTAGTATCCTCAGCGATCAGCCATACTGACGTACTTCCTAGGCGGCTCAACAAATCACCGGCAACACTGGATGAGCCGAGCGTGCTCAAGAAGATGCTCACAGAGCCTCCAGTCAAGAAGATCGACCTGCACTTCCCACTTGGGCTCGAGGTGACTGCACGGAACCTGAAGGGTGTCACCATCAAGGATGCACTGGATGCTATCCATAAGCAATTCAAGAAGAAGGTATGATGATGCTTTTAGGTGCTCACAGTAACGGAGGATGTTTTGTATCGCGGACATTATCCGCGGCAAAGAATGAGACAACTTACAGGGTCGGAGGCGTCCATACTCTGAGTCCATCACTGCGTACATTTGCATTACTAGTGTACTTGGTTGTATTTGCTCGCGTTAGGGACCAGTTGTACAGACGTCAAGCTGACAATTAGTGATGCTTAGGCGGACGACGAGCTGGAACTACCTGTACTCGCAGGCTTCGAATGGGACAAGGAAGAGTCATGGACTCGTTTGATTGTGCACCAGAAGAAGGAGGGCCAAGCGATGAGCAGCACCAAGAAGAAAGGCAAGAAGGGCAAGGATGGTGATGAGGAATAAAACCTCAACGAACGGCCTCCTTAAGACATAACAGCAGGTTCAACGGCCACAGTGGCGAATTCGTGAAGGCAAATACAGGCGTAGGAATGTACGAACAGGCGGAGCTGGAGTTGGAGGACAGCAAAGCGACACTGGCTGGTGTAACTATGCAGATACCTTAGCTACAACACCTCTGCTCTGGAGGGCTAGGGCTGGTGTTTCATTCATTAACAGAGCCCGTTCAATAGTCCGATGAAGTTGTACGGCATGCAGAATGAGGTGCGTGCATCAAATTGGTGAAGTTGAAGATGGTCTGCGGTGGTAATGGAATGATTGAAGAAAACCGCGAGGCAAATTTGTGCGGCTCATGACTCAAGCTAGTCCTCAGTAGGAAGGTTTCACCACCGCACTCCAATCGCCTCTGAAAGGGCCTACATTTCGGCATCTTTGGCCGATAAGGTCGGCCTATCCGTGGCCTTGCGGTGAGGTCCATCGGCCTCTCAATCTCTATAATGAAACACTTACCATACTGTTGCGGCACTGCAAGCTTCTATCCCCTTGGAACTATCAACCTCTAGCAAGTCACGGCAATGGAGGAAAGAGCTTCGATTCCTCCAGGGCTACCTCCGCTAAATCCCACGATCTCTTACTGGCATAATGCGCCCTTAGGGCTAGCCAATCATCGAACCACCACCGAGGTTCCCACGAGTATAGATGTTCTCATCATTGGCTCCGGCATTACTGGTGCCAGCCTCGCCTACAACATCCTCAGCCAACCCATCGCACCTTCGGTCCTCATGCTCGAAGCGCGAACCGCCTGTTCAGGTGCAACAGGCAGGAACGGAGGGCACACGAAGCACGCAGCCTACCGCGAATTTTTGGATAATATGAGATCTCTTGGTGAAGAGGAGGCCGCTAAAATAGTCAGGTTCAAAACTAATTGTATGAGAGCTGTTCATGCATTCGCAAGAGCCCATGATATCGAGTGTGATAGCTGGCAAGGAGATACAGTGGATGTTTTCTATCACCAAGGCCAAATGGAAAGGGCAAAGAAAGCTGTGGGTGAAATCAAGCGCGTACTTGGCGAGGAGGATCCTGCTGCACGATACGAATTTTGGGACGTTGAAGAGGCCAAGAGAGAATTCTTGGTTGAGGGTTCTCACGGCGCGGTGTCCTACGAAGCTGGAAGTCTATGGCCTTACAAATTTGTGACTGGGCTGTTGCGGCTGGCCATCAAGCAAGGTCTGAACTTGCAGACAGAGACTCCTGCTTGGAAGATCATCAAGCGCGAAGATGGACAGCGCGGTTGGATCGTGCATACGTCACGTGGAGACGTAGAAGCAAGCAAGGTGCTACTGGCGACGAATGGGTACACAGCGCATTTGTGCCCTGCACTCCAGGGCATCATCGTCCCATTAAGAGGCCACATGACCGCCCAAAGACCCGGGTCGGGGCTACCCAATGATGGACTTAGAACCACATATTCGTTTATCTACGATGATGGCTATGAGTACATGATATCACGTCCACAAGGCACGAAGCACGCTGGGGACATAATGATTGGCGGCGGTTCCACCATGACGGAGGACAAGGGTATCCGAGAATTTGGTACCACAGATGACACCACCACAGACCCCACCATCCTTGACTATCTAGAACATAGTGCGAAAATACGCTTTGGATCCAATTGGGGTAAGGATAGCCCCGACGGTCGATTACGCAATGCTTGGACAGGCATCATGGGATACTCTGCCGACAGCTTTCCTATTGTTGGGGAACTACAGGACGATCTCTACATCTCTGCAGCCTTTCAGGGTCTGGGCATGGTGCTATGCTTCGATTCAGCAAAAGCTTTGATCAGCATGATGAATCGAGAAGACGAAGCAGATTTAGACCGGTGGTTCCCAAAAGCTTTTCGCATGGTAGCTAATAGGACAAAATACAGATTTCAAGGGCGGCTGCACACTACAGTCGTGCCAATGGATCTTGAAGTCAAGAGTCAGGCCTAATATCCGACGGAGCCATATACATTGCTGCCGGGGGTTCGGAAGCAAAGAGTAGCTCAACAGATGCAGTCGCTTCTGAAGCACGAGGCCGTTACCATGTTACTAACGAATTAAATAAAGCTAAGTGACATTGCTGTGGATCACAAAGCTACTCAAGAGGATGATTTGCTCGCCGGGACGAAGCCATCCCAAAAATGTGTAAGCGATAGCAGGCCCACAGTAATGGCACGATCCCGGAATATGGGGCCCTGGAAAGATTTGGCCATGAGCCGTGAGGTAGCGATGCTCTGTGCAAGATGGCATTCCCAGTGATTTTCTCTCGATTTGGAGGAAACAGGGTCTCTTTGTTGCGCTAGGCAAAGTTTCCGCTGAGCTCAACGGGTCTATCTCAAGTCTACATCTCCCGGACTCGCCCCGAAAATCAAACAGAATAAAGAGACCATATCAGCAAGAACGCGAAATCCAATATCAATGCTTAGCGACAGACAATCTACAGACACGCCATATGGAAACACACAGAAATCTTTCATGGTATCCACCCATCAAGCTCGAAGACAAATGCCTATCATGCTGCCTCATGGCGCATTAGCAAGGCTACGCACTACCAGGATGCACGTGTCTACCTCGGTCCCTGCAGAGGCTAAATAAGCTTAGCCTCTACGCTTATCTCCCGGACTTGTTGCGCTATTCCCTGTGCTCTCGCGAATCCGAGCTGGTGTGCGCATTCCGGAAGATCTGTCTGAGGCTCTACGTTCCTGCCTGCGCTCTTGTGAATCTCTGCCGCTAGCAATGTTCCTGGAGCTGCTGCTTGAGGTATTGAGCTCTTGCCTGCGCTCGTTTTGATCGAAATTTTCCGTTATCGTCGTCGGATATCTATATGAGCTGCTTGGCGCTGTTCCGCGATCCTGTGGATCCAGGTTGGAAGTAACGGAACCAAGGTATTGTCCTGTTCGGGCTTGGATCTGGCTCAAGCTGGCTTGCTGCTGTGACAATGCTGCGATGTTGCGATGGTCGGCGCTGCGGATAGCTGCCAGGGTTCTCGATGATGGAGGAGGAGTGGCTGGGCCGGTGGAAAATGCTCGGTACTGGCCATGTTGGTATCCATTACCAGAATATCCACCGTTGTGGTATCCGCCGCTTTGGTATTCAGCACCTTGGTAGCCTCCACCCTGGTATTGACCATCTTGATATTGACTGCTTTGGTGCTGTCCGCTCTCGTATTCCCTTTGGGATTGATTATCTTCGAAAGATCTTGCCCTAATATAAACAACAACTGTAAGCGAAGATCTCTTGGATGTAAAAAATTGAAGTTCCGGGCATTCTCACGGCATGATGATTCAAGGCGAATGCAGTCTGCTCAGAGAGTGTCTGGCAAACTTGGATGCTAGGAGATGATCAATATATGTCAAATGTGTAAGAAGGAAATCGAGAAGTGGATATGAGAGAATGTGTTGGATGTCCAGAGGAAGGGTTCAAGGAGAAGCGACGCTCTTTATACTATGATACCCGGAGTCTCTCATCTCGACACTCGCCTCATTCGGACTTCATGGAGATGGTGGGTAGACAAAGTGTGCATGCAACTAAAGATGATGGTGTGTAAGGTCGCAGTATCGAGGGAACTCTTCGCAAGGCTTAGTCCCACCGGCTACCATACATCGTTTCATCATCAGTCGAGTGCGCCTTGCTCGATACAATCATGTCACATGCAATGTTCACAGATTACGTACGCATTTAAGCTGCTTCGATTGATCTTTCCCAGAAGCACTGGAGCGGCTAAAGTAAACGCTCAGGATGATCAGCTACATGATAGTGTGCATATCAGGAATTTTCACAGCGAAAGTATCATGGGAAAGCATCCCACAAGCTTGATCGGGCCAACCGGAGTGGTGTTGCCTCTTTCTAGATGTCACCGAGAAGCTGTAGCAAAGGTGGCCATGAAGGCATCAGCCCCTTCGTCAAGCCATGGTCTTGTAGACGTTCCAGGCTTGCATTATGTGATGGCAAGATGTGGGTGCAATGCCCTGAAGCTCCTGTACAGAGCTTCTTTGGCAGCCTCCGAACGAAACATTTGTTCGGGAATCCAGCAAAAGCTGGCCTCATCCGAATTTCGATCGTTGAGCCCTCGGAGACTGAAATTGAATCCTGGTGAGATTGGAGATTGCTGACTGCGATGGGTCGCATGCGGACGGTCAGGCCCAGCAAACCAGGTATTCATATCTCGCAAAATAAGCGCATCTCTCGTCAGGTTGAAGCCATTTCTCTATTCTCCATAAACTGCCGCAATCTTCATCTTTAGTTGCAGGAAATATTGTTGCTGAATTTACTTTATTGTCGGAGCTAATTACCTAATTTGATCGACTTAATCACCGCCCTGTGCAACGCAAGCCTCGTGCCCTGACCTACACATTTTGTAATTCATCACGGCGGCTACGGGGATTCGGAAAGGGAGAAGTCTGTATGGGAATTCTGCACCCCAAAAATCCGTCACCTGGATTTTGGGGGCCGAACTCAGGCTACGTGGGAACTGAAACTGCCTACGAACCTTCCGCGCCACCCAAGTTGCGCTCCAGGTCTGAAAGCGGTCGGATCAATACTCGATGCTGTCTCCCAATTGATGGAACACCAGGACAGAGCCCCACAATATCAGTGGCTCAGCTCGGGGTATTAGAATCAAGCATCATCCCAGCCTCCACTATTCCTGGACACGCACCCTCACATGGTCGCATGCATGAAGGATCGTACCAAGCACACTTACAATGACCTAAAATATCGACGGTCAATGAGACGAAGCTTCGGATCATCCATAGGTAGATTGGCTTGCGCAAGTAAGCTTTCAATGTTGTCAGAAAAGTCTGACATAGCCATCAGAGAATTCCGTGCCGCCGGCACAGGTTGTGCTGGGGCTTAGCGACGTTGAAGAAGCTCAGTAACATCTGGACACGTCCCACGTCAAAACTGTTGAACTGTAGTATGATGGAGTACTTCGTTGGCTGCGCCGAGAAAGTGGACCTCGCGAGAAGCATTCTCCATTGGATATCGTGATGGCCAAAAGTTCTAGGCAGTGTGCTTGGCAGATCGATGCAGCGGACTGACTTGCATGAATCCTCTGACAAGACATCCTCTGCTGTGTAAACAGAACCCTACAATGGCAGAGCAAAGTACATGCACCGCTTTGCAGCGAAGTTCCACGATCATCGCCCACAATGACTGCGAAATAGGGCACTGATGATTGGCACGCGTCAGCTCGCAGCGTATCTGGAAGGATAATATCGCCGTGAAGCTTATGATACCGAGATCAAATTTCCCCGGGAACAGCTAATCATTTCAGTTCATTTGTGGCATCACTCGTCACGGACTAGAGGCTTTGGACTGCATTTCAAGATCTCTTGCCTCACGGGCCCTATTGCACAGCCTTGAGTCACAGTGTATTTCGGCTGCATTAAAATGCCTTTACAAACGCCGACGGATCGGAGCGAGAACTCCAACTTATAGCATAGCCCTTGGTTCGGAAATTGGCTGTCATGTGCTCCAAGGAAATAGGAAAGGCTCTCTATGTCCTGCGCGGTGACCTCACCTCTTCACAATGTCATTCTGCCTTGGTACTCAACGACTCGGTCTGCCGAATTTTCCGCAGGCGTTCTAATGAACGTACTCCCTCTCGGTAGTTTGATTCCTGAGTGTCCTGCTCAGTTTGGATATATAGCTCAAGCGCACTAGCCTTCTGCCAGCAGACGTTGCAATGCGTACTTGCTGCGCATTCTACGGAGGTACACGGCAAGCCTAGGGTCTGATAAGGCAGGGATATATTCGCTTGGTAATGATCAAGTGAAGCCTGCGGTGATTTACCGCCAGCGTTGACAATGAACATCGAACATGGGACATCTCTTGCACGCCATTAGCTATCAGCAACAGAATGAATGCATGGACGGTGACATGCGCTTACCATCGAGTGACCTTGTCCCAGCAGGCTCGGTGCCAATACAAGCACCGAGAAAACAGATACGACTTCTTTTCCCCACAACCTACGCCTTGTTGGCTGGCTGTATCCCATGTCCTGGCAAGACACTTGTTCCAGGGGTTTCTGCCAAGGTCTAGCCGAGACGAGTGCCAAAGTTGCCAGGATATGGGATGTTGTTGGCCAACGGCACAACCGTCCCTACCATACAACAATCAGGGCCAGCAAAGTGCTACATTCCTGCATCAAGTACCTACTATAGGTTCAGGACTTCTTGGGAGGGATCTTCTCCAATCTGTCGTCCCATTTCTTGGACTCTTGATCGACTGATCTGATCCTATCGGACTTCTCTCCAGTGGCGGTAAACTTCTTCCATGTATCTTTTTCATGAATGTAGCGGTCAATGGCGACGCTCTTGCCGTCTGCCTCGGTCCTCTGCTTGCGGGTGCCACTGAATGAGCTTTCGTCATCCGATTTTCGGTTCGAGTCGCTGCTAGGGACACCTCATTAGCAATAGAGACAAACGAGTGTGACTAGGGAGTGGTTGGAGACTCACGTCATGGTCAAGATACTGTTGATGAGGATCTGTGACCAAGGTACACAAGGGGTATTCGAGTATGGGATGCTGCAAATTATCCAATAAATACGAAGGGATGAGCCCATCATGAAATGCAAAAGGAGCCACATCCTCGTCTTCGAACCAAAAATTGAAACGAGCTAAGGGGCAAGGCATATGTCGTTTTCTCATTGCTAGGGAGTATACTGCCGCACGAAATACACGAAGTCAGGCAAGTCATGCTCACTTTTGCAGCGGCAGAAGACATTCCATGCATGGCTACAGATATGCCGGCTGCGCTTAATGGTGAATCTGGGAGGGGGAGATTTGCTGCACTTTACAGGTGGAACTTCATGCCTATGGATGCTATCTTTCTCATACTACTAAAAATTCGGCCGGCAACCCCGATATGATCCTGCAGAGCGATCTTCCAACCGTCGAAGCAGGCGAATGCCCCTCGATAAGCCTCGAATACTGTTAAAGCTTCAGCATTCTCAGTCCGAGGGTTGGATAGTGTATAGGAGTGTGAGTTGGTCTCTTCGACATGCTGACTGGTCAGCGACTCAATGAAACCCAGCCGTGTGGGCCATCTGCGTACCGTACGATGGCAATATGTAGGGGGAACATTCCTCGAAACGCGCCAATAGTACAAGCAGCCCAACCTCCAAGTCGCATAGCAAAATCCATCATGATTCTGATCTCATGATGCTGCTTAGAACCTGCATGGAAAGCTGCAGCTTTATCCAATCTTCCTGGGCTGTTGCGACATCTGATACCATTTTGAGAGCAATGATTGGCCTGGAAATATTCCGCGACGATTTTGACAATCCTCCGACCGAGTTCCTCCCCAGTCCCGCGAGAAGGGCGCCCAATTGAAGCAATTGCTCAACAATCAGCGCCAGTACTGTTGAACATTCCGGTCCAGATCTTCAATGGATGACAAGACATGACTCGTGATACGTTGACGTCGCATGGTCAAAGCTTACTAAGTCGAGTTATCCGACGGTCGATGACCTTGGTTCTCCAAAGGTAGTCGATGTCCTCCTCGATAGATGTACGATACCTTTGATTACATCATACGAATCAGCGCATGACGGAGCTTTCCCTTGCAGCATCCTACAGGGCAGGCCGGTGCAGGTACTGCGTTTCATTAGCTTTGCGGATCTTCGAGTCTCGTTTCGTCCTCTGGATCGCTGGGTCGTTGGCTGTCAGCTGCAAGGGTGCAGGCTCTCCAGATGGCTCTCTGTCTCATTCAGCGCTTAACGCTATTGATACTGCGGGCCAATGTTCAGCACTGGCAACAGCAGCTGTCAGCGGTCCTCCGATGCAACCAAGACACGTGTTACCTTCCCATCGTGACGACTTGCTCAATGACTTAGTATGTCTTCGGCTACAACTGTGTTCACTGCGCCCTCTTGCATCAGCTATCTAGTTGATTGCATGTCATGAAACACGAATGCGGTTCTGTAGCGCGATGATTTGGGTCTGGCCAGGGTTTGATACCTGTGCAACGTGTCAAGCCTCTGGGTTCATACTGTAGCTCATGATGTGCAGTGATGTAGGGGCAACGTGCCATAACAGCCGAAGCGAACCGTCCACCCAAGTAAGACCAGCCACATCACAATCCTTTTGGGAAACGCTTTGCATGGCAACAACATGGCACTGTTGGCAGTCCAATGACTGGGAACAGCACACTGCCCAAGATGCAGCTCCACCTCGGTGAGTATCAGAACGTCATGTCTACAGGCCCCATGCGGCAATGGACTACACGATCCCAAAACCCAGAGCCCAAAAGAATATACGTCAATCAAGTGGCTGTAGTCTCACGCTATGCGCGCAGGAGGTACGGCTATGCTTGTACACGTATTTCTACCACGGAATCCCACAAGGCTCACCGAGACTCGAACTCATGACGCGCGTACAAGCTGGACTGTGGGAACGGCGACATGTTGCAAGACCCGAGATCTAGCAAGGCGTCCAGAAATATCTTGGACTGCCTGCATATGAGCTGCATAGCGCCGCACTGATATGCACTTCGCAGTCGAATCTGTTGGCTGCAGAATCGTCGCTTCGCCCCCAGATTTGGATATGTTTCAGACTAGACGCCGTGTCATTGGCATCCTATGATCTTCTTTACAAGGGCAGCTTTTGGTGATCTGGGAATTCGGGATCTATAGGTTATCGCAATGTATGTATTAAATTCCATGCATAGCCTCTGTCAAGCAATCCTAACTGACTAACACGCGCTAATTGGCACTACGGATGCAGATTCCACCATCCCCAGGCGAGTTGCTACCTTCTATGCCGCCGAAGATGCCGCAAGATCTCCTGGGTGCCAATTATTAAGTCCCTTAGTGGGAGGGTGTACATCTCTATTCTGATTGACCTTCTCCTCCGAACAATTGCCCAAGCGCAATTGACCACCGCGTTTCGCCATTATCTCCAACCGTTGTAGGATATCCGGCGTTGTCCAAATACAAACGTCTTTCTATCAAGAGACCTAGCCTAGCACAGGAAGCAGAGGGTTGCGTCCAGCCAATCGAAAGACCTTTAAGTCTCGAAGCAGAGCATCAAGCGGTGACTTGGTGTGGTCTTGCTCGCTTCTCAAGTCCTGTCCACAGCCTGAGATTGGCTAAGACGTTCGGACCAACATCTAGACCATTCAGAGACCCTCTCCACTGTCCTCAACAGTATCCTGGAAACCGACTCTTCGACATGCCCAAATCTCTAAAATAGTCAGCAGCGACAACGCCGAGCATATGCCTTCAATTAATCCACCAACACGGTTGCGGCCATTCGAAGATAGATGAAATCCACTGCGCGGCTAGCAAGAGCGAAATCTGCCACACCATCAAATCGCGCGTCGTGAAAGACGAAGAGGTGTACATTATGGTACTGCAGGCTCTTTGACTGGTTTCCTTGCCCGCATCTGGCGTCGGTTTCGCTCTACCAGTATGTACACCATCACCCCAAGAGAAACCCCCTTTAAGCCATAACAAGCGGGACCACCCCCCTCGAACCAAGACCGTTCCTCCAAGATCTAGGATCTCAAAAATTCCCCAATCAACAATACGTGAAACCTATTGAGCTGACTTGAAAGGACTTTCCTGGTCCGTTCCGTAGAATAGCCTCGAGCCGCTTTGCCAGATACCTACCAAGGCTGAATTATAATAGCTTTTCAAATGCCGTAATATACCACAAATAGTCGTCCAACTGTGGAGCTTGGTAGCTGAAGAGACCGAATGGCTTCCTAATACTGGCGCTTGGGGTTATCTTGCAAGTGTATCGTGCCCTGTTTCTTGTGCTGATATGACAGCGTTTTGGGCACCGGTAACCGTTACTCCAGACGTGCGTACTTGTGACCAGGCGTTTCCTGCGTACACTACATCCAAATGCATGAATACATGGCCTACTTTGGTTCGAATTCGATACTTGCGATATCGAACAGCTTTCCGCCCAAAAGAAGGCTTTATGAGCTACCGCAGTTTATTTCCTCGTCCTGTCCATTATATCCACATCTCATCACCCCTCCCCAATTTACAACGTCTTCAACACCGTCCCTCAAGGATAGAACCTACCCATCTCAGCATTCCAGATCGACAGAAGATCGATATCATTCCTACCCTAACTCCCTCCTCATCCAGACACCGCACTCCTACACCAGGGTCGTGAGATCGAATATCGGCTCTTAGAGCTTGTTTTAGACTGGTTGTGTTTGCTCAATTGATGGGGATGTGGAAGAGGCCGGGAAATGGGATTATGTGATGTGGTAGTGGACGGCATGATTAGGTTGAGTGGGTATATGTTGAGTTTTGTGGTTCGTGCAACAGCATATCAAGATGGAAGACTGGACTTGTAGAATCTGTTGATTTAGATTGATCACGATCGAAAGTTGCGGGTTTGGATGGTACAGGGTGTTTAATTCTCTGATAGGGACTGCTATCTGGACCACCATCTGCTCGTTGGCATTTCTTGTGACGGGGTATGATGCCCCTAGCTAGAGCCGCTCAGCGTCGAGGATGAACGTCCATCGCCTTCTGCGTTTGGATTGATGGTTGAAGTGCTGCATCAGCGTGATGGTATAGATAGCTAGTGATAGATCCACACATGGTGAGTTGTCCACATTGGACTATATACGAAGTCGTCCCGATGCATGGTATATAGAACACAAAGAAAACCACACTTTTAGCCTTGTCAATGTTGAATCGACATTTCCCCCCTCCAATCTGATGGCCTGCGTCTCAGCCACCTGCACTCCATTGCAACCCACACTCCCCCTTCACTTCACCTTCTTCCCCTCCCCCCTCTTCCGCTCCTCATCCCTCTTCCGATAAATCATCGCCGTAAAAGGATCCTCATACATCAACGCCAAAGCATAAACCCCCAACACCTCCGCACTCAACAGCACCCCCGCCGGCCGTCCATACAGCAGCGCAGTCCCCAAAAAGCTCATCGTGCTCCCCCAATACATAGGCGCGCCCGTGACGCTGAAGGGGAACCCCGTTACAGGCGCGTCCATGAGGATGCCAAAGTAGTCGCCGAGGAAGGTGCCGGTGATGCCGAGGGCGTAGTAGGAGGTTAGGACTAGGGTGTTGCCGGTGAGGAGGAGGGCGTAGGCTATGTAGGGGTGGGTGAAGGCGGGGTGGGGGGGTTGGTGGCGGAGGGCGCGTTCGTATCTGGGGGGAGGGGGGGAGGTTAGTGGGGAGGTGGGAAGATAGGAGGGGGGGAGGGCTACAAGGCATCGCGGAAGAGACCGAGGGAGAAGATGGCGAGGGCGAGGGCGTAGCAGGCTCGAAGGGAATTGCCGTTGAAGAGGCGGGTGAGCGTTTTGTTGTGGTATTCTGCGATTGACGGTCAGGTCAGTGGACTCCGCTCAGGATCGAAAGATATAAAGCTAAATACCACTACGGGCGACGATGCTGGGGGACTATGTTAGCAAGAGCACCTGGATTGCCAATGTGAGAGAAGTTTATTGGGCCTCGACTTACTTCCAGAATGTGGGGTTGAATGCAATGGCAAGAGCAGAGACTACGAGGGAGCTTTAGCAGTCTGAGACGGGTGACAAGCACTTCATGACTTACAGAGAAGAGATTTCTGAGAAAAGTCAATCGGGATTCCTGCTATTTGATACATCTTGGGCAAGTTGAAGTGTCCAGTTGAGGCAAGGAATTGGCTTTGGATACTTTATCAATTTGCACGTTTTTTTCTCAGGCTGAGATTTCGGCGCGCGATGACGTCGAAATGCATCATTTTCCGAACGGCAGTAAAGTAGTAACAAGGGGTTTGATGCATTCATACCCAGATCAATGCTTGGACTAGCTGTTCTCGTGGGTATCATATCGTGTAGTACATGTCCTTCCCTTGGGACCCATTGATCATGCCCTTCTCCTCGGTTTCCTCCCTTGGTTCGCGTTGTTATCCCCTTCCTCGTCGTTGTGTCCTTTCTCAAGGTCCTCCTCAAGGCCCCATTCTTCCTTATCATACCAATCCTCACCATCGCTCATCTCGCCGACATGACCCTCTGCATTGCACCACTTGAGGATTGTGCTCCTCTGCCGATCTGCCCGCAGTAACCCTTCGTACAGCTTTTCTGCGCCACGACAGACTTCTTCTTGCTTTTGTACGTACATGGTGAGGAGGCGACGTGTCTCATCGGCTTCGTCGGGCGGGAGGCCAAATTCTTTGTCTGGAGTGGCTAGTTCTGGTATCTTGAACAGAGGGTGGACCTCGCGAGGGACGGAATCTGGAGACTCGGTGCGTGAAGATGCTGTTGGCTCGGAAGCCGCTTGGGCTTGCGCTCGCGTTCGCATACGACGAGGTTCAGGTTTGACTGCATCTGTCTCTTCGATGCCGTCCATCGCCTCCTCTTCTCCAGGTTCTTCTGCATCTAAGCTCTCAACGAGGTTGGTAGGATCACTTTCAGCAGTTATTTCGGGCTTAGGACCATGTCTAATACTGCGATCATTTCGTATTGGGGATGGAGCTGCATCGCCGTCAAGGTTTTGCCCCTTGACCGTAGCTTCTCCTTTGTCTTGTTGCACGTAGACTTCTGATGGACGTTTGCCCGAGATTGAAATCGTGCCATTCACTCTATCTCTTATCTCGCCGTCAAGAGCTTGGGTCGTTGCCGCTGGCACCTCTGGCATCCCTTCTGACGGATCCCCTACCGCTACGTTGCCGTCTACCGTATCTGTCTCAGACGTGTCGTTTGCTTCTTTGCCTCCCATCTCTTTCAGCCTATTCCCTAAGGGTTCTCCTGGGGGCACGGTCCCGTTGGTGTTTGCGTTTCGAGCACCATTCGTGACCTCCATAACAGAATCTTCATGGGTTTCGGTAATGGTCTCACTGGCAGACCCAAGCTCCGTTCCACTTGAAGAGCTTTTTGAAGAACCTGACAAGCTAGCATCATTCGTTTTGTGGTTGACCAGACTCCGTGCGGCGACTCCATTAGACCTGGGGACCGTTACTTTCAATGCGAGACCATTGTAAAGCTTCTCTGTATCGAACATTGCCTCGTCTCTTCGAGAATACATCGATTCACACGGTATCCAAGTTTCATCTCCTCGTAGCTTTGTCATCAAACGCTTTGCACTGGCCAAAGTCTTTCTCTCACGTTGCACCATTCCGCAGGCGTGCTGTGCCATATCGGTTAAAGTGGACGAGGTGTATGCAATAGATGACGAGGGGTGCTTTGGAAGCCTTGCTGGAGAGGTCAAGGGCATGAGTAAGTCTGAGGACCACTCGATTAGCAAAGAGCTCGGGTCGATTATGGTGATTGTTTCTCACTTTCTAGGTGGATCTCAGCGTAGGGGTTTTCTTCCACAGCTCGTGCATCGGCATCTTCATCTACGTCACTATCGGCAAGCTCGTCTCCATCTTCGTCGTAGCGCTTGGGGTTTCGTCGTAGTATGTCCCTATAGAAGCCAGCGTGCTCAACGCTCTGCCAGGTGTGTGTCAGTGTGTTCATCCACTGTTATGGGTGAGAGAGGATGTCTCACCCTCTTATGTAATTTGGGCCCCTTTGTTCTGTCAGTGTAGCCGTCTTGTATATCATGCACCTTGCGCTTGAGCTTGTTTCCACGGTTCGAAGGTTGTAGGTACGGTTCGTCTGAATCGGAGGCTGCGGCGAGCAGAGGATGAGTCCCACGTATGTCATAATGCCTTTGTAGACAATGCTTACAGTCTTGGTATTTGGCAAGGGCCTGCTTCATGCCAGCGATGGTGTCCGCAATCAAGGCAGCTTGAGCGGCCATCTTGAAGCGCGGCGGCCAGAAGCCACTACAAGGGTTTAGAGGTTCCGTAGTTTCCAGCAGTTGCTTTGAAAGGTGCCAGCGAGTCTTTAGCTCCTAATTATCATGTGAATTCTGGTGGAGTAAGGTTGGATGGACAAGGGAGGTCGGAGGTGGGCAATCCAACAGATCCAACGTGCAAATTGGCTGGAGCGTGCACTAGTAGCCGATTGGTCTTTGCTTCCCTAGCTTATATGTGGCTCTTATGACCCTGCAAGAACAAAGGTGGTAATTGGGGTAGTAGGTGTGGGTGGGAGGTTGCTGTGTCAATTGGGCGCTCGAGTCGCGGATCTAGAAGTGCTCAAGTGTGTATCCTACGGTTGACTATTCTACTCTACGGCACGGCGGGAAGCCTAAGGCAGACCACCAGGATAGCGTCAAAAAGTCTAAATCGAGCACTTCCAAAACTCAGGCTAACCTACCTAGGCAAAGACCGATCTCGCTTTCCTCCCTCATAAACACACTTTCGCCTCGTGAATTGTATGTACATGTCAAAAATGCCATCGACTTGCCCGCATTATTTCTTGGACAAAGGTCGTCGCCGAGAAGATATGATGGGAGCAAGTGTATGAGTCAATACTTAGATAAGTAGAGACTGCCCGATTTGCCCAAATATTGAAAACTCAGCCTGAGTAATGTCGACTCCATCACTCGATTCTAGACTATCGCAGTCACAAGTCCCCCTGTCTTTCAGTCCTCCACTCACGAACGATCCACTGAGCTTCGGATTTCGGCCACAAATAAAGAGCGAGAGACTTTATGATTGAGTCATGTTAAGCTCAAGCAAGCCACGACATTACAATGCTCAAATCTGATGCCCACGGGATATCATCAACAAGAACCACACGATCTGCTTCTGGGGGTGTGTACGATAAAGTATCATTGGTAGGGAAACATGTGGGTACGAAATGTGCCCGCTATTTCTAAGTAGCATAATGGGAAAGTTCAGTTTGAGGCGGAGAGACCCATGGTTCTGGGAGCCACGGCTGACGGTCTCCGAACGAATCAACGTCCGTGTCCGTAGTGAATGATAACCTGGACAACTCGAAGCGAAGGGCTGTGGGGAATCCTTGGAAATGAGCAAGTCGACTTTTGCAATCGAAAATCAACTTATTGCCACGCCGTGAGCGTTATGACTCGAGGCAATGGCTTTTTGAGATTGTTTGGGGCAAGTTCAACGTCTTTGGCCTAGCGTGGCCGCTCACATTCCGGGCCAAATTCTCCCAGACGTAAAGTCTTGCCGCGCTATGGTGATCTAGAGGCCCGGACCTGGTAACGGCTTCTCGTGGGCCATCAAGCGAACATGATCTGCCTGTCAGATCAATCAGCTGCCTCCGTTTATGGCCAACCAAACATTTGATTTGGAATTGACGACGTTGACTCCACATTGGCGTAACGACGCCGCACAGTAAATCCTGGACTTGAGTCAGAAGCTCTCATGAGATCGCCATGGTCGAGGGAGGGTGGTCTAAAGTGCACATCGGACGTCCAAATAGCCATGCGCCATCCTGGGACGTCTAGACCAAACCTGCTAACATCCGCTTTGGACCCTGTCTCAGTTCGCATACTTGCAGTAGCGGATAGAATACCCGGTAATTGCCAGCGCTAGGGCGGCTTGCTCAGCGTATCGGAGATTTTCCCCAGCTGCTTTCAGACTTTAGATCTCCTGTAGGCGCCGCAAAGGCGAACTGCGCTATCATTCGCAATAAGACGCTAGGAATGTGCACGCTTTGACGCCAACACGCAAAAGGGCTTGATAGACTACCTATGGCTGCATCAAGATTCACCCCACAAGTAGTCCCAAGAGTATCACAGCTTGTTAGGTCTCGGTACGAGAGACATGAGGAAGCGCTCATTAGCTCTCCTCATCTTCCCTCTGCAAACGATGGGGCTTGTTGTAGGGATGAGCCCCAACATGAGTCCAGTGTGAGCGGCTAGCGCGACACTAGTAGAGTAGGGCTCCGTTCTGGGTCACCCCAACCCAGAAGCGAGTACCAACGTACTCACCGCTAAATGCGGTGATTGGATGATGTCTTCCTTGAACTTTGGCTCCTGATCTCCCCTGGCCATCGTCAGATGGAGGATGATTGGTCCGAGATCGGGTTATAATGGTGTAGTAGACCAGCAAGAAGTTGTGCTCTATCAGTGCAACATATCCTTTCAATGTACTGACTGTATACCTCTGACCTTCGCTAGCTCTGCTAATCACAGTTTGCTGATGGACAAAGAGATACTACCCAAGCCATCAGGGAACTTAATTGCGTTCTTTCTGCTGCAAGCCAGCAACGGCGGCATCAGACAAAGGGATCACTTTATAGGAAACATCGCCGTTCTGGGATTGCAAACTTCTAGAATTCCCTTTGCAGGTCTTACTGTGGTCTGAAGCTGCAGCTTCCTGGTTCCGCAATTGGAAATTATTGGAGGTGAGACCAAACCTGAGTCGCTGCATTGGGAGCAGTCGCTCCATGGTCACTTCATGAGGAGGCTGCTACCGCGCCAGCCCCTCTTGTTTCTCTTCTGGAACCCAGGTTCTCACACTGTGTCACATCGGCATACCCTAGAATTCTCCTAGAAGCCAGGTAGTAAGCGCGGTGCCCGAATTCACAATCATTCAGCAACAAGGTCCAACTTTGTAAGACCGCGAGCCAGGGGACAATAAGATAGGACCACTGGTCATTGAGCTCCTAGCTTTGATCTCAGCACAACAGACAAGTTCGTCCGTCAGCAACATACATTAAACAAAGCCACACACCTCGGCAACGAATTGTTGGACCTCACCGCTTGTCGCAGCGTCACAAGCGAAGCAGCTCTTTAAGGCTGGCAACAAGACGAATATGTCTTTTGGAAAGATGGCACCTCCTACACCTCCAGATGTTGATGGTACCGAACTGCAAGATGGCTTTCATCAGTTACTTCAACACAACGCTGGGAGCCAACCTCAACCAGGAGCACAGGCATTGGGGAACAGCCCATATATGCAGTCCAGGCCCACGGTATTATACGATACTCCAGAGCCAGAATCAGAAGGTCAATGGTACCTTGACCAATATGGCGAGAAACGATTAGTGTATAATGACCAGGGCAACCTAGTTGAGGAAGTACAATATGTGAGTCAGCTATGTGTCCGAGACATTCAATTCCTGATACTGACGGGTACGAGAACGGATATGGTCAACCAGTCCTGAACCCTTACCATGGCGGTCCTTACCAAGGCCATCATCTTCCACAGCAGCAGCAGCAGCAGCACGTGAGTTCTTAGCAAATACGCCTTGCTGGCACAGCGATTAATCTCTAGACAGTATTATCCGAATCCTGCATTCTACAGTGCCACTCCTCCTCCTATCAAATCCGATCAAGACACACCGATAAGGCGAGGGGTAAGGCAAAGTCGTTTGGCGACCAACACCAGTTCCCGCCATAGTTCCCCGAAGCCGAAAAGGAAAGCTGCAAAGGGTACGAAGCCGAGAACACTCAGCGGACCATTGAGCGAGCTTACAAAAGATATGGACAACATCCCAGTCAAGGACACGGAAGCCTGGGTGAATAGATCATTGGAAGTGAGGCGACAAGAAGCAGCAAAGGACCAATTCGTGAAACGTCCTTCGAACTCGTTCATTCTGTACCGGTCCGCGTACGCTGACAGAGCCAGAAATTTCCAAAAGTCTGCCAATCACCAGATTGTATCATCTCTGGCTGGCGAGAGCTGGGCAATGGAGCCACCTGAGATCCGCAAAAAGTATGATGCGTGGGCGAAACTTGAAAGAGAAAATCATGCGAAAGCATTTCCAGAGTATAAGTTCCAACCGCAGACAAACAAAGCTTCGGCTCGCAAACGCAAAGGAAGAGCCGAAGACTCGGAGGAAGACGAAAGCGACCTTGAATCAGACTATGCGTATAATTCAAGGGCGTCCAGTCGCCCACTCAAGTCAAAGAAAGCGAAGTCAACTTACCGTGAGAGTAGCTATACCCCCAGTGGTACATCGCTCGATGAGTATGACGCTCCAAATATATACCATCAGTCATCGCACCAGATGGTGAATCCTGGAAAGCCACTGCCCGCCGGCCTGAACCAGTTAGGGGGAGCCCAGTACTACCAGACGACGAACCAGAGATATTCTGGCCATGGTTATGTCGAGGATGTGTTCGTGCACCCAACAGACGTTCCAGCCGGTTATCATCAACCCGGCGCACCTGTCATTGGTATTCCAGGAGCCTATCACCACGAACTTCAAGGTGACAATGGTGAGCTGCCTATGGGTGCAGTGTCAATGCCCACTCAAATAGATCCGATGTTAGCCAGCTATGACCAGAGCCAACACAGCCTATCCCATGCTGGTGGCCAAGCTACTGAAGCCCAAGAGGTGTCATCGGCGCCGCACTCGGCGGGGTTTCCACTTGGACACTATTCACTGGAATTGAACGATTTCGAGGACGGACTTGGAGGTGCTGACATGGGTTCTGACGAATGGTGGGATCAGAACAAGGATCGATAGTAAAAGGATGTTCACCTACGTTGGGCGCGGGTATTGCTGGAGCTTTGGAATAGTTGCCTATGATGAGATATTTTGGCCGGAGGGAGAGATACCCTGTTGTTGGTCTGCTTTTAGAATGCATCGTTGCTAACATGAGTCTCGACTCTTCTCCCTTCCGTATTTCTGTTGTACCTGAAAGCGCCACAATAGTTGCATCAGAGCTTAAGAATCGTTGTGTACTCTCTTATCGTTGAACAAAGTCTGACGTCAATTGATTTGCCTACTGGCTGGGATATTTTGTTCTCTGGCTTGTGGCGTCCTCAACAATGGCCGCATAGAATCTGGCTGTTAACCAGAACAGTCCACACAGTCTGACTTCAGATGAGACAGTGCTAGCTCCTGCTGTCGAGTTCACTCTCCCAGAGGTCGTGGTGTCCGTATAAACCTCTGCCAATTACTGTCTACAGGCGTTCACCGCCACCATGCCAGTAACCATAGATAACCAAGACAATGGGTTTGGGGCTGCATTTCCCCGGGTTGAAATCGTGCGGACTTTCGCTTTCGGGGGGGAGAAGGCCCGAGGTCTTGGCATGGCCTCGGCGGCGCTGTGAGATCTTCCGAGGTTCAGTCAGTGGAATCGTTTTCGATTTGTGGAAACGGTGATATTCCCGCCAATGTATGGTGATTTGGGCTATAAGCTTGTGAGTATTTACAACGTTTGGCCAAGCACACAATTCTCACAATAATGGTCGCCATCCAGGTCCAACATGCGAAAAGGACACAGGCTCTCAATCATCTCCCACCCTACCAAGTTGAGATAGTCCGCGCATTGACACGTGAAGTCCGCGATCTAGACAAAGACTTTTCGAATATTCTTGCCCCCTTCTCAGGATCCTTCAACCCCTCTGTCGAACCGGCGACCGCGTGCTCCGTCCTCGTCAACCACCTTTGCACGCGCCGAAATAAACGCTGTTTACTTGCCTACCATCGCGTCCGCTCAGGCAAGCTTGAAGCAATGTGCTGGAGCGGAAAAGACGTGTTCGACTTGGAGCAGGAAGAGGGGGCCAGGCAGGCGAACGGAGAGGGATTTGGCATGGCGAGTGAGGCTGGGAACCAAAGCTCGCTGAGTCCGGAAGAGGAAGAATATGTAAGGCTGTATGGAGATATGCTTGCCGCGTATAAGGGGCAATGGACGGATATCGATTTGACGGGAAGCCTGGAGCCGCCCAAAGACCTCTTCATTGACGTAAGGGTGCTGAAAGATGCTGGGGAAATTCAGACAGAGTATGGGTATGGATCTATGTTGTGGCCTCTCTGGCTGGAAAGCTAATGGACTACGGCAGGGCGATCACATTGACGAAGAACAGTCAATTTTATGTTAGGCAAGGGGATGTGGAACGATTGATCTCTCAGGGATACTTGCAGAAGTTGAACACTTGACAACTACGCCACAATATAGATAGTTCTCTGTCTGACGCTGGCGTACTCTACTCGTTACTGAAGCACCCGATCGATAATGGAGGAATCAGCTTACGCAACCAAGGCTCGCTCATACCATACGCAGAACAGAGGCACGTCGAAGCACATTTGGCCAAATCTTGGTCTAACGCGTACCAAGGCGAGGGTACATAGATTAGTACTACAAGTGAGTCTGCTCTGAGATATTACGGAAGGCAGAGCCCGTGCTGCCTCGCAACGGCTAATCTTAGTTTCCATAGACGACTCGGCATCCTTATGCAGATACTCCCATGAATTATGCGTATTAGGGAGAAATGCAAGGGATGAGAAATCCTATAGTGAGGAGCTAGGCATGGTGGCATGGAGAGCATGTAAGGGTAGATCCGCGCCAAAGCCGACATCGAGCACAGGCTTTCAGTCCTCCACCTTTGAATTGGGAGCCCTGGTCGAAATTGCGTGCGGGATCCTTGGATGGTTTTGGTCGTCGACGGAGTAGCCCGGAAACCGAGCTCTAATATGTGGAGGGTTCACTCCGCGGTGACGTTAGAGACGTTAGACAGGAATCGCATCATTCTTGTCCAATAGATCTGGAGTGCAGGACATATTCATCATCGACACTAATGCAATGCCCTGCAATGGAGACCGTCTTGAAATAGTGTGGTGCATCAATAGTCCAGCCTTCCCCGCATCTATCATCCGTCGCCGCTGTCGCCGCTTGAGTTTTGCTTGGCTTTAACGCGATCAAGCTAGATAAGACCCCCACCAAAGCTTGCTAGCCTAAAGCTACGGTTCCCCAGTGTTTGGTACGGACTATGGAGGCACACTTTTCTTTTCTTCCTTCACACTCTTTTGGCATCTTGGATTAATTGCTTCCCGTTTTTAGGTTCTCATGTCGAGTCCCACGGCTCGCTCTTTCGAACGCCCTGCAGTTGCTCTCACAGTCTTTCGACATGTACAGTTGAGCTTCCCGAATCAGTCGGGCTGCTTCGAGGCCCAGATAGGCTGGGTAGCCCGTATTGACATTCGATATGGGAGGTGGTCAACCTGGCGTTGATAGAGGAGCTACGAGCGGTTCGCAATTTGCTCGAGTTCGTGGCCAAGAACATGTGCGGTCAAAAAGCGATGTTGGGGAATATAATGGCTGGTTTCAACACCGAACGGAAGCTTCACTGTCAAGGATGTCCTTTTCCTCTTCGATCAACCAGAAAACACCCGCCAGATCCTATTTCCAACATCCAATTCAAGAATCACGTCATGGTGGGGCAAATAGCACAATAAATCATTATCCACCATGTGCTTACAGTACATAGCTCCTGTCGATATCTCACGTAGTGCTTCTCAAGGCGTACGTGAAGACACTGCTGAGCTCGCTTCACTAGCATTGTCCGAAGTAACCAACAGTCGTAGCGAGCACTCGCCTGCCCGGCATCATACCTCGTCGGCAGCACGTCGGAGGAGCGACGCATACTTTGGAGGCCACTCAGAGCAAGGCGATCTCACTCCTCGAAAATCAAGTGAATCATCGAGACCGGGTCGTATTGAGGAGGTGTCGGAGCTGTCAATTCCACATAGCTCACACTCTTCTCAACAATCCCACTGTCAATCCGCTCTGACCGAAATGATCAAGAAATTTTCCCCAACGGAGGAGGATAGCTCTGACACCGATGATGAAGAACCACTAGGTACTGCAGCTATTCCCCCTGTCACTGTCCGTGAAGGAATCATCTCTCAGCCAGGCGAACGGACGGGGTTGCTGGGGCAGCGAACAGCCTATGGCTCCATCAAAGACATTGAGAATCAGAAGACGTATAATGAGGTCCAAAGAAGCAAAGGAAGTATACTTCTCCAGCAGTTCATGAAATGTATCTCTGGTGCCACGAGAGTCGCAATGTCTCCTAAGAGTTGGAGCAGGCATTATCTATGGGAGTATGGCATCCGTCAGCCTGCGAACCTGTTGCCCCCAGTCATCCTTGGGCTGCTACTTAACATCCTTGATGCGCTATCTTACGGTATTATGAAGTCTGGAACTTGCATCTGACTAGCTGACATCACGTAGGGATGATTTTGTTCCCTCTCGGCGATTCAATCTTCGAGGACCTCGGCCCTGATGGAATAGCCATGTTCTATGTTAGTTGTATCGTGTCGCAGCTGACATACTCGCTTGGTGGTAGCGGCTTTCGAGGAGCGATAGGTTCTGAGATGGTAAGCATAACGGGAAATAAACCAAGGCAGCTGCTAATGATGCATAGATCGAAGTTGTTCCGTTCTTCCACAAAATGGCATACACTATCGCTGATCATGTAGGTCGGGACACAGAAGATCACAAAAACATAATCCGTGCCAGTGTCATAATGGCCTATACAATAAGTACACTCATCACAGGGGTTACCTTCCTCGTTTTAGGCAAATGCAAACTCGGATCGTTGATCGGGTTCTTCCCGCAACATATTTTAGTAGGCTGTATCGGTGGTGTTGGATGGTTCCTTGTTGCAACTGGCTTAGAGGTGTCTGCAAGACTACCAGGCAAGCTACAACTCGACTCATCGACTCTGCAACATCTTATACGGGCCGATACACTCCCCTTGTGGTTCATACCCTTGGTCCTGGCTCTTATACTCTTCGTTGTGAAGTACCGAGTGAAACATCCTTTGACGGACTCTGTTTACTTCTTGTCCATAATTGCCATTTTCTGGTTCTTCATTGCTGCAATACCGGAGCTCAAGGTGCCAGAGCTTCGAGCGAAGGGCTGGGTCTTCGAGGCACCAGAAGCTGGCGTGCCATGGTATCACTTTTACACGCTTTACAAGTTTGGGATCATGGATTGGAGGGCCATCGGAGCCACTGTACCTGCTATGCTTGCTTTGACCTTCTTTGCGATCCTACACGTGCCTATCAATATTCCGGCTTTGGGCATGCAAACTGGAGACGATGGTGTCAATCTTGACCGGGAGCTTACGGCGCATGGCATCTCTAATCTCCTTTCGGGTGTCTGTGGGAGTATCCAGGTCAGTGATTACAGTGATCGTGGGAGACAGCTAGCTAGTATTAACGCGAATCCAGAACTACTTGGTTTTCGCAAACACTGTTTTATTCATGCGGAGCGGAGGCGATAGTCGTGCGGCTGGTGTAATGTTAGCAGCCGCAACATTTATTGTCATGGCGGCTGCGCAGGGTATCCTTGGCGTTATTCCCGTTATGGTTGTAGGCTCTCTCATCTACTTCCTGGGATTCGAACTCCTGAAAGAAGCTTTATATGGGACATGGGGAAAGACTAATCGTCTGGAATATCTCACTGTAGGTTGGATCTCCATTCTTCAAATTTAACTTCTCATGCTCATCGTCCGCAGGTTGTCATCATCGTTATAATTATGGGGGCTTGGGACTTTGTTTCCGGAATAGCAGCCGGCATTGTCCTGGCCTGCGTTAGCTTCGTTCTTCAAACAGCGCAGATTTCTGCTGTTCGAGGGAAGCTTTACGGTGGTGTTGCCAACTCGACCGTCCGAAGGCATCCAATCCAGCATCGCTTCTTGGAAGAAGCTGGGAAGCAGATTTATGTTATGAAGCTTGCAGGGTTCATCTTCTTTGGCACCATCGTGGACGTCGAGAAACAAACACGAGCTGTGGTGGACGAATCTTTCCGGCGACGAGAACCTATCCGGTATCTGGTGTTAGACCTTTACAATGTGGACGGCGTTGATTTTTCCGCATCCGAAACCTTCGCACGCATCCAAAGGGTGTTGAACAAACGCGACGTCCAGCTCGTTATTTGTGGTGTATCATCCTTGGACAGCCAGGTCGGTAAACGCTTATGCAGCGCTGGATTGTTTGATGAGGACGATGGTATCAAATACTTTCAGAGCCTGAACATAGCTTTGGAATTTTGTGAGAACCAGCTTCTGAAACCTTTCTATCATGAACAAGTTTCGGAGGTAGCGTTTGGATCGAGCCCTACCTTTCTTGGTATGTCTGCTCTTGATCGGGCTCTAGTCCAGGCTACTGACATGTATGCAGAAGTCCCAAAATCTGAGCAGGGAAACACGTGCTTGTCTCCAAAGACTATGTACAACTCCCCGCGGATGCATCATCTACTTCAGGTTGCTATTACCACCCTAAGTGAACAAGGACCTGCACCGCTCTCAAGATGGCAAGACCACGTACAACCTCTTCGGTTGATCCTCCAGACATTTTCCACTGTTTCTGGGAAGCCTGATGAATTCTGGGAACGGACAGTGCCCCTCTATACCCGCAGACAACATGCCGCCGGGACGATACTTTACGAAACAGGAGAGGACCCTGGTGGTTTCTATCTGCTCGAAAGCGGCACGCTGAAGGCGAAATACGAGTATCCACAAGGCAAATATTCGGAGCTTATTGTCGCTGGCACGACATGCGGAGAGCTTCCCTTCTTCTCCGATACGAAAAGGACAGCAACCACAACTGCAGATACAGATTGTGTTACGTGGATGTTGGATGCTCAAAATTGGGAAGAACTGCAAGCCAAGCAGCCGGATGTCGCATCTGAATTGCTCAAGATAACTCTGAAGCTTACGGCCGAGAGAATGGATGCGATCACAAAGTAAGCGAGGAGACCTGACTCCTGATCTCTGCTAACGCAGTCCCAGGTATATGCTGCTCACGAGCGGGTGAGAGACGAATGATGAGTCCTTTGAAGACGATCTTCATTGTACAAATTTCTTGATGGGGTATTTGCGCAATCAAAGCCTTGATAATAGCATAGCGATGGTGTCAGGAGTGTGGCGAAGAGCATTGTGTATGAACATTTGGCTGAGGTCTGAGCTGGGCCATGTATTGGCAGATCCAAAAAGCTTAGAACCGCGTGAGAGATAGAACTGTGGTCCGTTGTGGCTGTCCGCAGTCTTTCATGCTCTCAACGCGATGTACGATGATATCAAGGAGATGGGAAGACGGCTAGAGTAGGATAGCAGAATAGACGCAATCGCCTCGTCCGTACTAAGTACGATAGTCTGCAAAGCACGACAGATTGAGCTAGAGGAAGGCAACGGCTGGAAAGAGGAAAGAAGATAATTGGAAGGAGGAGCATGTCACATGCGTACCACATTGCACTACTGTAAAGCGGCCATGCATGTCAGAAACATGATGTGCTCCACGAGCTGGTCATGCGACCAAAGTAGTCCCTGGGCACATTCTATCCGAGTCTCAGTCTAGGCGCTTTCATATCTGCGATGGACAAAGCACGTAAACGTCTGGCCCGATAGTGACCGATATTTTCGATTGTACTGTATTGCTGGGAGGCTGTGGGTGGCTGGCCAATAAGCAGTATCGCGAGTGCCCACCAGCAAGGAGAGAGGGAGATTGTTCATGCTCTAACCGATATTGCTAGTCCTTACTCCGTACTAGCGCCGTTTCCCGGTTGATTGCAGAGGAAAGTTTCCCATCCATCTTTGTGCTTTGTGACATTATCTCCCTCCAGCTTCATCACAGGTGCATCTGCTTCGCTTTCATACAGTCTCTTCTCATAGACATCGTATCCCAGAGATACTGCTGTCTACCTTGATATTCGTCACGTACACAAGCTTCAGCGTGTGTAAACAGAGGACGCGCACTGAACATCCCAGGGGCATCCGTCACTTGTATTCCTGCACGACCAACCATCCCTATCAGAGCCATGTCTGAACTTCAGCAAACTACGCAGCACACTCCTGCGGTAGTCCCGACGTCTGAGCACAACGCCGCTGTAACGAGTGCTACCGATGCTTCCGCCGACCCCATAAGGTCTCAGGAGACTTCTGAATTGTCACCCGAGAGTCGACCAGAACTCGGCAAATCCGGAATCACTGATGGTACAACTGCTGCCGCCCCTACAGGTCCTAATGTCACAAATGTCCCCAAGGAGGAGAAAGTAGGCAATGGGGAGGTGATGGTTGAGTCCCACACCATCAACGAGGGCGTCTTGAACTACAAGGGACCTGGCCTGAAGTGAGTTTTATGCTTTTTTTATTGACAATATCTGGGGCTAATAAAGGACTCTCGCTTAGGGGCCTCATCTTCACGAAGAAGTACTTCTGGTTCAGCGACGCCCCTCTGGAGCACAAGCACCTCTCTGCATACCTCGGCAACGAGAAGTCTAAAGACATCGCCCATCCCAACGCCGCACACGCACAACAGACAGGGAAGGGTCTACTCTTCTTCGCTAAGCGTGCTGAGGACAAGGACCATCCGCAAGGCATCTTCAACTTGGTGAGGACTTATGGCGTCTCACAGGTCACTAATTGAATGCTGATATACAATCTCTATAATAGGGTCATATAACCGACGTGGTTAAGGGCAACTTCAACGACTTCGGCTTCAGTCTCCACGGCCACAAGCACAACTTTCAAGCCGTGACCAAAGCAGAGAAAGATGCCTGGATCGTCACCCTCGAGACCAAGGCAGCTGAAGCCAAGACTTCGCATGAGGGCATTATTGGTAGCTCGGGCTACAAGAGCGCTCTTGAGAGCTATGGTGGGTCTCAACGATGATCACTTTCTGTCTGTATGCTACAAATGCTCATGTCTTCATACTAGGCACCCCCGTAGCTGCTGCCACCACTGGGACATCAAGATCTTTGTCCCGGCCAGGGAAGAAGGCTAGCAAATCTCGTGAGCGTAAGGTTGGCACCAAGACCGATAACATCAACCCAGCAGTGGCCGACACGAATACGACCACACCTACTGGCATCACTACTGAGAGCACACCTGAGACGATCGCGGACCACCCTACTGGTACCGCTACTGGCCACCATGCGGGCGAGGTTGCCGCTGGTGGAGCTGCTGTCGGTGCTGCTGCCGGTGCTGGGTCAAGTCACTTTGGATCTCCATCTGATGAGGATGAGAAGACAAAGAAAAGCCGCTCGCAATCGCGCAACAAGCGTGGTAGTCTTTTCGGGAATCTTTTGGCCAAGAAGGAGGACCACGATGCTAAGAAGGAGATCAGAAAAGAGGAGAAAGAGGAGAAGAAAGAGGAAAAAGCTGAAGAGAAGGACATCAAGAAGGCCATCAAGAAGGAAGATAAGCTCGAGCAGAAAGAGGAGAAGGCCGAGTTGAAAGCGGAGAAGAAAGAATTGAAAGACGAGGCTAAAGAGGAGAAGATGCTCGAGAAAGCCGGCGACCCCTTGAGCACTGGCCAGACTCCAGGTTTCAACGCTCACGCTGTTGGTGAGTGGCTTGGCTTCCTACAGATCTAATCTTTGCTAATATCTACAGCTGCTCGTGTCGTTGGTGAGCCAGCTCTTCCTGCTGGAGGGAATTCCACTGCAGTCGACGACATCTCACCCGCCGCTACCGCTGCCGAGTCCGGTGCTGCAGCACCCATCGCTGCCGAGACGACTCCCACATCAACTACTCGTGAGACTGCTCCCAAGCCAAACAAGCGCGCCTCAATCTTTGGAGGTCTATTCGGCAAGAAAGAGGCAGCAAGCCCCGCAGCGACAGAAACTGCTCCCGCCGTTCCAGCAAAAGATGAGACTTCAGCGATCTCGTCCACCGCACCACAGCTTGATAGCCCTGTGACTCAGCCCACAACGGAGCCTCTTACAGGGACCGTGGCCAATGGAACTTCTGCCGCAGCGACTGAGTCGACCAGACCAGGCGCCGCAACCACTGGAACGACTGAGAGGCGTCGCTCCTCATTCTTCAATACCTTGGGCACCAAAAAGGAGCGACGAACCGGCACAACTTCCGGCGATGAATTGACGGACGGCGAGGGCAAGAAGCAGCCTTCGGGCGGATTTGGTGGTCTCCTTCGAAAGGCCAGCCGGGCCCAGAAGGGCAGCAGCTCAGCTCCTAAGGACGCTGCTGACGTTCCTCTCCCCAAGGAGACCCCCGCTGCTGCTACAACGCTTGACAGTGCAGCCGAGGAAAAGCCAGCATTGTCTGAAGGCGAAGTTGGTTCTAACGCCATCAACGGTGCGCACGAGCAGACCCCCGTGTCCGCTGCCGCCTAAGCCCCCGATATACCCGTTGATCCATCAGATGCGTCCCCCAGAATGGACAGTTTTGGACAACATCGTTCTCTTTCACGACATGTTAGCCTCGTTGCATTGGTCACTCGCTCATTATCAAATTGGCAATACCCCATTATTTCCTTATGTGTGTTGTTGTGTGAGCGCGTGGACTAGATTGATACCAGATACCATCCTCTGCGCTGATTGTAGCCGTTCAATACCCAGCTCCTTGTGTTCCGATACCCGCGGCAGTCGTCTTATTGGGAGACTGGACGCTCGGCCGTAAGGGCAAATGATCATGCAGATAGCATCTAATACCTAATGAAATTCGTTCTGTCTCATGCGTGAACCCCGGGAGCAGTGACGTCCCTCTATACATCTACATCAGCCTTGAATCATGCCAATCTCCGTTCACTCGTGGCAGGAGCAGTGGCTTCCATTAAGAAATCAGCACTAGCATTCTTGAGGCATAGAGCCTTCTTTGTCGCCGTTTGCGGCAGGTTTAGCTGCAGGGCCAAGGATGCGGTGAGGATTCAGGCGCGTCAGATTTCTAAGCAAGAACGACTGTGAGTCACATTTGAAAGTCAATTGCAGCAGTCTTTTGGTGAAGCAGTAAAATTGATATGCGGAGCCGCTTCGGAGTGGCCGTTTCTCCAACATGGCTCGGGCTTAGCGGTCCCATGCCGGAGAAGAGAGGGCGGGATTTGATACGGATTGGCTTCACGGCCAAACCTTCTGGAAGGGCTGGCTTCATTGCGGACTGCGAAGGTAGTTGGTTGACTGATCGCAGCGTACGTGTTTCATACTGGTTGTCGCAGGAGTCTTCGAGGTCTCGGAGGTGGCCTTGATGCCTGGCTGCTCAGCACATCCGTAACAGCAGGCTCCCGCGAAAGCGTATGTGTAGGCTAAAGGTGAAGCCACACCAACTCAGCCCTTCATCCCACCCTCGATATCCACAATTCCGAAACGGCTGCTCTCAACTGCATCCTGATTGGCTCCTCGATAAGAGTCATAGCCCCCCAGAAGAGGCTTAGTCTCGCGCTAAGTACCAAACGCAGTACCACACAAATCCCAATCTCACTTAAAGTGCCTGATGCCCCGCGTCTGCCTGAGTCCTTCCTTTCTCTTGCAACCATCTCTATTGCAATAACCCACAAACACATACAAGACATCCATCTTGGTATGGCTGCCTTGTAAGTATCAAAGCAACTCTTCAACCCAACCATCTTCAACATACTCTCACACAACAGAAAACTTAACCCTCTCATCTCTTCACCTTCAGGATTCCCCACCGGGACTTCTGAACCAACGACTTGCTCTAGCAATCGCCCAGGTTCTCGCTTTACAGCAACCATTCCCCCACACGACTCACAGTCGTTCAGTACGGATATCTCACAGACATGGCTTACCTCACCCCAATCACCGCGGCTTCCCACGCCCGCATCGAATACAATCAACTTCTCAAACCAGGACTCGGACTTTGTACTGTTCCCATCAACAGTGAAACCTCACCCGCACGCAGCTCAAGTTCGAGGGAACTCCGAGCTTGCGCAGGCGACGTCTCGTATAGCCCCTAATCAACTCCTTGGATCGACCTACAACGGTCAGCAATCTCGACGAAACTCTACTCAGCAATATTCATCTTCTGCATCTCCTGTTCAGAACCCACGAGTGAGTGGCATCATCCAAAGGTCTCCATCTACGTCTCCGTCTACGCAATACAGTCCTATCGGTCAGCAAACACACTTTTACGCAAATTCGGCGCCGCCTTCGACGGTCGGCTTTCACCAACAGTCTCCTCGATCTCGGCCTCCAGTTCCTCTTTTCCACAGCACAAGCAGAATTCCACAAGGCAACATGGATCATTCATATCTCTATGAAGGTAGCTCCTTCCTCGAGGAAGCACGAAGTCTTCCTCCCAGTCTAACATCATTTCCAGACTCTTCAGACACTATGTTCAACTTTGGGGAGTTCGCTTCGGCGTCGGATGCACACGATGATGGTCTAGACGAAGCTCTGGACAACTTCACCACCCACTTCGAAGCCATCAACGATTCGGCGCCAGGGCAGGCATCGACGGTCTCCCCTAGTGAAATCATGGTAGACAGCACGTCTGCACCTCCATCAGGCGCCTTCACCGACCTCACGACACCTGGCACGTCTACTTGGGAGTCTCCCTACGCCGCCAATAGCTGCGAAACCTCGCCGCTTTTCATGGACAATCTATCGCCCGATGACGACCCAGACAAGTGGCCATCTCTCTTCGGCGAGATTCGAGAGCCTGAACGCGAGGCTCCAGTCTCCGACTCCATTACTAGCCCGAAAACATCTCATATCGCCCCAAAGATGTCTCGCAACGACTCCTCACCTGGTCAGACAAGCTCGCGGTCTTCCCATCAAGGCCGCCATTCCTTCACCGCCGGCGTCGCTCCCAGGCGGAGGGACAAGCCCCTGCCAGCCATCACCGTCGAGGATCCAACAGACACTGTCGCCATCAAGCGAGCACGAAATACCTTAGCGGCCCGGAAATCACGAGAGAAGCGGATGGAGCGAACAGAGGCTTTGCTCAATCAGGTCAACGACTTGGAGGTGGAGGTGGAACACTGGAAGAGCATCGCTCTGGGCATGGGTCACCGAGAATGACAACGACTATCGCCACCCATGAAGAAGAGAAAACGTGTGTGTATTTGTGATATATATGGTACATCGGGGTTGAGGTACCACTATTAAGAAATTGGCAGTTGAGCTTTGGTGGGAACTGGGCTATGATGCTGTCGGTCGAGGAAATTTCGGAAAGGGGAGGGCGATGGCGGGTTTGGCTTTTCACTTGTCGTGTCTTCTTATCACAGGCGGATGTTGCTCTGTGTAGCGCAGAGGGGTTTTCCTTTCCTTTCCGGCCGGTTCTGACGTCTCCTGATCTCTCACGGGATGGATTGACTCGTGGCTTGACGTTTACTTATCACTTTCTCTATAGCGTGAGTTGCATGTGTACGGACTTTATGTACAAGTGCAGCCCTAGGTTAGAAAATCCAAAAAGGAAGTCTTTCATTAATTTATGTTCACCTGGATCATGCTCTCGTAAAAAGCACAATTAAATCTACCTGTGTCTCCCGTGGTAGCTAAAGGGCGTCATATACCCTCTACTCGATCTTGTCCACCCCTTCTAGAGCCAACTTCTCCCCCATCGCACCTTTGCAGATTCCACTACCATCCCATCCACCTATTCGACACTGCCCCGTCTTCACCGGCTTCTAATTACGACCGCGTATTCGATTTCTAGAATTCAAGCTATCAAGCTATCAAGCTAAAACCCCCAACAACAACAACAACAACAACAACAACAACAACAACAACAACAACAGACTCCTCAAGCCAACTCCTAACCCAGCTACGAGCGTTGTACCGCTACGAATGACCCCATGATATGTTCCTGCGCTAACTTTACTCTGAGCTGGTACGCTGTATATAGCTGTAGAGTTGGGATGAGCTGCTCGCTTCGTCTTGGTGGTATTGGGTTGTTGTTGATGGGATGAGGGCGATAGGGTTTTGGGGATGGGGATGAGGGTTATTGGAATTGATGTTTAGGTTGTTGGGTTTTGTTTGTTGTGCTACAGTTGGAGAGGTAGCTGGGGCGTGGATGGATTTTGTTTGTGGGTTTTGGTAGCGAGGGAGTGGGAGTGGGAGTGAGTGTTTGATTGGGATTATGGGGGAGTGCGTTGGTGTTGTGGGGATGGGTTGGATGGGATGGGATGGGATGGGGTTGATATAGGTGGGAGGCGCTGATGGGTTGGTAGATTTATTATTGGGGTGTGTATGTGGTAAGATCTTCTGTATTTACAAGTTGCTCTCCACCTGACACGTTTCGACGTTACCGAACACCAATATACCGGCGTTATATTAGTCTCCATTAAATTTTATGAAGTGAAAGACTTGAGGAGTATCTCGTCTCAATGGGTGCCAGTTCCAAAACAGCGAGCCTGCTACGTAGCCCACGAAAACGCAAGGATGATCGAAAGGGCAGAGACGACCGCTCCAGCAATTCCCAAAGTACGACGACCTGCACTGCCACGAAATGGAATGGTGGTGGGCGATGGGATGCTTCCGGTACCGGATCCAGTTGCCTGCGCAGTCCCAGTGCTGTTGCGTGCCACGAAATAGTTCGCTCCGACCAAAGGCCCAGTACCTGCCTCCCCAGCCAAATGGTTGACATCGAAGCTCATCCTGTTACTGCCCTTGTTCACAAGTGCGGCGCTGAAGGGGTTGCCTGCTGGCGGTGGCGCGAAACTGGGTTTCTGCTCGAAGAGATAGAATACGTATGTGTGGGCTGTATCTCCCGGTGGCGGCGCTGGCGGCTGGTAGAAAGCGATGGGTGATGTAGTGTTCACGAGTGTGCCGTTGGGCAAGAACGTGAGACCGGTCTGCCAGTAGTGGAGGCGGGTTGTACGGCCATTGGATATACCGGGAGCGAGTGGGAGTTGCACGCCAGGGACAAGCGTTGAGGTGTTTAGGGTAGCGGTGGAAATCGAAAGGTCGACGAGCAGGAGTTGATATGTTTGGTTTGTGGAAGAAGGGTAAGTGATGGTCGGGACGCCCTTTGGTACTGTCAAAGAATGTCAGGATATCAGTGCTGTAGGGTTGACTGGGAAAGAACTTGCTGCTCAACGGGAGCTCGATGCCGGGGGTGACTTTAGTAGAGGCATAGTTGACTGCTAAATTTGCGTTGGTAGATGGGAGAGTGCCAGGGGGCGTCTGGCTGAGAGCTCGAGCCATGAGACTTGCAGTCAAAAAGTAGTGGGGCAGTACACGCATGGTGGGCGAAATTCTGTTCGTCGAATATTTTGTAAAAGTTATTGGAGCGCGGATGAAGACATTGAAGGAGACACGCTGCTACTTATTGGTTTGGGTTTCCGAACAACATTGTTACAATGTACATGGTCTTAAATCCCCACGTGCACTAGTGCCCAAGCCATAGTGCCTTCTCGGTGAACGATGAGATCATCGCCGAAACATAGACATTCAACTGATGGTCCAGTCCAGCATTCAGGTCATTATGCCGCAGCAAGGAGCGTGAAAGTATGCAAAGTCCGTTCAAAAGGCGAAGTCGGACTTGAGAAGGTATCCAAGCTTGCGTGATGAGTCCTTGGATACTAGAACAGGATCAGTCCCAGATCTGAGATTGCCAAGATGAAGTCGAAAAGCCACGCGTCGCGACAATCACTGATGATGATGACCGATCCAAGCAGAAGATTAGCCTGGATGGGTACACTTCGTTCGACAGGACCGTACTCTGAGTCGTCCACAACCCTCGAGGTTAGCTGGAATATCGCCGCCAAGCTTCATGCTAGCTCAGTCTAGCCTAGCGTAGACTCTCCACGGCATGCTCCTTCTGATCACTGCAATTGGTTCCTGCTGTTAATGCAGAATGTCTGTACAACTTGATTGCTACGGTCGAACCATTTCGTCTGATAACCCTCCTCAACCAAAGGCGCTCCCGCATCAAACGTTCTAATGGCTGCAGCACATTCCATCTCTGGCAACTCGTAGCCGTTCTCACTAATGCATGAAAGCTGCCTACCTGATGAATATATAGTGCCCAACGGAGATTCTACTCTGCTGGCTCCACCATTCCTCAAAAAGCGTCGTTGACGATTCCCGTAATTGGTCGAGTCCTCGTCGGCTCTGGGTTTCATGGTCCCTCTTGATCCATTGTCCATTTAGCCTAGTCTGCGTACGCACCAAAATCATGCACGCTACAGGACCAATATCACATTATTCCTCGTCCGAAATCTGAGTTGAAATGCCACTGGAAAGTGTCACGACAATCAGCAAACGCACTCGGCTTAGAAACGACAAGAGGAGGCACCTCCCTGCTTGCTACATCAAAGACTGCTACCTGTGCTGGAGCCGAGGGTCGCTTCTTGTTGTCTTCGGTGTGGTAGTGGAAGATGAATGGAGCTTTGTTGATGTTAAGAGCGGATACAATAGATTGGTCTGCAACAGTTCTTCTTATTCCTGAACTTGAAACTGCCTTCCATTCGCAAGACCCTCATCAAGACGCTAACAGACCCCGTTTACGGCGGTCAACATAGAAAAATATTATTTCCATATTGTGAATTATCGTACCAAATTCAGAAAACCAATGGGCATGGTTCATTGTCCGAACTCCCTTCCGCGAAATTATCCCGCTATCTTGAATCGATTCTATCACATTGGCCTCTTGAATGGGCATGATTGTCATATCAGTAGACTATAACAATTTCACCTTCAGACCTTTTTTCAGATTATCTCCGAGCAAACTTAATTGAATTCAGAAACCCCTTCATGATTAATTTCCAGCCCTTCTCTCAAACTATCAAGGTTTACCAACCAAATCTGCATGATCGCCAACCTTTTGTCAACCTCAAGCAAGGCAAACACCGCATTTGCAAAGCCTTACGTACACACAAACAGCACAAGCTATCCTGAAGCATGCCCATGGGAACATCCACCAGCGGCCGCGGCCTGAATTTCCCACTTGTCTTTCGATAGGTTTTGTAAAGGTCCGGTTGATGAAAGCTAATACTCATGTCTTTGTGGACGCTAGTAAATCTTGAAATGCGATAATATCTGCTTGAGGCTCTGTCAATGTTCGCAGCTGCAGAGCAAACAGCTGTAAAGTTTCAGGGAAATCAAGCCGCACGCTCGCAAGACTCATGCTGAGCCAAACCGAACAGGTTATCTGCTTGAGTAGATGTTGGTGGTTGATTTCATCTGCTTTCCGATGAGAAAACACACATTTCTGGGTCCCGTAGGTTTGGATTATTTGAATCAATTTGCGTCGCCACTTGTTTGAGCTCATCTCGGCATTTTCTCACCATTCGCTCAAGACTTGGAGCTTCAGGATTCCCATGTTCATACATTGAGCTGAAATTTGAGTATGTTAAGCCAAACTATCTGCGAGCTCGGCTAACGGCACCTTCTAGTCCCGAGCTCAGCCTTTGAAGGGTCAGATCAACCATCGGCATCAACCCAAACTGAAACCCCTTTCTTGTCGCTTCTCATGCCTTCTGTGCCATTGACCTTTAGAGTTTTATGGAAATGTGTATCGAACACTCGGAAATGAGGAGTGATCCAAACTCCTTTGACTAAAGGCATGAGGTTGTAACGAACAGTATGCCGACTGACTGGCAAAAGATCCATCGTCACGTTTTTAGCTCCGCTAAAGGCGAAATCTTCGCTAGTCTCCATAGTCAGGTTGAAGTTGAGAGTGTACATTGATGGATTTTCGACGATGTAGTCAAGATGTATTATGCTCGGAGGGATCTCTCCATTCCGTGCCGTAGCCAAAACTCGAGGTTCGCCAAATGGTATGACTAGTTCTGGCACTGTAAGATAAGTGACTGTGGAAGAGCTTGGCGAGTCATCTCGACGCCATCTAACCTCCAGCTGAAGATCCAGGAATGTAGATCGGCGGTCTTCTAAGTCTGTTTTCTGAGCTTCCAAAACGAAGCTAAACTCCCGAAGATCCTTAGAAGATATTGGCGACAAATTAGATACATTTTCAGCATCCGAAGAGATCTTGCAGATGGTTGCCTCGTGGATCTCAAGCACCTTGAATTCCACGCTTTCAACCCTCAATTTTACATCGGCCAGAGAAGATAATTTAGAACTGAGAAACCATCGCTGAATGAGGCCACTGGCGAGGTTATCTTCTCCAGCATCCTCATTAGGATCGGGTTCATCGGCATCAAAATAGTTTGGCCAAGGCTCGGGATGTACCATCGGCGTGAAGCTGTGAATAACGTCAAAGGGTAACACCACAATCAGATTGGTTGAAAGAGATTTGGAGATAGGTGTTGCTGGGTCCGAGAGCAGATGATACCGCGCCCGGACCTCCAGAACATATTCAACTGCTTCGGAAGTCGCTTGCATACGAATGCCGTGTCTTTGATGTGACGATGATGCCAGCTTTCCAATAGCCTTCGAGGCAGAGATATCGTTCTTCTGGTCCAGTAGACTTTCCGTCGTAGAATCTGTATCAAATCCATGGTCTTCTAATCCCGTAGTCCATGTTATCGTTGGCAATGCTCCTAGAGGTCCCAAAAGCCTAGCATCCAAAACAACATCGGCTTCCTCTCGCTCTTCGTTAGTGACTTGCAGGTCTAGGGCGATGTATTCATTCGCGAAGTATGTTGTTTTGAGATTGTAGGTCTCTAATCGCATCTTCGGCGGTTTGGGTAGAATTTTCACAGCGTTGCTACGTCCATTCTTTAGCAGCTTCTGCGCAAGGCTTGGACCGCCCTCAAGCCATAAAACTTCTTGGTGCATCTGCTCATCCTCTGTGATCAAGATATCCAGGTCAAATTCGTCTCCCTTCACGCACAAGGTGACACTAGCAACCTCAACTTCACTAGCCTCACGAGGAATGTGGGCGAGGGAGAAAACTTTGGTGACACCAGGTAAAAATCTCAAATCAGCTGATCCGACCAAGTCATTAGCAAAATGATTGGTCTTTGAAATGATTGGACTTGAAGGTGACAATGGTGCATGTAGGGAGGCCTTTTGTAGATACACTTGGTATAGATGGGTCTGATCATCAGCAGTGCTGGCCTTGGGGCTCGCGTCCGGCTCATGCTGAATAGTCAAATTTTTCAGATCCCCTTCAAAGGCTAACCTGATCTGTGAGAGTGTGAGTGCGCTCGACAGCGCTTGGGCTCGTGAGGAGATGACTACTTGTGACAGCAGACTCTCGCCTACCTTTCCTTCCGGAGCGCTGAATGCGAAAGTGGCGGAGACTGCACTGACTTTAGTACATGAAACATAGATAGGGTCGCTGGCGATTGCGAAAGAATATGTTGTCGGAGGAAGCGGCAGCGGGACTGGAATTGACCACGCATATTTGAGGAATCAACGTGGATTCGTAGGGGCACAATCCACACATCGGCAGGACTTACTGCAAGATAATATGTTCTCTGCTCGAATAATGGACCTGGGCCTTGAGTTCAATGGTCGTAGTGGCTCTAGCGTTCTCGAGAAATCGTAATCCCACTCCTGTCTTGGTGTCAGGGCTGAAGCCAAGTCAGACCGGTTGATGCCAGGACGGAGATTATGCTCACAAGTGTTCAATAGCTCCCAATCTACGGCGATCACAGTCTCCAAGTCTCGAATCCGAGTTGCGCAGTCCCTCAATGCCCAATCGACTTCCTCAAGCATCTGCCACCAACCTGCTCTTCTCCAACTCAAGGTCTGCCAGAGTGGCGTCAATACCCTAGCTGCCCTCTCCCATTGCTCATATTTCATGTGTACCCTAGCCATCTCCAATTGCAGTCTCTCAACAGAGCGAATCAGATCTCTTTCTGCAAAGTAGTCCGCCGACCTTTGTAGGGTTCGCATTGAAGCTGTGTATACGTCTGGGCCATTTTGTATGAGTAGAGGCACATCGTCCGCAGGCTCTCTGCAAAGATAGGTATCGTATATCGCGGGCATATTGGAGACTTGAGAGTCCGATCTCAGAGAGGAAATTTGCGACATGGTTGACGCTCTGTACTGCCGTCTCTTGATCCTGACAGACTATTTTGCCTACAGAATTGCAGTCCGATTAGAGGACATCTACTCAGGAAGACAGTCTCTCAAGCATTGCCGTGTGTCTCGGCTTGTCTAAGGCTGGATCTCAACACCGTAAAAGATGATGATCTCTTGGCATTAGAACTGTACTTGTACTCCTAGCGTAGAATTACTGCGGCTTTATCTAGTGCTCTCTCGGGAAGCTTTCAATTCCGACTTCTTCCTTCTCTCACGTCTCCATACTATCAGCCTTCCAGCTGCCTGTTTGATCTAATAGCGTTGTCATGGCGAGCTTCACAAACTACCGCCTGCTCATTCGGTGACCCAACTACTGGATATGTCCAACAATGGCGTACCGCCTTGTATGCCGCATTACCCCAGATACAACGCATTCAGCTAATGTTAGTTCGAGCATTTCACTTCTTCGCAGGCCTCACCACTGGCTGCATATCCGCTATCCTCCTCCAGCCAGCCGATTTACTTAAGACTAGAGTTCAACAAGCGCGATCGATCTCGCTGGTCACCACCTTTCGTGATATATTGGCAGGTCCAAACTCCCTGAAGCAGCTTTGGCGTGGTACGCTCCCCTCCGTCATACGCACCGGTGTCGGATCTGCCCTCTACTTCTCGAGCCTCAATGCGCTGCGGCAGCATATTGCGAGATCCAATCTCCTTGCATCCACAGGCCTAGTCAAGGCCACAATGGGAAATCCCGAATATTCTTCCTCTTCTTTGCCGAGATTGAGCAACATAGCGAATCTGACAACAGGGGCCATAGCAAGGGCATCAGCAGGATTTATCATGATGCCCATAACGGTTATCAAAGTTCGCTACGAATCAAGCCTTTACTCATACCAAACCATTTGGGGAGCTGGGACAGCCATATTGAAAGGCGAAGGTATGAAAGGCTTTTTTGCCGGCTTTGGAGTCACCGCTGTGAGAGACGCGCCTTACGCAGGGCTCTACGTCCTGTTCTATGAGCAATCGAAACGCCGGTTGAGCCAATTGTGGGAGGCCACCCCACTCACGGACAAACCCAAGTACCAAAATGGTATGAAAGGCAGCACGTCTGTGTCGATAAATTTTATTTCAGGTGTTTCAGCAGCTGTTCTTGCTACCGCGGTCACGAATCCCTTTGATGCGGTCAAGACGAGATTGCAGCTCATGCCTGGTAAGTACGGGAATATGGTCCGAGCTGGGCGGCGAATGGTCAGAGAAGACGGTGTTCGGAGTCTGTTCGACGGGCTCGGGCTGCGAATTGGTCGAAAGGCTCTAAGTTCTGCCCTGGCCTGGACCTTGTATGAGGAGCTGGTCCGACAGGCGGAGTTGAAATTCCAGGAGAGAAGTCCGGCAGTGGTATAACATTATGGTTGCGAACGTAATATGTCAACGAATGGATGTCCCATAGCTATAGATGGCCTGATCTAGTTCATGGCTACGGCATCTATTGGTACATATTGCAATTGTACAGAAAACTCAGCTAAGGGATCCGGAATTTGCTTACCGAAAGCTTGGGTTGTCTTGTTATACACTGTATTTATTGAAAATTTGTGAATCGTTAGGAGTGCCCGAGGTTGCGGAGGTTCCAGAGTGCTGTAGGATTGAGCTGCAAGGCAAAAAGCCACAGGTGGCACGAAAAGCCCCTCCGACCTAGTGGAAAGGTTATTCAGCGTGGCAATTATCACCAAGTAATGGCACAGCACTATGAATTTGTGCATTTTCACTTTCACGAAGAAGAACATATCCTGGTGCCCATGGTACTACATGCAATCGTGTGACTGGAACCCCATACATAGTGTCGCACAATAAGGGTATTTGCCTTTACATTATGAGTGATGGCAAGTTAGCGTCCTCCAGCAGCCACATTTTGAAGGAACTACAGGTTATCCGCAAAGAAGGATATCTGAGCTGATGATGCATATTGACAGGGGTGCTGCCATTCAATCGCACGAGATGGAGAGCAGTCGTCGCCGTACTCCCCAGCCATCCATGGTGATTCCAGCTCGCGTGCCATAGCTTCCGCCTCTGCCCAATTGCCGGAAAATTCTAGTCCCCGCACCTCTTCACAATTGCCAGATGTTACGGGGCGAAGTCGGACGCGGAGACACCTGCCATTAGGAGAGCAATTCAATGCGCCCATACGACCCCACGTGTGGACTTCGAACAGACAATGGACACGATCACAGCTAGACAGAGAAAGGCGGGAATTTTTTGATACACGAGTCACAGGCCATGCTGAGATATGGGCATCGTTGAAAGTAGTCGTGGGGTTACTTGCGGATGGTGACATTTCCACTGCTCAGAGCATTCTTGATGCTGCGGCTATTACAGTGCCTACGGGGAATCTCAAGAATGGCTCGTACGACGAGGCAGGCAACCACTATTCGATGCCGGAACATATCATAAGTGATCCTCAAAATTTAGTACCGGATCACGAAATCATTGGGAAAGGGGAGATGTCAAATGAGGTGACAGACGATGACGAAGAGCTAGAGAGGAAAAGGGCGGAGAAGGGCAAGGCAGTGCTGAAGACAGGGGACTTTGTCAAAATAAAAGCGAGATTGAGCGATCGAGGTGGGCCTGATATTATCGTCACGATTGGCAAAGACCAGGCCGTCAGAACACTGGTACGAAGGATACGGAAGGAAGCCAATGTTAGTATACTCTCCAGACTTGGACATTTGAAGGCAAACTAATACCCGTGTAGCTGCAGGGAAAGGTGAAGATTGCATATATGGGTAAAATCCTCAGAGATGCAGAGACTTTACAGGCACAGGGATGGCGCGAGGGGCACGTTGTCAATGCTTTAGTATTTGATCTATCATGATACCACCTCGCGATGACAATGGGCGCTCACGGTGGGTCTCTGCATGGGCAGTTGGAGTTCAAAGTATTCCGGAGCTGTTCCGGTTGATGAAAATCAATCTGTCTTGTCATCGCCAGCTTGGGGAGGCGCATTTTGTTCATATTGACCGAGGGTTCGGGAATGGCGCAAGCGTGGGCCACGGGGATATGGTTGTCAATATATGCATCATGAAGGAAGTTTTATGTCGCCTACTTCTTCTATGTCAATTGATTGAACCGATAGCTCGTATATTAGTACCGTCTACGTATCATAGCATGGATCTATTTATATCCTAATGCCAAACCGTCTTGAAACGGGACAGGGGTCGTGCTGACGGGATATCACCGCCGCTAGTTCTAAAGATTCGCGAGTTGAAAGCAACCACTAACGTTTCAATCCCTAATGATAACGGCCGAGAATCACGATCGCTACCAACTCACTGCTTAGAACCCTTTTAGGGCTCGCATTAGTTCCTGTCCCAGGTAGAGAGCCTGCGCCTTCCCGCGAACACGCACGATTCTACGCATTAGCAACGGACTACGCAGTTTGCGCCAGAGCCAACGCGCAGTACATCCGTCTAGATGAGGTGAATCTAACAACAGCTGAGCATGGAGGGACGTGTATACCCCGGGCATCCTTGATCAAAGAGTCGTCATGGCCTCGGACCGCTCATACCCTTACAATCACGCAAGACGCCAGTCAATACCATTGCAAGATCTGTCACGACCGCCAGACCATGACTCTGAGAGCCCGGGAGGAAGACGATCAGACAGGACTTCTCGGAGAAGTGCTGGAACTTTACTGGGGAACAGGCAATCATTCGGTGGCAGGGTAAATACTGGGTATGAGCGAGTCGACGAAGAGTCACCTCAGGTTGCAGATGTGGATGATTCGGGACTTTCACACGTCACAACGCCGAGGAATGCTCATCAGCCGGGAAGGGAATACGAAGACCCGGAGCTTTCGCCCGTCAATGCACAAATCTTCCAAGCGGCGATGGGTTCAGTCGGTCTAAGTTTTGAACCCCCTGGGCCTTCAAGACCGCCACCGGGCAAAAGGAGAAGCACGTTGAATGTTATAACCGAGTCTGAGACCATGTCATCTTCCTCATTGCCCTTCCCTACCATCGACGAGCCTGATCCGGATCATTACTTTTCGCCGCAAGACAATGATAGAACGCCACTGACAGACACGCGATTCTTGCAGCCAATCTCTGGCGTGCCGTATTCTCAAGAAGGGCTTCACGCTCCAATTCCAAGTACAAGCCATAGTCGATCAGGTTCTCGACTAGGGGATGATTTGCCACACATGGAAGCCGGACTGGGAAGACCAGTTTCAACAATGAGCTCAAGAACTTTGAGTCCTGCATCATCCTCTAATCCTTTGTCTAGAGCTGGAACCATACTGAGAAAGGCGTCTCAACGAGTGGTCAATCTCAGTAACGAGCCCGACGCGGTTGACCATGAGTTGCGGCGACAGCGTTCGATTAGAGAGGCACGAATGGAAGGACCTCCTATCCTCCCAGCCATGCAAGACTACGCTCACGACGAGCGACCGAGTCCTCCGCCAGAGAAAGCTCTGCCTATAGTACGGACAGGCGAATGGCAGCCGCACCCTAATCCGCTGAGAGGGAAGAGTTTAGGAGTATTTGCTCCCAACAACTGGCTTCGGCTAAAACTCTGCGAGATGCTAGTGCACCCTGTGACGGAACCCATAATTCTGATCCTGATCTTAGTTCAAACCGTTCTTTTAGCGGTTGATGCAGCACCCGTAACAAAGTATGGCTTGCCACCCAAGGCGTGGCAAGCCTCCTGGATTGACTTTGGTCTACTCGGTCTATTCTCTATATACACGCTCGAAATCATGGCACGGGTCATAGTATCAGGTTTCATCAAGAATGCCGAGGAGTACAGCACAGTCGATACTGCCCTGGGGCTCAAGGCAGCTTTCACCGACAGAGTCCGTAGGTTTTTTGCGCCTCAAAATCAGCCGTCTACGCGCAGCACGACGGATGAACCGAAACCTCAACCGTCAATATTGCGATCTTTCACTGCTGTGCAACTACAGCTCGATAGCGACCAACCAGGGCATTCCCGTCAACAGCAGCGGATTCGGTTGGCACGTCGGGCGTTCTTGCGTCACGGATTCAATCGCCTAGACTTTGTGGCAGTCGTGTCCTTCTGGATAACGTTTTTCCTTTCGCTTTTCATGGTTGAGCAAGGTCGCCATATATACATCTTTCGAATGCTGAGTTGTCTGAGAATACTTCGGCTTCTAGGTCTTACACAAGGCACATCGGTCATCTTGAGAAGTTTGAAAAAAGCAGCGCCCATGCTGGCAAACGTTGCATTTCTTATTGGATTTTTTTGGCTGCTCTTCGCCATCATTGGGGTCCAGAGCTTCAAATCATCTTTCCGACGTACATGTGTGTGGTACGAGAATGCCGCAGACGTTCTCAAGAATCCTGATGGGTTACTCATGCCCAATCAAACTTATGTTAAAAACGACCCTGAAAACATCGTTCAATTCTGCGGCGGGTACCTCCATCCCGTCTCGGGCGAGGAGAAGCCCTGGCTAAAATCAAACCTTCGTGATAATGGTAGCTCGACACATAAAGGCTATCTTTGTCCTAAAAATTCGCTCTGTGTAGAGGGCGAAGGCCCTTATAACGGAACAGTGAGTTTTGATAACGTCCTGCAGTCCTTAGAGCTGGTGTTCGTCATCATGAGTGCGAATACTTTCACCGACCTCCTCTACTACACAACCGACTCAGACTATCTTGCCTCAGCACTATTTTTCGCATTTGGGATCGTTATCATGAGCCTATGGCTTATGAATTTGCTGGTCGCTGTCATCACCTCTTCCTTCCAGGTCATCCGGGAAGAGAGCAAAGCAAGTGCTTTTACAGCAGATCTCCGGGATGACTTCATCGAGGAGAACGAAGACATACGAAAGGTGAGCCGACTGAAACGAGCGTACGAAAGGATGAATTGGGTATGGATTTTGATCATTATCTTCGACCTTTTTGTGATGTGTCTACGGAGCGCGGACATGAGCCGCAGTCGAAAGACTTTTATCGATACAACCGAGACAACAGTAACGATCATTTTGGCTTGTGAGATTGTCCTGAGATTCCTCTCTGACTGGAGAAATTCCCACCGAAGCACACGCAATTGGGTCGACCTTAGCCTAGCGATCATCACGGCTGTCATTCAGATCCCGCAAATTCATCAGTCTGGGCAGACGTATGAGTGGCTCACATTTTTTCAGATAATTCGAATCTATCGTGTGGTCCTCGCCGTGTCACTTACCCGCGAGTTGATCAAGAAAGTCTTGGGCAACATGGCTGGTCTGCTCAATCTCATCGTGTTTGTGTTTCTCATCACCTTCCTCACAGCGCTATTCGCTGTCCAGATATTCAGAGGGGAGTTTCCGGACGCCGATATCAAGGGCACCCCCATCCGCATAACATTCTCGGATATTTATAACGCCTATATTGGAATGTACCAGATCTTGTCGAGTGAGAATTGGACACAATTGCTGTACAATTCAACGCAGTTCGAATATCGATGGAGCGAAGCATGGATTGGGGCGACATTCTTCGTACTATGGTTCATCCTCGCAAATTTCATCGTGCTCAATATGTTCATTGCGGTCATTCAAGAGAATTTTGACGTCTCAGAAGACGAGAAACGGCTGCAGCAGGTCAAAGCCTTCCTCCAGCAAAAGGAGCTTGGTGGTTCATCCCATGGAAACCTTTCACTCTCTACCATCTTCAAACTCGGCCGAGATACCAGTCGCCACAAGGATCCTCTAGACTTTGGTCCTGCGACCATGGAAATGTTGCTCCAGGAGGCTGTGTTCCGCGACTTTCTCGATGAACATATGGAGCCTATGGAAGAATTGCATGAAGATGATGACCCGATCACCGGTCGCCCAATCAGTCAAGTAAAGCCAGGTATGCTTTCGATTTGGTGGAGCAAGCTTTTGCGTCTTGTAGGCGACCGAGAGCCGAATCCCTTTTATTCTCGATTGCAATTCTCCCGTGCCGAGCACGAGCTTGATATACGAACAAGAGCGAGAGAAGTCGTCTCGGCCACGGAGCAAAGAAAACGAGCACAGCGCCAGTTTTTGCAAAGGCATCCGAGGTACAATGTATCACTCTATATCTTCGGCCCACGTAATCCCATACGGAAAATCTGTCAGCGCATAGTTGGGCCAGGTCGCGGTAATACACGCATTGAAGGTGTTGACCCTGTGAAACCCGTCTGGTACGCCTTCTCCGCCTTAATCTACGCAGCCATAGTGGCTATGGTCCTCTTAGCCTGCGTATCGACTCCTTTGTACCAGCGAGACTATTTCAAGAACCATGAATACAGTGTCAAAAACTGGTTCGTTTGGACTGATATGGGCTTCGCTGTAGTCTTCTCTATCGAAGCGTTGATCAAAGTCATCGCGGATGGCTTCTTCTGGACACCAAATGCCTACTTCCGGGGCTCCTGGGGTTTCATTGATGGTCTCGTCTTGGTGACGCTTTGGGTTAATGTAGTTACATCTTTGTATTCAGACGGTGCCGTCTCAAGAGCTGTTGGTGCATTCAAGGCTCTAAGAGCGCTTAGGCTTCTGAATGTTAGTGATAGTGCGAGAGACACCTTTCACTCTGTGATTGTTCTCGGTGGGTGGAAAGTTATATCGGTCAGTTGATATCCCACACTACGTGTGATCAGACTTTTAACATCTGCCTAGGCTGCGTTTGTGTCTCTCAGTTTGTTATTCCCCTTCGCTATCTACGGCCTTAATCTCTTTAATGGACAGATGCGATTGTGCAACGACCTAAACGTGGTCGAGCTCGCCGATTGCGTCGGCGAGTTCCAGAATACTCCCTACAATTGGGACGTACTCTCCCCAAGGCAGGCTGCAAATCCATATTACAGCTTTGACAACTTTGGGAACTCGCTTAGCATTCTCTTCCAGATTGTGTCTGAAGAGGGATGGACGGATGTGCTGTGGTCAGCGATGAACTCAGCGGGCCGAGGATTCCAGCCCAAATATAGGAATGCGCAAGGCAACGCTGTTTTTTTCATTATCTTCAACCTCCTTGGAGCAGTCTTCGTCCTAACCTTGTTTGTCTCTGTATTCATGCGCAATTACACAGAGCAGACTGGTGTGGCCTTCTTGACCGCCGACCAGCGATCCTGGCTGGAGTTGCGCAAATTACTGCGGCAGATATCACCATCGAAACGGCCGTCGAGCCAGTCGGAAAATGGCTTCCGAGGTTTCTGTTACCGGATTGCCGTCAAAAAGCACGGAAGATGGCAGAAGCTACTCACGACAATATTATTCTTACACCTCGTTCTTCTAGTGCTCGAATTCTATCCTGAGCCTATGTGGTGGCAGCGCATGAGAGGTACGTTGACGGAACCGTCGTAGTCTGGAATCAAAGAATGCTAATCTAGATAGACTACATCTTCCTCGCATTCACGGTCTCCTACATTGCCAACGTTGTTATACGCATTATCGGACTTACTTGGAAGAGGTTCAGGAAGAGCTCTTGGGACCTTTACTCCGTGCTGTCAATCACAGGCACCGTCGTCACGACGCTCCTCGACCTTTCCAAGTACAACAATAATCTCTATACTCAGCTACACAAGCTTTTCCTCGTCTCCATCGCTCTACTCCTCATTCCTCGCAACAATCAGCTGGACCAGCTTTTCAAGACGGCGGCGGCGTCTTTGACCGCCATTGGAAATTTACTGGCGACATGGTTCGTGCTGTTTCTGGTCTACGCTATCGCCTTGACGCAGACTCTCGGCCTTACCAGATTCGGATCCCTAGAGAGTGGAAATGTCAACTTTCGCAATGTGCCAAAAGCTCTGATTTTACTTTTTAAAATGAGCAACGGAGAAGGCTGGAATGCTATTATGGAAGACTTTGCAAGTATCACATACCCTAACTGCGTCAACAACAAGTCTTTTTACGACAGCGACTGTGGCAGCGCCGCATGGGCTCGCACCCTTTTCATTTCTTGGAACATACTTAGCATGTATATCTTTGTCAGTTTGTTTGTATCATTAATCTTCGAAAGTTTCTCCTATGTATACCAAAGGAGCAGTGGACTATCGGTCATCAACAGGAAGGAGATTCGACGCTTCAAGCAGGCGTGGGCAACCTTCGATCCCGAAGGGACAGGATTTATCTCGAAGGAAACCTTTCCTCGCCTACTCGGAGAGCTCTCAGGCGTTTTCGAAATGCGTATCTATGCCGGCAGTGACCATTCTGTTTACCGCATTCTCGAAAAATGTCGTGTCGAGACTCGAGGACATGAGACCCCACCACCAGGCGTCATTCACGGGATTGACCTCAACGCAATGAACGCTCAACTTCGTAGTATTGATGTCGCTGATATTCGCCGACGCCGTGATCGCATGGAAATCTTCTTTCAAGAGGTGATGGTATCTGCGCATCCAGACCGGGGCATCAACTTTACGTCCTGTCTGATGATACTGGCCCACTACAACGTCATCTCGGACAGCAAGTCGCTCCGACTCGAAGAATATCTCCGTCGTCGCGCACGCCTGCAACGGGTCGAAGAAGAGGTACGTCGTCGGGTAGTCAAGGGCTTCTTCGACATGATGTTCTGGTCGCGGCAATTCCGATCGAGATTGGATTTCCGCCACTCAGCACGAATGGTCAACATCCCGCAATTCGCCGTTCCAGAGATCTTCGTTGACGACCAGGATGCCGATATCGACGCGTCGCCGCAATCAGACACGTTCCCGCCTTCTGTCCCCTCCAAGGATGGTAGTCCAAGTGGCACCAGAGCCCATCCGTCATTTGATACAGCCCGACGCCCGTCGGGCGACACAAGCAGTCTCCGCCACCGCAACAACTCCGTCGGTGGCTCTCCATCCCGCTCCGAGCACAGCAGCAACGCGTCTCCGCAACTCACACCTTATAGACCTGGCCACTCGCCCTCACACTCCGGCGAAGGCGGCCTGCAATGGGGCTTGGGCTACGACGGTACTGGCCAATCTGCGTCGCCGGTTGGTGGTCTGTCGCCTGTGGCTGGCATGAGTCGAGCGGGCAGCGCGGTTGACAGGCAGGATGTGCTGGATGTGTTCGACAACAGCGCTTGGGGCGAGAGTATCAGGAGGAGCTTCACGGTGAGTAGGCGAGCTACGCAGGGGAGAGGCGGTCGAAGACCTTCCGCGAGAGGAGATCGTGAGTGATTGGGGCGGAGATGTGCAGGATGGAGGAGAGTACGGCCATTCCGTAATGATTTATGATATAAGGAAGGGTGTTTAGGAGAAAGGTGTATAGGAGAGAAAAGGGGGAAAGGCATTCCTGTCTGAGTATACTTGGTTTGCATGAAGGAGGGGAAATGGAGTATATATGCATCGCGATTGGCGTTCTCATTGATGTAATGGGCGCCTCAGGCGGCGGTGTTCAGAGGAAAGGTATACCAACGTCGTTCCGGCGGCCTTTTGGGAATGGTTCTTTTTAACTTCGTAGTAATTCATTTAATGTAGTCAACGTTGCCGATATCAAAGCATAGATACTTCGCCACACAGCTGATAGTGCATCTCTGGGACCAGCTGCCCGAAATCAGCTGGACAGATTTGTACAAAACGCGGCATTAAATAAGGCTCTATGGTAAGCCCTAGGCTACCATAGGTGCTTTGAATGGAACTTGTATTTGGTGAAGTTTTCTTCTATATACCCTAAGCTCGCCGAAATGCTAGAGAAGCTAGACCACTCGCTGAAGGGTATTTGTACCACGAAAACAGTGAACTTTGGTATTCCCAATTTAAACCTACCATTTACACAGATGCAGGGACTGAATCATCGCAGCCCGATAACGCTCTGAGCAAACTCGTCAGCCTGTAAGTCCACCAAAGAGGCAGACGAACATTCAATTAGAAAGAAACGTACCATTTCAAGGGTCCAAACCCTCCGTATCCAAACCTTCAACTTACCCTCTACGCCTTCAACATTGTCCAGCTCCACACCCTCCCACCAGCATCTCCGCGCTGGCTTCCTCCAGAACAGTAGAAGCTTCTGTGCCATGCCTACAGCGTTAGTATTCGATACACCTTCGCCGCCTTTGATGTCAGTCCGGAGTCGTGCGAGCGCTAGACTGCAAACGACGGCTTTTTGAGGTTCACCGGCTCGGTGGCCCCAACGATCGTCGTTGTTGAAACCTCTGGGGAGGTTGCTGTCAGCATAGGTTATCCACATCCCTGCAGATCTATGTCTGGCGGGTGTAGCTCAAATGATCATACGTACCCTGCAGTCAACATCTCAATCAAATGCTGCTCTGTCGTTCCAGTGTCCTCGCTCCGTCTCAGACCCGAGAATATGCCATCTTGCTTCAATAGCGCTCTGCCTGCAGCTCGCTTCACCTCAATCATTTCCGTTTGGTCGATTTCAGCCTTGGGCGGTATCGCGTAGAAATCTAAATCTTCTCGCAACACGATAATGCCTGCTCGATCCTGGAGCATGTCTCGAGCGGAATTGGTTGAAGGGTCTGTGGAGGGCGCTGGTGTTTCTGATGTTGGGGAAGGCGAGCCAGACGGTATGGTTTGGGCGACAGTGCGGAAGAATTCGAGCATGTATTGGAGGGATTGGGGATCATACTTTGGCGTACGTTAGGTGTGATGGGCATGGTTACAGTAGATGGAGTCACATACATCCACAGGATAGATGTCTCCTTCATGGAAGGAGTTCATGTGACCGTCCGGCAACAGACCGTTTGGGAACAGCGACAGAAGGACAAACTCTGGAAGTGTGAGCAGCTCATCTCGGGAGAGCGTAAAGCGAGTCCCTCTGCAGTCCTTGAGTTAATTCGAATTCAAATATTATCACGACGAAAGCATACCTCAGGTCCAGTGTGATATGCTCATCCGCACCGACATCTATATGACACCCACGTCAGAACCCAGACAGCAGCATCGACGCGTTTCTGATGGTGATATCATACCTGCTAATGTATTCATGGGCGCTGGTCCCCCCTGCTGGACCTGAGTGATGATACTCGCGGCACCCCCCGCTGCAGCCATTACGTAGGTGAAGGAGTCAAGCGGACTTGAGCCCTCTGTATATGGCGGTGGCGCTTCCTCGTCCTCGGCGCTCTTGCTCGACTCACCCTTGTTGTCGGCCGGAAGCGCAGCCTTGGTCTCCGCCTCTGCGCTTGTTGCAACCACAGCAGGCAATACCGGAGTGAATGCTGGCGGTGGGGGCTCGGTGATTGAGGCTTCTAGCCGTCCGGATAAAGTCGCTGAGGGGAAGTAAAGCGAGGAGAAGGGTGGTGGTGAAAGGAAAGTCCCAGAGAATGCTGGAGGGGTTGCTGGGATCTGGTCGTCTGCAGATTCGGTATACGGAGGCTCGGCGTCGCAGGGGGCGATAGACGCGTGAAAAGATACCTTGTCAGACACGGACGAACCGTCGCTTGAATCTCGTGTCGCCGACAATTTGATGGTGGTACCCTGGCACAGGTGTATATTTCTTGTGTTCCAAGTGCAGTGGCTCGTGCGTTTCCCCAGAAAATTCCGCTATACGAGCTTGCATAGAACTACACTACCATTGGGAGTGATCAACTCAGCATCGCAGTTCCTCGTTTACTGTTTGAAAGGTGGTATTGTCGATATATAATCTTCATGCATGTTGTTGATGTCTTCGAGAAAGCCAGCCTTTGTTGGTAGAAGCTAGCTCGTTTAGGGCTGGGTCATATCGATAGGGGTAGAACATATGCCAGGCTTGCTATCACGCTATGTACCAGGAAAGGCTGCAATGGACATCGTAGCTCGACCTTCAGTACATTAAGTACTATTTCGAATTTGTTCTTATGTTCTAGTCCTCATCTGACTAGCACATAACTGATCTTTAGGCATCAATCGAACTCCATTGGCCCCCTTGAAAGTGCTTGATTCGTTCGACGGTGGTGGCCGAACAACTAACTACTAGTGTCGCTGATAGCTTGCCAGATGCATTACTACAAAAGAATGGTATCATGTTGAACTAATCATCCTCACTATCACTGCCAAAGATAGCCTTGAAAACTGCCTCTCCGGGCCTTTCCTTTTCCAAAGCCTCGTTTCGCTCTGGATCTAGAACGACCGCTTCGTCCCTCGCTTGATCAATAGTTTCACCGTCCCCAACCTTGTCTTTAGCTTTGATACCTGGGTCTTGCGGGGAGCCCGTCGTACCGCCACGACTTATCCGCAAGTCATCCATTTCTTTCTTCCCTACCAATTCCAAACTCTTCTTGGGCAGAGCCGAAGAACATGCCTGCAATGTCGCAGCGTCAGGCCCTGGCAGAGCATCTCCAGGGTCCACTTGTACATGAACTGGGGGCTGAATATTAAATCGTTTGCAAAGCAACCTTGTCGGATAGAAATTCTCACTGGATCGAGTCAGTGGGCCATACATACCTACAGCGGCGGCTTCTTCCGCGGGCGCTTTGATTTTCCCAACAGGCTTTGTCAGCAGTAGCGAATCATCTAGGGACGCTGTCGGACCCTCCAATCTTGCATGAGAAGACGTAAAGCGAGTAGCCATCGCCCCAGTCATAGGCTTGAAGACCTGTGCAGCGCGCACGAACTCGTTCATTTCGTTGACCCATTCATCATTACTCGTACCAGGTTGCCGGTCAGGTAGTGTGCCTTCTGAGCGTATGCCAGCATGGATTTCAAGAAAGGTACGGTAGCGGGCACGCTTTCCAAGATCTTCAGCGTACGGCATCCAGCCTGCTGTACCTCTGCCAAGAGCCGCCTGGGCAGTCTCATGTGCTAGAGACGGAACAAGTGACAGGAGCGTTTTTGGGTGAGAAGCAAGATGAGCTGAGGCCTCATTCAGCGCTGGTGGTAAATTGTCGTTGTTAGTTGCGGAAGCAATGCGAGTGCGGGCGCCAGGCGTAAGGTAATCGAAAACAGATTTGCCAGGGAGAGGAGTCTCGCCCAAGAGAGCAGCACGTGACTTGGGAGAAAGCTTCGAGGCAGCGGCGACTGTCGCGGATGACTGGTAGGCAGGTCGCCCTGGGGCAGACGTAGTGGATTGAGAAGGGGTCTTAGCAGACTTCCAATCCTCGGGAACGGGAGGTGGAGGATATTTACCATCTTGTGAGAGATTCGAGGGCAAGGGGTCCAGGTTGCTGTCAAGAACGAAGCCTTCCAGGGGTAACCGACCATCGTGGCACCTGCGGAAGCTCGTACTTGCTTTGGCCGCACCAGTTTTTTTGGAAATGAAGACTGGTTTGCTGTTCAGCAAAGGATTCGCGGAAGATCTGCCCGTCTCAAGCTTCTTCTTTTTCTTTTTCTCCCCTCCTACGATTCGGTTGTAGGAAATCTGTGGGCCCATAGCATACGGATCCTCATCCTCAGAGCCATTGTCGTTGAGAATACCGACCCCAAACCCTCCTTTACGATCGGGCTTTTTCTTTTTGACCTTGGTACCACCAGTGGGCATCCCTAAGCCTACGGCTCCATCTTCATCTTCGCCTGCAGTATTTCGCAACTCCAGATTTTCTCTATTACATTGCGATCCGGCTAGCGTGTTCTCTCCATCGAAGCCAAGCCCTTTCCTATCGTTCTTCCTAATGAACGATATCATACTTGAATTGTCTGGCGCAAAAAGATGTGTTTGCTGGGCCGCTTCAACATCAATGCCCTGGTCCTCATTCAACCGTGCTATCCTCCTTACTTTCGGCCCCACCCCTTGTCCTTCGCGCCAGCCCATTTTCTTCAATAGCTTGACCCCCATTGTCTCGCCCGAGGTTTTCAAAACATCGATAAAGGAGTCATGTTGAGTTTCATTGATCGTAGATCCAAGCCCGGCGAAAGTCTCCGTAGTTTGTAGCTTCTTGGCTTCTTCCGCCTCTGCCAGGTCCTCCTCATCCATGAAGTCCTCTGGTTTTTGCTGGGTTGGCGAAGCGTCCTTTTTCCGATTCAATCGTGAGGACACAAATTTCGACGGTGTCCATCCTTCCTTCGATCCAACTGTATTGAAGTATCTGAATGTGCATTGTAAGAGCTGGCCCCACCCTACTAGTCTCCAATAATTTAGAGCTTACCCAGCACTAAAGCCACCAGTGAACGCGCCATGTAGTCGTTTTCTTCCCTGCTCATCCGTGACTTCCTGTTTCCAGACGGGTACGTAGGAACCGTCATCGCGAGTATCCGGATCCAGAGGGGGCAGTGGAGTGCCATAAATGACGTATGGAGACTGTTGAGCTTGGAGATCTGCTTCGAAGGTCGCACGCGATCTTTTGGAGGCCATAGTGGCTAAACGCAGACATACTCAAAGTTTGGCGGAATCCTACGGGTCACAGAGGAAAAGGTCGACTGGTCACAACGTGCAGGGAAGGCATGTTTGATGCGCTAGCTAGTCCAACGGCGGATCATGGTAAACCCGGTCACAGCCTAGCTCCCTTCGGGTGCTGTCGCGAGCTGGTAAGGCTCGAACTAGAACCAATCTGGGAAGGGCAGTCTCGACTCCAAGAGCAAATTGTTGACTGTTCATCTCCGATTTCCTGCTACAAGCGGTCGTGGTCCACTTCGTGCCACCTTCGACGTGTCCACGGCCTCAAGCATTGTTCGTGGTTTCGTTATCCCTGAGCTATCCGTTGTTCTTGTTCTTGGTGATACTTCGTAGAACTACCTAGTTCTAGGGGATCGGCCGCGTTGTCACTTCGGTACTCACTCCACCTGCCACGTTCCTCAGGGATTCAACCGACTTCCATGCGCCATTCTTAGGGCGCGCTGTGTTGAAAAGCTTCAAAATTTTTGCGACAGGACTGACTGGTTTCCCAGACCGGTGATCAGGTCACAGCTCAGAGCGCAGTGTCGTCCCCACGGATGGTCGCTTACGAGAGGGGATCATCCCGGTGAATGAACTGCTCCGCGAAAAAGCTTCATCCTTGCTCGAAGACACGCTCACCATAATCGCGCGTTCTGGGCACCAGTGTTCCCTTCTTCGGACAGCTTGTGCACCAATTGACGGCCATCTGTATCATAGCTGCTCACGGGCAGTCGAGGGTTTTCCGACTTCCTAATTTGTACCCCTCCTTGCATCGATCAGTTGCCTTCAGCCACTATGTCAGCTGCCTCGACGGCATCTCCTTCTCTGGCGCGCAGTTCGTCACGTCGACAGCCATCGTATACCGCTCCCACGAATGATCGCCCCCAAAGGGCTGCCTCGTCAACTGTGAAACCACCAACCACACCTACTGGAACCTTACGGTCGACCTCGCAATCTCAGACATACGCGCGGCCCACATCAGCCTCGCAGCAGGCATCACTCGCTGGAGTTGCTCGCAGGGACTACGAGACCACAAATGTTGCCCGGCCCCCATCCTCCCGTCGAAGCGATTCCCAAGACCGGGCTTACGCTACTCAAACACCCAAAAGGACCGAGTCCACTCGAGATGCACGGAGATCTTCTTCAAGGCCAGGTCATTCACGGAATAACTCCAAGATGTCTACAGCTACCGCCATTGCTACCGATGGCCCGGCTGTTCAAACACCAGGTACAGCTAGAACCGCGTCAGATGCAGGGGTCCCTGGTAGTGGAGGGTCTGCCAAGAGGAGGACTACCATAAGTGCACAGACAGGAACGTGGTCTCTTGGCAAAACAATTGGGGCAGGGAGCATGGGCAAGGTGAAGCTGGCTAAGAACCTAGAGACTGGAGAGCAGGTTGCTGTCAAGATTGTTCCGCGGCAGTCAACCGACGAACATCGTAATGATAGAGACAGAGAAAGGGCTGACCATTCGAAGGAAGTCAGGACGGCCAGAGAGGCGGCTATTGTTACTCTTTTGAACCATCCGTTCGTCTGCGCCATGCGAGACGTTGTTCGGACCAATTATCATTGGTATATGCTTTTTGAATATGTCAATGGGGGCCAGATGCTTGACTACATTATCTCTCACGGCAGACTGAAGGAGAAGCAAGCTCGAAAATTTGGTCGACAAATTGCAAGCTCCTTGGACTATTGTCATAGGAATAGCATCGTGCATAGGGATCTGAAGATTGAGAACATCCTGATAAGCAAAACTGGAGATATCAAGATCATTGACTTCGGTCTAAGTAACTTGTTCTCGCCGAGGAGCCACCTGAAGACTTTCTGCGGCAGTCTGTATTTTGCAGCTCCCGAATTGTTGCAGGCTAGGCAATACACGGGGCCCGAAGTCGATATATGGAGCTTTGGAATCGTGCTCTATGTTCTAGTGTGTGGAAAGGTGCCTTTTGATGACCAGAGTATGCCCCAACTTCATGCAAAGATTAAAAAGGGAGTCGTGGATTACCCGACGTGGCTTTCTCCCGGTAAGCCATCAGTGCTCATTCAAGCAGATCTCGACGCTGGCTGACAAAGACTTCAGAGTGCAAGAATCTTATCTCAAGGATGCTAGTCACGGATCCAAAACAGCGAGCTACTCTCAGCGAGATAATCAATCATCCTTGGATCACAAAAGGCTTCAATGCTCCTCCAGAAAATTACCTTCCTCACCGAGAACCATTGCAGCTCCCCTTAGACCCCCAAATCATAGAGAAGATGACAGGCTTCGATTTTGGGCCTGCCGACTTCATCACACGTGAACTGACAAAAGTTCTAAGCTCTGAAGAGTATCAAAATGCTGTAAGGAACAACGCTAGGGAGCAGGCTGCGCATGCCATGGGGAGTGAAAAGAAAAGAGGCGTGTTCGACTTTTACAAGCGGCGGGCGTCAATCACAAGTCGAGAGACGCTCCCGAATTCATCATCAGATGCAATTCAACTTGGTCAGGATCCAGTCAATGCTTTCAGCCCATTGATATCGATATACTATCTCGTCAGAGAAAAGCAGGAAAGAGAACGCTTGGAGGCTAACCCTGGAGCATTAAGCATGCCAATGTCACCCGGCGAGAAGCCATTGAAGATGCCTGATTTGCCAGCGCCGGAAGCGGCATACACCAATGCTTCCACTTACGAGATGCCCGGTGAGAAAGCCACCGGTGGGCGTTCGAGAGCTAGGTCAAGAACGCAAGGGGAAGACGATGTCTCGGAAAGCATGAAGAAGATCAATCTTAACGTTCCGCCCACAACACCAGCTATCATAGTTCCACCGACTCAAGAACAGCAAGCAGCAAAGAAGGGAAACACCGCTGCCGGCTTACTGCGGCGATTCAGCACGAGACGAACAAAGGAACCAAGACCAGATACCCAGAATACCCCATCCACCCAGCTACAACCTCCCACAGACACCTCAACAACTCCGCGAAAAAGTTTTAGTGTGCGAAGGTCTCGTAACAGAGATCCTACTCCGACACCATTACTCCACCCAGGTGGTAGTACACCACATCAAGCCGAGTTGTTGACGCCGGCTGGTGCAGGGGATGCGCGATCGAAGACCAGCAACACCCTTGATAGGTCGACCAGCGTCAACTCTGCCGATTATCGCAAGCGACAGTCTCGACGAGGAGTTTCTGAAGGGCAAGCTTCACTTGCAGTTGGGGAACCACCACTGACTAGTGGCTCGGAACGATCCAGTATCAGTGGCTACAAGCCAAAAGTGAGCGAGCCAGCACCACTCGATCAAAAGGCCTCCCTCAATACCCGTGCCGCGACCGCTCGGACGAAGTCGCTTGGTCACGCCAGGCGAGAAAGCTTACAGGCTAAGCGTGCACGGAGGCAGGAAACCTATGACAATCGCGAAGCCAATGTGCCCGAAGAAACCACTGAGGACGCAATTGCAAGCCCTGAAAACCCAAATAAAAGCGTTGAGAACATGAAGCCTGTCTACCTCAAAGGCCTCTTCAGCGTCTCCACTACGAGTAACAAACCGTTACCCGTCATCCGCATGGACATTGTCCGTGTCCTCAATCAACTTGGCGTGGAATACAGCGAGATAAAAGGCGGCTTCAGTTGTCGTCATGCACCTAGTATTGACCTCAATCCCAATTCACCAAGTCCAGAAATGCAAGCTAGCCACAAGCGACGTATCAGCTTTGCAGGTGGTTTTCGAGGCGGCGAACGCAACGAAGAAATGCAAGAGAGGCCACTGCCTTCCCAGAAAAGGCAGCAAGCTCCTGACCATTCCTTCACTGCTTCAGAAGAGTCAGATAACAGCGAGAACGCGGTCAACCCGCGACCTTCACGTCCAAGAGATCGGCAAGCGCCGACAATGGTGGCGGCCGGGGAGACTACAACCCACGTGCAGAGTGAGATGGGTGCTAACATGGTGCTGAAGTTCGAGATCTTCATCGTCAAGGTACCCCTCTTCAGCTTGCATGGGATACAGTTCAAGAAGGTTTCTGGGGGCACGTGGCAGTATAAAAACATGGCCCAGAAGATACTGGATGCGTTGAGGTTATAAGAGGCAGGAAAAAGGGGGAGAAAGGATTCCTGTTGGGTTAGTCTTATTCGAGTATCACACTTTTCAATCACACGGCGTTCGTGCAGCGCTCATTGGACGATTGTATTTTTACTACCAGCGGGAGTTTTTCGACGAATCTTCTATGTTTGAAGTGATGGATCGTGGCTTAGCTGTCCGTTGATGCAAGTTCCTGGTAGGGCGAACCATTGAAAAGCAGCGAAACATGCATGGGCCATGATCTATCTGATACCGTTCCACTCTGATGCTATGATTCTCCTGCGTCTCTACAATCTGGCTCATTATGCTCTCTCCCCATGAATTGAGGCATGTCATATAGTAAGCCTTGACAGGAATTCTGGTAACCATTTGGGTCAACCTACGCTACGTAGGCGAAGCGAAATAGCAATCGATGTTGAGATGCGAATGAAGAATTCCTCATACACGACGAGTTTTAGAATGTGATAGAACAGGCGCCTGTTGTGAACGACGAAAGCTTCTGGTATGTACGAGGTTAGGACGGGAGAAGATACAAGAGCGTAACTGTGCGGCCTTGACTCCACTGAAGCTCGAGTGCTGCGGATTGTGTCCCATATATTTCTCGAGCAGACCAGACCCATTCGCAAGTCGCAGCGTAGGCATGACTAGGTACTAACACCCTACATACATAAGCCAGCCCTTTCGTGGAAAAGGGGAGCGGAAGAGTGCACGGGAAGGGTCAACGCTCTTGACTGTAGCTCAGGATGCTATCTAGCATTTGGGACTGTGCTTGCTAATTATTTGAACGGTTTGAACGTGAATGGTTTGGGCTAGGAGGTCGTTATCGTACGTCCGTGGTACGGCAGGCTGCGTTTAGTGAATAGTCTTCCGAAGTGGTAAGAAGTAAGCAGTCTCTTCGTCTGGATGCTGTGTGGAATTATTAGGTGTGGGACCTAGGTTGTGGGATATTGTGGATTACTCCACGGGGGATTTGGAGGCAGGAGATTTCAGTATAGCAGGTTCTTTCGATCGAGTCTGAGATCGTAGAGATGTAGGCAAGAGTGTTGCCCGACCCTTGACTGGTGGCCGTCTTAGTCTTGGGGATCGGGAAATCGGGAAGAGTACTATCCTAGCATATCATATCACTTGTGCATTCAAAAAAGTGCAAACATCAAAACATCTTGATGAATTCCGAGGCGCTTCTCTACCCTCAGGTACACATCCATCACTCATGCAAGTTCCCTCCCAGCCCGGCACACCGACCTTTGTCCATTCGCTGCATGCAATGCGATGCAAGCACCCTAATTAAGTAAACCTAATTTCCTCCTTGTCTTTGCCGACATTTTGTAATCTTCATACCCATACTTTTGTATTGCTCGTGAAAGCCATCTCTCATCATGAGTTGGTGGAATCGAATCGAAGGAAGTGTGACCGAAAGAAAGATATGCCGTTGCCCGCTGTGTGTATTCTGAAACGCTGATGATGCCCGTAATGAAGACGCTAATATGCTGTGACGGTTTACGACTGACAAACGAGAAAGTCTAGCGGTATTACATGATATGGTACAAGAAGTGAATGGTGCTCCGTAGAGCTCGTTAGAAGCGGTGCACTTGTCGACAGGCTCGTTGGTGGGTGATATATCCTGCTTCTAGACGACCGTCATCATTTTCATATGTCCGTTGATTTCATTATCGTTCCCAACGCCGCTTCCTCCCGTGAAAGTGCCGCTTCTCTGGCTTTGCGGACTCTTCGGGCTTTGCGTGACACGAGGACTGTTGTTGCGGGTGGGTGAGATGGGAGGCTGATGGAACATCTGGCTGATATATGGCGGATCTCGGGGAGTCGAAGATCGATGCTCTGGGGTCGCAGGACGGCCATTCTCTGCTCGGCGGACGATCTCTTTCAAGGCTCTGGTAACGACGCCTGCTCGTGTGACCAGATCTTTGAGCGAGGTGGTGTCGAAGGGAAGCTTCTTCTGTGCGAATGGAGCATCGAGCAATACCGCGTCATAATGACTACGTTGATGATAGATGTTCTCAAGGACAGACTTGGCTTTGGCCGAAGATTCTTTGCGCGGCCTCGATGGTGGCGGCGTCTCCACGCCAGCCATGTCCTGGGATGGACGTGATGAGGGCTGTGAAGCTGAAGAATCATCTACTATACTCAAACGTTCCTCTATGGGGGGTGACATTCCTGATCTCCGTCGACTACGAATCGAGGGAGAGTCTTCGTCAAAAGGGTCGAAATCGAAGCCTGGAGAATGCGGTGAGCGTGGTGGGAAGATCTCTTGCTCTTCATCGTCTAAAGTGGCCAGGTTGATGATGCCTTCTGCCTCCTTCCACAATTCTGCGGACTGGCCCTCCATTATTCCCTGACCGGCAGCTTGCTGTTGAAGTCGTCTGAGGTCTTCTACAAGAAGAGCCAATTCTTTGACCTGTCCAAATTGTCCATGGACGCTGGCTTGTCTCTCCAGTATATTGCGCGGAACAAGCATGCCAGAGGAGAAGCTCGGGCGGACGGGATCACTGTTGGAAGGTTGCTTGCCTGTACGAGGACCCTCCTCAAATTCGAAGTCACCGTCCCAGTCTTCGCTAGGACCCTTATTACCCAGGACCCACGAATCAAGCGTGGATGGGTTGTTGTGAGTACGTCGGCCGGTCATGTCCTTCTGGACTGGAACGCTTTGACTGCGTAGGTGCAGAGCACTCGGACCACGACGACCATTCACATGGCTTCCACGCATGGCTTTGCCTTGCTTTCCGTGCACAGTCTTCGGGCGAGGAGAGTCTCCGTGTGACGACTCCCTATCCGTTAGTGGAGATTCTGACCACTCGAATATGTTCGACTTTGAAGACTTATCAGGCCCACGAACAGGGGGAGAGTCACGTCTTCGGTTTACTTCGCTACCTTGGACGCTAGTAGTCAGTGGATTGTTGCTTCCGTTCAGTGACACGTTTCTGATATGTACTGCTTCTGCATGGGAGATCTCTGCGTGCTCGAAAGCCCACAAATCTTCGTCTTGGTCAGGATCGCTAATTCGAGTCGTTGAGGTGGTAGCCTTGAGCTCTGCCGGAGCTGGTGTCGATGGGGGAAGGACGTCTGAAGCAAGAAAATTTTCGCTGGTGTTATGCATGGGAGTGGAGCTGTCGTCTTCCTTGCATGGAATAATGACTTGAACAGGCGTTGAACCCTGTTGCTCTTCTGCTACCATGTGATGAGTCCTCGGATTGGGCTCATTGAACGAATCGTCATGATGTAGCAGATCTTGTAAGTCCAGTAGCTTTTTCTTCGAAGGCAATTCAGGTGGTGGAGACTCGTCGAATATTGTATCAATTGGAGGTCTTCGAATTCCCGAGTGACTACTATCGGTAGCACCAGTCCTCGTAGAATCGTAGATAGTCTCACTTCTGGCATCAATGTCATCCTCGTCGCCTGACATCAAACGGCTATTGTCATTGTCTGATCCCAGGAGAGTAGATCCGGGTTCCGATGGACCTGATGAAAACCGGTGCTGTCTTACTTTGGGTATCAGAGGACTGAAAGGCAAAGATACCGACTGAGATGAGCGGGTAGATGATTCACGTTGGAAGGGCGCCGGACTCTCGGGTTGTGGCGATGTAGGGCACGAAGGACTGGCCCCAGGAAGATCGATTTCGAAAGCAGAAAGCCGATTCAATGGCGGGAGAGGCGACGAAGAGCCCCGTTGATTGATATTGGTAAGCCCTGCTCGGGGCACAGACGGCCTGGCCTGGTAGTCCGCGTCATGTCGACCCACTGGGTTCCGTCCGAGGCTGCCTTGACCCTGTGCAAACGAATTTGACTTGTGAGGACGACTAGACTGTGGAGCCGAAACTACCCTTGTGCCACCTGTATCCCGGACAAAGGGTTTACTTCTCCGTAGGCTACCTGTTCTGGGCATCTTCCATGTGGAAGGGGACGGCGATGGAAACATTTCGCTGAGTGAGAAGGAGCGCCGCGATTTGAGCTCAGGAGTTGCATCTGCTTCTGTGCTGATGTTGTCACCTTTTGGTGAGGGTATTGCTTCCAATCCCACGGGAGTGAACGGCCTGCTGAGGCCGGAAATGTTCGACGGACGTCCGTTGGCTACCTCATTTGCAGATTCCAAGCTTATCGAAGTTGCCATCACAAGGGTAGCTATCTCGGTCATGCCAGGTACAATAGGTTTGATTGCCTCGTTTCGACTGTTTGAGATGCCACTTGCACTAGGCTGTCGCGCGAAGCCATCTCTTGCTGTCCCAATTACTCGAGGTTTGAATGAAGGCAACCAGACCTGAGAAAAATCATCATCTGATTGCTCATTTCTGAGGGACTCAATGGGCATGATCGATGAAGCGCCTAAAGATAGTCGACTAGGCTCTTCATTCTGTTGGAACTGTTGGAGGGTAACAGATCGTTGATGGCTCGTAGCTGGCCGTCGTAGCGATGAATGTAATGCGTTGCCGCTGGAAAGAAGCCGCTGGGACGAGCTGCGCTTCACAAGCTTGTTTCGCGATGTTGTGCTGGGATTTGGGTCTGCAAAGTATGGTAGAATGGGGGCTGTAGATCCATTAGAATAGGAAACAGATGGGGATCCAGGTCGTGGAGTAGGCTCTGAACTTCCAGTCTTCAGAGAAGACAGCGTAGACATGCGCCTTAGCCAGTTCGGGGGATTGTTTTCAGACTTTCCAAATTCGAACGTAAAAGGGCCGTGCCCAAAAGTTGGTTCCGAGATTTGGGCAGAAGGATGGACTGCCCCTCCAAGTGCAGACTCATCCTTGAGCTTTGTCTCGGGTGTTGAAGCAAGTGTCCTTATGCCTTCTCTTGGATTACTTGCTGAAGTCAAAGGCCGGCCAGCAGAGCTGCGCTTTCGTAGTTTCGAGGTTGGAGCGGCGGCAGCTTGCGGCAGCGGCGAAGGCGTTGCAGGCGTATCTTGTAGAGTCAGGGTGCTATGCATTGATGCTCGAGAGGGCATTCTCCTCTTCTTTGACGTGGGTCTAGCGGCGACTGGGTGTTGTGGATGACCCAGAGCGAAACCGACAGCCGCTACGCCCAGGGTACCGGATGCACAGAGCTGTTGGAAGACGACATGTTAGCCTAGGAGCTCTGGACTTGACTGCAAGCCTGGCTTGGATGTTCTCCAAGCTTATAGACACGACCAATAGATTCCCGCTGAGAATGGGCCGAGTTTCAAGACGAACGGGGCAGACACACGAGGGGCAGGGGAGGAGTTACCGATGGGACTGTCTCCATCACCAGCGCTCACGGGCGTCTACAACGGCCGTGGCAAGGAGATTCTAGCACATTGGAGCGTAAAGAGACCGGAGCACCTCTGGATGTCGGTCGATTCATCAAGTAGACGTGGTTGGCCAACGAATTAACGAAAGTTAGGGCGTGAGGCTCCGCCGAGTTGAACACCAGGTTCAACAGCACTGACGGTACCCGACTAGATAATTAACGAAAAATGACATTCAATACGGAGTATCCATCCACGGTCGAGTGGAACCAAGGCCGTACTGGTGGTGAGAATGTGTGGGTGGAAACGATGGAAAGAATTTGGTATGGCGAGAGTTCATGGCTTTTGCTTTCAGCCCACGAGATGCGTAACGGGGATCAATGTCACTAGGGCCCAGCCCGTAAACACTTGGACACCCAATCACACTTCCTACCCTTCCCGTACGTATAACGTTCAATAGTATTCGCTGCCTACAATTAAACTACACATATCTAATTGCCGACCATGGAAAGAAGGTGAAGCCTTCTAGCTGACAACACATTGTATGCAGTGTATGCACCCGTGTTTCTCCACCGCCCCGGAGACGGTGTGCCTGAGTAGGCGGCGCTGTGTCATTCCATCGGATAGGCGTGTAAATCTGATACCCTTCTGTGGAGAAAGAAGAAGCCTAATTCGTACATCGTTCGCGAGCATCTCCTCTTACAACATCCGCAGCGTCAATCGTCGCCTATGACGGGGTCCAATGCGTATCTTCTGAGATAAGATGGGGAAGCAAGCAGCCGTTGACAGTTCGTGGAAAGGAGACAGCATGCACGACCTTCTGCTGGAGGACATCCTCACGCTGTTATTCTCATTCAAAGCTCAGGGCAGACGCGTAGAGAACCAGGATTGACCCAGGCCGGCAATCAAAAGGGATGACATGACAACGTCACAAAGTGAGACCGCCCTCCAGCTGCGCGGCACCTTCCCGGCAGAAGGGGGGCGAATGGGAATCCTACAAGAACAATCGAGAGCCCCAATCACGATGCGTGGAAGGGACAAGAGACAATCCGGACCAGGTTGGGGGTCTTAGAATTCATGCGTTAGCCTTTACGGACTGCAGCCCTTTAAGCGGCCAAAAAGCAAATGGCTAGGGCTCCACAGGGCTCTTGGTCTCAGATATCATATATGTCAGCAGAGTGTGCCTGCTTGCTTTATTTGACCGGCACCAGCATGGCGGGGTATGCGATGGATCCTATCAAATCACAACGATGAGCTGCAAGTTGGAAACGGACGGCACCAACGGCGTAAGTTTGAGGAAGCGGAGTCAATGGTTTCAACTTTCAAGCAAAGGGTCTGATGAACACCAGATCTTCTGCCTTTCGTAGTGCCACGGAGCGTCCTGAGCTCCTGACCAGAGCTTTCTTTTCATGTCCGGTATCCATGAGTCTGCCAGATAGCTCGCGTTGTGCCGCCCCTTGCACCCAGCGGCGCACACCGGACAAATTAGATGAATCCCAAAGAGATTGGTGGACTGCCTGAATCAAGGAATTGGGTGTAAAAGCGTGCGGCCAAGACAGCGTAAGAGCTGCAAGCCTGCAACCAACGGGCGATCATCAAGGATTGCGTACCGCACCAGACGGGGATGTGGAGCCAAATCGCGACCCATACAAAGCACCGAGAGGCGCATCCTCCGAGAGTGACGATCCTTCGATGACCCAGAATTGTGCATCACACAGGCAATGAAAGGTTCCGTGAAGTCGACCGATGGATGTTGAGCGTCCTCTTGGACTTCCTCCCATGGAGCATCAACAGCAAATGAACAGCAGAATCGGTTCCGGATATGATGCCATCAGATCTGAGATAAAGTAGATTAGCGCCTTCCATTATTAGCGAGCTGGACTAAGCACGCGACGCGACACCAGAGGTCCGGCTTGATTGGCAGAGAGGAGCGCACCTTGCCCTGGGGAATTTCAGGCGAAAGGAAGCGATCTAGACCCTGCATGGATCCAAATTGTGACCTGCTCCTTACGGACAGGACCACGCCTTTCGATATTGCTTCATCTTAACGACCACGGGTGAGCTGCACCATACGAAATTATCAGATTGGTTCTGCTTTTGCAACCAGCCGTGAGATTCTCGTAACGGGTGTCAGACTACGGAGTAAGGCTGCTACTATCAGTGTGCAGCGCTGGCGCCATTGCAGCCTGACCGATAATGGAAGCCGAAATTAGAGCTCAGATACCTGGCATTGACCAGGTCATCTCCCAATATGCTTCCGTGAGTCGCCCTCAAACAGAAATAGCGAACGATAGATGTGGATACCAGAGGTAAGATACTGAGTTGCGGAAGGGCTACCTAAACCATGCCTCGACACTCTACACCCCAGAGTCAGATCCTAACGGCCCGTCGCCTCTTGACGAAGCAGCTGAGACCATCACTGCTTTATTAGTCTCGGCGTCCGGAGACTTCTCCGAGCAGAACACAACTGCTATCCATAACTTGGTAGACAGGTTCATCTCGAACCTCAACGCCGCCAATGGCGTTGACCCGGAGAGGAGGCAAATGGCCCCCAAGACTCGAAAGCTTGCCCATGCCATCCAAGTCGGATCGCAACGCAATATGTCATCTACTTTGGGTCTGGCGGGCGGCGTAGTAGACCTTGAGTCTGCCAACACTAGGAAGGTAGAGTCTCGCGTAGACAAGAAGAAGCTCGAAAAGGCCGAGCGAAAAATCGCAGCCAAGCAAGATCGAAAAGTCATGAAGAACGTCGAGTATGAGGCTTCTAGATTGCTTGATCAGCCAGATGATGCCCAATCTTACGAAGAATTCTATATGGCTGTGAACCCTCTGCAGCTGGGCGGTGATCAAGCCAAGAGCAAAGACATTAAAGTAGATGGAGTTGATGTTTCCATTGGTGGTAAACGAATATTGACTGATACTACATTGACTATGGCTTTTGGCCGACGTTACGGTCTTGTCGGTCAGAACGGTATCGGTAAATCTACATTGCTGCGCGCTTTAAGTCGAAGGGAATTGGCCATTCCAACGCATATTTCCATTCTTCATGTTGAACAAGAGGTACTTCTTCTGTCCAGGCCTTCGTGCATTTCCTTCAGAACAATAGAATTCACACGTTTTACTTTTAGATCACGGGAGACGACACACCAGCTTTACAAGCAGTCCTCGACGCTGACGTGTGGCGAAAGCATCTTCTATCGGAACAAGAAGTAAGGCGCTTCTCAGCTAAAGGCCCCCGACGATTCTGACCTGTGCCAGAAAATCGGCAAACAACTGTCCGAGCTCGAAAAGGAGCGGTCATCCATGGCAGATACATCCACGGATGCCGAAAGATTAGACAAGCACCGAGAAGGTCTTGATGCCACCCTCAGCGACATACACTCCAAACTCTCAGAAATGGAATCAGACAAAGCAGAGTCGCGAGCAGCAAGTATATTAGCCGGCCTTGGGTTTTCGGAAGAACGTCAGCACTTCGCCACAAAGACATTCTCTGGAGGATGGAGGATGAGATTAGCGTTAGCTCGAGCACTCTTCTGCGAGCCTGACCTCCTCCTCCTCGATGAGCCGTCCAACATGCTGGACGTCCCCTCCATAACCTTCTTATCGACTTACCTTCAATCCTACCCCTCCACCCTTCTTGTCGTCTCCCACGATCGCGCTTTTCTCAACGAAGTCGCTACAGATATCATCCACCAACACTCGGAACGACTCGACTACTACAAAGGTGCCGACTTCGACTCCTTCTACGCCACGAAGGAAGAACGCCGCAAGACAGCGAAGCGCGAGTACGAGAACCAAATGGGCCAGCGCGCTCATCTGCAGGCTTTCATTGACAAATTCCGCTACAACGCCGCAAAGTCCTCCGAAGCACAGTCAAGGATAAAGAAATTGGAAAAGATGCCAGTATTAGAGGCGCCAGAATCAGAATACACAGTCCACTTCAAATTCCCCGAAGTCGAAAAGCTCTCACCCCCCATCATCCAAATGACCGACGTCTCCTTTGGCTACACCGCCGACAAGCCCCTCCTGCGAAACATAGACCTAGACGTCCAACTCGACTCCCGCATTGGCATCGTCGGTCCCAACGGCGCCGGGAAAACCACCGTTCTGAAACTGCTAATCGGCCAACTCACACCCAGCAAAGGCCTCATCAGCCAAAACCCCCGCTTACGAGTCGGCTTTTTCGCTCAGCACCACGTCGACGCGCTCGACATGAACGCTTCAGCCGTCGCCTTCATGGCCAAAAACTACCACGGAAAAGCAGACGAGGAATACCGCCGCCACCTAGGCGCCTTCGGCATCACAGGCACGACCGGCCTCCAGAAAATGTCACTGCTATCAGGTGGACAGAAGTCCCGCGTCGCATTCGCCTGCCTCTCGCTCACCAACCCGCACATCTTAGTCTTGGACGAACCCTCCAACCATCTCGATATCGAAGCCATGGACGCGCTTTCCCTCGCACTGCGCAATTTCCAGGGGGGCGTGCTGATGGTCAGTCACGATGTGACGATGTTGCAGAATGTGTGTTCGAGCCTGTGGGTGTGTGATGCAGGGAAGGTGGAAAAGTTCGATGGGGATGTCAAGGCTTATAAGAAGCGGATTACGGCACAAGCGGCCGATTCGAAGAGTGGCGTTGTGATGGCGCAGAAGTGAGTGTAAAGTAGTGGTAAACGATGAGCGATCTAGATAGATAGAAGCAAACGGTGCAGTTCAGATGAGAACATTTATGTAATTGTGGTGCTGTAGTAGGAGAGAATTGATTACATGAGGAGGTTGCTTGCCCATGGTTGCAGAAGAGGTTAGTGAAATAGAGCATCTACCGGGTAAACAGAATCAGGACAAAACCTCTTTGGTGAGGGAAGCTACTCTGTTGCCTTACCCTAGTAACATCCCCTAATTAGAAGCAGCCTTAATCGCTTCTTCAAATTGAAAACACTTGCATCGTGATCGTGATCGTGAGAAACCCCTCCAATGGTTTTACTGTCTACTAAATATCAATATCAGAAACGTCCTAACCACTACAAAGCCCATCGGGGAGTAGCAAAATGTATTCGTAGGAACATAACAATGAATGAGTCTATAAAGTCTATCATATGATCATATATGACGCATCCGGGCCCCAAAATGCATGGCTCCGGCTTCGATGCATGCAAGTAAACGCCATAACGCTATGCGCCAAAGTTCTGATTGGGATTTTGTAGCATATCGTCGCAACATCATAAGTATAATGTGAGTAGCCTGCAATGGCTTGTCTCCTGTTTCGTGGCCCAAGAGGCCTAAACTTGTTGAAAGGAGAAGAGTCAGAAACACTGATCTGGGGTTATGCCACCAAGGTCGTCCTGAATACCGGGCCCAAGATCGATGTTGTGGGGATAATACCAAACTTTTTATTGGCTTGTTTGACCTTTGATTGGCATGATACGCTCAGGCGAGGCCCCCCTCGTTGCAGCATCTGGATGCTGCATGGGGCTCGGTGAAAGTTGAGGAGCAGGCGGGAGTACAGCTGGCGTACTTGTATTCCCATGGCCTCGCGGTGATTGATGTGCTGGACTATGCTTTGTGGGTGAGAAGCCTGGCGACGAGGGCCCATTGGGCTGTAAAGGTGGCTGATGGCTGGCCGGACTTGAGGAAGGCGGATGTTGCATTGGTGGTGCGTGGGGAGGCGACTGTTGCTTCACGGGAGAAGATGCGGGAGCAACTGTTGCGGGAACAGGCTGATGGTGTGAGACACCGTTAGTATGAGGCATTTGGTAGGACGGAGGACTGAATGCGGAGGGTTTAAGCTGGGGCGGAGATCGTGATAGGTCATTCCTGATGGGTGGAGGGATAATGTGCGTTGACTGGGACGAAGTCGGTCGTTGACGGTCGAAGGAGTTGGAGAATGGATTTTGTGATGGCGGAGGAGGACCAGATTTCTGTTGGTGCTGGGGTTGGGGTGGAGTATAGCGAGCTGACCAGCCTACATTCTGAGCTTGGTGATTTGGTTGGTACGGGCCATTATTCGTGTATGGTGATTGAAAAGCTTGTGGTGGTAGTTGGGGTACGTAGGTGTTCGGGTTCACATGGGTTGCATAGCCATTGGCATATGCAGGAGGTCCTGATGGTGATCTGGGCCCTGGAGATCCTTGATTGCCGGCGGATATGCTACGAGGAGCCTGAGTTTGGCCTTGACCTTGCGGGGATAATGTTGGACCATTCATCAAGGTGGCATGCATACCGTGCTGGGCATTGTGGCCATTCTGGTGTGGTCGAGGCAGCGATGGGTTTGGAGTACGGGGTACGTTGTTATTTAGCTTGTACTTTTTCATCGGAGGCATGCAAGGCTCTCCTTCACTAGACTTGCACTTATTGCCATCGTTTGCTCCAGGAACGACCACTTGAGTTTTCTGTGAAGGCGGAGAAGAGGACAACCCAATGTGAAATTTGAGACTTGGTATCTTGGGCTTCTTCGCGTCTTCTTCTCGGCGCTTGCAGTCATGGCAGATGAAGTGGAAGTCATCCTTTTCCGCTTCGGCTTGCGAAATGCCTAAGCAAGCACTGTGCTGCCAAACATTACACTTGTCGCATGCCACACTATGCGTTCCATCATCCTGTGCATCGTCAGCTCCACATCCACCTGTCTGGGCAACACCCGAGATGTACTTACGAGGTTTGTACCATGCACACCACACTTAGAACAATCAAAGAACCATTCATCATCCTCAGCAAGTGCAGCAAGCTCCTTCTTTTTCTTCTCCATCTCGGTCGCGAGGTGCCTCTCCGACAATCTGGCTTCGCCAGCCTCCACTCTTTTATTCTCTTCCGACAGATTGGCTAGCTCCTCTTCGTGCAGTATACGTTTGTACTCTCTGTCCTTAGTTCTTTGTTCGCGGGTCATCATGCGAGATTCCCGCGCCTCCTCCATCTTCTTCTGCTTGTTCTCGTTTTCCTTGGCAGCGATAAGATCAGCTCTCTTCTTTCGCTCTACATCCACAGCTTCTTGCTCTTGTCTCTCCCGCTCCATCTTAGCCTCAAGTCTACTAGACCGTTTGGCCGTAGCTAATTTCTGCATGTTCATCAGCTCCCGCTCTTGCTTGTGCTTTCTCCTGAGCTGTGACTCTTCCGCCTTCTCGATGACAGGTAGAACGTCGTCTGTGATTCTTCGATGCAGCTCTTTCTCATCTGGATCTCTACTCTTTCGTATCGATTCCAAGAAATCCTGGTATTCGCCTAGTGTGATGGCGATACACTCCCATTTCCTTCCGCCAAAGCCATCGTCTGGTTCCTGTGACTCTTCGTACGCATCCTCCGCTGCTGGTGTCTCGCCATCTGCATCGTTGGCCGACTCCTCTACCTCTTGAGTTTTCCTTCGCTTGCTAGCTCTAGCAGCAGCTTTTCCCTTTTTTGAGTTGGCCTTCGGTCTAGTTGCAAGTGCGGGAGGAGGGAGTGGGCTGGGATCGGTGCGACGGTACAGTCGATTATCGTCGAGTACAAAGTAAAGGCGCTCATCTCTGTCATATCCTATCTCTTCAATACGCTGTATGCGGCTATATGTCAGACTATGAGAGCGAAAAGGGGGTTTGAACTCATACCCATTGTGTCTGTTCGCTATCCTTCGTCTCCGGCATGTTCTGTCTCATCCGATCGGCATTTATCAATGTCCATTGCGAAAGCTGCACTAGAACCCTCAGTTTGGTGAAGACATCGAACTCTGTGAATTTTCTGGGGGTGTCCTCGTCCCCAAAAGGATTCCGTGCCGGTGCTTTGGCTAAGTACTGCCGGCGAGTATACTCATCGAAGATCTCATGCCTATGGGTCATGAGAATGAAGAAGGAGGGACATAGGGGGAGAGCTCACGTCAAGCCCCGATGCGACGAGACATATTTCAGGAGTGCCAATCCAATGTCTGATAGTACCTGAGATGGATCAGGCTTTAAACATTCGGTCTCAAGGTCCTGTGTTGGGCGGAGCGTCAGCATTCGATCTCTCCTTCATCATACGTATGGCGAATGTATCATCAATTGGACTCAGGCCGATGCGGGGGAGGTTTACCTCTATGGTGAGATCGTCGTCGATTTTCACCGCTTTGCCAAAGATGAATATAAATTGCATGAGATTTGAGAACTCCCAGGCATTCCTTATCCTATTGAGTAAGCTCTGCTCTGGTGCTGGCCCCAACGATTCCATCTCGTCTCGGCCACGCTTCCGTGAGCTCATTATGGATGAGGCTCGAGGTCGGTAGGATTCGCAAGAAGGTAAGTGGGACCCAAAGTCGGGTAAGTTTAGCGACGTGTATATGATATGAGTGTGAAACTGATGGTAAACAGCAAGAAAAGCTCTTGGTGGAGCTCGTAAAGCGACTTCAAATAACGATCACGAGTTGTGTGCTGAGTCGCGTTAATGATGCTTCATTGGAGTACCGGCGGAAGCTAACAGGATTTAGTTTACGCGCTATTACACCGCAAATGCCTTTCCCCTTTTGAGCGTGGGGTGAATGAGCATTGCACTTGTTGCTTGACTCGCTTGACTACGCATATCAACTTTCGTTCTCTACTGATGATGGGAGCATTAATCAAAACCTTGATGGTCTGGGTTGGTGCTACAACTAATCGTACATCTCTACCAAGGTGCAAGCTCCGACTGGATGTACCTTAAGGAAAGGTTCTCAACCAATGGCCATGTGGCGTCCAGAGATGGCTTTTCAGATCCTTTCATCAAGCCCTTCAAACGCCATGATTACGTTCTCCTTTCTAGTTTGAAAAGCTTTTCAAATCCCAAAAACATAGATCATCGTCTCCATTGCGCACCCGGGTATTTCCATGCAAGTGAAAACTCCACCGCCCAGACGCACGCACATGCTGAGGCCCAAAAACGCTTCATGGGGTATATTCTCCGGGCTTTTGTGAGCTATTGTTCGTAATCGAAAGTCGCAAGCGCTACATTCCTTGATTGTTGGCCGTATCGACAACATTATCCGAGAGATTGATGATGAGCTGAGCAAGGCAACGTTTAGTAGCCGCGTCGTCGCGAAGGACTGAGCAAAAGGTTGCGTCACGTAGCGGCTCTGGTAGACATTGCCGAAGAGCTTCACGAGCGCGAGCGTTGTCGCTCAGTCTGTATATCATTAGCTTGAATACTCGTCCGTCTGTGGGAAAATCGAACCTGAGGAAACACCTAACAACATGCTTCAGGAGACGAACAGTCTGTTGCTCGACCAGCTGGGTGACCATGTTGCTGAGTACCGTCCCAACGGCGTAGAAGCGCTCGTAGGTATGACAGATATATCCAAGCCCAGCATCATCAAGAAGTATCTTCTGTACGATGAATATTGCAACGGTCTTGCTCAGCTCCGACCCAGTTTCCATGATTCGTAAGCATAAGGGGATTATTTCCGTCGTCAGCAGGAAATTAATAACCTCAGCGGAGTCATTCTTGACCAAGGCGCCAATGACGCCCAAGGAAGTCAGGCGGAGATACTCGAATGGTCGCGATTTTGAGGTCGTATTGAGAAATGGATACAGGAAGAGAGGGATATGTGCTGGATCTTGCATTAGCTACTGATATCCGTGAATTGAAGAGCGTCAACGTACCACTCAAAAACAATGCACGAGTCTCGTTGTGAGAAGCGACACATTGTAGCAGCGCAAGGGCATTACACACGCGGTTCGAAGCAGCTGCTGTGAGCTGCGATGGGTTGAGTAGAGGATAGACGGAGATGATTTCCTGGAGCAGAGAAGTCATGACACCTATCGCACGGTTAGATACTGCCTCCTGTTCCAACACTTCACCCTCAGCCTACCAAACGAATGCCATATGATCATAGCTAACTCAGGCACCTGTTCCCTTTTCTTGCTCAACTCCATCAGGGCTGTCTCCCTTGAACTTCCGCTCAGCAGCTCCGCAACCCAGCCGAGGACCCTTCTATTCTCCTCAATCCAACTTCCCTCGCCCGTAGATGGGCCACCATCATGATTCATATTCATGCTATGCCCATTGCTGCCATTGTTGGTTGCCCCCATGCGATTAAAGTGCTGGTGCTGCGCAACAGCTTGGGCATGAGCGTGCTGATGGGCTGTGTGATGAGGATACTGTTGCTGTTGATGGTGATTTTGTTGCTGATGCATCCATGACGGCTCTGCCTGTGGATAGCGGTCCTGATGTGAGAAAACATGCTGCCCAAGCATCTTCGAGATCACGGAGTGATTTGATGGGGGAGAAAAGGTAGTGCTGGATGGTTTTTCGAGTTTTATTTGGTGATCCTTGATGAGAAATTCAGAGAAGGACACATCATCGATCCATAGGAGAGAGTTCAGAGCTTGGTGCAAGTATGTAGAGCTATGCGGCCGACTGTGCAGCCCGAGGTGTGCGCAGATGTAGAATTCCGTTTCTTAAGCGTGGTTGTTTGTCAGTGCTTCACGTATGAACAGCAACAATAAGTACCAATGATGTTGTGGATAGAAGCTAGCGCAAATCAAGTGAATGTGCAAAAGCAAGAGGTGCCCGTTGTTGGAGGAGAGGGTGGCACAGTGGGTAATGCCTTAGGGGCCCGTGATTTTGGGTTAGTCTTCCGTAATTAGTCTGCTTTGGATTAGATTTCATGTGCTGTGCAACAGAGACGGAGGAATTATGTTGGAGATGCTAATGAAGAGTTTTTGACATGGCTCGTTGTCGAAGGGGAAGCAAGTGTGCCTCTTTTAGGTCATTCACTCTCCGCCTGTGAAACCATCAGCACCACCTTGTGGTCTAAGTGACACAAGGCGACATATTAACAGATCTTGACACATGGCCAAATTTCAAAGTCGTTCAGAAGGTTCTCGAGTGTCGGAGTATCAACAACGTAAGACTAAACTATCCGAGCTGTATGCTGTTTGCTTCCGAGGCATCACTAGAATAACAGAAACTAATTGATCTGATATCCCACGAAGTTACTTTGGTCATAGAAGCGTACATGGAAGTGGGATTGAGTGCATTGACCACTGAGTAAAGCAGTGGTGACTCACTGCTGTCTGTTAGATCGACGAATAGCATCGGTGACGAGTCCGGCCTGGCTTCTATGAAAAATCACAGGCACAATAGAGAAATTGACGAACAGCGTGTATTCATTTTACCCATCGGACCATGATCATCTAATCAGGGTATGCCGCACGTCAAATGCGCTGATCTTCCAAGTCAATAAATAATCATTCAAGCGCAATTGAACTCCTCCCAAAAGATTGCCATCCTGTGCACTCCAACGCTAAAGTAAACTTAGATCTATCATCCATCATGGTCATGCCTCCTGCTCAGCGGAACTCCATGGCGCCAAAACACCCACGGTCATCAACCCACTTCAGCTCCAGCTGCTGGAACGTGTTGTTGTTGTTACTGAATGTACATTAGCATCACGGGTTCACGGGCTCAAGCGAAGCTTGTGTAACACGTACTGTTGACTGTTCGAATGGAAATAGATCCCAGTGATAGTGCCTGCGACTTGGTTGAAGCATATGTAGTAGAACCCCTCGAAACTTGCGCCACTGATCTCGCGTACTCGGTGATCAGGAACCAAGAACTTCTCTTTCCATCGCATAAACATGTTCTCCCGGTTAGTACTGTTCTTGTAGTGGAAGTCGGGTTTCTTTGCTTGTTTCGCTAGAGGCCGCCAGGCAGGGAAGCGTGCCCAATGCTTCATGTCCTCTTTGTCGCTGGCGCCCCAATCGTTGTGGCGGGTTTGAAAGGTGTATTTCGGGCCAATGATCTCGCCTTCGAAAAACGTAGTCAGTGTTGCGTGTTCCGGGGTGAGGCCTAATGTGCATCAGCAATGTCGGTCCAATGGGGGAAGCAGTGAGCGGACCTTCGATCTTAAGGTAGCCGCAAATAAAGGATTCCGACATGTCAACGGTCTTTATGTCGACCTCAACGCTGTATTTCTGGCTGTCCGACTGCTGTGTACCGCGGAATCTGCTCCCAGCACGGAGCATGGAGGAGGTATGAGTTTGGATCAGCTAGGTTGTTCATCAGCGTGACAATCTTGCTCACAGCCCATATAATTTGACATACCCGAGTGCTGTCGATGCCATATCGCATTGAATATTGGAGATCGAGTGCAGAAAATGTTGGCGCAGTAGGCTCAACTTCCTTGTCGTCTACATGGAGATTGGATGGACTTGCACAACCTGAATGTGGAGAAGCCTCCGCTGGCTCCATTGAGGCGACATTTTCGGTAGCATGATCAGATGCCTTATCTTCCGGCCGGTCCAAGCTGTTTTCTAACGGGCCTGGGCTTCCTGCTTCACTCGATGGACCTTCTTGAGGCCGTGTTGCGCCACTGACGAAGGTAGGGTTGATGGCCGCACGACCCAATCGATCCAGTACCTCAACTCTCCATTGACCTGATCTGTCATCGTCTGGAGGACATGTTGTATGTGTAGAACGCTCGCGTTCTAGAGGGAGGGAGGTGGTGCTATCACTGGGAGTCGGCATTGGATGGACATATGGCTGGTCAATTGGATGAACGGAAAAGCGATGAGATACGAAGTGATAACGCTGTTTATATAACGACTATTGTACAGTGAATGGCATGAAGATGGGGATGTAGATTGGCAATTTGATGGTCGCAAGACTTCCGTGCTGTAGGACGTTCCAAGCGGGTCGAACGAAGTCACGCTTTTGCGGGGAGCCGCCACCATCCACTCTGACCCCTGCTGGGAGCCTGTAGCCCTGGCGAGAGAAGTATCCATGCAAATTATGACACGAATACTCAGAAGTTAAGTACCGGATGTAATGTTTGCACATTCGATGATTGTATTAGCTGTTTCCGTGCTAATCCAATAGGCTATAAATTCAAGGTTGGGTCAAGTTGTGCCTTTGCAGGGAGGATGAGCGAGCAACAGCGCATGAAACCAGGAGATCTTTGTTTTGGGGATCCACTCAAGTTAACAAAATTCTAACAATTCATAGCACCCAAACCGCCCATTCTGAGGTACGTGCCTCAGGAGCCGGATTCAGATCGGCTTAATCTGGATATCCATAAGTCAGCCATGGTCGTACTTCTCGCGAAAACAAGACGGATACAGCTGCCACGTACCTTGAAATGTAAGGAAATGAGGGAGAACACCAGAGCCTTGAGATCTTGAACAAGATAGTAGAAGACTCGCAACCCTTCGGGATCAGCGGACTCGGTGACATCGACTAGCGATCCGATCTTAGCGGTCTTGGGAGGCTGGTTAGCACTCATATAACCCTTTGATTGAAGTGGCCTCTGAGTACCTCGAAAGAGATGTGCTCGTTGCCCAGTCTGAGCTCCAGCTCTTGCCTCCCATCCTTATTCTTTACCGGCCATTTCGAGTCATCTTCCCTGTACAGACGTAAGCTAAACTTGTTGTTCAGACTAGTAGACGGTGTACTTCATGATCTCGCTCTCCTTGATTATACGCTTGATCTCGCCGATCAGAAGTGAACTGACACACACTGCCTCGTCTTAGCTCCGTGACCACTTTCAGCTATGCTTTCCGTTCGAGCCATACTTTCTTTTCGAATCAGAGAGTCGTTGCGGTAGTTCGAATTGTTCGCATAGCGCGCTGAAGCACTACGTCCATCGCCGAGGGTGCGGAAATCGAATTCTGCAGACTGATTAGCTGCGGCTGCCTCTGCCTGTACGAGGTGCGACTTGCCTAGGAATTCATGACCAAACCGCCCGGAGTGTCCTGAGCTGCGGGGTGATCAGCGGCTGCAGGGACCCGGGCAACATTGTTTCCTCACTAGTAGCGAACATAGAAGGGCTCGCTAGAGGTAGCCATTCTGATATTGGTATTTGATGCACAACAGCAGTCGGTAACACTTGATTTTGCGGAGGTTGTGACCGTTAGCGCCGAGATTTACCCGGCACGAACCATCTGGACAATTCGCAGCTGTGTTCTGCTCTGAAAAACGACTACCCATGAAGTACATTCGAGGACAGACTTGCGTGTCGCTCCGTATTCATTCGTTTAGGTGCAATTCCGGTCACTCATTCCGAGATTTATCAGCAATCGTGGGATTCACCGCACCAAATACATGCAATAACGGCTGCTCAAGAAGAAACCTCGACCGTGGTGCCTGAACTAGTGATACAACGAGCCCGGCTGGCTGGAGGCTTTCCGAGGAACCTTTCAGTATGGCCTCGTACTCCGAGATGGCGTACAGTATTGTCCACCAAGACAACACTGCCGACCAGCCCACATTGCAGGAGTAGGTGCCTTCAAGACGATGCTTCGATAGTCTATGCCCAGATCCGTGTCTCGATATATTCACTGCCACAAATTCCGATCTACCTACTCCCAAGCCTATCACATTACCCAAACTGCGCTATCAAGGGAACAAGGCTAACTGCAAATTCCTCAATAGACTGAAGACGCATCTAGAGAAGGGTACAGACGAGGTGTGTCCACTAGAGTCATTGGCTATCGTTCACCATTGCACAATTTGTCGCGAGATATTAACGCCGTGCGACTCGGTGCTGACTTCGAAAAGTCCAAGGTCGAGACCATGAAAAGAATATTGACCATAATGCTCAATGGGGATCCGATGCCGTCACTTCTCATGCACATCATACGATTCGTGATGCCTTCGAAAAGCAAAGTACGTGTTTCCAGCATTCAGTCGGTCCTATGAGTGGAGGAAGCTAATCTCGTAATCTCTCAGCCACTGAAAAAGCTCCTATATTTCTACTATGAGATATGTCCGAAGCTTGATGCTGGCGGAAAGCTGAAGCAAGAGGTTCGTAAATTTTGATGACATCCTTCCTATGTTGGGCTCTGGCCTCGAGTTGCAAGACGGCTTGGAAGCCAGGTCTCTCATTCTCACAGTATGTCATCCAGCTCCTAGGCTGACTTAGACATGTGCGGTAGATGATCCTAGTCTGGTACGTTGAGTGAAGCAACATGCACAAGGTTCTTGCTAACTATTCATACAGTAACGGCATCAGGAACGATTGTAAGCTATGGTGTGCTCGTGGAACATATCTAGCAACTTTTTCGCATACCCCGGATGAGTATTTCTGACCATAAATACATCTAGTGCAACATCCGAATGAGTACATTCGCGGAAACACTTTAAGATTTCTTACGAAATTGCGAGAATCCGAACTCATTGAGCCTCTGTTGAGCTCGGCGCGGTCCTGCCTGGAACACCGACATGCCTACGTTCGCAAAAATGCTGTCTTCGCTGTGTCTTCGATTTATCACCACAGCGAGAGCTTGATTCCTGATGCCCCCGAACTTCTTCAAACTTTCCTAGAGGGCGAAAGCGACCATACTTGCAAGAGAAACGCGTTCGCAGCGTTAAGTGTCATGAATCATGAGAAAGCACTAGAGTACCTCAGTGGGACTTTCGATGCCATACCGAATGCAGACGAACTACTACAATTAGTGCAGCTCGGGTTCATACGAATTGATGCCGTTCAGAACAGTCAGAACAAGGTACGTGTCGGCGACTTAAAGCCGGTTACAAGGTGTTGAATGTGTTTAGGGCCGATACCTGCGTCTGATATTCGATCTGTTGGAAGCTGGAGCGACTACTGTAGTCTATGAAGCTGCATCCGCTTTGACCTCACTAACCAATAACCCAGTAGCTGTCAAAGCAGCTGCGACCAAATTTATAGAGCTGAGCGTCAAAGAAGCCGACAACAACGTTAAGCTAATCGTTCTCGATCGTGTGGACCAGTTGCGTAGGAGGAACGAGGGTGTATTAGACGATTTGACCATGGAGATATTGAGAGTGTTGTCAAGTCCTGATATCGACGTGCGAAGGAAAACTCTCGCCCTGGCTATGGAGATGGTGTCGAGCAAGAATGTCGACGAGGTCGTGATGTTGCTAAAAAAAGAATTGCAGAAAACCGTGGATGAGCAATACGAGAAGAATACGGAGTACCGCCAACTCTTAATACAATCGATCCACCAGTGTGCCATCAAGTTCTCCGAAGTGGCGGCGTCTGTTGTAGATCTGCTTATGGACTTCATCGCTGACTTCAACGCAACGGCTGCTGTCGATGTCATTTCGTTCGTTAAAGAGGTTGTAGAGAAATTCCCCAAATTAAGGCCTGCGATTGTGGAACGTCTAGTAACAACATTAAGCGAGGTTCGTGCTGGAAAGGTCTACAGAGGGGCGCTGTGGATAGTTGGCGAGTATTCACTTGAAGCCAACGACATCCGAGAAGCATGGAAGAGGATACGGGCCAGTCTCGGCGAAATCCCAATTCTCTCGTCGGAACAGAGACTGCTTGAGGAGGTACCAGAGGAGCAGCAAGAGCCCAAGGAGCGAACGAACGGGATGCATAAGCCTTCGGCACCCACAGGCTCGAGGAAAGTTTTGGCAGACGGCACGTACGCTACCGAGAGCGCACTAACGAGCGATTCCTCTGCCAAAGCGAAGCTTGAAGCTGTGAAGGCTGCACAAAAGCCTCCGCTACGGCAACTAATCCTTGACGGAGACTTCTATCTTGCCTCTGTCCTATCTTCAACAATGACGAAGCTGGTAATGCGGCACTCCGAAATCTCAGACGATGAAGCGAGAACAAACGCGCTGCGCGCAGAAGCCATGCTCATTATGATCTCAATAATACGTGTGGGTCAGTCGCAATTTGTGAAGGCGCCCATTGATGAAGATTCTGTTGATCGTATCATGTCATGTGTGCGGAGCCTCGCAGAATTCGCAAAGAAGCGAGAATTGGAGACAGTATTCCTCGACGACACAAGGAAAGCGTTCCGAGCTATGGTTCAAGTCGAAGAAAGGAAGCGAGCCGACCAGGCAGCCATCGAGAAGGCGAAATCTGCCGTTCAAGTAGACGACGTTGTTGGGATCAGACAATTAGCTAAGAAAACCACCGGCGACGGCTCTGACGAGTTTGATACCGACCTGGAAAAAGCGACTGGTGGTGATTCTGCTACTGAGGACCTGTCATCAAAACTGAGTAGAGTGGTGCAACTCACTGGTTTCTCTGACCCCGTCTACGCTGAAGCATATGTCAAGGTGCACCAATTTGACATTGTCTTGGATGTGCTGCTTGTCAACCAAACATCAGAAACGCTGCAGAACCTCTCTGTCGAATTTGCTACACTAGGTGACCTAAAGGTCGTTGAACGGCCAACGACGCAGAATCTTGGCGCGCATGACTTCCAGAACGTGCAGAGTACCATCAAGGTATCTTCGACAGACACCGGTGTCATCTTTGGTAATGTGGTCTACGATGGATCGAGTTCTACAGAGAGCAATGTTGTGATACTCAACGATGTTCATGTTGACATTATGGACTACATTCAGCCAGCACAGTGCACAGAGACGCAATTCAGGACAATGTGGACCGAATTCGAGTGGGAGAACAAGGTCAATATCAACTCGAAAGCGAAGACCTTGCGGGAGTTCCTCACGCAACTGATGGCTTGCACGAACATGACTTGTCTGACGCCAGAGGCATCGATGAAGGGCGACTGCCAATTTCTGAGCGCCAATCTTTACGCTCGCAGCGTCTTTGGTAAGTCATAGCTACCGGGCTGTCAGATCTTGCTCAGTGCTAACTATGATATCAGGAGAGGATGCGTTGGCGAACCTCAGTATCGAAAAGGAGGGAGACAATGGGCCTATAACAGGCTTCGTACGTATCCGCAGCCGATCTCAAGGTCTCGCATTGAGTCTTGGGTCTCTGAAAGGGTTGAACAAGGTTGGAGGATCTACTGCTTGAACGTTCCAAATCCCTGGTAATCTCTGTTCTGGTTGAGTGGAGCCGGGTCATCGCTGCAATTGGGTGTCTAAGCCGACATTGGACTTTAGTGTGTTATGGTGCTCATGTCACGATGAATGTCATGTGGCAGGATCTGGGCCTTATCTAGGATCGATGGTTCAAGCCTGAGGAAAAGGGGGTGAGGAATGGCCGCATGGAGACAAATCCCTAGCAGTGGATGTGCTAGCGCCATTAGCGTTCAGCAGGTAACATGTAATGGTCCATCCTGCTGGTCGCATCAGAAGGTTGCAGTACTTTAGGCATGAAAATCAAGAAGATCTCCAGATAGAAGGCGCGAACCCCAGCGGCGCTTCGTACCTGCATCTGATCTGCACTTTTCGCCCGCCCGAGGGTCCCCTCGGTATTACCGACCCTCGGGCCACGTCGTGGACAGTAAATCCCGGACACTAGGCCAGATAGAGAAACCCACCACTCCGTCAATTATGTGTTTGGCCTTCTAGGCTGTTTAGAAAGCTACTGTGATACGTACTATTCCTACCTCTCTACTGGTAAATTTGCTGTACTCTCATCGTCCCAAAGTGATAGGAGAAATGCACATGGATTTTAGAGGGGTTCCCTATCTGGCTTAGTGTCCGGATTCTATCGTCCACGACGTGCCAAGATAGTTCTAGCTTGCCCTGCCAAGTGCTTCTCCGCCGATGTGCCGAGCTTTGTACTCGGTAGGTTGAAAGTAATGACAGTAGCTTGCGCGGTCTGCCTACTCACCTACCATAGACTTCTATGGCACCATTATCTGTGACAGAGAGCGACCCTTTTGCTGATCCTAGTCCGACATCTGGGGATCATGAGTATGCGGAGGCTTCGACCTTGCCCGTGGGCAGAGATGCCTCATTGACCTTGGCCACCGACTCTCTCATCGTTCTTGGTAGGCGCACTTGACGAGACCTGAGTCAACGAAGAGTATCTCACAAGACCATAGACGAGGACTTCACTAGACGGGGAACAAGCAATTGCTGTGGCCTATCCTCTTCGGGTACAGTGCCTTCCACCAGGCAATAATAAGTACAAGGAAGACTGACGTTCTTCCCAGACGCAAAGACCACACAAGCAATACCCTTCTTCAACGTCCTGTGGGCTCAGCTTTCAGATTTTGACATCAATATCACATATGCCAGGCCTACTTCGAAAAACATCGTCCGGGTGGCTTCAGTCAATTATCTGGTGGAGAAGCCTCATCAAAGCTATGCCAAATCCTGGGTCGCGAAGCTGTTAGATCGTGCATACGGCGAGTCACAGCGGAAAAAGCGGATCAAGGTACTGATCAATCCGTTCGGGGGCTCTGGCCGTGCACAGAAATGGTATCTACGAGACATCGAGCCAATCCTTGCGGCCGCGCGATGCGAGATCGATGTTGAGAAGACGCTATATCAGGGGCACGCAGTCGAGATTGCGCAAAAGCTAGATGTCGAAGCCTACGACGTGATTGCCTCGTGCTCTGGCGACGGATTACCACACGAGATTTTCAATGGCTTGGGTAAAAAGTCAGATGCGACCAGAGCCCTCTCGAGAGTCGCGGTGGTGCAATTACCTTGCGGAACCGGAAACGCAATGAGTTGGAATCTCAATGGCACTGATAGTACGAGCATGGCTGCATTATGCCTGGTGAAGGGCATCAGAACTCCCCTGGATCTTACCTCTATCACTCAGGGTGATAGACGTACTCTATCGTTCCTCTCACAGTCCGTCGGCATAGTGGCAGAAGTGGACCTTGGAACCGAGCATTTACGGTGGATGGGACCCGCAAGATTTACATATGGCTTCTTTATGAGAGTATTGCAGAAGACTGTTTACCCTTGCGATCTGGCCGTCAAGATTGATATCCCAACCAAAAGTGCGATCAGAGAGCACTATAGGAAAGAATTGAACAATCACGCCCCAATTGAGGAACGGGGAGGCGACCTTGCCCTCTCGAGCCAAGGACAGGGCCTCCCACCCCTGATCTACGGCACTATCTCATCACCCATGCCAAAGGAATTTACATCGATCCCCAGCAGCAAACTCGGCAACTTCTATTGTGGAAACATGGCTCTTATGGCCCCGGGTGCCAATTTCTTCCCCGCCACCCTACCCTCCGACGGCCATCTCGACCTCGTGACCGTCAATGGCGACATCTCACGTCGCAGTGCCATCAAAATGTTTTTATCAGTGGAGAATGGGAAGTTCTTCGACGTGCCAGATGTCAATTACAGAAAGATTAGTGGATATAGGATCACACCTCACGGGACCAAGGGGTATATCAGCATTGATGGGGAGAGGGTGCCATTTGAGGGTTACCAGGCAGAGCTGCATCGGGGTTTGGGTACTGTATTGAGCAGGAGCGGGCATCTGTATGAGGCTGATGGAGTTGTGCCGAGGGTAGGGAGTGGGCCGTGAGCAGTCAAGAAAAGGGAAAAAAAGGCGTTGGTCTGATGAATTACGAGCTTCGATGATACCCTCTAGCGTTTGCATACATAAATCATCCGTAAGCCCATGAAGCCTTGTTTTAAAAATTGGTGTGTTCTGATTTCAAGGGTTGATCTTACCACCAGAATTCCTCTCTAGGTGGAATCGGTCTTGCTTTGGCGAGGATGATAGCGGAGCTGTCCGTATATGGGGTTGACGAGCTCTTTGTTTGGACCGAGCTTGACGGCGGATAGCCATGCATGACCAATGCCTAACCTCACATAGCTTCTTTTCACCTGGACGTGCAGTTTCGAACCATGAGCCTATCGGGTATCACTCCTCATAGTACATTTCTTCATCTCCAGATGGAATCATTCGTCAAACCCTTCAAAATCCCCCTCCCCCCCACGACCCTCTTCTGCACCATCAACTTCCCCATCACCCTCCTGCAACCGCTCATCATCCAGAACGGCCTTCGCCCTCGCCCTCACAACCTTCGTCCTCCCCTCCTTACCCAATCTCTCAACCGGCCTCATAACACCCCTCCCCTTCCACCCTTCCGTCTGCACCAACCCATCAACCCACACATCGCAAACATGATACCTGACTCCATCCGGCACCTTCCCACCCGCAGCACTCAACGGCAACTCCTCCAACAGATCCAGATACCCTTCCAGCAGCTCCGTCTCCCAACTATGCTGCTGCAAGTAGATGAAACTGTGTGCGATATATTGGCGTAGCAGGTAGAGGTATTTGTCGAGGCGGAGGCCTTGGATGGAGGTCCAGTAGGAGATTATGGTTGTCCAGAAGGCGGAGAGGAAGGGGAGGAAGAGGGTGGTGGG
>JAABUK010000453.1_pt1 | contig 86082 bp, 78 predicted proteins | sample 5559141 | NCBI WGS metagenome assembly JAABUK01 (sample SAMN10711869, study PRJNA513367) | rock metagenome | isolation source: Antarctica rocks | place: Antarctica: Victoria Land, Pudding Butte nord | collected 2016-01-03
ACCGACCGCAACCTGTATGTCAGCGCCGTCGACGCCAACGGCAAAGCCATGGCCGGAACCACTGCCACCCTGCTCAGCACCGCCACCCAGCACTTCGCCGTCGTCGTCGCAGCGCACCTGTAACGGCGCTTTCGTAACACACCGGGCAGGTGCCACTTGTCTTCGGCACGGGGCAGCCTGCACTGGATCTGTTTTACAAGCCGTAGCCGAACTTCAGCGACCACTGCCGCACGGGTCTCATAGGTCGGCGTAGCTGGGAAACGAGCATGGTCCTCTCACCCGGCTACCCGACCAAGCCTGGTGCTGCTCGGGTTCGGCGTGGCCGCGGGTGCTGGGGCTGCGACGACGTGCCTGACTGTTGCGGGTCTAAAAAGGAGCGGGACAGCGTTGCAGAACCTGCTTTATAATCCAAGTGCTTGATGCAAGACCCGGGGCAATTGCTTGAACAATTAGGCGTCCGCGCTCGGCCAGCCGTCGCGGCGATTCGGGCAGGCCGCGCCGCACCAGGAGCACCACCAGCGAGAGCGAGCCCACGACGACAAATACCAAGCGCCAGCTGAGATAGGGCAGGACAAAGAAGCTGATTGCGCCCGAGAGCACGTAGCCGACTGCCCAGAACCCTTCCATGAAGGCGATGTATTTACCACGGACGTTGGCAGGAACGAGTTCGGACACCATGGCTTGCGCCATTGGCGCCTCGCCGCCCACCCCGACGCCAATCAGGAACCGGCGGAACATCGCCGTGCCCGCGCTTTCGGCTGGTCATACCCGTTCCGGCCGATGCGCCAGGGGGTTGAGGACTTCCGGGCGCTCGGCCTTGGCAAAGAGTCTTTGAAGCATGCATTTTGGAGCCCAGAGGTTCCATATCGGGAGGCCAAATTGAGCATACTTGCGGGGCGGCGTGCGATCGTAACCGGAGCGGGCAGCGGCATCGGCCGTGCGAGCGCCCTGCTGTTCGCGGCCGAGGGCGCAGCGGTGCTGGCGGTCGACCGCGACGAGCGGGCCGTGCAGGAGACGCAGGCGGAGATCGTGGCGGCAGGCGGGCGCGCCGAAGCCATGGCCGCCGATGTGGGCGAGGAAGCACAGGCAGCGTCCTACGTGCAGCGCGCCGTAGAGGCCTTCGGCGGCATCGATATCGTGCACGCCAATGCACGCCAATGCCGGGGTGTCCGGCGGGACGAGGCCGCTGCTCGAGGCCACGGCCGAGCTCTGGGCCGAGGTGCTGCGGATCAACCTGATCGGCGCCTTCCTGGCCATCCGGCACGCGGCGCCGCACATGGTGGCGCAGGGCCGCGGGGCCATTGTGTGCACGGCGTCGGTCGCGGGTCTGCGGGCGAATGCCGCAGGGGCTGCCTACAGCGCCAGCAAGGCCGGGGTGATCAGCCTGGTGCAAACGGCGGCGGCGGCGCTCGCCGGCACGGGCGTGCGGGTGAATGCCGTCTGTCCCGGGCTGATCGAGACCGGCATGACCCGGCCGTTGTTCGAGGCGGCGCGGGCGCGCGGGTCGGAGGGGCGGATCGGCCAGCTCAATCCGTTGCAGCGGCACGGGGCGCCGCAAGAGATCGCGGCCACCGCGTTGTTCCTCGCAAGCGACGCCGCGTCATACGTGAACGGGCAGGCGCTGGCGGTCGATGGCGGGCTGTCGGCGATGCTGCCGTTCTCGCGGGTGCCGCACCGGTAGCAGGCTGGCGCCGGGGCCGCCCATGCTTGGCATGTTGGCAGGTCGCATGACCCATCGCTGAGGCGCTGCACCCTCAATGGAGGCTGGTCGGCTCGTCATTTGCCCGCCGTTCGTGGGCCGGACAACAGGCCGAGATCGACCGCATTGCCCATCGCCGCATAGCCGGCACGGTTGGGATGCAGCCGATCTCCGGGACCGCCCGTCGTAGAGTTCGGCTGATACTCGGCCTTGAGCTCGCCGGTCGTGGCATCGATCGTCGCAGCGTCGAAGTCAATCACACCGTCGAAAATGGCAGCTGATTTGATGAAGCCGTTATAGGCGCGCCGCTTATCCTCCATCGCTGGTGAACCGTAGTCTCCGTTCGTGCTGTGCAGCGATGACGTCAGCGTCCCCATCAACACCCTCACGCCAGGGATGTGCGCACGGAGCCGCTTCACGCCCTCACGCACGCCCTCCGCAACCTTGTCCGGGTCGGCACCGGCATTGCCGAAATCGTTGATGCCCTCTAGCCAAATCACCGTCGAAACGTTGGGCAGGCTGATGACGTCGCGTTCAAGGCGTTCGAGCGCCGCGGGACCGCCAGCGAAGGGCTTTGCCGCGTAGTCCGGCGGCCCGATCACCATGTTGCCGCCGATCCCCTCGTTCACCACGCTATAGCGGTTGCCGAAGGCGGCGTGGACGCGACGGGAAAAAACGTCGGCCCAGCGGTCGTCGCCGTTTAGGGTGGACGCCGTTCCATCGGTGATGGAGTCGCCGAATGTCACGACCGTGTGCGCCCCGGGCACGTTCATCTCGACCTCGTCGAGGAAGAACCATGATGTCGTCGAGAACGGGAACGCTCCCTCGCCGTCCTCGCCGCTATGCGCGCCTGTGCGCGGCCCGGAGAGATACGACGTCGTCAGGGCCTTTGCGTGCCACGTGACGGGACCGCTGTCGCCGGCAACGTGGAAGCTGACTGCGAGCTTGCGATTGGCAAGCATGGGATCGGCCGGGTTCTTCGCCCAGGGCAGCGCGACGGCGTCGCTGAGGGCCGTCTTTCCGGGTGGCACGGTCACGCTGGACTTCCCGCCAAACGCCACGGGCCGGTTGGTGTGCGGCACGAGCGCGCCGCCACCGCTTTGCAGGCCGACATGCACCTCGTCGAACGTCACCGGCTTGGTTCCGAACGCATTGGAAAGGCGGATGCGTGCCTGTCCGCCCCAAACGTCGGGGCGGACGATCATGCGGAACGTCTGGTCCGAGGCTCCGGCCTCCGCGGATGGAAGTGCGAACTTCAGCTCGGGCTGCGCCGTTGGATTGCCCACGGGATACGGACCATGGGCCGAGGCGGTCCAGCCTGCCACCCATGGCAACGCAGGCGCGGTGTGCGTGGGGGCCCTTTGTTCGACCGCTGCGACGAGCATTGGAAGAGCAATGAGCAACAAAGCCGAACGCGTGAGCGACATTTCTTTCCCTTCCTGAAACCTGCATGCCGATCGGCTTAATCCGGAAACCCCGGATGAACGGTCGTTGTTGCATGGTCCCGGGGACAGGCTAGGCTGCGATCCATGCGTCCTGCAACCCATGCCGGGGACGTCCGCTCCGTGGCCTGCCCCGCCGGGGGGATTGCCTGCGGCGATGGCGTAAGCGCCAACTCGCGGTCGGTCCCAGCACCGGTGAGAGCCTGGTGCCCAGGCTGACGAGCAACGGCCACTGCGTTGCTCCGGCATGGCCGATACGGCTCATGGTTCACCTTGCGCCGCGCACGAATGGACTGGATGATCGCCGGCATGGCCACGCCAGCCCGTGGAGTACGCAATCATGTCGCATCCCGTGGTCACGACCGTCATCTCCGGCGCACGCGACGTGGCCGAGGTCGAGGAGAACCTTCGTCTCATGGCGCAACCCATCCCCGACGCGCTCTGGCTGGAGCTGCGGGAGGCTGGGCTGGTTCGATGCCAGGCAGGCTTGAATTGAAGGCGATCGCGTTCCACGGGCTGCACGGGACCGCCGCGGCAGCAAGCCTCCAGCCAGCATGATCGGTTTCGCCATCCTCGGCTGCGGCCGCATCGGCCGTATACACGCCCGCAACATCCGCGCCCACGCCGGCGCGGAGCTGGTCGCGTGCTACGACGTGGCCGGGCTGGCGGCGGCAGTGGTCGCCGCCGAGTTGGGCGCCTTCCAGGCGCAATCCGTCGACGAGGTGCTGGCGGAGCCGCGCGTCCGGGCGGTGCTCATCGCGTCCAGCACGGACACGCACGTGGAGCTGATCGCCCGCAGCGTGCAGGCGGGCAAGGCGGTGCTGTGCGAAAAGCCGATCGACCTGGACATCGCACGCGTCGACGCGTGCTGGCGCGCCATCTCTGGCCTCCGGCCGATGGTGATGCTCGGGTTCAACCGCCGGTTCGACCCGTCGTTCCGGGCGCTGCGCGACCGCGTGGTCGCCGGCGAGATCGGCCGCGTCGAGCAGGTCGTGATCACCAGCCGCGACCCGGCCCCGCCGCCGGCGAGCTACGTCGCGGGCTCCGGCGGCCTGTTCCGCGACATGACGATCCATGATTTCGACATGGCGCGCTACCTGGCGGGCGACATCGTCGAGGTGCAGGCGATGGGGGCAAATCTGATTGACCCCGAGATCCAGGCCGAGGGCGACATCGACGCGGCGATGCTGGTCATGCGCGCCGCGTCGGGCGCGCTGGTCCATATCAACAACAGCCGGCGCTGCGCCTATGGCTACGACCAGCGGATCGAGGTATTCGGCCACGCCGGGATGCTGCAGGCGCATAACCGCCACCCCACGACCGTCGAGGCGTGGGGCCGCGAATGCACGCGGGCGATGGACCCGGTGCAGGACTTCTTCATCACCCGCTACGCCGACGCATACCGGGCGGAGCTGGACCACTTCATCGAGTGCATGGAGACCGGGGCCGCGCCGCTGGCCGGGTTCGCCGAGGGGCGGGAGGCGCTGCGGCTCGCGGACGCGGCGCTGGAGAGCATGGCGAGCGGGCGGGTGGTGCGTCTCGGTCAATAGGAGTGAGGCATGGCGACAATCCGGCTAACGGCGGCGCAGGCGATCGTGCGGTTCCTGGTGGCACAGCGCACGCTGCTCGACGGGCAGGACGCGCCGCTGTTCGCCGGGTGCTGGGCCATCTTCGGCCACGGCAACGTCGCGGGCATGGGCGAGGCGCTGTTCCATGCCCGCGACGCGCTGCCGACGCTCCGGGCGCATAACGAGCAGGCCATGGCGCTGGCGGCGGTCGCGTTCGCCAAGGCGCGCAACCGCCGGCAGATGATGGCGTGCACCAGCTCGATCGGGCCGGGTGCGATGAACATGCTGACGGCGGCCGGCGTTGCGCACGCGAACCGGCTGCCGGTGCTGCTGCTGCCCGGCGACTTGTTCGCGAGCCGCCGCGCGGACCCGGTGCTGCAACAGGTCGAGGACTGGGAGGACGGCACGATCAGCGCCAATGACTGCTTCCGGCCGGTGTCGCGCTACTGGGACCGGATCACCCGGCCGGAGCAACTGCTGAATGCCCTGCCGCGCGCGGTCGCGGTGCTGACCGATCCCGCCCAGTGCGGCCCGGTCACGCTCAGCCTATGCCAGGATGTCCAAGCGGAGGCGTACGACTTTCCCATGGCGCTGTTCGCTACGCGAACCCACCGCAGCCGCCGGCCCGCGCCGGACGCGGAGGAGCTGGCGCATGCCGTCCGTGCGCTGCGCCGGGCCGAGCGGCCGCTGATCGTTGCCGGTGGCGGCGTGCTGTATTCGGAGGCGGCCGGCACGTTGCGGGACTTCGCAGCGCGGCACGGCATCCCTGTGGCGGAGACCCAGGCCGGCAAGGGCGCGTTGCCCTGGGACCACCGGTGCGCAGTCGGCGCGATCGGCGTCACCGGCAGCTCGGCCGCGAACGCCTTGGCGCGCGAGGCCGATCTGGTCCTCGCGGTCGGCACGCGGCTGCAGGACTTCACGACCGGCTCGCGCGCGCTGCTGCCGGGCGGGTCGCGGCTGATCCAGCTCAACATCCAGCCGTTCGACGCCGGAAAGCACGGCGCCGCCCCGCTGGTCGGCGACGCCCGGACCGTGCTCGAAGCCCTGACCTCGGCGCTCGGCGACCATGCGGGCCCTCCGGCGTGGCAGGCGCGCGCCACCGCGCTGACGGCGGAGTGGACCGCTGCGGTGGATGCGGCGACGGCGCCGGGCAACGCGGTCTTGCCGACCGACGCCCAGGTGCTCGGTGTGGTGAACCGGACAGCGCAGCGCAGCGACGTCGTGGTGTGCGCGGCCGGGGGCTTGCCGGGCGAGCTGCACAAGCTATGGCGGACTGCGGGCTCCGGCGGCTACCACCTCGAATACGGCTTCTCCTGCATGGGCTACGAGATTGCCGGCGGCTTGGGCGTCAAGCTGGCGCATCCCGGCCGGGAGGTGTTCGTCATGGTCGGCGACGGCAGCTACCTGATGATGAACTCCGAACTGCAGACCTCGGTGATGCTCGGCTGCAAGCTGATCGTGACCGTGCTCGACAACCGCGGCTTTGGCTGCATCGACCGGCTGCAGCGCGCCTGCGGCGGCGCGTCGTTCAACAACCTGCTGGCGGATGTCGAGGCGCCGGCGAACGGCTCCTGGGTAGATTTCGCGGCGCATGCCCGGAGCCTCGGGGCGCATGCGGAGCGTGTGGCGGGCCTCTCGGAGCTGGAGGCGGCGCTGTCGCGTGCGCGGGCGTCCGAGCGGACCTACGTCGTCGTCATCGAGACCGATCCGCTGGCCACCACGCAGGCCGGCGGCGCCTGGTGGGACGTGGCGGTGCCGGAGGTATCGGAGCGCCCGCAGGTGCAGGACGCGCGGGCCGCCTATGTCGAGGCGCGCCGGGCCCAGAACGGCGCCGCATGACCGTCCGCATCGGCACCAACCCAATCGCCTGGAGCAACGACGACCTCCCCGAGCTGGGCGGCGACACCCCGCTCGAAACCTGCCTGGCCGAGGCGCGCGAGGCCGGGTTCACCGGCATCGAGCTCGGCAACAAGTTCCCGGCCGATCCCGCCGCGCTGCAGGCCGTGCTGGGGCGGCACGGCCTGAGCCTCGTTTCGGGCTGGTATGGCGCGGCGTTGCGCCACCGCGGCGTCGAGGCGGAGATCGCAGCGATGCGGCCGCATCTCGACCTGCTGCATGCGTGCGGCTGCAGCGTGATGGTGTTCGCCGAAACGTCGGACACGGTGCAGGGGCGGCGCGACGTGCCCGTCACCGACCGCCCGGTCATGCCGACCGACGAGTGGCCGGCGTTCCTGGAGCGGCTGGGCCGGCTCGGCGACTGGATGGCCGGCCAGGGCGTGCGGCTGGCGTTCCACCACCACATGGGCACCGTGGTCGAGACGGCGGCCGAGATCGACCGCCTGCTGTCCGGCACGCCCGACAGCGTCGGCCTGCTGTTCGACACCGGGCACCTCGCCTTCGCGGGCGAGGACCCGGCCGCGGTCGCGCGCCGCTGGGCGCACCGCATCAGCCACGTGCATGCCAAGGACATCCGCCCGGGCGTGCTGGCGCAGGCGCGGCGGGAGCGTTGGAGTTTTCTCGATGCCGTGGTGGCGGGCGTCTACACGGTGCCGGGCGACGGCTGCGTGGATTTCGCAGCCGCGCTGCGTCCGCTTGCCGAGGCCGGCTATGCCGGGTGGCTGATCGTCGAGGCTGAGCAGGACCCGGCCAAGGCGCATCCGCTGACCTACGCCAAGGCGGGCTACGCGCACCTTCGTTCGACGGCCAACTTGGTCGGGTTTCCAGTAGCCTAAGCTGTCTGGTCGCGGAGCATTGTTGAGATCCGGTCGGATTGGCTATGGTGGAGTATGCTCACCGGTTCCGGCGTTGGCCTGGCGTTTCAGGACAAGGGTGACCCATGCTGCACATCCACACAAATGCCGGCACGACCCCCGCCACCCGCGCCGAGATCGCACGCTCCACTGAACCCATCGGCACCGTCGCCCAACGCTACGGCATCAGCGCGGAGACCGTGCGCAAGTTGCTCAAGGCCTCCGTCGCAGGATTTTCGACGGCAGCTCACCGAAGCATCGTGCAGAGCACGCCGGTGGCGCCGCGCGGTTTGCTGCTACCTGATGCCCTTTCAGTGGAACCCTGAACAGAAGCAAGTGCCAAGAACCTGGCCGTTTTCCTGGTAGGGGCTGGACCGAACGCTTCAACTCACAGTGGCTTCACGACGGCGAGGATCGCGATGGCGACGACGGAGCCGACGACAAATGGCGCGATCAGGCGCGGTAGCGCCGTAACAGCGGCACCGCCCGCTAAACGGCGGAGCTTGGCCGACTGCATGCCATGCACACCGGACAGAGCGACGACGAACACGAGCTTGGCGACGAGCCAGCCATCGGGGAACCATCCACCCATCAGCGCAAGCGTCAGGCCGAGTGCCCAGACGAGCAGTATGGCGGGTGTCGTCACCTTGCGATCCCACCGATGGAGTGCTCGCGCCGTTTCGGCGTGACCCGGCGGTGGCACCGCCAGGAACAGGGCAACGCTTAGCACGCCGGCGACAAAGGTGATCGCGGCCGCCACGTGAAGCGCCTTCACCCAGGCATACGGATCGAAGGTCATCGTGCGCCGGCCAGTTCGAGCCGGATGTGCTCAGACCCGGCGCCTTCCGTCATGCCGGCTCACGCTCGCGTCGCGTCTTGGCGACCTCGACTCCTTCTGCAAGCGCGTCCTCGCCCATTATCTTGAGCGCGGCCGCGATCAGCTGCGGCCCAGCCATCCTAGGATGGCCGGTGTTGAAGGGCGGCGTAGGGTCATACTCCATCAGGAGCTGGGTGACCTTCGCTACATGTTCGCCGCGCAGTTCCGCAAGCAGCGTCAGGCCGAAATCAATGCCGGCGGTGACTCCGCCGCCGATGAAGCGATTGCGGTCGGTGACGACGCGCTTGCGGCCCGGCTGGACGCCGAGCGCTTCCAGGACGTCGTAGCACGCCCAGTGCGTCGCGGCGCGGTAGCCGTCCAGCAGCCCCGCCATACCGAGCAGCAGCGAGCCGGAGCAGACCGAGGTGACATAGCGCGCGTCGCGGCCGCGCTCGGCGAGGAAGGCGACGATCTCCTTGTCCTTCATCGCGTCGATGGTGCCGAACCCGCCCGGTACGAACAGCACGTCGAGCTTGGCAGGCGCGTCGGCCAAGGTGGCGGTCGGCACCAGTGCTATGCCGCTGTCGGTCGTCACCGGATCGAGCGTCTTCCAGAACAGGTGCGTGCGGCCGTGCATGCCGAGTACCGCCTGTGGTCCGGCGAGGTCGAGCAGCGTCATGCCGGGATACAAGAGCATGCCGATCTCCAGCGGCATGGCGTTGGGAGAAGATACGGGGGCTTGGACATCCATGGTGCATTTTTTCCTTGCGAGACGCCCATCCTTAAGACGCCAACAGCGCTCCCGCGAATGGCAGAAATGACAAAAACGTGGTATTCCTGCCAGCAAGCCCCTTCGGCATTGAACCGGCTGCCGGGCCGAGTAACGGCAGGTTTCACTTGATGTTGGTGTACTTGCCATGCACTCCGTCGCCGTTCTGGCCGCCCATGGGGTGATCCCCTTTGACCTATCGATCCCGTGCGAGGTGTTCGGGCGCGTCCGCCTGCCCAACGCTGACGACGAGTATGATGTGCGAGTCTGCGGCGAGGCGGGGGAGGTGCGTGCGCGCGGGTTCGGCATACGCGCGCCCTGGACGCTTGGCGACCTCGCCGGCGCGGACACGGTGGTCGTGCCCGGGATCGAGGACCCGACCCTGCCTGTGCCCGACGCGATCGTCACTGCGCTGCGCGCGGCCTACGCGAACGGCGCGCGTGTGGCGTCCATCTGCTCCGGTACCTTCATCTTGGCGGCGGCGGGGCTGCTCGACGGCAGGCGCGCGACTACCCATTGGCTCGCCGCTGGGCTTCTGGCGAGGCGCTATCCCGCGGTGACGGTGGACCCCGACGTGCTGTTCGTGGACGAGGGCCGGATTGTGACCTCGGCCGGGTCGTCGGCAGGGCTCGACATGTGCCTTCACCTGCTGCGTCGCGATCATGGGCACGCTGTCGCCGCGCATGCCGCGCGCCTGGCCGTGGCCCCGCTCGACCGGGAGGGTGGGCAGGCGCAATTCATCCGGCACGAGGCGCCGGGCTCGACCGCAAGCCTTGCCACGCTGCTCGACTGGATGCGCGAGAACGCCCACCGGTCCTTGTCGGTGGACGAGCTCGCACAGCAGGCCGCAGCCAGTCCGCGCACCTTCACTCGACGCTTCCGCGAGCAGACGGGCACCACGCCGTTGCAATGGCTGATCACCGCGCGGGTGCGGCGTGCGCAGGAACTGCTGGAGACGACGCACCTGTCCATCGACGAGATCGCCACCGTTGCCGGCTTCGACGGAGCAGCGGCGCTCCGTGACCGCTTCCGCCGCACGGTCGGCGTGAGCCCGAAAGCTTACCGCCGTTCACTCGGCATGCCGGCTGGACAGGAGGCGGCCTGAGCGAACGAGGACCGGCACTCAGCCCCGGTTCACCAGGTAGAGCCCGGCGCCCACGCCCATGACGCCCAGCAGCAGCCGGGAGGTCACGGGATCGTCCAGGACCACCCCCGCCAGGGCTATCCCAATCAGCGGCGTCATCAAGGTGAACACAGACAGACGCCCCGCCGGGTAACGGGCTACAAGCTAGAACCAGGTCAGGCAGCTGGCGAAAGCGACCACGACGGACTGGTAGCCCAGCGACAACCAGGCTGCTCCCGTAGCAACCGGCCATCCTTCCTGACCTGGAATGATTGCCGCCACGCCTAGCAGGGGGACCGAGCCGCCGACCTGCCACAGCAGCCCCGGCCAAAGCGTGCCGTCCCGCGCCAGCAGCGCCCGGCGGCGGTCCCCCCGTCATGCAGCTACCCTCGCCAGGCGCTCGCCCACAGCCGCAGGTGGGCACATCCAGCGCCGGACTTGGTCGGGCGTCAGGTTGCCGCCGCACAGGACCGTGGCAATGCGCCCACCGCGGAACCGGTACCCGTGTTCGATCGAGGCCGCGATGCCGGCCACCCCGGCCGGTTCCACCACTAGCTCAAGTGCCTCATGCACGTGCCGCATGACGGCCAGGATCGAGGTCTCGGATACCGGGAGCACCGCATCGACTGTGCTGCCCATGCAGGCGAGCGCGTAAGGCACGGGCAATTGCCGGCGCCCCTTCGGCAACGACGCCGACCACGCGGCAGCCGCGCCGCTCCGCCTTAAGCCAGGCGCCCATGCCCGTGGCGAGCGCGCCGTTGCCAAGCGGCACCAGCACCGCCTCGAACGCGGCCCCGCTGCGCGTCAGTTCGAGGGCAATCGTGCCCGCGCCCTCGGCGACCTCCGGACTGGCCCCGTCTTCCAGGAACACTGAGCCGGTGGCTTCGCCGAAGACGCGCCCTGCGAGCTTGGCGGCGTCGAAATCTTCACCCTCCAGGACGACGCGCGCGCCGAGGCGGCGCATGGCCTCCACCTTAAGCGGGTTCGCTGTCGTTGCGGCGTAGACCACTGCCTCGATCCTGCGCTTGGCACCGGCATAGGCGATGCCCTGCCCGAAGTTGCCCGCCGACGCCGACACGACCCGGCGGATGCCGGCTGGCAGCGCTACTATGCCCAGCTTGAGGAACTCGCCATGGCAGCGTAGCTCAAACCAAACAGCCTCCGGCAAACCCGGCGCGGTTCACTCGATGCCGAGCCGGCAAAGCGCTGCAGCGTTGTGCTCCGAACGGACCAACCCGGAGCAGCGCGCCGCCTGTGCTACACGAGCGCAGGCGGTGGCCGTTCGACCGAAGCAGCTTACCAGGGCAGAGCTTCGCCAAGACTGCGATAGCCCTGGTCACACGCCGTCCGTGCTTGACGCCGCATAGCCGCCGCCCCTAGCGTTCGCTTGTCGGATAGGCTCGCCAACAGGCTAACCGAAATGGCGGCGCAAATACCGTCCGGCTGGGGGGACGCAATAAGAATGTCCAACGCGACAGGTGGCCCAAATCGCCGGAAAGTCCTCAAGGCGGTCGCCGCTGGTGCTGCAACGGCGGTCACGGGCTTTCCGCACATCGCCGGCGCTCAGGCAAAGGTGATCCGCATCGGTATGCCGACGATCCTGTCCGGCCGGGTCGCGATCCTCGGCACGTCGAGCCGGGCGGCGGTGCAACTCGCGATCAAGCAGTTCAACGACGCTGGCGGCGCGGGCGGCCGCACCATCGAGCTGGTCGACCGCGACTCCAAGGGACGGCCGGACGAGGCGGCCAAGGTCACCCGCGACCTGATCAACAACGACGGCTGCGAGATCATCATCGATAGCGAGGCGTCATCGGGCGCGTTCGCGGTGCACGAGGTGATCCGCGACCTGCCGGTGCTGTGCCTGCATACCGCGTCGGAGACCTCGTCGCTGACCGCCGATCCGAAGCTGCTGGTGAAGACGGCATTCCGCTGCGCGCGGCAGGGCATCCATGACGCGGTCGCCGGCGGCCGGTACGCGTCTGCGATCTCCAAAACCAAGGGGCTGAAGCGCTGGATGACGTGCTCGCCCGACTATGCCTATGGCCGCGACAACACGGCCGAGTTCATGGAGTTCGCCAAGAGGTTCGACCCGTCCATCGAGGTGGTCGACCAGGTCTGGCCCAAGCTGTTTGCGCCCGACTACACTGAAAACCTCACCAAGATTCTGCAGGTCAAGCCACAGGCGATCTACTCGGCGCTGTGGGGCGGGGACCTCGTGACCTTCATCGAGCAGGGCAACCTGTATCGCCTGTTCAGCAACTTCGAGTTCTTTTCCGGCGGGCTCGGCGACGGGCCGGTGCTGACCGCGATCAAGCAGCTGCCGCCGGGCATGAACACCGCCTACCGCTACAACCGCTTCTATCCGGACAAGCCCGGCAACCTCGCCTTTGCCGAGGCCTACAACAACCTCACCCATCAGGAACCCACCAACTGGGCCTGGCAGGCGAGCCTGGCCTGCCAGTTCATCTTCGAGGTGCTGAAGCGCACGGGCGGCAAGACCGACAGCGCAACGCTGGCCGCGGAGATGCAGGGCATGCAGGTCGCATCCCCGTTCGCCGTCGCGGACACGATTACGATGCGCGGCAGCGACCATACCATTATCGGCTACCCCGTCGCCTGGGGGCGGACCGTGCCGAAGCTCCCCTTCGTGGAGGGCTTCTCTGCCCCGGCCTGGAGCGAAATCCTTGAGCTCGAAAGCCAATGGAAGGCCGGCAAGGGCTACGTCTGACCTTGGACCTCGACGCGCTCGCCGGCTGCCTGGCCTCGGCGTCCTGCGTGGTGACACAGACGTCGACCGGGCTGATCGTGGGGATGCTGCTGTTCCTGGTGGCGTCCGGCTTGTCGTTGATCTTCGGCGTGCTCGGGGTCATCAACTTTGCGCACGGGGCATTCTACATGCTGGGCGCGTATTTCGCCTTCACCGCCTATGGCTTGACCGACAGCTTCGCGCTGGCGATCGCGTCCGGCGCCCTGGGCGTGGCGGTGTTCGGCATCGTGTTCGAGCGGCTGTTCATGAGCCGGGTGTACGGCCGGGACATCCTGATGCAGCTGCTGGTCTGCTACGCCTTCATCCTGATCCTGGATGACGCCGTGAAGACCGTGTATGGCGCCGAATACCACATGATGGGCATGCCGGACGCCTTCGCCCTGCCGCCGGTCGAGATCGCCGGCGGGTTTGTCCCCGGCTACTACCTATTCATGGTCGGGACGTCGTTCGCGGTCGCGGTCCTACTGTGGTTCGGCATCAACAAAACCCGGCTGGGCAAGGTGGTGCGCGCCGCGGCGATCAACCCGCAGATGGTGGGCGCACTCGGGATCAATACCACGCTGGTCTATGCCGGAGTGTTCGGGGCCGGCAGCCTGCTGGCCGGCCTGGCGGGGGCGCTCGCGGCGCCGATCCGGACGCTGACGCCGGGCATGGGCCTGTCGATCCTGATCGAGAGCTTCATCGTGACCGTGATCGGCGGCATGGGATCGATCGTCGGGGCGTTCATCGCGGCCGTGCTGATCGGCTTTGCCCGGTCCTTCGGCTCGATCGGCTTTCCTTTATTTGTTGACGGGCTGATGTTCGGGATGATGGCCCTGGTGCTGATCGTGAAGCCGAGCGGACTGCTGGGCCGGCCGGTGCTATGAGGGCGGGGACGCAGCGGGACCTCCTGCTGGCCGGCGCGGCGCTGGTGGTGCTGCTGATCTTGCCGATGCTGTTCCCGCAGCCGGCGCTGCGCGACTTCTTGATCTACGTCATCGCCTACGGCCTGCTGGCGATGTCCTTGAACCTGCTCGTGGGCTTCACCGGCCTCGTCTCGTTCGGCCACGCCGCATACTTCGCCTCCGGCGCCTACACCTTCGGCCTGCTGATGCAGTCGGGCCAGGTCTCCGTCCCGGTCGCGATGCTCGCTGCGGTCGGTGGGACGGCGGTGCTGGCGCTGGTGATCGGCGCGATCTGCGTGCGGCTGAAGGAGATCTACTTCGCCTTCATCACGCTCGCCTTCCAGATGTTCATCCACAGCGTCATCCTAACCTGGGTCGGGCTGACCGGCGGCGACCAGGGCCTGCGCGGCGGCATCCCGCGCCCGCCGTTCTTCGGCCCCGGCTTCATGATCGACCTGAACGACGCGCGGACGCTGTATGCCTTCTGCGCCGTGGTCTTCGTGGTTTGCATGCTCACCATGCGCCAGATCGTGCAGTCGCCGTTCGGCTACACGCTGCGCATGGTCCGCGACAATCCCACGCGTGCAAATTTCGTGGGCGTGAACGTGCTGCGCGTGAAGCTCGCGATCTTCGTCATCGCCGGCGCCATGGCCAGCGTGGGCGGCGTCGTGCTCGCGCTGTTCGTCTCCGGCGCCTATCCGGAGTTCGCGTTCTGGAGCACCTCGGGCGAGGCGATCTTCATGCTGATGCTGGGCGGCACGCAGCTGTTCATCGGCCCCCTGGTCGGCACCGTCATCCTGCAGGCGCTGAACCACTACGTGACGATCCTGACCGAGCACCACGGGATGGTGCTGGGGACGATTATCCTGATTTTCGTGCTCGGCCTGCGTCGCGGCCTGGCCGATTGGATCTATGAGTGGATCACGTCGCGCCGAACGTGGGGCGCGGCGGAACAGCGGGACGCCAAGCGTGGGGAGGCCAAGCGTGACAAGCTCGCTTGAGGGTCGGATCGCCGTCGTCACCGGCGGGGCGAGCGGCATCGGGGAGGCCTGCGCGCGCGACCTCGCATCCCGCGGCGCTCGCGTCGTGGTGGCGGACATCGACGAGGCGCGGGCCCAGGCGGTCGCCGGGGCGATCCCGCACGCCACGTCTGCCCGGCTCGACGTGACCCGGCCAGAGGACATCGAGGCGCTGGCCGGCCGGGTCGATCGGGAGCTCGGCCCCGCCGCCATCGTCGTCACATCCGCCGGCGTGCTGCAGCCGCCCCTGCCGCCCGAGGAACTGCCGATCGAGGTTTGGGACCACGTGGTCGCCGTGGACCAGCGCGGCGTCTACCTGTGCTGCGTCGCGTTCGGCAAGCGCATGGCCCTGCGCGGCAGCGGCGCCATCGTCAACATCGCCTCGGTCGCCGGCATCCGGTCGATGCCGCTGCATGCCTATGCGCCGGCCAAGGCCGCGGTGATCGGGATGACACAGGCGTTGGCCGCCGAGTGGGGCCGGTCCGGCGTGCGGGTCAATGCCGTGGCGCCGGGCTTCGTCATGACCCCGGCGCTGCAGGCCGCCGTCGACGCCGGGCAGCGCGACCCGGCGGCGCTGGCGGAGAGCTCCGCCATGGGCCGGCTGGTCGGCGCGGAGGAGATCGCCAAGGCGTGCAGCTTCCTCGCCTCGGACGACGCCTCGGCGATCACCGGCATCACGCTGCCGGTGGACGCGGGCTGGCTGGTCGCGGGGTCCTGGCACAGCTATGGCGGCCTCCGGCCCAAGCGGACCTAGCGATGCTGAGGGTGGAGCGCCTGTCCAAGTCCTTCGGCGGCGTCGTCGCCATGCGCGACGTCTCGCTCGACTTCCCGCAGGGGTCGCTGACTGCGATCATCGGTCCGAACGGCGCGGGCAAGACGACGTTCTTCAACCTGATCTCCGGCCATATCCGCGCCGACGCCGGGCGCGTCCTGTTCGGTGGCGCGGACCTCGTGGGTTTATCGAGCCTGGAGATCGTCCGGCGCGGCGTCGGGCGCGCCTTCCAGGTGGCGTCGCTGTTCCCGAGCCTGACACTCCGGGAGTGCCTGCTGGTCGCCGTCGGGTCGCACCGCCGCCAATCCTGGAGCATGCTGGGCCGCTTCCCGCCGCCGGGCGCCGGCGAGGAGGCCGACGAGATCATGGCCCTGCTGGACCTGACCCCCAAGGCGCACGTCCAGTCGGCGAACCTGGCGCATGGCGACCAGAAGCTGCTGGACATCGGCCTGGCGCTCGCCGCCAAGCCGCGCGTGTTGCTGCTGGATGAGCCGACGGCCGGCATGGGGACGGAGGAACGCTGGCAGATGATCGGCAAAGTGCACCGGCTGTGGGAGGTGCAGCGGATGACCCTGGTGTTCATCGAGCACGACATGGACATCGTCTTCAAGATCGCCCAGCGCATCCAGGTGCTGAAGTACGGTGCCGTACTGGCGTCGGGCACACCGGACGAGGTCCGCCGCAACCAGGAGGTGATCGACGCCTATCTCGGCACCGACCACCAGCTCGCTGGCGCGATGGGGGAGGGCTAGGCCGTGGCGGCGCCTATGCTGGACGTACGTGGAATCGACGTGTTCTACGGCGCGTCGCAGATCCTGTTCGGCGTCGACCTGGCGGTGGAGCGCGGCCAGACCATGGCGCTGCTGGGGCGCAACGGGGCGGGCAAGAGCACGACGTTCAAGGCGATCGCCGGCATCGCGCCGCCGCGCCGGGGCGAGGTCGTCCTGGCGGGCGTCACCGTGTCGGGCCGCAAGCCCTACCGCATCGCGCGGGCGGGCATCGGCTATGTCCCGGAGGACCGCCAAGTCTTCCCGGAGCACACCGTCAACGACAACCTGCTGATCGGCCGCAAGCACAGCGTGCGCGGCGAGACGCATTGGACCCTTGAGCGCATCTACGAGGTGTTCCCCATCCTGGCCGGCATGCAGGGCCGCATGGCGGGCCGGCTGTCGGGCGGGGAGCAGCAGTTGCTCACCATTGCCCGGACCCTGATGGGCAATCCGGACATCATCCTGCTGGACGAGCCGAGCGAAGGCCTGGCGCCGTTGATCGTCCAGGCTGTCGGCGCGCTCATCATGCAGTTGCGGGCGATGGGTGTCACCATCGTGCTGGCCGAGCAGAACATGCATTTCTGCCTGGGCATTGCGACCCACGTGACGGTGGTGGACAAGGGACAGGTGGTGTACCGGGCCACGGTCGAAGAGCTGCGGGCGAACGACGCGATCAAGCAGCGCTACCTCGCGATCTAGGAGACCACAGCGGATGACCACAATCGGAACGGCCGAAGCGGACGGGTCCGTCGCATGGGCGCGCCTGGCCACCGCCGTCGTGCTGAGCACGCTGGGCGGCGTGGGCATGTGGTCGGTGGTGGTGGTGCTTCCGGCGGTGCAGGCGGAGTTCGGGGTGGCGCGGGGCAGCGCCGCGCTGTCCTATACGCTCACGATGCTTGGCTTCGCCGTGGGCGGCGTGCTGATGGGGCGTCTGTCCGACCGGTTCGGCATCGTGCGCCCGGTGGCGGGCGGGGGCGTGGCGCTGGCGCTTGGCTTCGTGCTGGCGGGGCTGTCCGGCAGCTTCTGGCAGTTCGCGCTGGTGCAGGGCGTCTTGATCGGCATGCTGGGCAGTTCCGCGACGTTTGCGCCCCTGCTGGCCGACATCTCGTTGTGGTTCGTGCGGCGCCGGGGCATCGCAGTGGCGTTGTGCGCGTCCGGCAACTACTTGGCGGGCACAGTCTGGCCGCCTATCGTGCAGCATTTCACCGTCACGGTGGGATGGCGGGCGACCTATGTCGGCATCGGGCTGTTCTGTGCGGTCACCACGGTGCCGCTTTCGCTGCTGCTCTGGCGCAAGCCGCCGGGGGCACGTGCCGAAATCGGTGTGATCGACCGCTCGCCGGCTGCGATGGGGCTGTCGTCAGGCGCGCTGCAGGCGTTGCTGGTCGTGGCGGGCATTGCATGCTGCGTGGCGATGTCCATGCCGCAGGTGCACATCGTCGCCTATTGCGGGGACCTCGGCTACGGCGCCGCGCGCGGGGCGGAGATGCTGTCCCTGATGCTGGGCTTTGGCATCATCAGCCGGATAGGGTCGGGGTGGCTGGCCGACCGGATCGGCGGGCTGCCGACGCTGATGGCCGGTTCCGCGCTGCAAGGCGTGGCGCTGCTGCTGTACTTGGCCTTCGACGGGCTGACGTCGCTGTATGTGATCTCAGCGCTGTTCGGCCTGTTCCAGGGCGGCATCGTCCCGAGCTATGCCGTCGTGGTGCGGGAAAGCTTTCCGGCGCAAGAGGCCGGCACGCGGGTGGGCGTGGTGCTGATGGCGACGCTGGTGGGGATGGCGCTGGGCGGCTGGATGTCCGGCTTCATCTATGACCTGACCGGCAGCTATCACGCCGCCTTCGCCAACGGCGTGCTGTGGAATGCCCTGAATGGGGCGGTGGTGCTGTCGCTGCTGCTACGCCGGCGGTCGGGGGGCCTCAAGAGCCCCGCCGTGCCGCCCCGGGCGACGTCGCCCGCTGCGCTGTAGGTGCCCGCTGCGCTGTAGGTGAATGAAGGGCGCGGGCTAACTTTCCTCAAAGTTCCTGTCCGTGTTGTCCGGCAGCATCGCCGTGGCGATCAGGCTAATGACCGCGCATATGAGGATGAAGACAGCAATCACCCAACCCGACCTGTACTGGGCCAGCAGCCACGCCACGATCAGCGGCGCCGGGCCGCCGGCGATGACGGACGCGAGCTGATACCCGATCGAGGCGCCGCTGTAGCGCAGTGGGCCGGGGAAGCACTCGGCGATCAGCGCCGCCTGCGGCCCATACATGATGTCATGCGGGATCAATGACACGAAGATGGCGATGAACACCAGCACGGGCGCCGTGGTGTTCAGCAACCCGACATAGGCGAATCCGTACAGGCCTGTGAGCACTGCGCCGAACATATAGACGCGCTTCCGTCCGAACCGATCCGAGAGGTGGCCGGACAGCGGCACCGTCACCAGCGACAGGACCGAGGCGGCCATCACGGAGATGAGCAGCAGGTCGCGCGACAGCTTCAGCGTGCCGACTCCGTAGGAGAAGACGAACGCCGTGAAGATGTAGAACGGCGCCTGCTCGCCCATGCGGGCGAGAGCGCTGAGGATGATCTCCCGGGGATGCCGGCGCATCACCGTCAGCGCCGGCGTCTTCTCGATGCGGTTCTCCGAGGCCATGCGCTTGAACGTCGGCGACTCCTCGACGCCAAGCCTGATCCACAGTCCGACGCCAATCAGGATGATCGACAGCAGGAAGGGGATGCGCCAACCCCAGGTCAGGAAAGCGTCTCCGGACCACGCGCTGAAGGCGAGCACGGCCAGGTTGGCGATGAACAGCCCGGCCGGCACGCCCATTTGCGGCCAGGATGCTGCGAGGCCACGGCTGCTTTTGCTGCCGGCCCATTCCATGGACATCAGCACGGACCCGCCCCACTCGCCCCCGACGCCCACGCCCTGGATGAAGCGCAGGATGGTCAGGATGACCGCGCCCCAGATGCCGATGGTGGCGTAGGTGGGGACGACTCCAACGAGGACGGTCGCCACGCCCATCAGCATCAAAGTGGCGATCAGGGTGGATTTCCGCCCGATGCGGTCGCCGAAATGGCCGAAGATCGCGGCACCGATCGGCCGCGCGACGAAACCTACGGCATAGACGCCGAACGCATTGAGGGTCGCCACCAACGGGTTGTCGTTCGGGAAAAACAGCGCCCCGAAAACCAGGCCGGTGGCGGTGCCATACAGGAAGAAGTCATACCACTCGATGGTCGTGCCGATCGTCGCGGCGAGCGCTGCCCTGGTCAGCATTTTGCGGTGTTCCGCTGCAGACAGTGCCGGGGCATAGGTATTCGCTGGCATGGTTATTTTCCTCCGCTTTCTTTTGGGCATCGGCGTATGGACGCCCCGAAGCCGCTTTGCCTCAAATATACAGCCCACCTCGCCGCCCCCGATATGTCTGGCGAGGTTGTTGGCATATCCATGCACAAGGCCCGGTTCGGTGGCAACCAACGAACTATTCCCTGTGAAGGCGGGTAGGGGCAAGCCTCGAGTCCGCTCGATTTTTCACAAAGGCCGGACACGCCGCAGGTGTTCCCGCGAGGCGAGAGCCGCGATATGGATGCAGCCAGGCTGCAAGAAGCGCCGTAACAAGCAAGGAGCGGGCAAGTTGACCAGGGATGGCGTGCCAGAAGGTTGGGTGCTGCAGCCGGCGAAAGCGTTCGGCACGCTTGTCGGGCCGTTCTATCGCCCGCCCGGCGGCGACACGGCCAAGTGCGGCTTCGTCGCGGACGAGCGGCACGGCAACAAGCGCGGCGTGGTGCATGGCGGCATGCTGGCCACTGCCTTCGATGTGGCGCTGGGCAATGCGAGCTGGAACGCCGCGAGCCAGCAGCCCTGCGCCACGGTGCAGTTGAACGTGCAGTTCGTCGGGGCCATGCAGCTGGGCGAGTTCGCGTCCATCCAAATGGAGGTGGTCAGGGTTACCCGTAGTTTGGTGTTCCTGCGCGGCGTGATGACCGTGGGCGACCGCGTTGTGGCCACTGCGGACGGAGTCTGGAAGATCCTGAAGTGGCGAGGGGAGGCGTTTGCCGCTTCAAACTGACTTGACGACCCCGCGCCGGAACTCCCCGTCCCAGAGCTTCCTGCCTCGGAACTCGTTGACGCCGGACTTATCTTATATAAGATAGCAGACATACGCGAGAGGACCGACCCGCCATGGAAATTCCCCAGCTCCTCGTCCACAGCCCCCGCGACAACGTGGGCGTCGTCGTTATCGAGGGCCTGAAGGCCGGCGCCGACATGCTTTGCGTCGTGACCGAGGACAATTCGAGCTTCCGCCTGGAGGCGAAGGCCGACGTGCCGATCGGCCACAAGGTCGCGCTGACCGACCTGAAAGTCGGCGACACCGCGATCAAGTACGGCGCCGACATCGGCAAGATCGTGGCGCCCGTCGCCCGCGGACAGCACGTCCACACGCAGAACCTCAAGACGAAGCGTTGGTAGGGGGCGGGACCATGACCCAGCAGAGCAACATGCGCGTATCCGGCTGGCGGCGGGAGAACGGCCGCGTCGGCGTGCGCAACCACGTGCTGATTCTGCCGCTGGACGATCTGTCCAACGCGGTGTGCGAGGCGGTGGCGAACAACATCAAGGGAACGCTGGCCGTGCCGCACGCCTATGGGCGGCTGCAGTTCGGTGAGGACCTGGACATCCATTTCCGCACGCTGATCGGCGCCGGCAGCAACCCCAATATCGCCGCCGTCGTCGTGGTGGGCATCGAGCCCTCCTGGACCAAGCGCGTGGTGGACGGCATCGCCAAGACCGGCAAGCCGGTCGAGGGTTTCTGGATCGAGCAGAACGGCGACATCAACACGATTGCCTCGGTCTCGCGCAAGGCCCTGGGCTACCTGCAATGGGCGTCCGAACTGCCGCGGGAGGATGTCGACATCTCCGAACTGTGGATCTCGACCAAGTGCGGCGAGAGCGACACGACGACCGGCCTGTCGTCCTGCCCGACGGTGGGCAACATGTACGACAAGCTGATCCCCCGCGGCATCTACGGCGTGTTCGGGGAGACCAGCGAGATCACGGGCGCCGAGCATCTGGCCAAGGAGCGTGCCGCGACGCCCGAGATCGGCGAGAAGTGGTACGCCATGTGGAAGGCCTATCAGGAGGACGTGATCGAGAGGCACAAGACCGACGACCTGTCGGACAGCCAGCCCACCAAGGGCAACATCGAGGGCGGGCTCACGACCATCGAGGAGAAGGCGCTCGGCAATCTCGAGAAGATCGGCCACGATTGCCGCTACATCGACGCGCTGCAACCGGCCGAGACGCCGGCCAAGGGCCCTGGGCTGTACTACATGGACACGTCGTCCGCCGCGGCGGAGTGCGTGACGCTAATGGCCGCGGCCGGCTACGTGATCCATACCTTCCCGACGGGACAGGGCAACGTGATCGGCAACCCGATCCTGCCGGTCATCAAGATCACCGGCAACCCGCGCACGGTCCGCACCATGCCGGAGCACGTCGACCTGGACGTGTCCGGCATCCTGCGCCGGGAGATGACCATTCCGCAGGCGGGCGACGCCCTGATCGAGATGATCATGCGCACCGCCAACGGCCGGCTGACCGCGGCGGAGGCGCTGGGGCATCGCGAGTTCTCCATGACCAAGCTCTACCGCAGCGCCTGAGCGGGTAGGCCATGCGCGTCGGGCTTGCGGAGGCCGAGGCGGTGGTCGGGCGCATCCTGGTCGCAAGCGGCGCGTCCGAGGCCAACGCCGGGTCCGTGGCCCGCGCTTTGGTGCTGGCGGAGGCGGATGGCCTGAAGGGGCATGGCCTGTCCCGCGTCGCGTCATATGCCGCCCAGGCGCGCTGCGGCAAGGTGGATGGCAAGGCGGTGCCCACCAGCGTCCGCTCGGCGCCGGGCGTGCTGGCGGTCGACGCGGCCCATGGGTTCGCCTACCCGGCGATCGACATCGCCGTGGCGGGGCTGATCCCGTTGGCGCAGGAGCAGGGCATCGCCGCCGCCGGTATCCGCCGCTCGCACCATTGCGGGGCGATGAGCCTGGTGGTGGAGCGGTTCGCCGAGGCGGGGCTGGTGACGCTCATGGTCGCCAACACGCCGGGCGCGATCGCGCCTTGGGGCGGGCGGCGCGCGTTGTTCGGCACCAATCCGATCGCGGCCGGGTTCCCGCGTGCCGGGCAGCCGCCGGTCATCATCGACCTGTCGTTGTCCAAGGTCGCCCGCGGCAACATCCTGGCCGCCAAGCAGCGCGGCGAGCCGATTCCGGAGGGCTGGGCGCTGGACGCGGATGGGGCTGCGACCACCGACCCGGCGCGCGCGCTGGCCGGCACGATGCTCCCCATGGGCGACGCCAAAGGCACGGCGCTGGCGATGATGGTCGAGCTTCTGGCCGCGGGCCTGACGGGCTCGCACTACGCGCACCAGGCCAGCAGCTTCCTGGATGATGCCGGCGGCCCCCCCGGCACCGGCCAGATGCTCATCGCGATCGCCCCCGGCGTCATGGGCGGCGGTTCGAGCCACCTCGAAATCCTGATCGAAGCCGTCGCGGCCGAACCGAACGCCCGTCTCCCCGGGAGCCGCCGGCTCCTGTCCCGGCAGCGGGCGCTTGTGGAGGGGGTCGAGTTGGGGGACTTGTCTCCCTGAACGGCAGTAGGATGGCTGACTGGACGGAAACGCTGGCGGATGCCGGGGCCGCAGCGGATGCAGGCCCACTGCAGGCGCGCGCCAACCCGTTATATCTGCAAGTCGGCCAACTCCTCGTCGGGCGCATCGCCAGTGGAGTGTGGAGGCCGGGTGAGCTCATCCCGAGCGAGGTCAACCTGGCCCGCGAGCTGGGCGTCAGCCAGGGAACGGTGCGCAAGGCGGTCATGGCGCTCGAGGCCCGGCATTTGGTGCTGCGCTACCGTGGCCGCGGGACCTACGTGGCCCAGCATACCAGCCGCCGCGCCTTGTTCCACTTCTTCCGCCTGTTCGACGCGGATGGCCGCCGCCCGTCCCCGACGAGCTTGGTGCTGTCGCATCGAATCCTCCTTGCCACGGCGGCGGAACGCCGGGACCTGGCGCTTCCAGAAGGCGCGCGCGTCCACGCCATCCTGCGCCTGCGGCGGCTGGACGGCACGCCGGCCATCCTGGAGCGCGTGACCGTCGCGCACGCGGCGATGCCCAACCTGCATCTGCCGCTCGGTCACGAAATGCCCGACGAGCTTTATGTGCTGTACCAAACACGCCACGGCATAACGATCGCGCAGGCTCGAGAGCGTTTGACGGCGGTCGCCGCCTCGGCGACGGACGCGAAGCACCTCGGCGTGCGGACCGGCGAGCCGCTGCTGCAGATCGTGCGCACCGCGCTGGACGTGGAGGGGCGCCCGGTCGAGCTACGGTGCAGCCGCTGCATCACCTCGCGCTGGCATTACGCCGCCGATCTCATCTGACTTGGATGACGAGGGGAGGGGGAACTACGTTATCCGATCCTGCTGCATCGGCCGGGAGCCGTGGTACGCAGTATAAAAATAGCATAGCCCCCTATCCTATGATACGCGGCCCGCATGACGCACACCGTTCGAGAGAAGGCAAAGCTGCTGGCGCGCGTGCGGCGCATGAAGGGCCAGGTCGAGGCGATCGAGCGTGCGCTCGAGAGCGAGGCTGGGTGCGAGCCGGTCATGCACCTGATTGCCGGCGTGCGCGGCGCCATGGCCGGGCTGATGGCCGAGGTGGTCGAGGACCATGTCCGCACGCACCTGGTCGATCCCGAGAAGCATCCCGGCGCGATGGACCCGGAGGCGACCGAGCAGTTGCTCGGCGTCATTCGCACCTACCTGAAGTGAGGGCCTGACATGGACGGCATCGTCGCACCTCCCCCATTCGGCCACAGCCACGTCTTCCTCGGCGAGGGACACGAGGCCAATGAGCGCCGCACCTGGGCCGTGATTTGGCTATGCGGGGCGATGATGGTGGCCGAGATCGCCGGCGGCGCGCTGTTCGGCTCCATCGCGCTCGTGGCCGACGGGCTGCACATGAGCACGCACGCCGGTGCTTTGCTGATCGCAGCGCTCGCCTACACTTACGCGCGCCGGCACGCCGCCGATCCGCGATTTGCGTTCGGCACGGGCAAGCTGGGCGACCTGGCCGGGTTCACCAGCGCGATTATCCTGGCCATGATCGCGCTGCTGATCGGCTACGAGGCGGTCACCCGGCTTCTGCATCCGGTGCCGATCAGCTTCGCCCAGGCGATCCCGATCGCCTTGCTGGGCCTGGCCGTCAACGTCGCGAGCGCCTGGCTGCTGAGTAGCGGAGGGCATCATCACGGCCACGGCCATGGACACACCCACGGCCATGACCACGCTCCGGACGAGACGCACAGGATCGAGACCGGCGCCGGCACGCTGTTGCTGGAGGTGTTCGAGGATGGCGTGCCACCGCGCTTCCGGTTGCGGAGCGAGGGCGGCGCCTTGGCGCAGGCGGCCAGCATCGAGACGCTGCGTCCGGACGGCCGCCGCCAGGTGTTCGCCTTGGTGGATCGGGGCGGCTTCCTGGAATCCGTGGACGAAATCCCCGAGCCGCATGCCTTCACCGCCGCGGTGAAGCTGGAGCCTGGTGCGAAGGCCCCGCTGTTCACGGTCGTATTCGAGGAGCACGAGCACACTCACGGCACTGTGCACCGGGACAACAACATGCGGGCGGCATTCGTCCATGTGATGGCCGACGCGGCCGTGTCTGTGCTGGTGATCGCCGGGCTGTTGTTGGCCCGCATTTTCGGCTGGCTCTGGATGGACCCGGTCGCCGGCATCGTCGGCGCGCTCGTTATCGCCAACTGGTCCTATGGCTTGGTGCGCGACACCGGCGCGATCCTGCTCGACATGACGCCGGACCGGCATTTGGCCGAGAGCGTGCGCCGTGCAGTCCTGGATGAGGGCGATCAACTGGCGGACTTGCACCTATGGCGGCTTGGCCCGGGCCATATCGGCGCGATCGTTTCGGTCATAACCGCCAAGGGGCATGGCGCAGCGTTCTATCACGCTCGCCTTGCCGGCCTTCCAGGCCTGTCGCACGTGACCGTCGAGGTGCAGTCTTGCTGACTGCACCAGGGGGTTAGATTCCGAACTGCTTCAGGACGGCCGGGATGCCGCGTCCAGCCTGGCGGATGTCCTCAAACAGCGTGGCGACCTCGAAACTCAGGAGGAAAGCGGCGCCGTAGAACAAGCCCGGCAGCCGCTGCTCCCAAGCAATGCCCCGGCGCGCCCAGCTGCGCAGCCCGAAGCGCTGGAACACGAGCACGAAAGCCACACCGAGCATCGCTCCGGCGGTGACGTCGCTGAGATAATGCAGGCCAAGATAGATGCGGGGCAGTGTGCCGTACAGGGCGCTGAGCAACGCGAGCAGGCCAAGCCAGCGGGACCGCTGCCAGACGACGACGACCAGGGCAAAGAACAGCGCCGCGTGATCGCTGGGGAATGAGCCCCAATGGTTGGCGAGTGCGGCATCGATGCCGGGGAGCGGCTGGAACCCGCTCGCGAGATCATGCATGGGCCGCAGCCGCATCGGCAATGAGACCTGCAGCAACCGGCTCAGCACGGCGGTGATCAGCACCGCGCCGAACCCGAGCAGCAGCCGCTCGCGGGTCTCGGTCGCATTGTCGCCGAACCAGCAGTACCAGACCAGGCCAATCAGCAATGCGCCGGTGAGGATGGACATCTCGCTGGCGATATAGATCGTATGATTGATGACGCCGTTCTGCGACGCCAACCCGCTGACGGTCAGCGATACATATTCGTCCACATGCCGCGAAACCGCGAAATGGTCGGCGACGATCCACCAGCAGACCAGTGCGGCCAACAAGCCGGCGCCGATCCAAACGCGCAGGGATAGTGCGGCCGCGAGGCGCTCCGCCGAACGCTTGCTGCCGAGCTCGTGCAGGATTTCGAGGCCGCTCAGGGAGGCGCGTGCGTTGCTCGGGGGAGTTGGTATGGTAGTCGTCCCAGCAGCGATCATCACGGCATCCTAAATGTTATATTTCTGCAACATTAAGGACAGACACTTGGGCGGAGCGCTATGGGCCAGACGATCCAGAACCCATTTCAGGATTGATTGCGGTATACAACCAGCAGGCAGCATCGAGTAATGGACGGTTCTGACGCGCCCGGTCGCGCAGCGCTTCGCGAACCGCCCGCATTGCACGCTTCCGCGTCGCCTCGTCGATGTCGCGCAGCAACGCGGAGGCGGGACCGACCTCGACCGCGAACTGGACGGCCGCATCCAGCGCCGCATCGTCCGTGCTGCCCTGGAGGGTCGCGACCTCCAGCGGCGCGTCAGCTGTCACGCTGGCGATCTCCGCGAAACCTGCCTGGGCCAGGATGGCGCCGACACGCGCTGCGTCCGCGAAGGCGAACGGACCCGGCGCATGCGGCGGCACCGGGTCGGGAGCCGGCAGGACCTGGAGCATCGCCGCGCGAGGGATCGCCACCCAGGGATTGTCCTGCAGCGGTCGCCAGCACAGCATCGCCAGGCGGCCACCGGGCCGCAACGCCCGGCGCAGGTTCCGGAAGGCGGCGGCAGGATCCCCGAAGAACATGACGCCGAAGCGGGACACGAGCAGATCGAATCCTGCCTCGGGAAACGGCCAAGACGCCGCGTCGGCCTCTTGCCATTCGATGGCTGCTTGGCCCTCCGCTGCCTGAGCCCGTCCGCGCAGTTCGGCGTGGTCCAGCATCGGGCGCGACACGTCGACCGCGACCACCCGTCCCCCGGCCCCAAGGTGGTCCGCCAATGCGAGGCTGAGCTCGCCGCAGCCGCAGCCGACATCGATCGCGCGCTCGCCCCGGCGCGGTGCGGCGCACTCGACGAGAGCCGCGGTCAATGGACGGAATGCCCGGTCCAGACGGTCCTGGTTGCGGACCCATTTGCGTCCGACATCCCCGTTCCAATACTCGACCTGGTCAGCGTTATCCGATGCTGCAGCGCTCATCCTGTTGTTTCCTATCATCGGCGCTGGCCCGCGCGCCCGTCCTGTCAACTGAATCCCACCATCATGCATCCGGGCCTCAGCCCTGCACATCGACGACGGTTACGGCCGGGCGGCCACCATCGGCATCGACGACATTGCCGGCCTGGGCGCCCATAAGCGACCGGGCCAGCGGAGATGTCCAGCTCAGCAGATTCTTTGGCGGGTCCGCCTCATCCTCCCCGACGACCCTGTAGGACATGGTGGGCCCGCCCCGGCGGATGGTCACCGTAGCGCCGAACGCAACCTCCTCCGGCGGGCCACCGACGGGTGCTACCACCTGGGCGGACGCCCGGCGGGACCGCCAGTAGCGGAGATCCCGCGCGATTCCCGCCCATTGCGGGTCATCGGGCGTCTTCCCGCCCAACATGTCGTGCAGGCGCGTGACCTCGGCCTCGATAAGTTCCAGCCCACGGGGCGTGACAAGGTTCGGGGCGGTGCTGACGGGCCGCTCCGGCAGGCGGGCAGCGCTCGCTTCGGCCGCCTCTTCGGAGACAAAGGCTCGGCTCATCTTCGCTCACTCTCCTGCCAGGCGGACAGAGCCCAAGATATATCGCGGCAGGACACCCCGATAGCGATATGGGATCACGAATATCGTAGCGAGCTGATCGGCAATTGTTCGGAGTAACCTTCGCGGCGCTCCAGCGTTGCTTATCCGTACACCACGTCGAGGCACCGTATGGACCGCCCGCTTGAAATCGCCTTCCACGGCCTGCAGGGCTCCCTGGCCCTGGAGCAGGACATCCGCGATCACGTCGACAAGCTGGAGAAGCACTGCAAGGGCCTCGTATCCTGCCGGGTGACGGTCGAGGCCTCCGGCGGCAAGGGCCAGCCGCATGGTCACGTCAGCGTCCACATCATGCTTGGCCTGCCCGGCCGGGATCTCGCCGTCTCGCATGACCCGCATCACGAGAAGAACCGCCGCTCCCATCCCGACGCCTACACCGCAGTGCGCGATGCGTTCCGGGTGGCGGAGCGGCAAATGCAGGATGTAAAGGCGTAAGCCTGGGACCTAACTGTTACACTCTTTTGCCCATCCCAATATTTCAAATCGTTGGAGGATCAAACCATGCATCTCAAGCTATCTGCCGCCGTCTTTGCCGCCGCGTGCCTGACCGTTAGCGCGGCAAGCGCGCAGGGCTATCAATCATCGGGCTACAATCAGGGCCGGGGAGTGCCGCAGGGGTCCGGGCAAGCGGCGCCCAATGATGCGTTCTCCTTCCAGGGCGACCAGATTCAGCAGATGCCGGACCAACGCCGGATCGACCAGCGGGACCAGCGCTACTCGCAGACCTACCAACAGCAGCAAAGCGGGGAGATTCAGAAGCCCGGCGGCGGCTGTCTGCGTTACGGGGCCGTGGGCGCTGCGGGCGGTCACCTTGCAGGGCACGGCGTGCTGGGCGCTATTGCCGGCTGCGCGACCGGCGCCTATGTGCGGCACCGCGACAAGGCTCGGATTGAACAGCAGAACCAGCAGTAATCTAGTCTGCGCCGCCGCGGGGTGGGTTATCCCCGCGGCGACTCCGTCAAACCAGGGCAGCGCGGCCAGCGGCACGTCAAGGAGAGCCGTATGGAACGCTTCTACGTCGCTTTGCTTGAGTATAGCTCGCGAAATGACGGGTCGACGATAGCGTCGATCACCCAAGGGCCGTCCGACCGGAGCGCATGGTTAAACGCCGAGCCGAAGGCGTCCGCGCTCTCCACCCGTATGCCGGAGCAGCCGTGTCCGACGGCCAGCGACGTGAAGTCCAACCCGGGCAGATCGATGCCCGGAACGTTGTGGCTGCCCGTCATCTGGCTGAACGCGCGCATGGCGCCGTAGCCGCCGTTGTTCAGCACCACCACGGTAAGCGGCAACCGCAACTGCGCCGCCGTGTATAGTGCCTGGATGGAGTACATCATCGACCCGTCGCCGATGATGGCGATGACGTGCCGCCCCGGCGAGGCGAGCGCGAGGCCGACGGCTGCAGGTAGGCTGTAGCCCAGCCCGCCGCTCGCCATGGTAAAAAAGCTATGCGGCCGGCGGATCGGCAAATGGCGTTGAATGGCGGTGCGATGGCTGGGCGCCTCTTCCGCAATCAGCGCGTTGTCCGGCATCGCGGCAGCGATCCGTTGCAGCACGCGCTCCGCCGTCAGCGCCCCGTGGGAAGGCAATGCGGGGGCGGGGCCGCGGCCGGGCGGCATTGGGCGCGTTGCCTCGGGCAGCTTCGCAAGCAACGCATCCAGCGCGGCGTGGACGGAGCCGAGGATCGCCGTCCCGGCCCCCGCCGCGGCTGCCGCGGCAGGGTCTTGCGTGACCTGGTGGATCGCCGGGCCGCCCGCGTCGAATAGCCGGCAGTGCCCTTCGACGTGGAAGGTGAACACCGGCGCGCCGAACACCGCGAGCAGGTCGAAGCCGGCGAGCATGTCGGCCAGCGGCTCAGGCGCGGCCGGCAGGAACCCGGCAAAAAGCGCGTGGTCCTCCGGGAAGCTGGCGCGGGAACTGGTGGGACTGGCATAGACGGGAACGCGCAGCCGCTCGGCCACCGCCACCGCCGACGCCCAGGCGTCGTCGCGGTCCACCTCGGGACCCACGATGATCGCGGGGCGGCTCGCCGCCACCAGGGCACGGGCCAGCTCATCGAGCGCCACCGGATCGGGTTGGGTGCGGCCCATGACAACGCGTGGGGCCACGGCGGTGCAGGGCTTGGCCCAGTCATCGACCGGAATGGAGACGAAGGTCGGCCCGCAGGGCGGCGTTATGGAAATGGCGAAAGCGTGCGCGATGGCCGCCGGCACGTCCTCCGCCCGCGCCGGCTCGTTGGACCATTTGACATAGGGCTGCGGAAATTCGGTGGCGCGCTCGGCAAACAGGTAGGGCGCCCGCGACAGCAGGCTGCGCGCCTGCTGGCCGGCGGTGACGACCAGGGGCGTCTGGTTCCGGAACGCGGTGAAGATGTTGCCGAGCGCGTGGCCGACGCCGGCGGCCGAGTGCAGGTTGACGAACGCCGGGCGCCGCGTCGCCTGCGCGAACCCGTCCGCCATGGCGACGACGCTCGCCTCCTGCAGGCCCAGCACGTATTGCAGGTCGTTGGGCCAGTCGTGCAGGAAGGTCAGCTCGGTCGAGCCTGGATTGCCGAACACCGTCGTGACGCCCTGCGCCCGGAGCAGGTCGAGCACCGCGCGGCGCACCGTCATGCCGGTCATGGCAGCACCGGCGCCGAGGCCAGCACCGGCCGGGCGCCGCGGCTCAGCAGGATGCAGGCTGCGCCGATCAAGGCGGGGATCACCGGCAGTAGCAGGATTTGCTGCGCGTGCCACCCCCAACCGAGCGGCACGCTGACGACCCACGGGCTGATGACCGAGCCGATGCGCCCGGCGCTCAGCGACCAGCCGACCCCGGTGGAGCGCAGCGCCGTTGGATAGGACTCTGCGCCGAACATGACCATCGACGAGGCGCCTGCGATCGCGCCGGCCCCGGCGAGGAATGCGCCGGCCATCATCGGCAGCGCCGCGCCATCCGTCGCCGCCATGAGCAGCAGGCCGCTTCCCGAGATGACGAAGGTGCTGGCGGCGGCGTTGCGCGTTCCGATGCGGTTGCAATACGCCCCGAGCACCAAGCCGAACAGGATGGCGCCGAGGTTGACCGCCGAGGTGCTGATCGTCGCCAGGTTCGCGGATAATCCAGATTCGCGGAACAGCGTCGGCGTCCAGTTCACGACGAAGTAGAAAATAAGCAGGTTGACGAAGCTGCCGGCCCAGTAGAGCAGCGTCATGCGCGAGCGTCCGTGGGAGAACAGGGCGCCGACCGAGGATTTGCGGTCCTCCTCGGCGGGAAGCACGAAGTGGTCATTCGCGGAATAGCGCCCGGCCGGATCGATCCGGGACATCAGGCGCGATAGGGAGCCTGCATCCTGCGACCGCAAGGCAAGGAAGCGGTTGCTCTCCGGAAGCCAGGCGACGCAGGCGAGCAGGACGCCCATCGTGACGCCGCCACCGATGTAGTAGACCGACGGCCAGCCAAATCGCGGGATGCAGTAGGCGCCGAGAAAGCCGCCGAAGAACCCGCCCAGCGGCACGCCGATCAGGGTCCAGGCGATGAAGCTTTGGCGATGACGCTGGGGCACCGTCTCGCCGACCAGCGCGGCCGCGGCACTCGGCACGCCGCCGATGCCGAGGCCGCCCAGGAAACGCACCAGCATGAGCTGCGCCGGGCCTCCGACAAAGGGCGTGGCCAGGGTCGCGAGGCCGAAACATGCCGCACAAAGGATCAGCAATCGGCGGCGGCCGAAATGGTCCGCCAAGGTGCCGAACAGCATCGAGCCGAGCAGCAGCCCGAATAACCCGGCGCTGAATACCGGGGCAAAGCTCGCCATCCCGACGCCCCAGTCCGCGGCGATCGCCGGCGCGGTGAAGGCCAGGGCCTGGTTGTCAAATCCGTCGCACATCGCGATCAGCAGGCAGAGCGACAGGACGGCCGCCGAGATCGGGCGCAACTTGGCGCCGTCCACTACCGCGCCGACATCTACGAGGCGTGGCCCCTGCATCGCATACTCCGTCTACTCAAGCTTCCGATGGGCTATTGGATCAGGTTATGCGCCGTGACTTCGTGTGGCAATCCAACCTCGAAGAAGCGGGCCGGTGCGGGCGACCTTCGGTACGGGCCTAGTGTGAAACGACCGCCTGCCTACATATGCAAGATATGGAGCCGAGTGGCCGAACTCTTTGATCAAGACCCTTGCGTGCCGCTTGTTTCCATGACTCCTTGATTGTCGTATTGATATCTCATCGAACAAGAAAGATCAGACATGGCTCGCAGGCCGAAGGCCACCCCAATCACTGTAGATCCGGCACCCGTTGCCACGGAGCAAGTTCCTGGCGTGAGCGGAGCACTTGGCGGCTCGCGCCGGGGCCGCAAGGCCAAGGCAGCCGCCTCGGCCGCGTCGGTCGATTTGGCGGAGAGTGGCGCCATGGCTGCGGAGGAGCCGGAAGCCGATACGCGCAACATCGAAGCCGCGGCAACGCCGGTTCGTGGACGTCTGGGCCGCAAGCCGAAGCAGCAGGCGGAGGCGGCAGCACCGCTGCGAGGGCGCGCAAAACCCGCCAAGACACAGCGGGGCCGCAAGCCCCGCGCAGCCGCACCTGAGACAGCCGGAAATGACGCCCCGGTCTCCCCGGCGACCGCACAGGGCGAAGGGATGCGCAGCGGTGCCGCTGCCGCGCCGCATGCCGATCCCGGCGCGCCGGTCCCGTCGAAGTCCGCAGCACAGTGGGACCAAGCCACCGACACGGTGCGCTTCAACTGGTCCGAGATTGAGCAAACAGCCTCGAAGGAAGGCCCAAACCAGGGCATGGCCAAGCTGCTGATCGCAGCGCGTGCGGAGGGCGCCAACTCCCGCTGGCCGCTGTGACAGCGGGATAGTCTCATCGGCCATGCGAGTCGGCCCGCGTCGGTTCATCACGCCGCTCCCGTGACATGCAGGGCGACCCTGCTGGCAGCGTAGGCGAGCAGGCTGTGGAGCGTAAACCATACGGCCCAGATCAGGATTACGCTCACGGCTAAAGTGGTGAAGGCGGGTTAAGCTCCGATCGGTGCCATGTTGCCGTCCCTCAGTACGCCGTTGCAACGGCTTGCCGGAAGCTCGGACGCAGTCTCCATGGCGCCGAAACGTCCTTGTTGCTGATCCATGCGCGCCCCGGCGCGTTACGGGGGACTTCCACTCTGACCAGAGTTCTTCCCTCCGAGGAGGTTCCATGTCCCTGACCACCCTGCTGCTCGGCCGCCGGCTCGCCAACCGCGAGGCAGAAGGGCGCAAGATCGGCGCCTTCGAGGGGGTGCCCGCCATGGGCCTCGATGGCCTCGGCTCCGCCTCTTATGGTCCGGAAGCCATGCTGGCCGTGCTGGCAGTTACAGGCACCGCCGGTCTCGCTGCGGTGCAGCCGATCACCTGGGCCATCCTGCTGCTGCTGGTGATCCTGTTCTTCTCCTACTGGCAGACCATCGCCGCCTACCCAAGCAATGGCGGTTCCTACACCGTCGCGCGGGAGAACCTGGGCCGCAACGCCGGGCTGCTCGCGGCCGCGGCGCTCATGGTGGACTACATGCTCAACGTCGCGGTCGGCATTTCGGCCGGTGTCGGTGCGCTCACCTCCGCCGTGCCGGCGCTGCATTCCTACACCCTGCCGCTGTGCCTTGGCATCCTCGTCGCGATCACCCTGGTGAACCTGCGCGGCACCAAGGAGTCCGGACTGGCGCTGGCGGTCCCGACCTATTTGTTCATCGCGACGCTGTTCTTCATCCTTGGCGCGGGCGCCTGGCAGGCTTGGACGCATGGCGGCCATCCCCCGCCCGTGGTCGCGCCACCTGCCGGGCCGGACGCTGCCGGCGCGGTCACGCTCTGGCTGCTGTTGCGCGCCTTCGCCGCAGGCTGCACGGCCATGACCGGGGTGGAGGCGGTCAGCAACGGCGTGAGCGCCTTCAAGGACCCGACCGTGAGGTACGCGCGCCAGACCCTCGCGGCCATCGTCGCCGTGCTCAGCCTGTTGCTGCTCGGCATCGCCTACCTCGCGCAGGGCTACGGCGTGACCGCGATGGACCAGACCGGCGACAACTACCAGAGCGTCATGTCGCAGCTGGTCGGCGCGGTTTGGGGGCGGGGCTGGCTATACTACGTGACGATCGGCAGCGTGCTGGCGGTGCTGTGCCTGTCGGCCAACACCAGCTTCGTCGGCTTCCCCCGGCTGTGCCGCCAGGTGTCGCATGACGGCTACCTGCCCAAGGCATTCGAGGTCCCGGGCCGGCGGATGGTCTACACCGCGGGCATCCTGTTCCTGGCTGCTGGCGCGGGCGGGCTCCTGGCGCTGTTCGGCGGCATCACCGACCGGCTCATCCCGCTCTTTGCCGTGGGCGCCTTCCTGTCTTTCACGCTCAGCCAGGCCGGCATGGCCATGCATTGGCGGCGGCAAAATGGCGGACACGGCGACCGGGCCCGGTTCTGCATCAACGGCGTGGGCGCGCTCGCCACCGGGGCGGCATTGGCCATCATCCTGCTGGCCAAGTTCACCGAGGGGGCCTGGCTGACCCTCGTGGTCATCCCGCTCACCCTCGGGCTGCTCCGCCTGACCCGGCGCTACTACCGCGACCTGGAGCGCCAGGTCCTGCAAGGAAGCCACCGCCGCATGGACCTGCGGGACCACGCGCCGCCAAGCGTCGTCATCCCGCTGGAGCGTTGGGACCGCATGGCGCACCGGGCCGTCCACATGGCAAGCCGGCTGTCGTCCAACGTGGTGGCGCTTCACCTGACCGACCTGGACGGGCCTGACGCCGAGGAGCACGAAGCGAACCTGCGGCGGGAGTGGGAACGCTTCGTCGAGCAGCCGGCGGCGGCGGCCGGGCTGTCCCCGCCGGGCCTGGTCATCGAGAGCTCCCCGTATCGCAGCGTGCTCGCGCCGTTGCTGCGCGAGGTGGCGGCGCTCGGGCAGCGCTGCCCCGGCCGGCCCGTCATCGTGATGTTGAGCGAGCTGGCCGGGGGTCGCTGGTGGGAGGCGCTGATGCACACGCGCCGCGCCCAGCGGCTGCGGACCCAGGTGCTGCGGCATGGCGGTCCCGGCGTCTCGGTCCTGATCGTGCCCTGGCAGCTGGAGGCGCCGGAAACAGCGCGCGTGCTGGCCGAGGAGGAGCCGCAGCCGGCGTAGGCAACCGGCGCCGGTCCGGACGCCATGCCGCTGCAACAAAACTCAGGAACGGTTGCCGGAGTACTGTTTCGCCCCGGAGACAGGCGGCAACCAGTGCTCTCGCCGCGGCACCCATAGTTCGTAGCCGGGAGCCAGGCCGGACGGCGCATCGTCGAGGGTGCCCACCCGGACCTCGACCTCGCTGTCATTGTCGTGGGTGCCGAACAGGGTCGATCCGCAGGCTGGACAGAAATGGCGGTGGTCGGTCGCGGCCATCCAGCTCCCGGTCTCACCGGTGACGGACACTTGGCTGCTGTCCCAGACGGCGAATGCCATGAACGGACCCCCGGTCTCCTTGCGGCAGGTGACGCAGTGGCACAGTCCGACGCGCATGGGGTCGCCGCGGATTTCGAGTTGCACCTGGCCGCAATTGCAGCCGCCCCGCCGCGTGATCTCCACCATTCTTTTCTCCTATAGGTTCGAGCATGAACGCAATGGCGGCACCCTCGCCAGGAACGCAAGTTCGTGCGTATTTGCATAGCCGATCGCCGAACTCGATTTCGCCATCAGGCCTCTTATCGGCTAAGGATGCGTGGCGCCGGCAAGTGTCCGATTGCGGTGCCATGACGGTGGGCAACCTGCACACGGAGAAGCTGATGCAAGCGGTTGCGGCCCTAGAGGATGCGCTCCGGTCGGCGTGGCGGGTCAGTCTCGCCTGTTCAACGGACGTGCTGAGCTATCCGCGGCCACCGCCGATCGCCGCCACAGTTGTCAATGCCCGGGTGTTGGCTTGATCGGGACGGCGGAGGTCCTGCTGACGGTCAACGCGGGCTCGTCGAGCATCAAGTTCGCGTTGTTCGAGGTCATGCCGCAACGCGACCCTTCCTTGCGCAACCATGGGCAGATCGAGGGGCTTGGCACCGCTCCGCATTTCCTGGCGCGTGACAAGGCCGGCGCGGTCCTCGCCGAGCGCCGCTGGCCGGATGGTGCAGAGGTCACCCACGAGGAGGTCTTCACCGAACTCCTGCAATGGATCGACGCGCATCTCGGCAAGGCGCGGTTGGTCGCGGCCGGGCACCGGGTCGTGCATGGCGGGCGCAGGCTTATTGCCCCGGCGCGGGTCACCGAGGCCGTGCTGGCGGAGATGGAGAGCCTGGTCCCGCTCGCGCCGCTGCACCAGCCGCACAACGTCAGCGCGATCCGGGCGCTGGCAACGCTCCGCCCGGAGCTGGCGCAGGTCGCCTGTTTCGATACGGCCTTTCACCGCACGAACGCCACAGTCGTCCGCCATATCGCGTTGCCGCGCGAGCTGACGGACCAGGGCATCGAACGCTACGGCTTCCACGGGCTGTCGTACGAGTACATCGCCTCCCGGCTCCCCGGCATCGCGCCCGGTCTCGCGGCCGGCAAGGTCGTCGTCGCGCATCTCGGCAACGGCGCCAGCCTTTGCGCACTCGACGCGGGCCAGAGCGTCGACACGACGATGAGCTTCACCGCTCTAGACGGCCTGCCGATGGGCACGCGGTGCGGCGCGTTGGACCCCGGGGTCATCCTGTATCTGCTCCAGGCGCACGGCATGCCGGCGAGCGCGGTCGAGCACCTTTTGTACTCGCAATCCGGTCTGCTCGGCGTTTCCGGCGTCAGCAGCGACATGCGGGCGCTGATTGCCAGCGACGATCCGCACGCCAGGGAGGCGGTCGAGCTGTTCGCCTTCCGCATCGCCCGCGAAACCGGGGCGCTCGCGATGACGCTGGGCGGGCTGGACGGCGTCGTGTTCACCGCGGGGATCGGCGAGCATGTCGCCATGGTGCGGCGCCAGGTTTGCGAGCGCCTGGCCTGGATGGGAGCAGCGATCGACGGTGCGGCGAACGAGCGCGGCGACCCCTGCATCAGCACGGCCGGCAGCCGCGTCGCGGTCTGGGTGATCCCGACCGACGAGGAGCTGATGATCGCCCGGCACACGCTGGCGTCCCTACTCGACCCAAAGAAAGGAGATAGCAATGAACGAGCAAAGCGTGATCCCCCTTAAGGATCAATCCATCTCGGCCGACGAGGTCAGGCGCATGAACGCGTACTGGCGTGCGGCCAACTATCTGTCGGTGGGGCAGATCTACCTGATGGACAATCCCTTGCTGCGGGAACCGCTCCAGAAGCAGCACGTCAAGCCCCGTTTGCTTGGCCATTGGGGCACCACGCCCGGCCTCAACTTCGTTTACGTGCACATGAACCGGGTCATACGGCGCGATGACCTCAACGTCATCTACCTCGCCGGACCCGGCCACGGCGGACCCGGCATGGTCGCGAACACCTACCTCGAAGGCACCTACAGCGAAATCTACCAGGATATCTCCCAGAACGAGCTGGGGATGAAGCGGCTGTTCACCCAGTTTTCCTTCCCCGGCGGAATACCGAGCCACGTTGCCCCGGAAACCCCGGGCTCGATCCACGAGGGGGGCGAGCTGGGCTACTCGCTGCTGCACGCCTATGGCGCCGCTTACGACAATCCGGACCTGCTGGCCTGCTGCGTGGTCGGCGATGGCGAGGCGGAGACCGGGCCGCTCGCCGCCAGTTGGCACTCGAACAAGTTCCTCAATCCCGCGCGCGACGGCGCGGTGCTGCCGATCCTGCACCTGAATGGCTACAAGATCGCCGGGCCGACCGTGCTGGCCCGGATCGGCGAGGACGAGCTGGAGGCGCTGTTCGTCGGCTATGGCTACAAGCCGCATGTCGTGGCCGGCGACGATCCCGAGACGATGCACCGCCTGATGGCGGCAACGCTGGACACCGTGCTGGCGGAGATCAGGGATATCCAAACCAAGGCGCGGACCGGCGGCGACACGACGCGCCCGTGCTGGCCGATGATCGTGCTCCGGTCGCCAAAGGGCTGGACCGGCCCGAAATTCGTCGACGGCAAGCCGGTCGAGGGCACGTTCCGCGCGCACCAGGTGCCGTTTGCCGAGGTGCGGACCAACCCGGGGCATCTCAAGCTGCTCGAAGACTGGATGCACAGCTACCGGCCGGAGGAGCTGTTCGACGCGGAGGGGCGACTGATGGCCGATCTCGCCGCCCTGGCGCCCGAGGGCGACCGGCGCATGGGCGCCAACCCGCACGCGAATGGCGGGTTATTGCTCAAGGACCTCATCCTGCCGGACTACCGCGACTACGCGGTCGCCGTGCCGGCGCCGGGCGGCACCGATGCCGAGGCCACCCGCGTCATGGGCACCTTCCTGCGCGACATTATGGCGGCGAACACCGCTTCGGCCAACTTCCGGGTGTTCGGACCCGACGAAACAGCGTCGAACCGGCTGAATGCGCTGTTCGAGGTCACCGGCCGCACGTCGATGGCCACGATCCTCGAAAGCGACGACCACGTCTCCCGCGACGGCCGGGTGATGGAGGTGCTGAGCGAGCACCTTTGCCAGGGCTGGCTGGAGGGCTATCTGCTGACCGGGCGGCACGGCTTCTTCTCGTGCTACGAGGCCTTCATCCACATCATCGATTCGATGTTCAACCAGCACGCCAAGTGGCTGAAGGTCACCCGGCACATCCCCTGGCGCCGGCCGATCGCCTCGCTCAACTATTTGCTCACCAGCCACGTCTGGCGTCAGGACCATAACGGCTTCAGCCACCAGGACCCCGGCTTCATCGACCACGTGATGAACAAGAAGGCCGACATCGTCCGCGTCTACTTGCCGCCGGATGCCAACACGCTGCTGTCCGTCACCGACCACTGCCTGCGCAGCCGCAACTACGTCAACGTCATCGTCGCCGGCAAGCAGCCATCGCCGCAGTGGCTGGATATGGAGTCGGCGGTCCGCCACTGCACGGTCGGCGCCGGCATCTGGACCTGGGCCAGCAACGACACGGGCGCCGAGCCCGATGTGGTCATGGCCTGCGCCGGCGACGTGCCCACGCTGGAGACACTCGCCGCGGTCGACCTGCTGCGCACGCATTTGCCGGAGCTGCGGATCAGGGTGGTGAACGTCGTGGACCTGATGACCCTACAGCCGAAATCGGCCCATCCGCACGGGCTGTCGGACCCCGAGTTCGACTCGATGTTCACCGCGGGCACGCCGGTGATCTTCGCCTATCACGGCTATCCCTGGCTGATCCACCGGCTGACCTACCGCCGCACCAACCACGACAACTTCCACGTGCGCGGCTACCAGGAGGAGGGCACGACGACGACGCCGTTCGACATGACGGTGCTGAACGGCCTGGACCGCTTCCATCTGGCGATGGACGTGGTCGAGCGCGTGCCCCGCTTGCTGAACCTGGCCGCGCACCTGCAGCAGCACCTGCGGGACAAGCTGGTGGAGCACCGCCATCACGTGCAGACATACGGCGAGGACCTGCCGGAGATTCGCGACTGGCGGTGGCCCAGCCGGGACTAGCCGTCCAGCAGAGGATCGCCCATGGCACCATTCGACCCGGCCGTCATCAAGCAGCCCGAACATCCGCGACTGCGCGACATCATGGGGCCGGGCCTCATCACCGGCGCCTCGGACGACGACCCGAGCGGCATCGCCACCTACTCGCAGGCTGGTGCGCAGTTCGGCTACGACCTTGGCTGGACCTTGCTGCTGACGTTCCCGCTCATGGCGGCGATCCAGCAGATCTCCGCCTGGATCGGCCGGGTCACCGGACGCGGGCTGGCCGGCAACCTGCGGCGGCATGTGGCGGCCCCGGTGCTGTATGCGGTCGTCGGGCTCATGGTGGTGGCGAACGTCATCAACATCGGCGCCGACCTCGGCGCGATGGCGGCGGCCTTGCAGCTGCTGGTCGGCGGGCCGCTGCTGCCCTATGTCGCGGCCTTCGCGGCCGTCACGGTCCTGCTGGAGGTGTACGTCCGCTACTCGCGCTACGTCTCGGTGCTGAAATGGCTGACACTCTCGCTGTTCGCCTATGTCGCGACGGTGCTGGTCGCCGGCGTGGATTGGCACGAGGTCGGCGTCCACCTGGTCGTGCCGCGCATCCAGTGGTCCGGCACCTACCTGACCCTGGTTGTCGCGGTGTTCGGCACGACCATCAGCCCCTACCTGTTTTTCTGGCAGGCGGAGCAGGAGGTCGAGGACGCGCACGAGCGTCGGGGATCGAGACCGCTGCTGCGCGCGCCGGAGCAGGCCCGGCACGAGCTGCAGCGCATACGGCTCGACACCTATGTCGGCATGGCGTTCTCCAACCTGATCGCGCTCTGCATCGTGCTGACCACGGCCGCGACGCTGCACGCGCACGGCGTCACGGATATCGAGACGTCGTCCCAGGCGGCGGAGGCGCTACGGCCGATCGCCGGGCGGTTCACTTTCATCGTGTTCGCGGCGGGGATCGTCGGCACCGGGCTGCTGGCGTTGCCGGTGCTGGCGGGCTCGGCTGCGTATGCAACGGGCGAGGCGCTCGGCTGGCACGTCGGCCTGGCGCGGCGGCCGGGGCGGGCGCGGGCGTTCTATATCGCCATCGCGGCCGCGACCGGCGTGGGCGGCGTGCTGAACGTCGTCGGCCTCGACCCGGTGAAGGCACTGTTCTGGAGTGCCGTGGTGAACGGCGTGGTGGCGGTGCCGATCATGGTCACGATGCTGGTGCTGGCCTGCCGGCCTGCGGTCATGGGCCAGTTCACGCTGGGCCGCACGCTGCAGGTGCTGGGCTGGGTCGCGACAGCCGTGATGGCGGCGGCGGCGGTCGGGATGTTTGCGACCTGGTGAGCCGACGGCGGTGCTGGATGGCCGCTCTCAACCCATCTGCAACGTTCACAGTCTTTGCCCCTGCGTCCGGTCTCGAAAGCGAAGCTGCCACCCGGGGCGCGGATGCCAGGACCGTCGGCTCTGCGACCAGCACAGCTGTATATGTATTCCCGCCAGCTTCCGGGTAGCGGACGTAAGCGGGGAACCGGTGGTCACCGTGTTGAGCGCAGTCCACACCTACCTGATTAGGCCGATTGCTGCAGTGCACCCCTGCTTATAGCGATCCAGGTAAGATAAGTTTGTGCCGTTAATACAAGCCCGCGCGATCCTGAAATCTACTAGGGGTAGCTTGACCTGTCTTAAGTTATCCGGAACTACCGACGGCTGCAATTACCAGACACCAAGGTATTCAGGCTACTTTTGACGGTCGTCCTGACGGCGGGGAGCGTCGACGGGCGCCTCTTCGATTTTCCTTCCCTCGTCGGGGAACGTCTCGTAACGCGAGGTCGACCACACTCTCTTCCGTTCGACAGCCTTTTCCACATCTCTCATCAACCATCCCTGCGCAAGCTGGACTTCGAGGGGCATCGCTGTTTCCTTCTCTTTCGTACTGGCCTTCTGACCAGTAGAGTCCCGATAGTGAAGATTCGCAACCGCGGCGAAGCATCTTCGCCAAACAGATAGCGGAACCGTGTTACCCATGCAGTCTCTTTCGCCGGTTCAGACACCCGAGTTGATGTTCGGCTTGGTCGCGCCGATCGGCGTGGACCTACCCCTTGTGTCGGAGGTGCTTGCACAAACGCTTACAGAAGTGGGCTACGCCGCCCATGCTTTCCGGCTGACGGCGCTCATGAGGGAAGTGCCCGTCGGCCTGCGACTAGACGCGGTTACGCACGTCGCCTCTTACAAGGAGCGCATTGCGTACGCCAACTCCCTCCGCGAACAGTTGGGAGACGACGCATTGGCCGCCCTAACGATCAGCGCGTTGCGCAGCTTCCGCGGAAGCCAGCGCGCGACGCTGCAGGCGACAGGTCAATCGTCCAACTCTGCCAGCGACCTTGCGCAACCTGAGGAGGCCGCCTTACCCAACCAGGCCTACATCTTCAGGCAGCTCAAACGTCCCGAGGAGGTCGCGCTGCTGCGGAGTGTGTACGGACGGCAGTTCATCCTCATCTCCGCCTACGCGCCCGAGGAGTGGCGGCGGGCTCGCATCGAGCGACAAGAGCGGCAATCGCGCGGCGGTCTAATAGACGACGTGGAAGCCCACAGTCTCGCACACGAGCTTATTGTGCAGGATGCGAAGGAGGCGGAGTCCGCCCATGGCCAGCGTGTTCGGGATGCTTTCGCGCTTGGCGACGTGTTCATCGACGCGTCTTCCAGACACACGTGCGAGCGATCTCTCAGGCGTTTCGTCCAGCTTCTGTTCGGAAGCAACGAGATCACCCCGACGCACGATGAATATGGAATGTATATGGCCAAATCTGCGGCCCTTCGCTCTTCGGACCTTTCCAGGCAGGTGGGTGCCGCCGTCTTCCGTGCTTCGGGAGAGGTCGCAGCACTGGGCTGCAACGAAGTCCCGAAAGCCGGGGGCGGGACTTACTGGTCAGATGATGACAGAGATCGGCGGGATTTTGTCGAGGGACACGATCCAAACGAACGGCTGAAGACGGAGGTCCTGGTGGACGTGCTGGACCGATTGCTGAAGGGAGGGCACCTCTCGGCTGACCTCACGGAATTGGAAGACCCCGTTAAGGTTTCCAGACATCTGCTGGGCGAAAGCACGCGCCACTCAATAGGCGACTCGAAGATCATGGATCTAATCGAGTTCGGTCGCGTCATTCATGCCGAGATGTCCGCCATCTGCGACGCGGCACGCCAAGGCGTGCCTATCAGGGGCGGGACGCTCTATTGCACTACGTTCCCATGCCATCTGTGCGCGAAGCATATCGTCGCAGCCGGCATAAAGGAGGTTGTCTATCTCGAGCCCTATCCGAAGAGCTACGCTTCCAAACTGCACGGCGACGCCATAGTGGTCGACTCGGACGATCCCGGCCGCAAGGTGGACTTCCGGGCGTTCATTGGCGTGTCACCATACCGGTACCGCGACCTGTTCGAGAAAGGTAAGCGCAAATACTCGGGCGGGGAGGCGCAGCGGTGGAATAAGGGCACGAGCCGTCCGATGATAGAGGTGAACTATCCGCAGTATTTCAAAGCCGAGGCGCTCGTGGTGAGCAGCCTCGGAGGCGCCCTTAAGGCCATGAGCCGACAACCACCCAGGGACAGCTAACGTCGGCTTTTAGCTGCCGACTACACCATAGCTGCCGGTCCACTTTCGGCCATCCCAGGACGATAAGAGGGGGCGGACCAAAGATCGGCGCCATCATGGTGCTGTGACCGGGATGCCGCTAAAACGCCCCCCGGAACGCGCCAACCGTTTGTCGAATGTCAAGAAGCTTTCGCATCCGGCAGCCGCCGCCAGATGGAGGGCATCGGCGAAGTCCATACCTATTTCAGCCCAGTCCATCGCTTTCGCGATCAAGGGGGCGTCCTCGACCGTAACGCCGGGAAGACCGGCAAGGGCGCGCAGCGCGGGAATGATCTGGGCCGGCAGCAGGTCGTAGACGCCGCGCAACACCCATTCGACCTCCAGCAAGACCGTCCTTGGCACGAAGACCAACTTGTGGCCGATCAAAGCACGGGCCTTGTCTGCCTGCCTCGGGTCGTCGCCGGTCAGGTAGCGGACGACGATGCTAGTATCGACCGCGCGCATGCCGACGCCTAGCCTCCGCCGTGATTCCTGCTTCCATCTGTTCAAGGGACTTCGGCTTGCCTGTGTAAGAGAGGCAGCCGAAGACATCCTCTGGCCGGGTCGGCGCGAAGGCGGTCGTCAGCGGTTTCAAGAGCACGCCATCGGCCGTGTGCTCCACGGTCAGACGCGTCCCGGCGTCCCACTGTAGTTGGTCACGGATCGCCTTGGGCAGGATCACCTGCCCCTTGGTCGATATAGTGGTCGTGAGGCCGGTCGCAGCCATGTCCGTACCCTATGTAAGACCACGGTAAGATGGAGTGCTGGCTATGGAAATGCAAGCTGACACGGCTTTACATGCTGTTGAGCCGGCTCTGAATGTCGGCATAGAGATGTAGAGACGACACTTGCCGGAACTGGCCTCCTAGCAGCTGTCCACCAAAAGCAGCCATGAAATAGGGCCGCTGGACTGAGGCGTGGTCAGGCCATCGCGGCTACGGCCCGTGTGGCGACGCTCAGCCCGGCGAAGTCCGGTGCCGCTGCGGCCTCGCGTGCGAGCTGAAGCACCGCGGATGCGCCAGCCCGCTGGGCCGGGTCCGCGCCGCGCACCGCAGCTTCGGTCAGGCTGATCTGGGCCGCCATGAGGTCGGCGAAAAGGGCCGCCTTTGCGCGGGCGGCAAAGCCGCCGACGGCCGGCACAGCGCCGACCGCAGCGCGCAAATCCTCAATCCCCAACGATTGCCCGATCCGCTGCCAGGCGGCGGCGGCGTCCTCTGGCGCCACGCCCAGGTTCTCGGCAAGGCGCACGATGGCAGGTGCCGCCGCTAGGAACGGCGTTGCCGCGACCTGCGCCGCCAAGGCTTCCGGCAGGCCGGAGTCGTGCAGCCGCAGCGCCGCTGGGCCAGCCGCCGCCTGCAATGCGGCCGATGCGGCCAGCGCGGCGATGCCCGGCCGCAGCGTCGCAATGGCCGCGTCGAGCGGTTCGTCCAGCTCCGCGGCGCCGAGCAGGTCGCGCGCCGCCAGCTCATGCAGCCGCCGTACCGCCAGCAGGGCCTCCAGCCTGACCGCGGCCGAAGCCGGAGCCATGTCGATCGCGTCATACAGGCCCTCCAGGCCGAACAGCGCACCCGCCAGCCAAGCCGCCCGGGCAATGCGGACGGGGCTGTGCTCCGCCGTCAGACGCTCCAGCGCCGCCGGGCCGAGCCGGTTGGCGACGGTGTTGGCGATCATCGTCGCAATCAGCTCGCGCCGCAGCCGGTGCCGCTCCACAAAACGGGCGAACCCCTCGCGCAACTGCGCTGGAAAGTAGGCGAGCAAAGACGGAGCGAACGCCGGGTCGGTGGTGAGGTCATCGGCAGGCGGGGCCGCCTCGATGGCGTCGGTCAGCCAAAGTTTTGCCACGGGCAACAGTGCTGCCACCTCTGGCCGCAGCAGCGCCTCCCCGGCGGCGGCACGGGCCGTCAGGGCCGCCACGTCCGGCAGGCCCGCGACCGTGCGATCCAGCAGGCCCTCCGCCTCCAGCCGTGCAATCAGCGCCGCGTGCGATGCGAGGTCGCGGGCGCCGTCCTGCATTTCGAGCGACACGGCGAGCGATTGCTGGTTGTTGTCGCGCAGGACCAGGGCGCCGACCTCCGCCGTCATGGCGTTCAGCAGGTCGTCGCGCTGGGGCCGGGTCAGGGCACCCTCCCGCTCCGCATCGGCCAGCAGAATCTTGATGTTCACCTCGTGATCGCTGGTGGAGACGCCCGCCGAGTTGTCCAGCGCATCCGTATTGACCTGGCCGCCCAGCCCGTCAGCGCCGAGCCGCGCATACTCGATGCGTCCAGCCTGGGTAATGGCGAGATTGGCGCCCTCTCCCAGCACGCGCGCACGCACTTCGGCGCCATTGACCCGGATGGCGTCGTTCGCGCGGTCCCCCGCATCGGCCTGGGTTTCCGTACTGGCCTTCACGTAGGTGCCGATGCCGCCGAAATACAGCAGGTCGGCCGGGGCGCGCAGGATGGCCTGCATCACCGCCGCGGGCTCGACCGGGCCCGGCGGCAAGTCCAGCAATGTGGCGGACTCAACCGGCAAGGTGATGCGCTTCTCGGCGCGGGAGAACACGCCGCCGCCGGCGCTGATCTTTGCCCGGTCATAGTCCGCCCAGGACGAGCGCGGCAGCGCAAACAGCCTAGCGCGCTCGTCATGGGAGGCTTCGGCGTCGGGGTCAGGGTCGATGAAAATGTGGCGGTGGTCGAACGCCGCCAGCAGTCGGGTCTTGCGGCTGACCAGCAGGCCGTTGCCGAACACGTCGCCGCTCATGTCGCCCACGCCGACACAAGTGAAGGGGTCGGCCTGGATGTCCAGGCCCAGTTCCGAGAAATGCCGGGCGATCATCACCCAGGCGCCCTTGGCGGTGATCCCCATGGCCTTGTGGTCGTAGCCCTGGCTGCCGCCCGAGGCGAACGCGTCACCTAGCCAGAAGCCGCGCTCGATGGCGATGCCATTGGCGATGTCGCTGAAGGTCGCGGTGCCCTTGTCGGCGGCGGCAACCATGTAGGGGTCGTCGCCATCCCGCCGGACGATGCCATCGGGCGTCACCACCCGGTCGCCGTCCAGCGTGTCTGCCATGTCGAGCATCGCGTTGATCAGCACGCGGTAGCAGGCCACGCCCTCCGCCATGAAGGCCTCGCGATCGCCAGGCGCTGGCGCCTGCTTCAGCACGAAGCCGCCCTTGGCGCCGGTGGGCACGATGACGACGTTCTTCAGCCGCTGCGCCTTCATCAACCCCAAAATCTCTGTGCGGAAATCCTCCCGCCGGTCGGACCAGCGGATGCCGCCCCGCGCCACCGGCCCGGCCCGCAGATGGCAGCCCTCCATGCGGGCGGAGTGCACGAAGATCTCGCGCCAGGGCCGCGGCAGCGGCATCTCGCCGGCCTCGGCGCTGCTGATCTTCAGCGCCAGATAGGGTTTGTCCTGGTAGAAATTGGTGCGCAGCACGGCGCGGAGCAGCGTCATCAGCCGCACGAGGATGCGGTCCTCGTCCGGGTTGGCCACGCCGTCCAGCAGCGCGGCCCATTGGCTGTCCAACGCAGCCTCGTCCCGGCTTTGCCGGCCCGGCGCGAAGCGGACATGGAACAGGTCGACCAGGATGCGCGCCGCCGCCGGGTGAGTGGCCAGGGTCGCCTCCACGCTGGCCTGGCTGAAGGCAAAGCCGACCTGCTTCAGCCAGCGGTACATCGCCCGCAGCAGCCAACACTCCCGCCACGTCAATCCGGCGCGCAGCACCAGGCGGTTGAAGCCGTCGGCCTCGGCCCGGCCATCCATCAGGGCGTCCAAGGCGTCCAGCAGGGCGGGAAAAGCGTCAGGGGTGGCGTCCGCCCCGGCCCGGAGCGCGAAGACCTGCAGCACGACCCGGGGCGCGCCGGCAGGCTCCAAGTCGTACGGCACCTCCTGGATGGCCCGGAGGTCGAGGCTTTCGAGCAGCGGCAGCGTGTCGGCCAGTGGCGTCGGCGCGCCGGGCTGGGCCAGCCATAGGGTCAGAAGGTCGGCGGCGGTGCCCGGCTGGTGCTCGAGCCGGACCGCGGCGCGGCTGCTTGCGATCGAACGCTCGGCCAGGGCAAGGTCGGTGGCGCCCTGGGCTGCCGTCGCGCGCTCCCGGTACGCCGCGGGAAAGGCGTCGCCCCAGCGGGCGACCAGCTCGGCGGCCGTCGCCTCGCCCTCGGCGTCGATCAGCATCTCGCCCAGGCGGTCACGGAACTCGCGCGCGGCCTGCCGGATGGCGGTCTCCAGGACCGGCAAGGCGACATAGGGCACGGCACCCGGCGTCGTGCTGACGATGTAGTTGACGCGGGCCAGCGGCTCGTCGCCCAGCGCGATGTAGAAGGCGGCGATGTGCCCGGCGAAGGCGCGGGCCAGCATGCCGCCGATACGCTCCCGCAACAGGGTGTCAAACGCGTCGCGCGGCAGCCAGACGATGGCCGAGACGAACCGCTCGAACGGGTCCTGCCGCAACACCAGGGCAGCGCGCGGGCACAGGCGCAGGTCCAGCGCTCGCCGGGCCCCCTCCATGATGGCCGCCTCGGGCGCCTGGAACAGCTCATCTCGCGGCCAGGTGTCGAGCGTGTTGCGCAATGCGCGGCCGTCATGGCTTTCGGGGTCCACGCCAGAGGCAGCGAGGATGGCGTCGACCTTCTGCGCGAGCAGCGGGATCGAGCGTGGGTTCCGGTTATAGGCCGTCGCGGCGAACAGCCCGTAGAACACCCGCACGCCGGCGACTGCCCCATCCCCCCCGAAGATGCGGGTCATGACCACGTCGCCATGCTGCGCGCGGTGCACGGTGGAGCGCAGGTTCGCCTTGGCGACGACCAGCGCCGTAGGCTCCAGCAACGCCACGCGGACCGCGGGCGGCACGGCAGCCAGGTCCGCCAGCGCGTCGAACGCCGCCACGTCCGGACGCCGGAGCAGGCCGAGGTTCTCCTCGGCCGCGACGGACAGCGCACCGTCAGCACCGACCGCGATCCGGCGATGCCCGAGCAGCACGAAATTATCGTCCGCCAGCCATCGCAGGAACTCCGGGGCTGGGCCGGCGTCCGGCGCGGGGTCGGCGGCGACCTCGTTCTCGGCACGGCGGACCAGCGCCAGCATCGCGTGATAGTCGGTGGTGGCCGCCCGCACGTCGCCCATCACGCTGCGCAGCGCCGCCTCCAGCGCCGGCCCGTCATCGCTGCCCTGGCGCCGGGCGGAGCCGCTGAACTCGATGCGCATCCAGCTTTCCAGCATCGCATCCGGGCCCTCGCCCCAGCCCAGCAGCCGTCCATCCGCGTCGCGCCGGATGGGCGTCACGGGATGCAGCAATTGCCGCACGACCCGGCCGCCCTTGGTCAGCGCGGCCATGGCGCTGTCGACCAGGAACGGCATGTCGTCCGTGACGATCTCGGCGACGGCCCGGGGTCCGGCCGACGATCCCGGCCGGGTCACGCGCACCAGCGCCTCTCCAGGCCGGCGCTGAGACGCGAGCGACCACAGGCTGGCGGTGGCGGCAGCGAGCGCCTCGGGGGTGGCATCCGCCAGCTCGGAGCTGGGCACCGCCGCATAGAGCCGGGCCATGAAGCTGGCAGCGTCGGCCGGCAGCGCGGGGGCGGAGCGGGCCAGCGTGTCCGCGGCGGCACGCAGCAATTCCGCCCGAACCGTGTCCTGGAAGTGGGGCGCATTGTCCGGCATGAGGGCGTCTCCGCTGAGGCGAGAGGGACCGTGAGAGTGCAGGTTGGCTACAGCAGCAATATTGGGCTAAAACAGCAAAGCCTGAATGAAGAATGAATGAGGCTTGGGGAGAAGGCCTGTCCGGCTTTGATTTTGGGCGACCCGTCCAGCGCTGGAAAGCGGCAGGCTGCCTGATTTGGCGGGTGGCCACCAGGGTCGTTATCAACCGGAGTGGGTTTCCCGCTCCCCGCGCATCCCGCTGCGGCTACCGTGGGTTGCGTCGCTCCATGTCGGCCGGGTCCGTTTGGCGGCATAATCATTACCCTTGCCCGAGCAAATTGCAGGAACGATCCAGCACTCGATAAAACGCATGCCGCTTCAAGAAATGTTAGCACTCTCGTCGATAGAGTGCTAACCAGTGGTCCACGGGTATGCTTCTGGGGCCATCGGGGCCGCCGGTCGCGTTACACCTGTCCTGCTTGGAGAAAACAACATGAAATTCCGACCGTTGCACGATCGCGTCGTGGTTCGCCGGATCACGCCGCTGGAAAAGTCCGCCGGCGGGATCATCATCCCCGACACGGTAAAGGAAAAGCCGATGGAGGGCGAGGTGATCGCTGCTGGGCCCGGCGCCCGCAACGAGCAGGGCGCCATCGTCGAGCTGGACGTGAAGGCCGGCGACCGCGTGCTGTTCGGCAAGTGGTCCGGCACCGAGGTGAAGCTCGATGGCGAGGAGCTCCTGATCATGAAGGAGAGCGACATCATGGGCGTGATCGAAGGCGTCCCGGCCGTCGCCAAAGCCGCCTGAACCAAGAATAAGGGAAGCAATCACATGGCAGCCAAAGACGTTCGCTTCGGCGACGACGCACGCGCCCGCATGCTGCGCGGCGTGGACATCCTCGCCGACGCCGTGAAGGTCACGCTGGGCCCCAAGGGCCGCAACGTGGTCATCGACAAGAGCTACGGTGCGCCGCGCATCACCAAGGACGGCGTGACCGTCGCGAAAGAGATTGAGCTCGCCGAGAAGTTCGAGAACATGGGCGCGCAGATGGTGCGCGAAGTTGCCAGCAAGACCAACGACGTCGCCGGCGACGGCACCACCTCGGCGATCGTGCTGGCCCAGGCGATCGTGCGCGAGGGCGGCAAGGCCGTCGCCGCCGGCATGGCGCCGATGGACCTGAAGCGCGGCGTGGACAAGGCGGTGGCCGCCCTGGTCGAAGAGCTGGCCAAGCGCACCAAGAAGATCACGACCGAGGCCGAGACGGCGCAGGTCGGCACGATCTCCGCCAACGGCGAGGCCGATATCGGCCGCATGATCGCCGAGGCCATGCAGAAGGTCGGCAACGAGGGTGTCATCACCGTCGAGGAAGCCAAGGGCATGGACACCGAGCTTGAGGTGGTCGAGGGCATGCAGTTCGACCGCGGTTACCTGAGCCCGTACTTCATCACCAACGCGGAGAAGATGACGGTCGATCTCGACAACCCGTATATCCTGATCCACGAGAAGAAGCTGTCGGGCCTGCAAGCCCTGCTGCCGCTGCTGGAAGCCGTCGTGCAGTCCAGCCGTCCGCTGCTGATCATCGCCGAGGACATCGAGGGCGAGGCGCTCGCGACCCTGGTGGTGAACAAGCTGCGCGGCGGGTTGAAGGTCGCGGCCGTGAAGGCGCCGGGCTTCGGTGACCGTCGCAAGGCGATGCTGGAAGACATCGCCGTGCTGACTGGCGGCCAGGTCATCAGCGAGGACCTGGGCATCAAGCTCGAGAACGTCACGCTCGAGATGCTGGGTCAGGCGAAGCGCGTGCTGATCGAGAAGGAGAACACGACCGTCATCGAGGGCGCGGGCGGGTCCGACTTGATCAAGGGCCGGGTCGAGCAGATCCGGGCGCAGATCGAGGAGACGACCAGCGACTACGACAAGGAGAAGCTGCAGGAGCGTCTGGCCAAGCTCGCCGGTGGCGTGGCCGTCATCCGCGTCGGCGGCTCGACCGAGGTCGAAGTAAAGGAGCGCAAGGACCGCGTGGACGACGCGCTGCACGCGACCCGTGCGGCGGTTGAGGAGGGCATCGTGCCCGGCGGCGGCGTCGCCCTGGCCCGTGCCAGCCTGATCCTGGCGCAGTTGCACGCCGAGAACGAGGACCAGAAGTTCGGCATCGAGATCGTGCGCAAGGCGGTGCAGACGCCGCTGCGGCAGATCGCCGAGAACGCGGGCGAGGACGGTGCGGTGGTCGGCGGCAAGGTGCTGGAGAACGCCGAGTACGGCTACGGCTACGATGCGCAGACCAACGCCTATAAGGACCTGATCGCCGCGGGGATCATCGACCCCACGAAGGTCGTGCGGGTCGCGTTGCAGAACGCAGCCTCGGTGGCGGGCCTGCTGATCACCACCGAAGCCATGGTGGCGGAGCGTCCGGAGAAGCGTGCGCAGTCGTTGCCGCAGGGCGGCGGCGGCATGGGCGGCATGGGCGACATGGACTACTAACACCGCAGAACGGGGCGCCGCTGCCTGGGCAACCGGACGGCGGCGCCCTAAGCGGTTCGCTCTATCCCTCCCGCGCCGGGTCCGGCTATCATCGGATCCAGGGGGATGGGATGAGCGAATTCGTTGGCCAATTCTTGGGCCCGCTGGCTCAGATACTCGGTTTGGCACAAGGCGTAGCCGGCGGCGGATTGCCGACGATGCTGGCGCAATTAGAGAATGCAGGACTTGCGGAGCGGGTCAGCTCCTGGGTCGGCCACGGCGAAAACCTCCCAGTCACGGCAGAAGAACTCGCCAGCGCCTTCACGCCGGAGCAGTTGAATAGTTGGGCGGAGCAGGCCGGCACGACCCCCGACGCGCTGCTGGAAATCTTGTCCAAGGAGCTGCCCGGCGCAGTGGACCGCGTGCATCCACCGGACGGGCCGCATAGGCTTTAGGCTCGGATCGAGCTGGAACCGCCACTAGCCAATGCAAAATCGTCACGACGACAAAATTCTATCAGTCCGCCGGGCCAAATGGCGTTGTGAACCCGCGGGTGCGTTTGTAACCTAGCTTTCAGAAGATGACTGGACCGGCGGAATACCGTCACGGGCCAGCAGAAAGGGGAAGAAAATGCGCCTACCGGGACATCGCCCTCCGCCTTCTCTCACGCTAAGGACCGGCCGATAGCGGTTCGGGAGCCAGCGTTTGCACATGACCTGAACGGACGTATTCCGGGACCGGACCTCGAACTGGTCGAGGTGCCGCGCAGCGGGTCGTTCAAGGTCTGGTCGCACGGATATCCGTTCCGGACCGTTCGCTGGCACTTCCATCCGGAGTACGAGATCCACCTGATCACGGCGACGAGCGGCCGTGCCTTCGTTGGCGACCATATCGGTACGTTCCAGCCGGGGAACCTCGTGCTCACGGGGCCGGACCTGCCGCACAACTGGATCAGCGACATCCCCGTGGGGACCGAGGTCAGCCAGCGGTGCCTGGTGCTGCAATTCACAGCGGCATTCGCCTCGGGTGTCACGGCGCTGTTCCCCGAGATGGCGTTCCTCGACGGGCTGCTGGCCGAGGCTGGCCGGGGTCTCGAATTCACCCGGCAAACCGGCCATGCCGCCCGGCCGATCATGGACGAGTTGCTGAACGCCACCGGCGTCCGCCGGCTCGAGCTGCTGTTCGCGCTGCTCGGCCTGCTACAGGCGGACCGCCGGCGCCATCACCTGGCCAGCCCCGGCTATCGTCCCGTATCGGCCGATGCGATGAACCAGCCGCTGAACCACGTGCTGGTGCACATCAGCCGCAACCTCGGCCACGACCTGCGCGAGGACGACCTCGCAGCGCTCAGCGGCTATAGCCGCAGCGCGTTCTGCCGGGCCTTCCAGCGCCATACCGGCATGACATTCGTTGCGTATATCAACAGCCTGCGCATCAGCCGGGCCTGCGAGCTGCTGATCGGCGACCCGCGCCGCATCGTCGACATCTGTTTCGAGGTCGGCTTCAGCAACCTCTCCAATTTCAACCGCCAGTTCCTGGCGCAGAAATCGATGCCGCCCTCGGCCTTCCGCAACCACCACCTCGGCCAGGCGGCAGCGGCGCTCGGGACGACAGCTTCCATGACCAAGAACAACCAAAGGAACGTGCAATGACGACTTTCAAGACCCTGGCCCTGGCCGGCGTTGCCACCCTCGCGCTGGGCGCCATGGGCGCACAGGCCGCACCGCTCAAGATCGGCATGACGTTCCAGGAATTGAACAACCCGTATTTCGTGACGATGCAGAAGGCATTGCGCGACGCCGCCGCCACGATCGGCGCCACCGTCATCGTCACCGACGCGCATCATGACGTCTCAAAGCAGATCTCCGACGTGGAGGACATGATCCAGCAGAAGATCGACATCCTGCTGGTCAACCCCACAGACACCGCCGGCATCCAGTCGGCCGTCACCTCGGCGCATAACGCGGGCGTCGTGGTGGTCGCGGTGGACGCGAACGCGTCCGGCCCGGTCGACAGCTTCGTCGGCTCCAAGAACGTCGACGCCGGGCAGATCGCCTGCGAGTTCCTGGCGAAGGCGATCGGCGGCTCCGGCGAGGTCGCGATCCTCGACGGCATCCCGGTCGTGCCGATCCTGGAGCGCGTGCGCGGCTGCCGCGCGGCGCTGGAGAAGTTCCCGAACGTCAAGGTCGTGGATACCCAGAACGGCAAGCAGGAACGCGCCACGGCACTCAGCGTGACGGAGAACATGATTCAAGCGCATCCCAACCTGAAGGGCGTGTTCAGCGTCAATGACGGCGGCTCGATGGGTGCGCTGGCGGCGATCGAGGCGAGCGGCAAGGACATCAAGCTCACCTCCGTCGACGGCGCGCCCGAGGCGATCGAGGCGATGCAGAAGCCTGGCTCGAAGTTCACCGAGACCTCGGCGCAGTATCCGGCCGATCAGGTGCGTATCGCGATCGGCATCGCGCTGGCGAAGAAGTGGGGCGCGAACGTGCCCGCCTCGATCCCGGTGGACGTGAAGATGGTCGACGCGGCCGGCGCCAAGACGTTCCACTGGTAAGCGCGATGCACGCCCCGGACAACGCTCATGAAGTCCAGGCCACGCCCGTCGCCCCGCGCGGCGCACCGTTGCTGACGCTGCGCGGGATCGGCAAGAGCTTTCCGGGCGTGCGCGCGCTGAGCGGCGTCGATCTCGACATCCACCCGGGCGAGATTCACGCGCTGCTGGGCGAAAACGGGGCTGGCAAGTCCACGCTGATGAAAATCCTCTCCGGCATCTACCAGCCGGACGAGGGCAGCATCACGCTGGACGGCCAGCCGCGCGTGCTCGCCAACTACCACGACGCGATCGCCGCCGGGATCGGCACCGTGTTCCAGGAGTTCAGCCTCATCCCCTATCTGAACGCGGTCGAGAACATCTTTCTCGGCCGCGAGCGGCTGCGCTTTGGCCTGCTCGACCGCGCGCGCATGCGCCGGGAGGCCGAGGCGCTGTTCCAACGCCTCGGCGTGCAGCTTGACCTATCGGTCGAAATCCGGTGGCTGAGCGTGGCGCAGCAGCAGTTCATCGAGATCGCCAAGGCGCTGGCGCTCGATGCGCGCATCCTCGTCCTCGACGAGCCCACCGCGACCCTGACGCCGACCGACGCCGAGCACCTGTTCATCATCATGCGCGAGCTGCGGCGGCAGGGTGTCGCGATGGTGTTCATCTCGCACCACATGGAGGAGATTTTCGAGATCTGCGACCGGATCACCGTGCTGCGCGACGGCCAGTATGTCGGCGATACGATGGTGGCCGACACCGACCACGACGCGCTGGTGCAGATGATGGTCGGCCGGCGGATCGAGCGCGCCTTCCCGCCCAAGCCCTCGCTCCCCCCCGAGGGGCGCAAGGTGCTGGAGGTCGAGGGCCTGCAGATCGAGCGCGGCGGGCCGGTCAACGCCTTTGCGCTGTACGAGGGCGAGATTCTGGGATTTGCCGGGCTGGTCGGCTCCGGCCGCACGGAGACGGTGCTGGCGGTGCTGGGTGCCGATCCGGTGCAGCGTAAATCCGTCAAGGTCGAGGGCCGCGATGTTCCGCTGCGCAGCCCGGCGGAAGCGCTCGGCCTCGGCCTCGGCATCCTGCCCGAGAGCCGCAAGGTGGAGGGGCTGATCACCAGCTTCCCCATCAAGGAGAACGTCTCGATCAACAACCTGGCCAAGTATCCCGCCCTGGGCGTGTTCATCGATGGCCGGGCCGAACGCCGCGTGACGGCCGAGGTGATCGCCAGCGTCGGCGTGAAGGCGCCCGGCATGGGCACCGTGGTGGAAACGCTTTCGGGCGGCAACCAGCAGAAGGTCGTGCTGGCCCGCTGGCTCAACCACCATGCCAAGATCCTGTTCTTCGACGAGCCGACCCGCGGCATCGATATCGGCGCCAAGGCCGAGATCTACACGCTCATGCGCGCACTCACCGCGCGCGGCTACTCGATCGTGATGGTCTCGTCCGAGCTGCCGGAGATCGTGGGCATGTGCGACCGCGTCGCCGTGTTCTGGGAGGGCCGGATCGTCCGGACCCTCGCGGGCGACGACATCAATCCGACCGAGATCATGCGGCACGCGACGGCAGGAGGCAGCCATGAGCTCCACTAAAACAGCGGTTCCGGCACCCGGCGGGTCACTCCTGCCGGGCGGCCTCGCGGCCATACGGCGCTCGACCGTGTTCTATCCGCTGGTCGGGCTCATCGTCGTGTGCGTCGTCATGACGTTCGCGAGCGACACGTTCCTCTCGGCCGGCAACATCACCAACATCCTGCGCCAGGTCTCGATCAACGCGATCATCGCCGTCGGCATGACGCTGGTGATCCTGACGGGCGGCATCGATCTGTCGGTCGGCGCAGTGATGGCGCTGTCGGGCACGCTGGCGGCGGGGCTGATGGCGGGCGGCATCAACGGCGGTATTGGCATCCTCGTGTGCCTCGGCGTCGGGCTGGGCTTCGGGCTGGCGAACGGCGCATTCGTCGCATACGCCAAGATGCCGCCGATCATCGTGACGCTGGCGACCATGGGGATCGCCCGCGGCCTGGCGCTTATCTATACCGGCGGCTACCCCATCAGCGGCCTGCCCACCTGGATGCGCTTCTTCGGCGCCGGTTCCGTGCTGGGCGTGCAAACGCCGATTGTGGTGATGATCGTGGTCTACGTGGTGGGCTGGGTGCTGCTCGAACGCACGCCGTTTGGCCGCTACGTCTATGCGATCGGCGGCAACGAGACGGCAACGCGGCTGTCGGGCGTGCGGGTCTCGCCCACCAAGCTCATCGTGTATGGGCTGAGCGGGCTGGCCTCCGCCATCGCCGCCGTCGTGCTGACCTCGCGGCTGATGAGCGGGCAGCCCGGCGCCGGCGAGGGCTTCGAGCTCGACGCGATCGCCGCGGTCGTGCTGGGCGGCACCTCGATCGCCGGCGGACGCGGGTCGCTGATCGGCACGCTGCTCGGCGCCCTGCTGCTCGGCGTGCTGAACAACGGCCTGAACATGGTGGGGGTGAACCCTTACGTGCAGACGGTTGTGAAGGGCGGGATTATCCTGCTCGCCATCTACATTGGACGGGAGCGCCGCCGATGAGCCAGACGAAACCGAACGACCGCATGACCGCCATCGTATGCCATGGCCCCGAGGATTACCGGGTCGAGCAGGTGGCACGGCCCAATCCCGGCGCGCGAGAGATGGTGATCCGCATCGCCGCCTGCGGCATCTGCGCCAGCGACTGCAAATGCTGGGGCGGCGCCAAGATGTTCTGGGGCGACGCGGCGACGGGCACGCCCGCCTACGTGAAGGCGCCGGTGATCCCGGGCCACGAGTTCTTCGGCGTGGTGGACGACCTCGGCGAGGGCGCGGCCGAGCACTTCGGCGTAAAGGCCGGGGACACGGTGATCGCCGAGCAGATCGTGCCGTGCGACCGCTGCCGGTTCTGCCGATCCGGCCAATACTGGATGTGCGAGGTCCACAACATCTTCGGCTTCCAGCGCCAGGTCGCCGACGGTGGCATGTCCGAGTACATGCTGATCCCCATGACGGCGCGCGTGCACACCATTCCCAAGAGCATGCGGCTGGAGGACGCGGCCATCATCGAGCCATTGGCCTGCGCCATCCATACCGTGCAGCGCGGCGACGTGCAGCTGGACGACGTGGTGGTGATCGCGGGCGCTGGGCCGATCGGGCTGATGATGGTGCAGGTCGCGAAGCTCAAGACGCCGAAGAAGCTGATCGTGATCGACATGGTGCCGGAGCGGCTGGAGCTGGCGCGGCGGTTCGGCGCCGACGTGGTGATCAACCCGCGCGAGCAGAACGCGCTGGCCGAGGTGCAGGGGCTCACCGGCGGCTATGGCTGCGACGTTTATATCGAGGCGACGGGATCGCCGGCCGGTGTCACCCAGGGCCTGTCCTTGATCCGCAAGCTCGGCCGCTTCGTCGAGTTCTCGGTGTTCGGGGCCGACACGACCGTGGACTGGTCGATCATCGGCGACCGCAAGGAATTGGAGATTCGCGGCTCGCACCTCGGCCCGTACTGCTACCCGATCGCCATCGACCTGCTGGACCGCGGCCTGGTGACCTCGCAGGGCATCGTGACGCACGGCTACGAGCTCGGCGAGTGGGACGAGGCGATCCGCGTCGCCAACTCGCTCGACTCCATCAAGGTCCTGCTGAAGCCGGCAACCTGATGCCCTACGTCCTCGGCGTCGATATCGGCACGCAGAGCACCAAGGCGCTGCTGATTGACGCCGCTTCGGGCCTGATCGCCGCGCAGCACTCGCATGGCTACCAGCCGGACACGCCCAAGCCGCTGTGGGCGGAGCAGGACGCGGCGGTGTGGCTGCATGCCGTGGTCGCCTGCATCGCCGGCTGCATGGAGAAGGCTGGCGTCCCATCCGGCGAGGTCGCGGCACTGTGCGTCAGCAGCCTGTACGGCGGCTCCGGCATTCCGGTCGACGACACGATGCAGCCGCTGCACCCGTGCCTGATCTGGATGGACCGGCGGGCAGAGGCGGAGGTGGCGTGGGTGCGCGCCACCATCGACCAGGAGCGCCTGTTCGACATCACCGGCAATGGCGTGGACAGCTACTACGGCTACACTAAGATGCTGTGGCTGAAGCGCAACCGCCCGGAGGTTTGGTCGCGCACGCGGCACCTGCTGCCGCCCAACGCCTATGTCGCGCACGCGCTGACCGGGGCGCTGGCGGTGGACCATTCCTCGGCCGCCAACATCGGCGGCGTATACGACATGCGCGCGCGCGCCTGGTCCGATGAGATGCTGGGGCTGCTCGGCATCCCGCGCGCGATGATGCCGGAGCGGTTGGTGGAGTCGAGCGCGCAGGTTGGCACGCTGCGGGCCGAGTGGGCCGGGCGCACCGGCCTTTCCGCGGGCACGCCGGTGATCGCGGGCGGGGTGGACGCGGCGGTCGCGACACTCGCCGCGGGTGCGACGCGGCAGGGCCAGCATGTCGCGATGATCGGCACCAGCATGTGCTGGGGCAGCATCGCCCAGCAGGCCGACGCGCGGCATGGCCTGATCAGCATGCCGCACGTGTTCAACGGGCTGCAGGACCTTTATGTGTTCGGCGGTGCGATCACTGCTGGCGCCTCCGTCTCCTGGTTCCAGGATCAGCTCTGCCGGGAGGACGGCGCGGCGGTTCCGCTGGGCGCGCTCGACGGCGAGGCGAGCAGCATCGAAGCGGGGGCGGACGGGGTCATGTTCCTGCCCTATTTGATGGGCGAGCGCAGCCCGGTATGGGACGGGCGGGCGAGCGGCGCCTTCGTGGGCCTCAGCCTTTATCACACCCGCGCCCACCTTTATCGCGCCGTGCTGGAGGGCGTGACCTTCGCGCTGCGCCACAATATCGAGGCGGGCCGCCGCAACCTCCAGGCGCTCGATGACACGCTGATTGTCGTGGGCGGCGCGGCGCATTCCGCACTTTGGATGCAGATCGCCGCCGACATCACCGGCTACCCCGTCCAGACGATCGAGCAGAACGTGGAGGCGGCCCTGGGCGCCGCGCTGCTCGCGGGCCTCGGCGTCGGCCTGGTCACACCCGCCCAGGCCGCGGGCGGCTGGGTCACCCTGATCCCCCGCGCCCAGCGGGACATGGCGGTGCAGGCGACCTACGACCGGCTATTCGGCGTTTATACCGACCTTTATCCGGCGTTGCGGGACACGATGCATCGGCTGCGGGCCTGATATTTGCCGCCATTTCGGGCTGCCGGTATCATCCGCACCCGAACGCATTGATGATGGAAAGCAGCGATGAACGCTTCCCCGGCGCCTGGCGCCCCCAGCCTGTCTCCCTCGGCCTACGCGCCCTATCGCGACCCGCGAGACTACATCCTGAGCTGGACCGACGCAATCTGGATCGACCGTGGCCTGGGCCGGCTGCACGAGCACTACGCCGCGGATGTGAAGGTGCACACCGCCTATGGCGAGACCTACGACTTCGACCACGTCCTGCAGAACTCCCTGCAGAAGTTCGCAGCCTTCCCGAACGGTGGCGGCGGCCTCGGCGAGGACGTGATCTGGGAGCAGCGCGGCGCCAACGGGTTCATCAGCTCGCACCGCGTCTTCAAGTCCGGGACCCATACGGGGTTCTGGACCTATGGCCCCCCGACCGGCCGGGATTGGGTGTCGCGCACCATCGCCCACTGCCTGGTGCAGGACAACAAGGTCACCGAGGAGTGGATCGTCCGGGACGAGTGGGCGGTGCTGGAGCATCTGGGCCTCGACCCGTACCGCGTCGCCGCCGATCTGGCCGATGCAAGTCCGGTCCTGGGGCGTGCGATGGTGCTGGACGGCAGGCAGGGCCCGTTCGCCGGGCGGTTCCCGGACCCGGCCCGCGCCGGAATCTCCGGCCCGCGCCCGCCGCGTCACGCCGCGGAGTGCGCCCTGGTGCAGGGCATGTTCGAGGAGGTGTGGAACGCCCGCCTGTTCAACCAGGTATCGGCCTACTGCGACAAGCAGGTGGTCTGTAATTCCGTGCGGATGCGGCGGGTGCAGGGCATCGACCCCTACCAGATCGAGCTGGTGAACCTGCTGGCGACGTTCCCGGATTTCCGCGTGGAGGTGCGTGACATCGCGGTGCTCGACGGGCCGGAGAACGGGCTGCGGGTGGCGGCGGTGTGGCTGCTACGCGGCACCTATTGCGGCGTCCCGACCTACGGCCCGGTGACGCGCACCCCGGTGAACGTCCTCGGCATCAGCCATTTCGAGCTACGTGACGGCAAGGTGCTCCGCGAGTGGCGGATTTTCGACGAGATCGCCATCCTGGCGCAGATCCACGCCGGCCGCCGCGCGACCCTGTCATCGGACCTCGCCGCTGAGCTGGACGGCAGGCTGCCCAAACCGGCCTGACTGAACGAGGAAAGCAAGGGGCTTCAACATGACGGCAGGCTTCAGGATCATGCGGCGCACCCGCAGCGTGACCACCTCCCAGATCGCCAGCTTCCGCGATCTCCCGGTGGCGAACGTCAGCGACTGCATGTCGCGGCTAACGGCGGGCGGCCCCCGGCTGCGCCCCGTGCACGCCAGCGGCAGCATGGCCGGCCCGGCGCTGACGGTGCGGACCCGGCCGGGCGACAACCTCATGGTGCACCGCGCGCTGGACATGGCGGAGCCCGGCGACATCATCGTGGTCGATGCAGGCGGCGACCTGACCAACGCCATCATCGGCGAGCTCATGCAGTCCCACGCGCTGCAGCGCGGAGTGGGCGGCATGGTCATCAACGGCGCGGTCCGTGACGTGGCGGCGCTGCGGGCCGGCCGGTTGCCGGTGTTCGCGGCCGGGGTGACCCATCGCGGCCCCTACAAGGACGGCCCCGGCGAGATCAACGTGCCGGTGGCGTTCGACGGCATGGTGGTGCAGCCCGGTGACCTCGTGATCGGCGACGAGGACGGCTTCCTTTGCGTGCCGTTCGACCAGGTCGACACGGTGCACGCGGCGGCGGTGGCGAAGCAGGCCGCGGAAACGGTGCAGATGGCCGAAATCCTCGCCGGCACCAGCGACCGGAGCTGGGTGGAGGCGTCGCTGCGCCGGCTAGGGTGCGACATCGAGGGCTGAGGCGCGCACACGAGGCGGTGGATGCCATGCCGGACTTCCCGGTCGTCGACAGCCATTCGCGCGATGGGGAATGGGATGCGCTGCACCGAGATTGCATTGGCATGGGCGGTGCGTATGTTCCCGGGACCGCGCGTCCCGACAGGTGAGCCTCCCAATGCCGGATCTTTTTAGTCCCTATACGCTCAAGGGCGTCACGCTGCGCAACCGGATCGCGATGTCGCCAATGACCATGTACCGGTCCACGGACGGCCTGATGAACGATTTCCATGTCATGCTGACGGGGTCGCGCGCCGCGGGCGGGTTCGGGCTGGTGTTCCCCGAGCAGCTGGCCATCACGCCGGATGGCCGCACCGGCACCGGCTGCGCCGGCATCTACGACGATGCGCAGATCGAGGGCCTGTCGCGGGTGACGGCGATCATCAAGGACATGGGGGCCGTGCCCGCCATCCAGCTCGGCCACACCGGTCGCAAGGGCAGTGAGCTGAAGCCATGGCAGGGCAAGCTCCAGTTGCCGCCCGAGCATCCCGACGGATGGCAGGTTCGCGGCCCGTCGGCGATCCCCTATGGCGGCCGCTACACCTATCCGGTCCATGCGCTGACGGTGGACGAGATCAAGGAGCTGCACCGGAGCTATGCCCGCGCGGCGCAGCGGGCGCTGGACGCCGGGTTCGAGTGGCTGGAGATGCATTTCGCGCACGGCTACCTCGGCGCGAGCTTTTTCTCGCCGCTCGCCAACCAGCGCGACGACGAGTACGGCGGCAGCCTCGAGAACCGGGTCCGCTTCCATCGCGAGGCACTGGACGCGGTCCGGGCGGTGTGGCCGGAGCGCCTGCCGCTGACGATGCGCCTCGGCTCCGACGACTTCAACGAGAACGGCGTGCAGTTCGACGACGCCGTCTGGGCCGTGGGCATTATGAAGGAGCATGGGCTCGACCTGGCCGACCTGAGCCTTGGCATGAACACGGACGACATCAAGGATGTGCCGTTCGGCGACGTGGCGTTCATGGTCGAGCGGGGCAGCCGCGTCCGGCGTGAGGTTGGCATCCCCGTGGGCGTGAGCTGGAACCTCGGGCTGCCCGCGGTGGCCGACCGGGTCATCCGCGAGGAGCTGATCGATTTGGTGCTCCTGGGGCGGCCCGCGCTTTCGAACCCGCACTGGCCGGTCTGGGCCGCGCGCGAGCTGACGCATGACGATCCGTTCTCGCTGATCCCCGAAGACTGGTCTTGGTGGCTGCGCAACCGGCCCGGCCCGGAAGGCTCGCTTGGCTGGCCTGCTGTCGCACACAGCGCCTGATGGAACTGAGCCAAGTAGGCGAACGGGGTGATGAATAGCGATCGCGCCGAAGCCAGCCACGACGGGCTGACAGAGCAGCCCCCGAACACGCAACTCAACCCGCCGGTATCTAAGGATGCGCTACGAGCCGGGCTGGCGGACCACGTAGGCTTTGTATAAACACGGCGGACGATTATTAAGGCAGCGCTTGGCTATCAAGGTTGCGCCCAGCAAGGGGCGTGCATGAAAATGGAGGATACAACGTGACACATCCAAGCCTACGGCTCCCAGTCCACGCCGTGGCCGCTGCCGCCCTCGCGTTCGGCACTTTGCTGCCGGGCGGCCCGGCCGTCGCCGCAGACCCGATCCGGATCGGAGTGATCGCCGAGGCGTCCTCGATCTCCGGCGCCGCGATCCCCAACGCCGCGCAGCTCGCCGCCGACGAGATCAACGCGGCCGGCGGCGTGGATGGCCGGAAGATCGAGATCGTCACCTATGACGACCACAACTCCTCAGCCGACGCCGTGCGCGCCTTTCAGCGCGCCGCAAACCAGGACAAGGTCAACATGGTGATCGCCAGCTACGTGAGCGAGGTGGTGCTGGCGCTGGAGCCTTGGTCGGCGCGGCTAAAGATGCCGTTCATCACCCCCGGCGCCGCCAGCAACGAGATCAGCCTGGCGGTGCACAAGGACTACGACCACAACAAATACACCTTCCACGGCTATCTGACCTCGGCGGCGCTGGCCGCGTCGGTTTGCGACGCGGCGAAGGACCTGCTGGTCAGCCAGCTGAAGATGAAGACCGCCGTGGTGATGAGCGAGGACGCGGCCTGGACCACGCCGCTGGATACCGGCTACCTCGAATGCCTGCCGAAGATCGGCATCAAGGTGCTCGACCATATCCGCTTCTCGCCGGACACGACCGACTTCACGCCGATCTTCAACAAGATCGAGGGCCAGAAGCCCGACGTCATCATCACCGGCATCAGCCATGTCGGCGTGCAGCCGACCGTGCAGTGGACCAGCCAGCAGGTGCCGATCCCGATGTTCGGCATCAGCTCGCAGGCGACGTCGAGCACCTTCTGGAAGGACACCAACGGCTCGACCGAGGGCGTGCTGTACCAGACCGTCTCGGCGCCGGGCGTCGCGATCACGCCGAAGACCAATCCGTTCACCGACGCCTACGTGAAGCGGTTCGGCGTCACCCCGGCCTATTGCGGCTACACGACCTATGACGAGGTCTACTACATCGCCGACGCAGTGCGCCGCGCGGGCACGACCGATCCGGAAAAGATGGTGTCGGCGCTGGAGCAGACCAACTGGGAGGGCACCATCGGGCGGACGCAGTTCTACGGCAAGGACGACCCGTTCACCCACTCCATCAAATACGGCGCGGACCTGATCACGGGATTGATCGTGCAGTGGCACGATGGCAAGCAGGTGACGGTCTGGCCGACCAACCTCGCGAACGCCAAGCTGACCTTCCCGTCCTTCGTCAAGATCAACCAGGCCGCCAACTGATCGCGCATCCGGGGGCGCCCGGATCGTCTACGGGATGACCGCGCTCCAGATCCTGATCGACGGGTTCGCCATCAGCGCGCTTTACGCGTTGGGCGCCGCCGGGTTCACGCTGATCTTCGGGGTGTCGGGGGTGCTGAACCTGTCGCACGGGGCCATCATGGTCGCGGCGGCGGTGGCGGCCTGGGCTGTCGCGGGGAGCCTCGACACCGGGCCGTATCTTGGGGCGCTGGCCGGCGTGCTGGTCGGGCTGGGCGCCGCCATGGCCACCTACGCCTGCGTGGTGCGGCCGATCCAGCGCTCCCGCGTGATCCCGGCCGAGGAAAAGGAGATCTTCGTCCTGACCGGCACCCTGCTGTGGGGGATCATGATCCAGGAGGTCATCGCCTATTTCTTCACGAGCAACCCGAAGACCGTGTGTCCGCTGATTGCCGGAGTCGTGAACATCGTGGGCGTGCGCACGCCGGTGAACGAGATCCTGACCGCCGTGGTCTGCTGGGCGGTAATCGGGCTGCTTTGGCTGTTGGTGAACCGCACCCGGCCGGGGCGGGCGCTGCTGGCGGCGTCGATGAACGCCCGCGGCGTCACGCTGCTGGGGTTCGAGCTTTCGCGCATCTACGTGCTGGTCTGGGCCATTTATGGCGTGCTGGCGGGGATCGCCGGGGTGCTGCTGGCGATGTTCCTCGGCGTCTCGTCCGACGGGATCGGGTCGCTGACCGCCAGCGCCTTCTCGATCGTCGTGCTGGGGGGCCTGGGCAGTGTGTCGGGCTCGCTGATCGCGGCCTATGTGGTGGGGTATCTGGAGACCATCACCGCCTACGCCATCTCGCCGACGATCCGCACCATCCCCGTGCTGCTGCTGTTGATCGTCGTCGTTTATGTGCGCCCGCAGGGCCTGCTTGGGCGTAGGTAGGAGCCAGACGATGCGGCAGAATGCCCGGTTGTCGCTGATCGCCGTCGTGGTGCTGGTCGTGGCCGTCAGCCTGCCTTGGTGGATGTCGGCCTACGTGCTCGGCCTTTTGACGCTGGCCTACTATTTCGGCGTGTTCGCGATGGCCTGGGACCTGCTGTTCGGCTTCGCGGGCGAGGTGAACTTCGGGCCGACCTTCCTGATCGGCATCGGCGCCTACACGGCGGGCATCCTCAACAGCCGCTACGGCCTGTCGATCCCCGTATGCGTCGCGGCGGGCGCCCTCGCTGCGACCGCCGGGGGTGTCGCGTTGGCGCTGCCGGCATTGCGGCTGCACGGACCGTATTTCGGCCTGGTCACCCTGGTCGCGGTGCTGCTGCTGCAGCAGATGATCGTGATCTTTGCCAGCGTCACCGGCGGCGAGATCGGCATGACGGTGCCGGACGTGCTGTCGATCGACGATGCCACCAACTACTGGATCGCGCTCGGGTTCATGGCGGTGAGCGGCGCCATCCTGTTCGTGCTGTCCCGTTCGGCGCTGGGCCTGATCCTGCAGGCCAGCGGGCAGGACGCGATCGCCGCGGGGGCGCTCGGCTTCAACGTCACCAAGCACAAGCTGGCCGCGTTCTGCATCAGCGCGCTGTTCTCCGGGCTGTCTGGGGCGCTGCTCATCTTCTACTTCGGCACAGCGTCGGTCGGCACCGTCATCGACATCGCGGTCGGCGTGCAGATCATCATCGCCTGCGTGTTGGGCGGGCGGCGCACCATCTTGGGGGCCGCGGTGGGCGCGGTGTTCCTGATCGTGGCCGGGGAGCTGCTGCGTCCTTTGGGCCAGCTCAGCACCTTTGTCGTGTCCGCCGTCGCGCTCGCGGTGATCCTGTTCTTCCCCAACGGGCTGATCGGCACCCTGCTGCACCGGGATGACACGCTATGACCGCGCCGCTGCTGCAAATCGAGGGACTGACCAAGCGGTTCGGCGGCCTGGTCGCGGTCAGCAAGATCGGCTTCGACATTGCGGGCGGCGAGATTCTAGGGCTGATCGGCCCCAATGGCTCCGGCAAATCGACCGTCATGAAGCTCATCATGGGGATCGAGCGGCCGGATGCCGGCCAGGTGCGGCTGCACGGCAAGGACGTCGCCGGCTGGGCGTCGCACCGGGTGGCACGGGCGGGCATCGGCCTCGTGTTCCAGCACTCGCGGCCGCTGCACCGGCAGACGGTGCTGGAGAACATCAAGCTGGCGCTGCTGCCGGATAGCCTGCTGCGCCTGGCGGCCGCACCCGGCGTGGACGCGCGGGCCCGCGCCATCGCCGAGCGCGTCGGCCTGGGTCACGTGGCCGACCGCCGGCCGGGCACGTTGCCCTTCGCCGACCTGCGCCGCCTGGAGCTCGCCAAGGCGATCGCCCGCGACCCGCAGGTGGTGCTGGTGGACGAGCCCTTCGCCGGGCTGACCTCGGGGGAGGTGGCGGCGTTCTCCGACCTGATCCGCGGCTTTCGCAACGAGGGCCGCGCGGTGCTGCTGGTGGACCACAACGTGAAGGGCGTGTCGGCCCTGGTGGACCGGGTATTCGCCATGTACCTGGGCGAACGCATCGCCGACGGCAGCGCCGAGGCGGTGATGCGCGACGAGACGGTGCGCCGGGTCTATCTCGGGGGCAGCATCGAGGTCGCGTCCCGCCCGCCCGCCACCGCCCGGGACCGGGCGCCGCTGCTGCAGGTCGAGGACGTGTCGGTGCTGTACGGCAAGGCCCAGGCGCTGGAGCGCGTCTCGCTGCATGTGCACGAGGGCGAGTTCGTCTCGGTGGTCGGCCTGAACGGCGCCGGCAAAACGACGCTGTTCAACGCGGTTTCCGGCATGCTGCCCTATAGCGGCACCGTCCGCTTCGACGGGGAGACCCTGCGCGGCCGCAGCGCCGCCGCCATCGCGCGGACCGGGGTGGTGCAATGCCCAGAAAGCCGCGAGCTGTTCGGCGACATGTCGGTGCGGGAAAACCTGGGCCTCGGCGGCCAGCATCTGCCGGGCGCTGAGGCGGCGGAGCGCCTGGCCTGGCTGTGCGAGCTGTTCCCCATCCTGCGGGCGCGCCAGGGGCAGCCCGCCCGCACCCTGTCGGGCGGCGAGCAGCAGATGCTGGCGATCGCCCGCGCGCTGATGATGAAGCCGCGGCTGCTGGTGCTGGACGAGCCGACGCTTGGCCTCGCGCCGGTCATCCTGGAGCAGCTATCGCTGGCGCTGGAGCAGTTGCGGCAGACCACGCCGATTACCGTCCTGCTGGGCGAGCAGAACGTGACCTTTGCGCTGCCGCATGCCGACCGGGTCTATGTGCTGGACCACGCCCGCGTTACCTGGGAGGGCAGCCCCGGCCGCTTCGCCGCCGAGGCCGGCGCCGCCTACCTGTAACGCATTCGCACGGGAGCGCCGTCCGAACGACTTGCCTGTAACGGCGCTGCTGAACAGTGGTAGTTACGCCGCCCGCTCCGACCCGCCGGCGCCAGTCCCGGATGCGGTGTCGGCCGGCAAGATGCAATTGAGCATCCAGGGCACGCCGAAGCGGTCGACCAGCATGCCGAAGCGCTCCGCCCAGAAGGTCTGCTGCAACGGCATGCCGACGCTGCCGTGCTCCGCCAACGCCGCGAAGACACGCTCGGCCTCATCCACTGCCTCGACCGCAATTCCTCCTGGCGGGCCGAGATACCGGCTGCCCGTCCCTCGATCAGCCCGCGGCGATCGCCCGGTACACGGTGTTGCGCGACACGCCCAGACGCCGGGCCGTCTCGCTCAGGTTGCCGCCGGTGTCGCGATGCGCTGCGAGGATACGCCCGCGCACGCTGTCGCGCAGGTTGCCCGGCCGGCCCTGGCTTTTTGCTTGCGACGGCGTGTGACATAGCGCGGCGGCGACCGTTGCCCGGTCGATCGTCTGACCCGGACGGTCCATGGTCAGCCGCGTCAGCACGTTGCGCAGTTCCCGGATGTTGCCAGGCCAGCGCCAGCTTGCCAGGTGCTCCAGCGCGTCCACATCGATTGTGCTGCCCGGCGCCACGTCCGCCAGGATATGCCGCGCGATCGCCCCCAGGTCCGTCCGGTCACGGAGCGGCGGCAGCATCACCGCTACGGTGTTCAATCGGTAATACAGGTCGGCCCGGAACCGCCCGGCCTCGACGGCCTCCTCGATCCCGGCACTGGTGGCCGCCACCAGCAGCACGTCCACCTTGCGCGACCGTCCGCCCCCCACGGGCCGGACCGACCAGTCATCCAGCAGGCGGAGCAGGACGGCCTGCAATCCCGTCGGCATGTCGCCGATCTCATCCAGGAACAAGGTGCCGCCATCAGCCTCGCACACCAGGCCCGGCGCGCCGCCGCGGCGGGCGCCGGTGAACGCGCCGTCGGCGTGGCCGAACAACTCCGCCTCGATCAGGCTGCCGGTCAGCGCGGCGCAGTTCACCGGCACGAACGCCCCTCGGCGCCGGCTCACGCGATGGGCGTGGCGCGCCACCTGTTCTTTGCCGGTGCCGGTCTCGCCGCGGATCAGGATCGGCAGGCGCCGGAGCGCGCCGCCCTCGACCTGGCGCAATGCGGCGCGGACCGCCGGGTCGTCGGCGACGAAGCGGGGGGCCTCGACCGGCGGCGCGGCAGGCGCCGGGCTCGGCCGGACCGAGAGCGAGCGCAGGTTCTCCACATCCGCCACGAACACGCTGCCGACCCGGTCCTCCAGGCGCTGGAACCCAGAGCGTGCGCCCTCCACCAGCGCGGCGAAGCGGGTGCGGAACAGGTCCTCGAAGTGCCGGGTGGCCATGGCGGGTAAGCCCTGCAGCAGGAAGCGCGCCTGCGGGTTCACGCCCAGCACGGTGCCGGCCGGGTCCAGCGCCAGCAGCCCGGCGCTCAAGGTGTGCAGGTATTCGCTGCGGCTGTGGAACGCCATGACGAGGTTGCCGCGGTGATGCTGGCGAAACAGCCCGTTCTCGATCTGCGTCGCCGCCATGCCGACCAGCGCCTGCGTGTGCTGCTGCCGGGAGCCGCAGTGGGAGGAGGCGTCCAGCACCCCCGCCAGCGTGCCGTCCGGGCCGATCACCGGGGCGGCGGTACAGGTCAACGAGCCGTAATGGGCGAAGAAATGCTCGCCGCCGTGCACCGTCAGCTTCTGCCCGGTTCGCGCCACCGTGCCCAGCGCGTTGGTGCCGCGCAGCTGCTCCGCCCACAGCGTGCCTGGACGGATGCTGGCGGTGCGGGCGGCGTTGCGGAAGCTGGGGTCGGCGATGGTGTCCAGCAGGACGCCGTCCGGGCTCGCAAAGGCGATCAGGAAGTTGCTGCCGGCAATCTGGTGATACAGCGTCTGCATCTCGGCAAGCGCCAGAGACCGGACCAGCTCCACCCGCTCACGCGAGACCTTTAGCTGCGCCTCGTCGATCGCATCCAGCGGCGGCGCCCGCTGCGGGTCCAGGCCCAGTTCCAGGCAGCGCGTCCAGCTTGCCGAGATCTCCGGCGACAGCAAATCCGGTGACGCGTCGCCGCTGCGCTCCATAACGCTGCGCGCGCGGCTCAGTCGATCGGTAGCCGAAACCAGCATCCCTTGTCCTCCGCGGGCCGCATCGTTGGCGGCCTCGTTCTTGGGGACGGCAGCACCGCCCGCGCCGGTCAGCTTAAGACGACGGAGTGCGCCAGCCAAGCGTTACGAAATCAAATTTTGTGACTGTTCCAAAATGGAACAGTGCACTGCTCCATCGGTGGTCCGCCGTGCAACAGCCGCAAATACGCGTCACGCCGGAAAGCCGAGGCAATCGGCGGTTTTCTGGAGTGGCACGGAGCTTGCGGACATCCCGTCGTAGCCGCCGGCCGACAAGGCGGCACAACGCCGGGGAACGAACGTATGAAAGCAGCAGTGCTCGAAGCCTATGATGAGGCGCTCACCGGCGACGAGTTCGTCCACTATAAGGACGTGCCCGACCCGCGCATCGCCGCACCGACCGACGTGATCGTGCGCATTGGCGGCGCCGGCGTCTGCCGCACCGACCTGCACATCGTCGAGGGCATCTGGCGCAGCAAGGTCGAGGTGGCGCTCCCCTACATCATGGGCCACGAGAACGCCGGCTGGGTCGAGGAGGTCGGAGCCGGCGTCGAGGGCATCAAGGTCGGCGACGCCGTGATCTGCCATCCCCTTGTCACCAGCGGCCATTGCCTGGCGTGCCGCCGTGGCGACGACATGCACGCCACCGACAGCAAGTTCCTCGGCATCAACGCCGATGGCGGCTATGCGGAGTACTTGCTGACCGGTGAGCGCGCGCTGATCAAGCTGCCGCAATCCCTCGCTCCCAAGGACGTGGCGCCCTACACCGATGCCGGGTTGACGGCGTATCGCGCGGCGAAGAAGGCATCGCGCCACTTGCTGCCGGGCCAGTACTGCGTGGTGATCGGCGCGGGCGGGCTGGGCCATATCGGCATCCAGGTGCTGGCCGCCCTGTGCGCCGCCGAGATCATCGTCGTCGACCGCTCCGATATGGCCTTGCAGCTCGCGGAGGAATGCGGCGCCCATCACAAGATCAAGGCTGACGGCAACGAGGTCGAGGCTGTGGCCGCGCTGACCGAGGGGCATGGCGCCGAGGCGGTGATCGATTTCGTCGGTGAGGGTGACGCCGTGGCGCGGGGCCTGGCGATGACGCGCAACGGCGGCGTGTACTACATCGTCGGCTACGGCGGGAAGATCGAGCTGCCGACCATCGACATGATCACCGCCGAAAAGACCATCGTCGGCAACCTGGTTGGCACCTACCCGGAGCTTGTGGAGCTGATGGCCCTGGCCGACCGCGGCCGTGTCAACCTGGCGACGCGCGAGTACCGGCTGGAGCAGGCGAACGAGGCGCTGAAGGACCTGCACCACGGCAAGATCAAGGGCCGCGCGGTGCTGATCCCATGAGCTCGGCGCTCACCATGGGCCAGACTTCTTTCTCAGGCCAGACCCCTTCCTCGGGCCAGGCCGGCGCCACGGATAGCCGCGTCCCGGTCACGGTGCTGACCGGCTTCCTGGGCGCCGGCAAGACGACGCTGCTCAACCGCATCCTGTCGGAGCAGCACGGGCGCCGCTACGCCGTGATCGTCAACGAGTTCGGCGAGCTGGGCATCGACGGCGGCCTGGTGGTCGGCGCGGATGAGGAGCTGTTCGAGCTCAACAACGGCTGCGCCTGCTGCAAGGTGCGCGGCGACCTGCTGCGGGTGATCGGCGGCCTGGTCAAGCGGCGGGACCGCTTCGACGGCTTCCTGGTCGAGTGCTCCGGCCTTGCCGACCCGGCGCCGGTGGCACAGACCTTCTTCGCCGATGACCTGATCCGCCAGCGCGCCCGGCTGGACAGCATCGTCTGCGTGGCGGACGCGCGGCACCTGACTTCTAGCCTCGCCACCAGCCGGGAGGCGGCCGAGCAGGTAGCACTGGCCGACACGATCCTATTGAACAAGACCGACCTGGTGGACGCCGCCGGGCTGGCGGACGCGGAGGCCGCGATCGGCCGCGCCAACCCGCAGGCCCGCCTGCTGCGTAGCGTCCGCTGCGATGTGCCGCTGGACGCCATCCTCGACCGCGGCGCCTTCGACCTCGCGCGATTGGACATCTCCAGCGACGGGCATGAGCACCATCACCACCACGACCACGCAATCGACTGCGTCTCGCTGCGGCTGGACCGCCCGCTGGAGCGCAGCCGATTGCTGGCCTGGCTGCAGCAACTGGTGATCGAGCGCGGGGCCGACCTGCTACGCGCCAAGGGGATTGTGGACCTCGCCGGGGCCGACCGCCGCTTCGTCTTCCAGGGTGTCCACATGATGATGGACACCGACCTGGCGCAGCCCTGGCAGGAGCATGAGACGCGCGAAAGCCGACTGGTGTTTATCGGGCGCAACCTGGACCGCAACGAGTTGCTGCAGGGCTTGCATCTTTGTCAGGCTGACGCATGAACCCGCCCCGGTCTAGCCCGACGCCGCCACTGCTCGATTTGCTGGGCGCGTCCTGGACGCTGGATGCGCCAGTCACCGGCGTCGCCTGGGATGGCGCGGTCGCCGGCTTTGCGCTGGGCGACGGCTCACTCGCCATGGCGCGGGCCGAGTGGGAAGGCGGGCCCAGGCTCGGTCCCAAAGAAGGCGGCGGGATGGAACTGGTGCCCGGCACCGCCACGCGGCCTCCAGTGGCACGCCAGGGCGTGCACGGCGGCGCCTGCCTGTCCGTACGGCGGACCCGGAGGGCGGCTTCCTGAGCGGCGGCGACGATGGCGTGCTGGCGCATACCGGGGCCGATGGGACGGTGCGGGGCATGGGGAGCTATCCCGGGCAATGGGTCGATCTGGTCGCGGTTTCGAAGGCCGGCTGGCGCGCCTGGGCGGTCGGCCGCCACGTTTATCTATCAGGAGCCGGCGCCGCGGAGCTGGTGGCGCCGGGGACGGTGACGGCGCTCGCCTTCGATCCACAGGGCACTCAGCTCGCCATCGCGCATTATCACGGCGTCACGCTATGGCGGGCCGATGGCGGCGAGATGCGCGTGCTGGCGACCCAGGGCTGCCCGCGCTCCGTCGCCTGGAGCCCGGATGGCGCCTACGTGATCTGCGGCCTGCAGGAGAACGCGCTGCATGGCTGGCGCCTATCGGACGGCGGCGACATCGAGATGGGCGGCTATCCCGGTCAGCCGCGCTCGCTGGCCTTCTCGGCCGACGGACGGTTCCTGGCCAGCAGCGGAGCGCCGCGCGTCGTCTGCTGGCCCTTCGATCCACCCGGCGCAGGCGGACAGCCGATGGAGTGCGGCATGCCCAGCAGCCGTATGCCGGTCTGCATGGTGGCGTGCCATCCGTCGAAGCCGCTGATCGCCGCCGGCTACCACAACGGCGCGGTGCTGCTCTGCCAGCCCGGACACGACGACATCTTGTTTGCCAAGGGATCGTCCGGCGGCTCGGTCACGGCCCTGGCGTGGTCGGTGGACGGCGCGCGCCTTGCGGTCGGAACAGAGGGCGGCGAGGCCGGTGTCGTCGCACTGCCGAGCGGGCTGTTCCGCTTCACCCAACCCTCAAACGGACGAACGACGCCATGATTGACGAAGCTCTTTCCAAGGACCGCTATTTCGAGATGCTGGGCGAGCTCGTGGACGGAATGATCGCGGCGCATGGCAAGGATTTCACCATGGGGACGCTGGTCCTGGCGGCACGCTTCATCGCCGAGGGCAAGAAGCTGAGCCGGCTGCCGGACGCGGACACGTCGCATTGATGTCCCAGCCTGTTCCATGCCGCGGGTCGTTTTGGGACATGCTGCAACGCAATACGTCCCAAGTCGGGACATGCTGCAATGCAGTATTTAGTGCCCTAATCGGTTACTTTCAACGATTGGTGCATCTATTCCAGAGTTTTGGCTATTGGTACGGGTATTGCTTAGAGTATTCGGCGGACACTTGCTTGCCTCAGAGAGCAGGCGGCCGTCCCGCACCGGCCGCCAGGATTTCGAGCCTACCGGCCTGAACCAAAAGCTAAGGGAGAGCACACAATGCCTGACAGTCTAAGCCTCAGCAAAATCACCGCTCAGAAAGGGATGAGCATCGGTGAGGCAGCGCGGCGCGTCGCTGACCTCGGCTGGACGCCGAGCTACGTCCAGGAAGCGATGACCTTCCCGACCGACTACAAGATCACCAAGACCGCGCGCGACCCGATGAAGCAGGTCCTGCGCTCCTACTTCCCGATGCAGGAAGAGAAGGACAACCGGGTCTATGGCGCGCTCGACGCCGCCCTGTGTGGCGACATGTTCCGCGATGTGGAGCCGCGCTGGGTCGAGTGGATGAAGCTCTTCTTGGCGATCATTCCGTTCCCGGAGATCTCGGCCTCGCGCTCGATGGCGATGGTCGGCCGGCTGGCACCAGGCGAGGAGCTGCGGACCGGGTTCACGATGCAGATGGTGGACGAGTTCCGCCATTCGACCATCCAGATGAACCTGAAGAAGTGGTATATGGAGAACTATATCGACCCGGCTGGGTTCGATATCACTGAGGCCGCATTCGGCAAGTGCTACGCCACCACGATCGGCCGCCAGTTCGCCGAGGGCTTCGTCACCGGCGACGCAATTACTGCAGCGAACGTCTACCTGACTGTCGTGGCCGAGACGGCGTTCACCAATACGCTGTTCGTGGCCATGCCGTCCGAGGCCGCCCGCAACGGCGACTATGCCCTGCCGACCGTGTTCCTCTCGGTGCAGTCCGACGAGAGCCGGCACATCGGCAACGGCCACTCGATGCTGATGTCGATCATCAACGACCCTGACAACCATCAGCTGCTGAAGCGCGACCTGCGCTACGCCTTCTGGCAGAACCACGCCATCGTTGACGCGGCGGTCGGGACCATCGTCGAATACGGCACGACCAACCGCGACAAGAACAAGGAGTCCTACGCCGAGCTGTGGCACCGGTGGATCTACGAGGACTACTACCGGACCTACATGCTGCCGCTCGAGAAGTACGGCATCAAGATCCACCACGATGACGTCAATGCGGCGTGGGACCGGATGGTCAAGAAGAACTATGTGCACAAGACCGCACAGTTCTTCTCAGTAGGCTGGCCGGTGGCGTTCTGGCGCCAAGAGGCTCAGACCGACAAGGACTTCGAGTGGTTCGAGCATAAGTATCCCGGCTGGTACGCCGAGTTCGGCGATTACTGGAAGTGGTATGCGAAGCTGAGCGTGCCGGGCGAGACCAACGTGCTGTTCAACCAGGATGTCGGCTACGTCTACCCGCACCGCTGCTGGTCGTGCATGGTGCCGGCGCTGATCCGCGAGGACTTCTGCGTCGATACCGTCGATGGCAAGCTGTACACCTACTGCTCCGAGGTGTGCCGCTGGACCCACAAGGTGGCGTTCTCGGCCGAGTACGAAGGCCGCTCGACCCCGGCGATGGGCCGGTTCAGCGGACGCCGGGAGTGGGAGGATTGCTACGCCGGCTGGGACTTGGCGGACGCCATCACCGACCTCGGCTTCGTCCGCAACGACGGCAAGACGCTGACGCCGCAGCCGCATCTGCACTTCGACGACAGCAAGATGTGGAGGCTCGACCACGTGCGCGGACACACGCTGGCCAGCCCGTTGCAGACGATCCGCGCCATGTCGGACGTGGACCGCGAGAAGCACATCGCCGAGTACCGGGCTGGCTTCAAGATCAACCCGATCAACTAGCCTACGCCTTGAGCTAACGACGTGACGAACGGGGGCCGGCCTGAGGCCGGTCCCCGGGACCATCATCAGGGAGGAAGCCGATGGCCGATGTAGCCGTTCATACCGTCCGTTTCGAGCCGGTAGGGATCGAGATGGATGTCAGTGAGGGCGAGACGGTGCTGGATGCCGCGTTCCGCCAGGGCATCTCCGTCATGCACGGCTGCAAGGAGGGCCAGTGCGCGAGTTGCAAGTCTTTGCTGATCGACGGCGAGATCGAGCTGATGAAATACTCGACGTTCGCATTGATGGAGTCGGAACGTGACACCGACCACATCCTGTTGTGCCGCACGCTAGCCTTCAGTGACCTTACGATCGAGTTGCTGAATTACGACGAGGACCTGCTCAGCCGCTCCATCGCGGTGAAGTCGTTCCCCGGGACCGTCACCGCGATCGAGCCGCTGACCCGCGACATCTGCAAGCTGACCATCGAGCTTGAGTCGCCGATCCGCTTTTGGGCCGGGCAGTATGTGGACCTGGAGGTGCCGAGCCATGGCGTCACGCGTGCCTACTCGATGGCGAGCCCGCCCAACGGCGGGACGACGCTCGACTTTATTATCAAGCAATACCCGGATGGCGCCTTTTCCGCGCTGTTGTCCGGCGGCCTGAAGCCCGGTGATGCTATTGTTGCCAAGGGGCCGTACGGCACCTGTTTCCGCCGCGAGGGGCGTACGGGGCCGCTGATCCTGATTGGCGGCGGGTCCGGGATGTCGCCGCTGTGGTCGATCCTGAGCGATCATATCGCCAGCGGTGAGGAGCGGCCGATCCGCTTCTTCTACGGTGCACGGACCCGGGCCGATCTGTTCTTGATGGCAGAGTTTGCCGCCCATGCCGCCGCGTTGCCGGATTTCCGGTTCATCCCGGCTTTGTCGCACGCCGGGGAAGACGATGGCTGGGAGGGTGAGACGGGTTTCGTCCATGAGGTCGTGGCCCGAACGCTCAGGGCGGAGAAGCTACAGGGCGACATGGACGCGTTTTCCTGTGGCCCGCCGCCGATGATCGACGCCGTGCTGCCTATCCTGCAGATGGCAGGGGTTGAGCCCGAGTGGATCTACTTCGACAAGTTCACGCCGGCAACACGCTAACAACTAAAAGGGAGTCCAATATGAGCGCCACTCAGGAGCCAGCCGCACCGTTGAAGTCAGCTGCTGCCGGAGCTGCTAAGTTCGCCGGTTCAGACAGCCGGAAGTACAACTACTTCACGCCGAAGGGCCGCAAAGCCTCGCATTACGAGGACATGACGGTCGACGTGCAGCCGGACCCCAAGCGGCATCTGCTGCAGGACTGGATCATCTCATTCGCCGATGGGACCCCGACCTACAGCGAGAGCTGGACGGCGGCCAAGTGCTCCGACTGGCACGTGTTCCGTGCGGTCGATCAGGAATGGGAGCGCACCCACTACCAGCGGCAGTCCACGATCGTCGGCATGATCGCCAACCTGGTCGAAAATGGCCGTCGCTCGGGCGCCGTGGAGCGCTTCGACAAGGCCTGGATCAGGGTGCTGCAGGACCATTTGGGCGCGTATAAGCACGCCGAGTTTGGCCTCGGCATGGCGACGATGCAGGCGCAGCGCTACGGCTACACCCAGATGATCAACAACGCCGTGTTGACCAACTCGTCCTATAAGCTGCGGTTCGCCCAGGACCTGACGCTGTATCTCGGCGAGATCGGCTTGGACCTGGAAGGCTTCGACCAGGAAGCTGGTAAAGCGCATTGGATGGACGACCCGATTTGGCAAGGCGTGCGGCGTTCGGTCGAGACGATCGGCGGCGCGACCGACTACCTCGAGCAGTATTTCGCGGTGAACGTCGTATTCGAGCCGCTGGTCGCCGAGCTGTTCCGCAGCGGCTTTGTCATGCAGGTGGCGGCCTCGCAGAACGACTTCATGACCCCGGCCGTGGTCGCCGCGGCCGAGGGCGACTATGAACGCAACCTGGCCAACACGGTCGAGCTGTTCCGGATGCTGGTGCTCGACGAGACGCATGGCCAGGCGAACCGGGCGCTGTTCAATAGCTGGCTCGAGAAGCATGGTACCGAGGCCAATAATGCGGCCCACCAGCTGCAGCCTATCTGGTCGCAGCCGCGGGTGAAGATCACGCAGTTCACCGATGTCCTTGAGCAGTCCCACAACCGCCTGCGTGCGATTGGGTCGGAGATCGGATTGGACGTGCGTCCCGTCATCGAAGGCTAAGCCGCAATCAATCCAGGAGAAACCGATGGACCATACTGACAATATCTTCGAGTCGATGAAGAACATGCACCGCGACCAGACCATCTCGCACCAGTGCGGGGTGACGATGAACGACAGCGTCGAGGCGAGGGCAGTCGCCGAGGTGATGGGCGAGAAGCCTGGCATCCGCGTGACCTACATGCCGGCGATGATCCGCATCGACGGCGAGGGCAAGATCGAGTTCAAGATGGATGAGCTGAGCGAGTTTCTCGGCCGCGAGATGACGCCGCATCTTTTCGAAATTTCGACGTCGACCCATTATGGCCGGATGGTGATGGTTGATGATAATACAGTAGTCTTGTTCGGTGACATGGACGAAATGAAGCAATATATTGAATAGAGGAGCGTAAGCAATGTATCGAACCAAAGACGGCGAAGACATTTTCATTATCGACGGCCACGTGCATTTCTGGGACGCTAGCAAGGCCAATCAGAAGAATGTGCACGGCACGCAGTTCATCGACTGCTTCTACGCCTACCACTCAAACCTGAGCCCCAAGGACCAGCTCTGGCCCAAGGAGAAGTTCGAGAAATACGACGCGGAGACAATGTACCGCGACCTGTTCGTGGACGGCCCCGACGACATGGCCATCATGCAGCCGACGTTCCTTACGGACTTCTACAACAACGGCTTCAACACGACCGAGCGCAACTCGGCCATGGCAAAGAAGCATCCCGACCGCTTCATCCTCAACGGTGCCTTCGATCCGCGCGACGGCGAGCAGGGGCTGGAGTCGCTGCATGAGCAGGCCGAGAAGTACAAGCTGAAGGGCGTCAAGCTCTACACGGCCGAGTGGAAAGGCGAGTCGAAGGGCTACAAGCTCAGCGACAAGATGACCTACCGGTACTTGGAGGCGGCCGAGAAGCTCGGGATCAAGAACATCCACGTGCATAAGGGGCCGACGATCCTGCCGTTGAACCGCGACGCCTTCGACGTGGCGGACGTAGACGACGCGGCTACGAGCTTCCAGAACCTCAACTTCATCGTCGAGCACTGCGGCCTGCCACGGCTGGACGACTTCTGCTGGATTGCGACGCAGGAAACCAACGTGTTCGCCGGCCTCGCGGTGGCGCTGCCGTTCATCCACTCCCGGCCCCAGTACTTCGCCCACATCATCGCGGAGCTGCTGTTCTGGGTGGGTGAGGACAAGATCCTGTCTGGCAGCGACTACGCCATCTGGACGCCGCGCTGGCTGGTCGAGAAGTTCATGGACTTCGAGCTGCCGGAAGACGTGGCGAAGGAGACCGGGGTCAGCCTCACGCTTCAGGTGAAGAAGAAGATCCTTGGGCTGAACGCCGCGCGGATCTACGGCATCGACGTGGAGGCGCAGAAGCTCAAGCTGCGCGACAAAGAGCTCGTGGCGGCAGAATGAGCGCTGCGACGAACGAGCGGGTCAGCGAGGTGCTGGCCCGCCTTGGGCGGGTGAACGATCCGGAACTCGACGAGCCGGTCACGAGCCTGGGGTTCGTCACCGGCGTGTCGGTGGGCGAGGACGGCCGGGTCGAGGTCGGCTTTCGCCTGCCGACCTACTGGTGCGCGGCCAACTTCGCCTTCTTGATGGCCGACGACATGCGTGTGGAGGTAGGGCGGCTGCCTTGGGTCCGCGGCGTGAGCGTGGCATTGGGCGACCACATGTATGCCGACACGATCAACACCGCCATGGCGCGGGGCCAATCTTTCCAGGAGGCTTTCGCCGCAGAGGCGGATGGCGACCTCGACTCCCTGCGCCGGATCTTCGAGATGAAGGCGTTCCAGCGGCGGCAAATGCTGCTGCTCGACTACCTGATCGGAGCCGGGCATGCGCCCGAGACGCTGATGGCGTTGACCATTGCGGAACTGCGCTCGCTGTCCGGCAACACAGAAGGTGCGTCCTTGCTGGAGCGCTACTTGGAACGCCGGGGAGTGCCGGGGCCTGATGGACCCAGCGAGCCCGCCTTCGTGGACGAGAATGGGCTCCATGTGGCTGCCGCGGACTTTCCAGCGCATCGGCGTGTGTTGCGCCGGGTTGCGGTGAACGTCGAGTTCAATGGCTCGCTCTGCCGTGGCCTGCTTGCCGCGCGTTTCGACGAGCCGGACGGCGAGCCGACCTTGCTGGATTTCGTGCATGGCCGCGTAAAGGAGGGTGCGCGCTCCGCAAATTAGGCTGGTATTTAGCCGGTTGCCTGCAAGCACCCATCCTGACCCTCTCCCGGAGGCAGGCGGACTAGTCAAGAGTTGACGCGGACAATGTCCGCCGTGCCCACAAGAAAAGATCGAGGGAACAATAATGGCCAAAATGATGCTGCACGACGAGGCAGCCCGCATGGCATTGGGACGGGGCGTGGGCAAGCTGGCCCGGGCCGTACGCGGCACGCTGGGGCCCAAGGGAATGAACGCGATCATCGACCGGCCGATCGGCACGCCGATGATCTCGCGGGACGGCGTCAGCATCGCCCAGGAGATCGAGCTGCAATGCCCGTTCGAAAACATGGGCGCACAGGTGCTGCGCGAGGTCTCCAAGCAGACCAACGAGGTCGCCGGCGACGGCACGACCACCGCCACCGTGCTTGCCGACGCAATGGTACAGCAGGGCCTGGAATGTCTTGCCCGCGGCGCCAATCCGGTCGAACTGGTGCATGGGCTCCAGGTCGCCACGACCGCGGCGATCGAGGCGCTGGGCCGCATCGGCCGCCCGGTGCGCGGCTTCGAGGAGACCCGCGCCGTGGCGATCATCGCCGCCAGTGACGAGACGACGGGCACCATGGTCGCCGAGGCGCTGCAGCGCGTCGGCACCGACGGGATCGTAACCGTCGAGTTCGGCAGCACGGTCGAGACGCTGCTGGAGGTCGTGGACGGCATGGCGTTCGACCGCGGGTACCTGTCCCACCACATGGTGACCGATGTCGAGCGCATGCACGTCGTGCTCGACGATCCGATGATCCTGATGACCGACTGCAAGCTGCTGACGACGGACGACGTTGCGGCGATCGAGAGCCTGGTGGCCGGGCAGAAACGCCCGCTGCTGATCATTGCCGAGGAGGTCGCGCCGGCCTGCGTGGTGGCCCTGCTGTCCCGGCGGGACCGCGGCGAGTCCCCGGTGGCCGCCATTCATCCGCCCGAGTACGGCCATTGGCGCAAGGCCATGCTGGAGGATATCGCAATCGCCACCGGCGGCCGGGTGATCGCCCGCGACCTCGGCGGCCGCATCGCCGACGTGCAGATGCGTGACTTGGGGCGGGCGCGGCAGGTGACGGTTTCCGCCAACCAGACCATCATCCGCGCCGGCGGCGGCGACCTGGCGACCGTCAAGGCCCGGCGCGAGCAGGTGTCCCGCCAGTACGAGGCCGCGCCGCAGAACATCGAACGCGACAAGTACCAGGACCGGCTGGCCAAGCTGTCCGGCGGCACGGCGATCATCCTCGCCGGCGGCGCGACCCCGGTCGAGCAGAAGCGCCGGGTGCAGTTGATCGAGGACGCGATCAACGCCACGCGGGCAGCGGTGGCGGAGGGCATCGTGCCCGGCGGTGGCACCGCCCTGCTGCAGGTGGCGCCCGACCTGGCGCAGATGGTGGACAGCCTGTCCGGCAGCGCGCGCGAGGGTGCGGGGCTGTTGCAAAGCGCGCTGGCCCAGCCGTTGACCTGCATCGCCAAGAACTGCGGCCTGGACGCCGCCGCCATCGTCGAACGGGTCAGGCAGTCGCCCCGCGGCGTAGGCTTCGACGCACGGACCGGCGAGTTCATCGATTTGGTGGAGGCCGGCGTGATCGACCCGGTTCGCGTCACCGCCACGGCCGTGCGCAACGCGGCCTCGGTGGCCGGGCTGATCCTGACCACGCAAACCCTGATCGCGACCCAGCCGGACGGCGTCGACATCACAGCCGGTCCTGCGATGGGCGGCGGGGCGGAGTTGCTGTAGCGCGCTCGAACACGGGAGAGGCCCATGACCCTGCGGCGGTTCGGCGGGACCACTCTTCCGGCGCCCGTCACCATCGGCCGCCATCCCGAGGCCGCTGATACGATGGCGGCTTGGGAGCGGTTCCTGACCTGCGATCCCGCCGCCGCAATCCCGGCCCGCAACTTCGTCGTCGCCTCCTGGTTGCGCAGCCAGCAACTGGGCATCAACCCCACGGGACGGTCCGCGCCGATCGTGGCCCGTGGCGAGGCCGTCGAGCAGTTGCGCCGGCGCCATGCCGACCTGCTCTCGGCCGCGTCCACGGTGTTCGCGGAGATCGCGGACATGTTCGGCGGGTCGCGTTCGATCATGTTGCTGACGAACAATGAGGGTGTTGTGCTGGACGCCGTTGGCGACCGGCAAACCCTGGAGCAGGGGGAGAACATCCACCTGACTCGCGGCGGCGACTGGCGTGAGGACGTGATCGGCACCAACGGGATCGGCACCGCGCTGGCGACCGGGCGTCCCGCGCAGGTCCACGCGGCGGAGCATTTCTGCGAAGGGATCAAGGCCTGGACCTGTGCGGCGGCCCCTATCTTCGAACCCGGCACTGGCGCCATGCTGGGCGTGGTCGACATCTCGGGGCCGCCATCGACCTATCAACGCAACAACCTGTCGCTCGCGGTGTCGACCGCCCGGCAGATCGAGATGGTCTTGGCGGAGCGTGCGGCAAACGAGCGGATGCGCCTGCTCGAGGTCTGCCTGGACCGCATCAGCGAGGCGGACGTGGCCGGCATGGTGGCGATCGACCGCGCCGGGCGCCTGGTGCACCGCACCGGCCGGGTTCCCGGCCTGGTGGAGCTGGGCCAGCGCGTGCCGGGCCTGGATGGAGGTTCGGCCGTCGAAGAGTGGGCCGACCGGCTGCCAGAGGGCTTGCGGGCGGAGTGGTTCAGCCCGGTGACCGTGGACGGACGCGCCATCGGCGCCGTGCTGGTGGTGCCGGTCCGCACGCGCCCCGCGACCCAGGAGCAACAGGGTGCGTTCGACGCGATCCTGGGCCGGAGCCCGGCTGTGATGGAGGCGGTGGGCCGTGCGCGCCAGCTGGTCGGCAAGCAGGTTCCGGTGCTGATCGAGGGCGAGACCGGCGTCGGCAAGGAGCTGTTCGCCCGTGCCATCCACTTCGCGCACGATCCGCGCCGGCCGTTCATCGTGCTCAATTGCGGTGCGGTCGCCAAGGACCTGCTGGCCGCCGAGCTGTTTGGCCACGTGCGCGGCGCCTTCACCGGCGCCACCAGCGAGGGGCGCCCGGGCCGGTTCGAGCTGGCCAACGGCGGCACGCTCTGCCTGGACGAGATTGGCGAACTGCCGCTGGACCTGCAGCCCTTCCTGCTCCGCGTGCTGGAGGAGGGGGTGATCTACCGCCTGGGCGACGGCCAGCCACGGCAGGTCGAGGTGCGCCTGCTCGCGCTGACCAACCGCACCTTGCTGGATGAGGTGTCCGCCGGGCGGTTCCGTCGCGACCTTTATCACCGGATCAGCGTGACGCGGATTCGGCCGCCCCCGCTCCGCGAACGTCATGGCGACCTGGAGCTGCTTGTGAAGCACTTCAACGCCTCGCTCGCCGAGCGCCACGAGGTTCCCGAGCGCCGATTCGGTCCCGAGGTGCTGAGCCTGCTCGCCGCATACCACTGGCCCGGCAATGTGCGCGAGCTGCGCAACGTGGTGGAAAGCCTGCTGCTGATGTCCGACGCGCCGGACGTCCGGCTGGACGAGCTGGCAGCCGGGTTGTCGTCGGAGCCGATTGGCGCGCCGCCAGCCATGTCCGAAACCCCCGCCAGCCTGGAAGCGTCGGAGCGCACCGCGATCACGGCGGCGGTGCGTCAGTGCCAAGGCAACCTGACCGCGGCGGCCAAGTCGCTGGGCGTATCCCGCAGCACGCTCTACCGGAAGATCGAGCGGTACCGGCTGCAGATCTGAACGGCAGGGACGGCGTCTAAAGCTCGACCTGGGTGCCCAGCTCGACGACACGCTTGGGCGGGATTTGAAAGTAGCTGGAGGCGCTTACGGCGTTGCGGGTCATGAAGGCGTAAAGTTTCTCGCGCCATGGCGGCAAATCCGGATGCATGGTCGGCACCGGCGTCTCGCGGCCCAGGAAGAACGACGTCTCGGCGATGTCGATGGGAAATTCGGCGGCATGGGCCTCGAGCGCCGTGGGAACCACCGGCGCATCCGCGAAACCAAAATGCAGGGTCATTTCCATAAACCCTTTGCCAAGCGGCTCGAGCGTCATGCGGTCCGCGTCTGCGACATACGGAACCCGCTCAGTGATGACGGTGAGCAGCACGACGCGTTCGTGCAGCACCTTGTTGTGCTTGAGGTTGTCCGCGAGTGAGGAGGGTACAGTCTTCCGGCGCGCGGCAAGGTACACCGCCGTCCCTTGCACCCGGGGCAGCTTCGCCGGGTCGAGCTGGGCGATAAATTGCGTGAGCGGAAGGCTGTCCTCGCTGACGCGCTCCAGCACGATCTGGCGGCCGCGGCGCCAGGTGGACATGAGCGTGAACACGACGGCGCCGACCAGCAGCGGGAACCAGCCGCCCTGCGGAATTTTCACCGCATTGGCCACGAAGAAGGCGAGATCGACGAGCAGGAAGAAGCCGATCACCACCACCGTCACCGGCAGGCTCCAACGCCACAGCCGGCGCGCGACGATCGCCAGCAAGCCGGTGGTGATCACCATCGTGCCGGCCACTGCGATGCCGTATGCGGCCGCCAGGTTGTCCGAGGAGCCGAAGGCCAGCACCAGCCCGATGACGCAGACCATCAGCAGCCAGTTGATCTGCGGCACATAAACCTGGCCGATTGCCTCATCCGAGGTTTGCCGCACGTCGAGCCGCGGCAGCAGGCTGAGCTGCATGGCCTGCTGCGACAGCGAGAACGCGCCGGAGATCACCGCCTGCGAGGCGATCACCGTGGCGGCCGTCGCCAGGAGCACGACCGGAACCAGCGCCCAGTCCGGGAAAAGATGGAAGAAGGGGCTTTCGAGCGCGTCGGGATGGGCCAGCACGAGAGCGCCCTGCCCGAAATAGTTGAGCAGCAGCGCCGGCAGGACGAAGGCGAACCAGTCGAACCGGATCGGGCCTCGGCCGAAGTGGCCCATGTCGGCATACAGGGCCTCGGCCCCCGTCAGGGCGAGGAACACCGAGCCGAGGGTCAGGAAGCCGATCCAGCCATGGCCGGCCAGGAAGCGGACGGCATGGAGCGGGTTGAGCGCTGCTAGGACGCCAGGGTTATAGAGGATTTGCAGCAGTCCCGCCGCCGCCAGCACCAGGAACCACGCCGCCATCACTGGGCCGAAGAATGCGCCGATGCGCTCGCTGCCGCGGCTTTGCACCACGAACAGGCCGACCAGCACGGCCACGGTGATCGGGATGACATAGGGTTTGAGCGCTGGGGCGGCGACCTCCAGGCCCTCGACCGCGCTCAGGACGGAGATGGCCGGGGTGATCATGCCATCGCCATAGAACAGCGCTGCCCCGGCGATGCCGACCATGAGCAGGGCCGTATGCCATCGCTGAATGGCCACGGTGTGCGCCGCCAGGCCGAGCAGCGCCATGATGCCGCCCTCGCTGTCATTATCGGCGCGCATGACGAACAGCACGTATTTGGCCGTCACCACGATCATCAGCGCCCAGAACACCAGGGAGAGCAGCCCCATCACGACATCGAAGCTGTTTCCGCCGCCTGCGGCTTTCAAGCACTCGCGTAGAGTATAGATCGGGCTTGTGCCAATGTCGCCATAGACAACCCCAAGCGCCCCAACAAGGAGCGCGCGCCGCATCGGATTTGAAGTTGATACACTGGCCGCAAGAACTGTCATTCTGCTCTAATTCTTCCGATTGAATGTAAACCGTGCGGCACGCATCCCTCGCACGACCGTACTGTTGTGCAACAGCACGTTTACGTGATCTTCCAATCCTGGCACAAGCCGAAGCAAAGATGCCTTGCCCAGTGCCTGGCTCGGCAACCCTACCGACCGTCTTAACGAAATGGAAAGCCGTGGAGCGTATGATAGTTCATGGCAGATTCGAGGCGGAGACTGACGTGATGCTGAAACACCTGCCTCAAACCGAAGATCCGTCCGCGGCTGGGCCGGCGGCCGACCGCGTTGCATTCGTCCGCAAGCTGGGTGGCACCGTCTGGGCCGAAATGGAGCGGTACGGCATCGTGCCGACACCTCGGGCCTATGAAGCCTGGTTTGCCTGTCGCACCGGAATGAATCCCGGGCTGTCGCAGCGTGTCGGCGAGCTTCTCGGTGCAGGTAAAGCGCTGACCCCGACCGTGCTGGACACCTTCCACGATGAGTTCGTCGCCGGCATCGAAGTCGACGCCGATGCGATCAACGGCAAAGCCGATGAGCTGCAGCACGCGGCTCAAACCCTCGCGGATCAGGTCGCTGGGAACCAAGCCGCGATCACGGGCTACGGCAATATGCTTACGCACTGGGCCGAACACCTGAACGGCGAGACGACGATCGGCGGCTTGGTCGGGGCAGTCCGCACGCTGACGGCCGAAACGATCAGGGCCGCCGAGCGCAACCGTGCCCTGGAGCAGCAACTTTCAACGTCGATCGGCCGCATCGCCAGGCTGCGCCAGTCGCTGGCCGATGTGAAGCAGGAGGCGACAACGGACGCGCTTACGGGGATCGCGAACCGCAAGGCGTTCGATGCCAAATTGCGGCGCGCCATCGCCCAGGCACGGTCGGAACCGTCAGTTTCAACATCGGTGCTGCTCCTCGATGTGGACCATTTCAAGCGGTTCAACGATACGTACGGCCACCGCACCGGGGACCTGGTGCTGCGCCTTGTTGGACGTTTGCTGGCCGACAACGTCAAGGGCCGCGATACCGTGGCACGCTATGGCGGGGAGGAGTTTGCGATTCTGCTGGTCGGCGCCGACCTGAATGCCGCATTGGTCGTGGGACAGCAGATCTGCCGGTCCTTGAGCAGCAAGCGCTTGGTCAACAGACCCTCGCACCAAGCTGTGGGTCACATCACGATCTCGATCGGCGTGGCGCAGCACCGGCCAGGCGAGAGCTCGGCCGTTCTGGTCGAGCGTGCCGACGCCGCGCTGTACCGGGCCAAGGCTTCTGGACGGAACCGGGTCTGCACCGAGGACGATCCCGCTGGAGACGTCGGGCCGGAACCGCTGGAGCAGCCGTCACTGTAAGGCCGAGCGTTTCCACGCCCACAATCGCAAATCCACGCCCGGCAGGGGCCAGGGTGGGGACCAGGGCTTTCGCACCAAAGCTTCTGTCGTGTTGAGCGTCCCGCAGGGCGTGACATACTGCTGGACCCAGCATGACCGGGCGATAGTGTTTGAGGTGGTCCCCGTTTTTCGGACAGGTGGTTAAGCT
>JAABUK010000454.1_pt1 | contig 85972 bp, 71 predicted proteins | sample 5559141 | NCBI WGS metagenome assembly JAABUK01 (sample SAMN10711869, study PRJNA513367) | rock metagenome | isolation source: Antarctica rocks | place: Antarctica: Victoria Land, Pudding Butte nord | collected 2016-01-03
GGACGCTGCACCCCCGGTTGCCGCCCCCGAACGAACCCTGAAGCCCCGTCACGTCCGCCCTCGGAATCTGCAGCTGTCGCTGCCGAATCGATCGGGGAACCCCCTGGGCGCCCCGCGGCTCGCCCCCACCCCAGGCAATCGCATCTGGTCCGCACTCAGTCCGCAAAACCGCCGTACAAGGTCAATCACCACCAACTGCAGTCAATAGCATCGCACCAGTTCAGAGCATCTTTCCGTGCCCTTGACGCAGGTCGCCCGCAGCCTTGTAGAGAACTTTTAATCCGCAGGTCGTCGGTTCGAGAGACCTGGACGAATCGCGGGACGTTTCGGCGGTCGAAGACGTCTTGAGAAGTCCTGGAAACGGCGTTCCGGCGTCCCGCAATCTGCGGTGCCCTCTACTCATGACGCCGCGAACGATCAACTGCCGACCCGACGGATCACTGCTTTCATTGATCACGCTCGAGTTTCTTCACGCGCTCGCGAAGTGCTGCGATCTCCTCGCGCAACGCGGCATGCTCACCCACACCGCTATCCCTTGCCGAGCCACTCGGCAGGGCGTGCACGAACGTGCCGCGTCCCGGCGTGGAGATAACCACACACCGACGTTGCAGTTCCTTCACTGCTGCGTGCACCGTCAACTCCGCGACGCCGTACTCCAAGGCCAGTGCCCGCAGGGACGGCAACTTCGCGCCCACCGCGAATTCTCCGTCCGTGATCCGACGGCGCAGGTCTGCGGCGATCTGCACACTCAACGGCCGCGCGTCGTTCGGACTGATCGCCACCCACAGAGGGTAGCGGCTGCGTCCAATGGCTCCGCGGGTCGCAACCTGACCCGACGTTGACCCACATGGCACCTTAGTGCACCATGAACCAATATGAAAGAATCGGACTGATGATGATCTTCCGCCCGCCCCGCCAACTCGCCTACTACCTCTCGGCAACCGGCGACACAGAAGCCCTTGACTACAGCTCTGAAAGCTTCCACCCGCTCCCCGCACTTCTCCAAAACCTGTCCACCTTCCCTGAGCTGCAGCAGGCTTTCGCTGCGGCGCCGACCTCGTGGCTGTCAATGGCAGCCGAGGAGCGCGCACGGATCCGGCCGGTTCATCGGAGCCACCTGCGCTCGGTGCCCGAGATCACTGCCGAGGCGAGCGACAACGAGGAGATCGCGTGATGACCATCGAGCAAGCCGACCTGAGTCCGTTTGCCAGGTCAGCGTCTTCCCCCCCTGCGGCGACCGCCCAGGCGTTCACTTCGCACGACACCACCGATCCACTGGCCGACCTGCCACCGTTGTTGCCAGTGCCGATTGCTGCTGCGATCCTCGGCTTCAGCCGCGCGTCGGCCTATCGGTACGCAGCGTGTGGAGCCTTGCCTGTCCGGCATCTCGGCGGACGCGTATTCGTGGTGACAGCGCGACTCCGCCGGCTAATCGAAGGCGCCGACGAGCCAGCAGCATGAGCAAGATGCAGAAGGCAACTGGCCCCCGAATGTCCGGGATCACCGTCTACCCACGGGGCAGAAGGTGGGCTTTCATCATCTACGGCGAACCTGACCTGCTAACTGGAAAGCGGGAGCGTGTCTACCGGGGCGGGTTCACCGAGGACGCAGACGCGTGGTCCGCCGCGATTAGGGTCAAGAGCGAGCTCGGTGCTGGGAGCTATTTGCATCCGTCACGACGAACTGTGCGCGACTTCCTACGCGAGTGGCTCACGACCGTCGAGCATTCGATCAAACCAACGACCTACGCCAACTATGCAGATAATGTCAATGCATACGTGCTGCCCGTGCTCGGTGACCAGAAACTGCAGGAGATCACGGTACCGGTTCTGAACGCCTTCTATCGCCAGTTGCTCGAGGTCGGTCGCCGGAAGGTCGACACCAACACCGCGATGTACGAGTACTGGAAGGCCAGACGCCATCGGCGGGACGGCCTCGGTCCACCACCGAATGAGATCTCCATGGCGTGCGGCACCACGATCTACGCGGCCCGGACTGCGGTCGGGCGGTATCGCCGTGGCCGTGTCCCTCAACGCCACTCCGACGGGCTGGCCCCGAAATCGGTGAAGAACGTCCACCGGCTGCTGCACCGAGCGCTCAGCGATGCGGTGGCGTGGCAGTACCTCAGCACCAATCCGGCAGCGCATGCGAGCCTGCCGCGCGAACGACGCGGAGTCGACAACCGCCCGAAGCCGTGGACGGTGGACGAGCTGGCCATCTGGCTCCGAGTTGCGCTGACCGACCGGTTCGCCGGCATTTGGGTTCTGGCGGCCACCACCGGGATGCGACGGTCAGAACTCGCTGGTGTCCAGCGGGACCTTCTCAACCTTGAGACCGGCACCCTGACCATAGGCGACACTCGCGTCGTAGTCGACGGCAATGCTTCAGAGTCCGACGGCAAGACCAACAGCGGCCGCCGCACGATTTCCCTCGACGCGTTCACCGTCGCGGCACTGCGTGGGTACGTCGATCTGCTGGAGAAGGAGCGAGCGGAGTTCGGCGCCACATATCCCGACCACGGCCGGCTGCTCTGCTTCACAGACGGTCGGCAGCTGCACCCCGATACGATCACCCGCAGGTTCAACCGTCTCGTGGATCGGGCCGGCGTGCGGCATATCCGGCTGCACGACATCCGGCACACCTATTCGACAGTGGCACTCGACGCGGGGATCGACCCCAAGCTCGTCAGCGACCGGGTGGGGCACGCCAACATGAACGTGACGTTCCAGATCTATGCCCACCGGTCGACCGGCCAGGACCGGGCAGCCGCAGAGCAGGTCACACAACTGATCGCTGAGGCAGTCGGCGGTGGTTGTTGAGTGACTCGTCCTACTACAATTTTTACTACAGCGCGCACCAAAAAGGTCCCCAAGAAAGTCTCCTAGGGACCAATTTACCTGGTAGCGGGGGCAGGATTTGAACCTGCGACCTCTGGGTTATGAGCCCAGCGAGCTACCGAGCTGCTCCACCCCGCGTCGGGTGCAGGGACAACTGTACCGGCGGGTGGCCTGCGGAACCAAATCCGCACGCCACCCACTGGCCGTGGGCTGCGTCACCCCGGCGGCTGAGGGACCACCGGGGCCGGCGTCGGCACGGCGGTGGGCGCGGGTGCGGCAGTCGTCGGGGTGGGCTTTGCCGCGGTCGTGCCGGTCTGGCCGTTCGCCTGCTGGTAGGCCTTGACCGCAGCGTCGACCTTGGTCAGCGATTGCCCGATCGCCCCCAGATCACCACTGGACTTGGCGGTGTTGAAGTCCTGCAGCGCCTTGTTGAGGTTGGTCACCGCGTCCTGCGGACTGGTGCCGCCGGGGACCGGGGCCGTACCGGTGGGTACAGGCGTCGGCGCGGTACTGGTCGGCGGCGACGTCGTGGTTCCCTGATCCGGCGCCGTGGTTCCTGAGCCCGCTCCCGCGCCGAACACCTGGTCCAGCGCATCGGCCAGCGTGGCGCCGTAGCCGACCTGGTTGTTGTAGCTCACCAGCACCCTGGCCAACTGCGGGTAGGAGGAGCTCTGCGCCGATCGCTCGATGTAGAGCGGCTCGACGTAGAGCAGACCCCCCTTACCCACCGGCAGGGTCAGCAGGTTGCCGTACTCGATCTTGGTGGACTGCTGCCCGAGCAAGTTGCGCTCCTTGGACACCTGAGGAGCGGACAACATGGAGTTTTGCACCTGCTGCGGACCCTGGGTCTGGGTATCCGTCGGCAGCTTCAGCACTGTGATCTGGCCGTAGGTGTCCGGATTGTTGCTCGCCGACATGTACGCCGACAGGAACTCCCGCTTGAGTCCCACCAACGCACTGGTCAGCTGGAACGAGGACTTGCCGCTCACCGGATCGGCCGCCTGTACGTAGTACGGCGGCTGCGGCGCGCGCCCGTTGTTGTTGTCCACGGTCGGGTCGTCGGGAACCGACCAGAACCCGTTGTTCTGGAAGAACTCCTTGGGGTCCGAGACGTTGTACCGGGTCAGCAGGTCGCGCTGCACCTTGAACAGGTCCTCGGGGTAGCGGAAGTGCGCACGCAGCTCCGGGGAGATATCGCTGGACGGCTTGACCACCCCGGGAAAGACACTCTCCCACGCCTTGAGCACCGGGTCCTTGCCGTCCACCGAGTACAGCGTGACGGTGCCGTCGTAGGCATCTACGGTGGCCTTCACCGAGTTGCGGATGTAGGAGACCTGCTTGTTCGGCGCCTGGCGGACGCCGGTAGAGGTGGCGAGGCTGTCCGCGGTAGCCGCGTCCAGCGAGGTGCGCTGGGCGTAGGGCAGAGAGTCCAAGGTGGTGAACCCGTCGACCACCCATTTCACGCGCCCATCCACCACAGCCGGATAGGTATCGCTGTTCGTGGTCAACCACGGCGCCACCGCCTGCACCCGGTCCCGCGGGTCACGGTTGAAGATGATCTTCGAGTCGTTGGTGACGGCGCTGGAGAACAAAATGTTGCGCTCGCCGTACTTCGCGGCGAAGGCGAGCCGATTGATCCAGCTGCCGATCTCTACGCCGCCCTTGCCGCTGTAGGTGAAGCTGGAGTTGTCCGTGTCGTACTCGCGCGGCGCGGCACCGGGCAGGTCCCCGACGATGGCGTAGTCGGGGGTGGACTTCCCGATCAGCTCGCCGTAGTAGATCCGTGGCTGGGTCACCGGGATCGTCGTGGACTTCGTGTTGAGGTCGGCCACCGTGTACACGGGGTAGCCGCCGGTGCCACTGCCCGCATCGGTCAAAGCGGCGTTGACCTTGTTGGCGGCCGCGGCCACGAAGCCGTTGCCGTGCGTGTAGACGGTGTGCTGGTTCACCCAGTTGGTCTGGTTGCCGGTCAGCGCATTGGGGTTGAGCTCACGTGCGGCCACGACGTAGTCTCGCAGCTGCCCGTCGACGGTGTAGCGGTCGACGGACAGGGTGTTCGGGAAGCCGTAGAAGTTCTTCAGCTGCTGCTGCTGGGTGAAGGTTCGCGATAGCACCGTGGGGTCGAGCAGGCGCACATTCGAGATGGTGGCCGTGTCGGTGGCGACCTCGGAGGGCGCGACGGTGGCGGTGCCCGGGTAGTCCACATACTTCACCGTCTGGTCGGTGATGCCATAGGCCTGCCGGGTGGAGGCGATGTTGCGCCCGATGGACACTGCCTCCCGGTCGGGTCCGTTGGGGTTGACCGAGAACTGCTGCAGGATGGCGGGCCACGCGGCTCCGACCAAGATCGAGGACAGCACCAGTAGCGCGGTGGCCAACGCGGGCACCCGCAGGTCGCGCAGCACCACCCCGGCGAAGAAGGCGCCCGCGCAGATCACCGCAATGCACAGCAGGATCAGCTTGGCGGGCAACACGGCGTGCAGGTCGGTGTAGGAAGCGCCGGTGAACTGCGGGTTGCGGTCGCTGGAGAGCAACTCGTAGCGGTCGAAGAAGTAGGCCACCGCCTTGATCAGCACGAAGGTGCCCGCCAACACCGCCAGTTGCACGCGAGCGGCCGTCGTGAGCCGGCCGCCGCGGCCGGCGAGGCGCAGACCCCCGAACAGATAGTGCGTCACCAGATTTGCCACGAACGCCAGCAGCACCCCGACGAAGGCCCAGTCGATGAGGAAGCGGTAGAAGGGCAGGTCGAAGGCGTAGAACCCCAGATCCAGGCCGAATTGCGGATCGGTCTGCCCAAAGCTGGTGCCGTGCAAGAACAGTTGCACCAAAGCCCAGTCGGACTGGGCTACGAGGCCGGAGATGACCCCGATGAGCGTGGGGATGCCGATCCCGAACCACCGAATGTGGCTCATCACCACGGTGCGGTACCGCGCCACGGGGTCGTCCGGGCCGGACACCGGGACGAAGACCGGCCGCGACCGGTAAGCCAACACCAACGCACCACTGACGATCAACCCGATCACCACACCGACGATCAGGAACAGCACGAGCTTGGTGATCAACACCGTGGTGAACACGCCCCGGAACCCGAGCGAGCCGAACCACTCCCAGTCGACGTAGGCGTTGACGAAGCGCGAGCCGCCGAAGATCAGCACGAGCAGCAGCGCCCCGATGATGAGCAGCCAGCGGCTCCGTCGGGACAAACCCGAAAACGTGGTGGGTGGGCGCACGGCCACGAGCCACACTCCAAGCTGTTGCACGGCGCAGTGACGCCGCTGGTGGTTGCCCCGGCTTCGTTCTCGCGCGGCCGGTACCGTCACTGTACGGATTGTCGCGCCTGCGAGGATGGCCGCCATGAGCCTGCTCTCCCCCACTGCCTTGTCCATCTGCGTGCGCGAGGTGGTCGACTTCGTCGACGACGCGGGCTGGGACCAGCCGCCCCAGATGTTCGCGCTGGTGCCCACGGCTGAGCTCGCCGAACACGAACCCGAACTGGTGGGCGCATTCTCGGAGCACAGCGAACTCACCCCCATCGCCCAGGAGCCTTTGCCGACAACCGTGGAGGGCGGCTCACCTGAGCTGGACGCCGCACTGGCGGGCATCACCTGGCCGGAGTCCGTGGCGGGTTGCGCACTCGTGCAAGAGATCCTGATCCTGCCGCCCGAGGCGGAGGCCGAGCTGGATCAGGTGGTGGAACACGCACTGGGAGGTGGCACCGCTGCCGAGCAGGCAGCCCTGGAGCACGCCGCGGCGCATCCCCAGCGCCAGGAGGCCCGTCTCGTGGCCGCGGTGCTGCGCGGCGGTGAAGCGCTGTGTCTGCTACAGCTACGCCCCGACGCGTCCGACGCCGATGCCGCGCCGGAGTTGCTGGAGCACCCCGAGCTGGCGCCGAACCTGGTCGCCGCCCTGCTGGCCACCTTGGAGGAGTGAGCGACTAGCAGTGCGGGGCGTCCCCGCCCGCGGTCAAAGTCTGTAAGGCGTCGACGGCGGTGGCCAGGGTTTGAACCTTGACCAACCGCAGGCCGTCGGGTGCCCGTTGCAGCGCCTCCGCACAGTTGGCTGCAGGCACCAGGAACTCCGTCGCGCCCGCCTCGCGCGCCGCCATCATCTTGAACGGAATGCCCCCGATGGGCCCCACCGTGCCCGACCCGTCGATGGTGCCTGTTCCCGCGACGAACTTCCCGTCGTTGAGCTTGCCGGTGCTCAGTTTGTCCACCACCGCCAAGGAGAACATCAGTCCCGCCGACGGCCCCCCGACGTCGGCCAGGTTGAAGTCGATGGTGAAATTGACGTCCGGCGCGTTGCTCGGCGTGATACCGAGGAAGCCCCGTGGGTCCGCGTCCGGACGTTTGCCCAAGGTGATGGTCGCCGTCGTCGGCGGTCCACCGTTGCGGCGGTAGCTCAGCACCGCCTGCTCCCCCGGCTTGCGATCGGCCAGGGCTTGAAGCACCTGCTCCGCCGCGGCGACCGGCTTGCCGTCCACGCTGACGAGCTGATCTCCGGGCTGCAGCACGCCATCCGACGGTGAGCCTTTGGTCAGTGCACCGATCTTGACCTGAGTGGGAAAGTGTAGATAGCTCAACGCTGCCGTCTCCGCGCTGTTCTCCGACTCCGCGAACGCCTGGGTGTTCTCGGTGCGCACTTCCTCGGGTGTCTTCTGCGGCGGGTACACCTCTGAACGGGGCACCAACGCGTGGCTGCCGCTGACCCACAGTCCGACCGCGCCGAACAGGGTGATGCCGTCGTTCACCGCCACGGTCGTCATGTTCAGATTGCCCTGGGTGGGAAAGGTCTGCGTCCCTTCGATATCCACCACCTGCTTGCCGTTGACCGCACCGAGGGTGTTGAACGTGGGGCCCGGTCCCAGTGCGACGTAGGGAACCTGCACCACACCGCCGAGAGTGCCCAGCACGATGATGAGCAGAACTCCGGTCAGCAGGGTGATGTTGCGACGGGTCACGCCGCTCAGCCTAGAGCGGGCCGGAGCGGGCCCCGTCCGTCCGGTGTTCGCGCAGAGCATGCGCTGAGCACACTCAACTCCCCGCAGACGCCGGGTACCGTTGAGCCATGAGCAATCCCCCCTTCGGTTTCTCTGGCCCCGGTGACGACTCGGGCAACGATAAGGACCGTGGTGGCCAGGGTTCGGGCGATGGCCCCGGTTCGGGTGGCTTCGGTTTCGGCGCGGGCGGTCCCGGGGGCTTTGATCCCGCCTCGCTGGGGCAGATGTTGACCCAGCTCGGCCAGATGCTCAGCAGTGCGGGCGCCGCGGGACCATCGGCAGGGCCGGTGAACTACGACCTCGCCCGCCAGCTCGCCGAGCAGCAGCTGGGCACGGTGCCCAGCGTGAGCGCCGCGGACACCGCTGCGGCGCTCGATGCGCTCCGACTGGCCGAGATCTGGCTGGATGACGCGACGTCACTGCCTGCGGGCATGCGCACCAGTAGTGCGTGGACGGCAAAGGAATGGCTGGCGCAGACCATGCCCACATGGCAGCGACTGTGCGATCCGGTGGCCACCAAGATGGCCAGTGCCTGGGTCGACGGCATGCCGGACGAGGCCAAGCAGATGCTCGGACCCATGATGGGGATGATGAGCCAGATGGGCGGCATGGCCTTCGGCTCGCAGCTCGGCCAGGCGCTGGGACAGCTGGCCGGCGAGGTGCTCACCTCGACCGACATCGGCCTTCCCTTGGGCCCGGCGGGCACCGCTGCCCTGATGCCCGCCGCCATCACCGCGTTCACCAACGGCCTGGACCGACCGCACCACGAGGTGCTGGTGTATTTGGCGGCACGCGAGGCGGCCCACCAGCGTCTGTTCGGGCATGTGCCGTGGTTGCGCCAGCGCCTGCTGTCCACTGTGGAGGAGTACGCCAGCGGGATCAGCGTCGATTTCTCGGCGATGGAGGAAATGGCCCGCAATATCGATCCCGCGTCGCTGACCGATCCCGCTGCCCTGGAGAAGGCGCTGGGGCAGGGCACTTTCGGGCCCACGACGTCTCCGGCGCAACAGGCTGCACTGCAACGCCTGGAGACGTTGCTCGCGCTGGTCGAGGGTTGGGTGGATCACGTGGTGTCCAACGCAGTGCGGGACAGGTTGCCAGGGGCAGACGCCCTGCGGGAGACGCTGCGGCGCCGTAGGGCCAGCGGCGGTCCGGCCGAACAGACCTTCGCGACGCTGGTGGGTCTCGAGTTGCGCCCGCGCAGGCTGCGGGAGGCGGCCGAACTGTGGCGCCTGCTCGATGCGCGCAGCGATGCTGCCACCCGGGACGGGGTGTGGGCGCACCCGGATCTACTGCCCAGTGCTTCGGACCTCGACGACCCTGCGGGCTTCGCCGAGCGTTTCCTAATGAACCACGCCGGTGGTTCGGACGACCCGATGGCTGAGCTGGAACGCACCATCGCCGACGAGCAAGCCAAGAAAGATGCTGCTCCAGAGGAGGGCGGCTCCGCGGGTTAGAACTTCGGCCGGCTAGAAGTTCCGCCGGCTAGAACTGCTCGGCAGTGGCGATCTCCAGATGGGCAGCGGCGGAGAGTCCCTGCAGGTAGCCGACCGCGCGTTCGGTCCGTGGGTAGCGGTGGACCCACGTCCAGAATTGCGGCGTGTGGCCTGCTTCGAGCAGGTGGGCAAGCTCGTGCACCAGGACGTAGTCCAGCACCCATTCGGGGACGTCGCGTAAGCGCTCGCTCACCCGGATGGAGGAATCCGCAGGTGTGCACAAGGCCCAGCGCGAACGCATGACGGGAACCCACCGCACCACCGCGGGCTGCGGCCGACCGTCCAGCCAGCGCCCGGACAAGCGAGCAGCGCGCGTCGCCAATTCCGCGTCGGAGGTACCGGCCCGAGCGGCAGCCCGTGCCTCAGATCGAGCCACCCGGGCCAGCATCGTGTCCACCCAATTGGCCTCCTCGGCCTTGCTCAGCCTGGCAGGCACCGAGACGATGATGGTGTCGCCCTCCCGGCGCGCACTGACCGTCGCGCGCCGTCGAGCGCTGCGACGAACCTGCACGTTCGGCGGATGCTGGGGTGCGGACACCCGTTCACGGTAGCGACCGGCTTCGGCGACGGCACGGCGCTGTCCGGAAATGGCCGGCACCCTGTGGATAACTGGCCGTTGACCCCCACTGCCCACGTCAACGCGTGCCAGAGTGGCCGACCATGAACACAACCATCCGGGCGCGCGCCACCGAACCGGCGACATCGCAGCAGGCCGAAGGGCGACGCCCGATGCTTGACCCGGCGATCGCCATGCTCATCCGCTCGAGCGGCGACCTGCAGCTCGGCTGGGACCCGGACCGCGCGGTGCTCATCCGCCCCCCGCGTGGCGTGCCGGCATCCGCCGTGGCCACCCTGTTGGACCGAGCCGACGGATCAACGAGCTACGCGAATCTCGTGACGGCCGCCGTTTCCATCGGCATCGGTCCGGAGGAGATGGCCGAGCTGATCAAGGAGCTGGTCGCCATGGGTGTGCTCAGCTGGGCGCCACCACCCCAGCGCACCCGCGCCGCGCACATGCACGTGCACGGACGAGGACCGCTCAGCGACGCCATCTGTCAGGGGCTGGCGCTGGGCGGCCAGCAGCCATCTCGCTCGCACGGACGCCTGCCGGCCCGGCGTGGATACCCGGAGCTGGTCATCTTGGCCGACGAGCTGGTCTGCGACCCGTGTGTGGTCTCCGAGCTGGTCGCTGCCCACATCAACCACCTCTCGGTACGGTTACGCGACGGCATCGGCATGGTGGGGCCGCTGGTGCTGCCGGGGCGGACCAGCTGTCTGCGCTGTGCCGATCTGCGCCGGGCGGACCACGATCCGGAGTGGCCGATGCTTGCCGCGCAGCTACTCGGTCGGGTGGGACACGGCAGCGCCGGCGCCGTGCGGGCCACCGCAGGCTTCGCCCTCGGTCAGATCGAGCAGTTGCTCGACGGGCACGCAGGTGCACCGGTGCCCTGCACGGTGAACGCCACGATCGAAGTGGATCCGCGCCTTGCGCAGCTGCGGCGCCGCGTATGGTCGCCCCATCCCCGCTGCGGCTGTGGTGCACACCGCTGACGACCCGCCGGGGCAGACCCAAGCACACCGACGCCGAATCAAGGACGATGGGACGCGTGTCCGACATACCCCGCAGCGGAGCAGCCCGCACAGCCAAGCTGGCCAGCCTTCCCATCGGGTTCGCCGGTCGCACGGCAGCCGGCTGGGGAAAGCGTTTGGCCGGGCGCAGCAGCGACGAGGTCGGCGCCGAGCTCAGTGCCAAGACCGCCGAGCAGCTGTTCGCCGTGCTCGGCGAGCTCAAGGGCGGCGCGATGAAATTCGGGCAGGCCCTGAGCGTGTTCGAGGCCGCAATCCCCGAGGAGTTCGCGGAACCCTATCGAGAAGCCTTGACCAAGTTGCAGTCAAGCGCTCCGCCCATGCCTGCCGCCACCGTGCACCGAGTGCTGGCCGAGCAGCTGGGCACGGGCTGGCGCGAGCGGTTCTCCTCCTTCAACGACGAGCACGCCGCGGCGGCAAGCATCGGACAGGTGCACCGGGCGGTGTGGCAGGACGGTCGGGAGGTGGCCGTCAAAATCCAGTACCCGGGTGCGGGCGAGGCACTGCGTTCCGACTTGCGCCAGCTGCAGCGCTTCGGCCGGATGTTTCAGGCGGTCATCCCCGGCCTACAGGTCCGCCCGCTCATCACCGAGCTGCGTGAGCGCATGGAGGAGGAGCTGGACTACCGGGCGGAGGCGGACAACCAGCGGGCCTTCGCCGCAGCCTACGACGGGAACGACGAGTTCCTGGTACCGAAGGTGGTCGCCAGCGCGCCCAAGGTCATCGTCTCGGAGTGGATCGACGGTGCGGGGCTGGCCACGATCATTGCCAACGGCAACACGGCCCAGCGTAACGACATGGGTCGACGACTGGCGTTGTTCCACTTCTCCTCCCCCGCCCGCGCCGGGCTGCTGCACTCCGACCCCCATCCCGGCAACTACATGCTGCTGCCCGACGGTCGGATGGCGGTGATCGACTTCGGTGCCGTCGCGCGGCTGCCCGACGGGCTGCCCCACACCTTCGGACGGATGACCCGGCTCGCGCTGGACAATCGTCCCGAGGAGCTGATGACGCTGTTGCGTCGGGAGAACTTCGTCGAGCCCGATACCGAGCTGGACCCCCACGAGGTGCTCGACTACCTGCGGCCGTTCATCGAGCCGATGCGCGCAGAGACCTTCCACTTCACGCGGCGCTGGATGCAACAGCAGGCCGAACGGCTCGGCGACGTGCGCAGCGCCGACTTCCAGCTCACCCGGGCCCTGAACCTGCCCGCCCAGTACCTCCTGGTGCATCGGGTCACCCTGGGTTCGATCGGCATCCTCTGTCAGCTGGACGCGGAGGCGCCCTTCAAGGCCATCGTCGAACAGTGGCAGCCGGGGATGGCCGCGGAGCCGGACTAACAGGCCTGACGAGCACCAGCGGATCTTCCGTCCGTCGCTCAGCGACTGGTCGAGCGGCGGTACAACGCATTGGCCAGCGGCACGAAAATGGCCAGCACCGCCACCGCCCAGATCAGGGTGTACAGCTCGGGATGCACCAACGCCCACGCCGTCGGGTGCGGCGCGGTCGGGTTCGGGTCGGGGTTGCCGAACAGGTTGCGCGCCGCCTGAGTGACCGCCGACACCGGGTTCCACTCCGCAAACGCCCGCAACGGTCCCGGCAGCGTGTTCAGCGGCACGAAGGTGTTGGCCACGAAGGTGAGCGGGAAAATGACCACGAACGAGGCGTTGTTCACCACCTCGGGACTGGGCACCAGCAGCCCCACGCAAGCCATCACCCAGGAAATGGCGTAAGCGAACACCAGCAGCAGCACGAAACCCCACAAAGCCTCGGGTATCGAGGTACGGATGCGCCAACCGACCAGCAATCCGGTGACCGACATGACGATCAGCACGATGACGTTGTTAACCACGTCGGACAGGGTCCGACCGGTCAACACCGCGGACGGCGCCATCGGCAGCGAACGGAAGCGGTCGATGATGCCCTTCTTCACGTCCTCGGCCAGTCCTGCCCCGGTGATGGTGGAGCCAAAGACAACCGTTTGGGCAAAGATTCCCGCGATGAGGAACTCCCGATACCCTTTGCCGCCGCCGCTGGAGTCGATGGCGCCGCCGAACACGTAGGCGAACAGCAACACGAACATGATGGGGGACAAGGTGGTGAACACCAGCAGGTCGGGGACCCGCTTGATCTTGATGAGGTTGCGCTTGGCCACCACGGCAGCATCGGTAAGGGGGTATAGGTAGCTCAGCGACCTCTCCCGCACGTCGCTTCGCTCGCTCACTGGTTCACCTTCTCTGCAGCGACGGCCGCGGTAGCCGGGTCAGCCATGTCGCCGGGGTCGGCCATGTCGCCGGGGTCGGCCGGCTCATCCTCGGCGGCGTGCCCGGTCAGGGTCAGGAACACGTCGTCCAGCGTGGGTCGGCGCAGCCCGGCGTCGTCCACGTCGATCGCGGACTCCTCCAGCCTGCGCAGCGCCTCGCGCAGCACCCCGACGCCACCGGAAATGGGAATCAACATGGATCGGCGTTGCTCCTCGATGCTGGCGTCGCCTACTCCCAGCGGGGCCAGCAGATGGCGGGCAGCGTCGAGCTGCGCGGGATCGGAGACCGTGATCTCCAACCGCTCTCCGCCAACCTGGGCCTTCAGCTGATCGGCAGTTCCCTTCGCAATCACCCTGCCGTGGTTGATCACCACGATCTCGTCGGCGAGCACGTCGGCTTCTTCCAGGTACTGGGTGGTCAGCAACAGGGTGGTGCCGCCGGAAACCAGGTCCTTGATCACCTCCCACATGTCGGTGCGGCTCCGCGGATCCAGTCCGGTCGTCGGTTCGTCGAGGAACAACAACGGTGGGTCGGCGACGAGCGCCCCGGCGAGGTCGAGCCGGCGCCGCATGCCGCCGGAGTAGTTCTTAGCGGGGCGGTCGGCGGAGTCCTCCAGGTCGAACTGGGCCAGCAGCTCCCGTGCCCGTTCCCGGCTGCGGCGTTTGCCGAGGTGGTACAGCCGGCCGATCATGTCCAGGTTCTCAAAGCCGGTGAGGTACTCGTCCACCGCGGCGTACTGCCCGGACAGGCCCAGGCGCCGGCGAACACCGCGCGGGTTTGCAACGACGTCCACTCCGGCCACCATCGCCTGCCCGGCGTCGGGGCGCAGCAGGGTGGTGAGTATGCGCACCATCGTGGTCTTGCCGGCACCGTTCGGTCCGAGCAGTCCCAGCACCGAACCGGAGCGAACCGTCAAGTCCACTCCGTCCAGCGCCGTGACGTCGCCGAACCGTTTGACCAAGCCGGTGACCTCGATCGCGTTCGTCATTGTGCTGCCCCTCGGTCGTCGTCGGGCACCAGGGTGCCATGTCGACGATGCCGCCTGTGCCGTCAGCGAATCAACGGGCATACCGGTGCCTCCTCCTGTGCTCATCATGTTCATTCCCTCCTCAGACGCAGCGGCGGCGCGCTACTCATCGGTGTTCGGTGATGCTCGCGCCGCGGAATCTGCGAGCAGCTGGTTCTTGCGTGGTCGTCCCCTGGGCCGCCTGCGGGCAACGACGATCCCCTGTTCGAGTATTTCGCCGCCCCAGACACCCCAGGGTTCGGCGCGCTCCAGGGCTGCCGTCAGACAACGAAGCCGTACCGGGCACCGCGCGCACAGGCGCTTGGCCTGCTCGAGTCCCTCGGGTGACTCGGCGAACCACAGGTCGGCGTTCGCGCGGCGGCAGGGCAGGTCCACGGAAGCGGGTGGATGGGCGGCGGCTGTGGCGGTAGACACGTGCGGGTCCTTGTTTTCGGCGGATTGTGCGGAACCCGGGTCCTTGCCGAGCACACTGCTCGCACAAAAAGGCCACGGTCTCCGCGTGTGCGGGATTCCGTGGCCAGGAGTGCAGGTGACTTCTCTAAAGATCACCCCAGGGCACGGACGCTGCGGGATTGGTGAATGCTGCACCACACGGTGCTGCGGCGACGGCGACCAGACGAGTTGCCGGCACGCGCGCTGCTGCAGCACGGGTGCGGTAGGTCTGACTCATCTTCATGGGGCCACCTCCTTCGATCAGCGGTGTTCGTACTCGGTGCACAGAGGCTACGACGGCTGCCCTATGGCGCACAAGCTATTTTTGACCTGCGCGTTCGCCGCGCACCAGTGCCAGTACGTCCGCGCCGAAGCGCTCCAACTTGGCTGCGCCGATTCCCGCGATGGCGACCAGGCCGGCGTCGTTGCTGGGCTGCTGCTCGGCAATGGCGGTGAGTGTGGCGTCGGTGAAGACCACGTAGGCGGGCACCTTGAGCTCCGCAGAACGCTCCCGGCGCCATGTCCGTAACGCATCGAGGAGCTCGTCGTCCAGGTCAGCCGGGCAGGTCTCGCAGCGCCCGAGCTTGATGGCCATCGTGGCGGTGAGCTGGACGCCGCACACTCGGCAGCGGGCCCGTTTACGGCCGTTGCGCGAGGCAGGTTCCGCACGTGGTGCGGTCGGCTTGGCTGCCGGCGAGTCCGCGGGTACGAGTCCGTGCACGAAACGCGAACGCCGACGACTCTTGCGGCCACCGGGGTTGCGGGCCAGCGCCCAGGACAGCCACAGCACCTCACGGGCGCGGGTCACCCCGACGTAGAGCAGTCGCCGTTCCTCCTCCACCGCAGCCTCCTCCGCGGCACCACCGTCACCGAGGGCGTGCTGAATGGGCAACGTGCCCTCCACCAGCCCGACCAGGAACACCGCGTCCCACTCCAGGCCCTTCGCCGCGTGCAACGAGGACAAGGTCACGCCCTGCACCACCGGTGGGTGCCGCGAGTCGGCCCTGCTCGCCAGCTCCGCGAGCAACCGCGACAGGCTGGCCGTCGGCTCACTGCTCAGCAGCTCCTCGACCAGGGCAGCGAGCGCACGCAACGACTCCCAACGGTCCCGCGCGGCACCACCGCTGGGCGCCTGAGCGGTCAGCCCCACCGGCTCCAGCACCGTCTGGACCAGCGCTCGAAGGTCGGTGGGCTCCTCGTCGGGGTCGTCACGGTCGGGCCGCTGGTTCTGGTCCTCCTTGCGCAGGGCGAGCACGGCCTGGCGCACTTCGGGGCGCTCGAAGAAGCGATCCCCGCCGCGGACCTGATAGGGAATGCCGAGCTCGGTCAGCGCCTGCTCGTGCACCTCGGACTGTGCGTTGATGCGGTAGAGCACCGCGATCTCGGCTGCCGGTGTGCCCGCGTCCAGCAGTTCCTTGATCCGAGCGGCCACCGCCGCGGCCTCAGCGGACTCGTCGTCGTGCTCGGAGAACTGCGGCTGGACACCCGCGGGCCGCTGACCGATCAGCTGCAGCTTGCTCCCGGCGATGCGCCCCTTGGCGGCGCCGATCACCGTGTTGGCCAGGGTCACCACCTGCGGGGTGGAACGGTAGTCGCGCTCCAGGCGCACCACGGTGGCCTCGTGGAAGCGGCGGGAGAAGTCCAGCAGATACCGGGGGGTGGCACCGGTGAACGAGTAGATGGTCTGGTTTGCGTCCCCGACCACGGTCAGGTCGTCCCGCTCGCCGAGCCAGGCGTCGAGGACCCGTTGTTGCAGGGGCGTGACGTCCTGGTACTCGTCGACGACGAAGCAGCGATAGCGGTCGCGGAACTCCCTGGCCACCTCCGAGTGCTCCTCCAGTGCCGCAGCGGTGTGCAGGAGCAGGTCGTCGAAGTCGAGCAGGCCGCCCCGGCTTTTCAGTGCCTCGTACCCGGTGTAGACCGCAGCGACCTGCTCAGCGGTGCCCGGCGGGTCGCGGCGAGCCCGGGAAGCGGCCGCCGGGTAGTCCTCCGCAGCAATCAAGCTGGCTTTGGCCCACTCGATCTCTCCCGCCAGGTCGCGCACACTCTCGGTGCTGGTCGACACCCCGGCCCGGTTGGCGGCCTGGCTGACCAACGCGAACTTGCGGTCCAACAGCTCCCACGGGGTGTCTCCGACCACCTGCGGCCAGAAGTACCGGAGCTGGCGCAGCGCCGCCGCGTGGAACGTGCGCGCCTGCACCCCACCGATGCCGAGGCCCCGCAGCCGGGTGCGCATCTCTCCCGCCGCACGCGAGGTGAAGGTGACCGGGAGTACCTGCCCCGGCGCCACGTGCCCGTGCTCTACCAGGTGCGCGATCCGCCGCGTGATGGTGCGGGTCTTGCCCGTGCCTGCGCCGGCCAGCACGCACACCGGGCCGCGCGGAGCGAGCACCGCCGCCTGCTGGTCGTCGTCCAGCCCGTCCGCGCTCACCTGCATACCGCAATCCTCCCAGCCGGCACCGACACCACGGCACCGCCCCGCTACGGTGCGAACATGAGCTGGTGGGTACTCGCGGCGGTGATTGTTGTGTTCCTCGTGCTCCCTGCGGTGCTGTTGCGAATGCCCTGGATGCGGGTCCGGGGCGCACGCGGGAAGCAAGACCGTCCACCTGGCGTTGTGCCGACCATGGGAGAATTGACGATGTACTCGACCAGCTGGTGCGGTTACTGCCGGCGCCTGAAGATGCAGCTCAACGACGCGGGCATCGACTACATCGACATCGACATCGATTCCGATGCCGAGGCTGCGGCCTTCGTGGAAAGCGTGAACCGCGGAAATCAGGTGGTTCCGACCGTGGTCTTTGCCGACGGCTCCGCCGCTACCAACCCCTCCCTCGCTGAGGTGCAGCAGCGCATCGCGGCCTGAGCAGCGCTGCTACTGCAGCGCCCATGACTCGAGCATGCCGCGGGCGATGGACACCGAACCCGGGAGCAGCAGCGGTCGTTCGCCCCCGGCCACACCCGTCCAGTCCCCCGAGCTCAGCGCGGCGCGCACCTGTGCCCGGCTGAACCAGTGAGCCTCCGCGATCTCGCCATCGCGCGGTAGCACCGGATCGGACGGGTCGGCGGTGGCCTGGAAGCCCAGCATGATCGAGCGCGGAAACGGCCACGGTTGGCTGCCCAAATAGTGGATGTCAGTGACCGCCACGCCGACCTCCTCGCTGATCTCACGCTCCACGCAGGCCTCCAGCGACTCACCCGCCTCCACGAAGCCCGCGAGGACCGAGAACCGGCCCGGCGGCCACGATGGCTGGCGTCCGAGGAGTACCTGGTCGGCCCCGTCGTGTACCAGACAGATTACCGCCGGGTCCGTCCGGGGGTACTCCTCGTGGCCGTTGCGCACACACCGGCGGATCCAGCCGGCGAGCTCGGATTCGGTCGGCGCGCCACACACGGAACAGAACCCGGCTTTCGCGTGCCAACCCAGCAACGCAGTGGCGGTGGCAAGCAGCGCGGCGTCGGTGGCGCCTAGTGCGGCACCGTCGCTCCGCAGCTCCACCGTCTCGACGCGGCCCCCCTCGGGTGCGGGCAACCACGGCACGGACACTGCCCACACGTCGCGGCCCGCGTCCTCGCCGAGCAGTACCGCCGCAACGACAGGGTCAGGGCCCAGCTCGATCGCCTTGCTCCGCACCAGCGCGCCGTCGTGGGTGGCGACCCGTCCGCGCGGGTCCATCCGGATCACGACGCCGTCCTGCCACGCAGATCGAAGCCGGGCCGGGTCGGAGCGCACCAACTCGTCGCGCATCACCGTGGCCCGGGACAACCGCGGCGGAGCGGTCAGCTCGAAGTGACCGCTCATGGACGCTCGACACCACCAACAGCCTGCAGCGTCTCACCTACCGCGGCCACGTCGCACTGCACGATCCCGGTGAACCGGCCCGGCCCGAACAACTGCTGCGCGGCGGCGCGGACCTCGTAGCTGGTCGTGGCCGCCAGCCGCTGGGGGTGGGTCCGTACCCAGTCCGGCTGCACCCCGAGGGGCAGCAGCCGGACCAGCGTGGACGCCAGCCCGGCCTGAGTGGCCAAGGAGATGGACAGCGCCCCGATGGCGTACTGGCGGGCCGAGTCGATCTCCGCGTCGGTCGGGGGCACCAGCACCACCCGGGACAGCTCGTACACGGTCTCCATCAGGGCCGCAGCCGTCGTCTCCCGCGAGGTGTCCAGCGCGACGGTGAGCACGGCGCCGGCCTGACTCATCTCCAGCCCCGAGGACGCACCGTAGGTGTAGCCCTTGTCCTCGCGCACGTTCTCCATCAGCCGGGAGGAGAAGTAGCCGCCGAAGACCAGGTTGGCCAGCTGCGCCGCGGGGTAGCGCGCGTCGAGCCGGGACATACCTTGGGTGACGAGCCGGATCTGGGACTGGACGGCCCCGGCGCGGTCGACAAGCAACGTCGCAGCCGGGGTGATCGGGGGCCACGGCGGGAGCACCGCCGCTGCTACCTCGGCGCTCCACCCGGCCAGCGCCGCGCCCACGAGTTCCAGCGCTTGCGCCGGCTCCATGTCCGCAACCAGCACCAGCAGCGACCCGTCCGGGACCACCGCCCGCGCGTGCAGTTGCCGCACCTGGGCGGCCGTCACCATGGCGACGTCCTCCGCCTCCGGCACCTCGCTGGCCGAAGGGTGCGCGCCGAAGCAACGCCGCAACGACGCCTCCCGCGCCAACACCCCGGGCTGAGAGCGCGCCACCTCAAGCCGTTCCACCAGGCGGTCGCGCTCCCCGTCGACCTCGCGATCCGGGTAGCTCGCGGCGGTCAGCACGTCGCCGAGCACATCCAGGAGCACGGGTAGACCCTCGATGAGCACCGAGCCGTCCAGCGCGAGGTGCTCGGGGTCAACCGCGGCGGACAGCTCCGCACCCACCGCGGCCAGGTCGGTGTCGATCTGCAGGCGATCGCGCCGCCCGGTCCCGGCCAGGAGCGCCGCCGCCAGTACCTCCGCCTGCGCGGGGTGCTCGGCTTCCGTGCCCGCGAACGGCACCGCGAGGCGCAGCTCGGCCATCGGCACGGCACTGCTGCGCACCGCGAGAACCCGTAAGCCGTTGCCCAGCACCGTTTCGGCCTGGGCCAGCTCGGCGCCGACACGTTGATCGCCCAGCGACGGCAGCGGCCGTGGCCCCTGCGGGGTGCTCGCGATCTCCTCGGCGGTCCGGACGGTGTCGCTCATTGCCTGGCTCCTGCGGTGACTTCGAGTACGGCACGAGCATCCGGGGTGAGCGCAGCGGCCGCCGCGGCGACCTGCTCGACGGTGACTTGCGCGATGAGCTCGGGCAGCTCGGCGGCCAGCTCGGGGCGCCCGAACAGCAGCTCGGAGGAGCCCATGTCCAGGGTGCGGGAGATCACCCGATCACGTTCGCGGTGCGCACCCGCTCGCCAGCGGGCGACCACACCGGCGAGCTCGTGCACGGCAGGACCGTCTGCCGCGATCTCGGCGACCTGAGCGTCCACGGCGTCGAGCACGGCCCGGGGGGTGGTGTCGGTGGTGTGGATGGCGGTCACGACGAAGGGGTCCGGGTCCCGCGCATCCAGCGGCTCCCCGAACAGGCCGCAGCCCGCGGAGATGTCGGCGACCAGACCGTCGCGTTGCACCAGGGTGCGTTGCAGGCGAGCAGAGTCTCCGTCCGAGAGCACCGCACCGAGCACGACGGCGGCCAGGTAACCGCCGAGGTCGACAGCGGGGTCCGGCAATCGGTAACCGACGGACACCGCAGGAAGCGGGGCGTGCTGGTCGACATGGGTGTCCCAGCGCTCGGTGCTCAACGCGGGCTCGGCGAAACTGGGGCGTTGCGGGCGAGGCCGACTCGGCACGTCGTCGAAGTGGCTGCGCACCAGGAGCTCGGCGTGGTCCACCGCGAAGTCCCCGGCCACAGTCAGCACGGCATTGGCGGGTGCGTAGTAGGTGTCGAAGAAGGAGGCGCAGTCGTCGACGTCGGCCTGCTCGAGGTGGCTGAAGTCGCCGTACCCGTTGTGCGCGTTGGGGAAGGTGTCGTAGAGCACCGGGGGCAGCAGGATCCACGGCAGGCCACCGTAGGGCAGGTTGTGCACGTTGAGCCGGATCTCCTCCTTGACCACCTCCACCTGGTTCGCCAGGTTCTCCGCGGTAATCTTGGGGGCACGCATCCGGTCGGCTTCCAGAAACAACGCCCGTTCCAGCGCCGCGGCGGGCAGTACCTGAAAGTAGTTGGTGTAGTCGGGGTGGGTGGAACCGTTGAACACGCCACCGGAGCTCTGCACCACCCGAAAGTGCTCCAGCTTGGCGAGGCTCTCGCTCCCCTGGAACATCAGATGCTCGAACAGGTGCGCAAAGCCGGTGCGCCCCTGCGGCTCCGAGCGGAAGCCGACGTCGTAGTGCACGGCGACGGCGACTACCGGGGTGCCCGGGTCGGGAGCGAGCAGCACCCGGAGACCATTGACGAGGGTGAACCGGTGCAATGCCGGGGCGAGGACCACGCCGCCGACCCTATCCTTGTGACGCGGGACGCCCCCATCGACCGCCGATGTTCACCCATGTCAGAGCCCTCGGGGTGTCGCCCCGACGCCGCGGTGACCTCTAAGGCATGGTGGTAGCGGAGAATGTTGCAGTCCGACGAGAAGATACTGGAGCGAATACCGATGGCACTTCCCACCATGACCCCCGAGCAGCGCAGCCAGGCGCTGGCCAAGGCGGCCGCCGCCCGCACCGCACGCAAGGAGCTGCTGGACCAGGTGAAAGCGGGCAAGCTGAGCCTGGCTGACGTGCTGAAGAAGTCCGACACGGACGAGCTCGTGAAGAAGACGAAGGTCCTCGCCGTCGTGAAGGCACTGCCCGGCGTGGGCACGGTGCGCGCCGCGCAGCTGCTCGAGCAGGCCCAGATCGTGGACACCCGTCGCGTCGGTGGCCTCGGCGCACGCCAGCGCGAAGCCCTGATCGCCGCGGTCGCCTGACCAACCGTGGTCCCCGGCCGTTTGCGTGTTCGCTGGCGCAGACGGCTGGGGCAGTGCACCCTGAGGGTCGTCGATGACGGACGGCCGGATGGGGAGTGACGCATGAGCGAAGACGAGCAGACAGCGGCAACGGAGAGCGAAGAGCAGTCCCAGACCGACGAGCAGTCCGAGGGGTCAAAGCCTCCCGTGGACGAGGAGTCGCTCAAGGAAGCCAAGGAGAAGGCCTCCGCCGTCGAGCAGCGGTACGAACCGGATGCTCGACCGACCGTTGTCGTCGAGGGCACGGACGGCACCGTGGCCGGCACGGCTTTCGCCACTGACGAGGACATCGAGAAGCATCAATCCGAACGTGACAACCAGGACGACGAGTAGCGCACTCAGCTCATGGTGAGCAGCTGGCGCAGCCCGTCCGCGTCGAGCAGGTCCGACGGCGCGAGCGTCACGTCGTGGCGGACATAGTGGAACGCGGCGCGGACCTGAGCCAGTGGTACCCCCGCGAGGTCGGCCCAGGCCACGCGGTAGGCGGCCAACTGCACCTGGAGGGCCCGGCAGCGCGCGGTTTCCGGAACGGCGCCGGTTTTCCAGTCCACCACGGTGAAACCGCCGTCGGGATCGGCGAACACCGCGTCGATGCGGCCACGGACAACCGTTCCCGCCACGACGGTCTCGAACGGTACTTCCACTTCTGTGGGACGTCGCTGCGCCCAGTCGGAGGCGAGGAAGGCGGCCTGTAGCTCGTGCAGGTCCGCGTCTGGAGCGGCGTCGGCGTCCGCCGCGCCCGGCAGGTCCTCCATGTCGAGCAGGCGGGTCGAGCCGAACCTCCGTTCGATCCAGGCGTGGAACGCGGTTCCCCGACGCGCCAAGGGGTTGGGCGGATAGGGCAGCGGCCTGCGCAGACGCTGCGCCAAGGCATCCGGGTCCGCGGCGAGCTCGACCAACTGGCTCACCGACAGCTGCGCAGGCAACGCCACCTCGGCCACCCCTGAGTGGCGCCGCTCCCGCTCGGCCAACAGTGCGTCCACGTCGGCGATCCACCCATCCGGGTCGTGCGCCGTGGCGGGTGGCTCGTGCGTCCCAGCTGGCTCGTGCATCGCCGCCAGCACCAGCTGCGCGCCGCGCTCGACAGCCCCCCGGCGGCCCCCCAACAGATCCGGCGGCCACCGGGCACTGTGCTCCCGAGCCAGTACCGGGTTCTCGGCATCGTCGGCCGGCTCCACCGCCCAGTGCTCGATCGTGCCGACGTCCTCGACCAACGACCGCAGCTCGGTGAGGAACGGCGACGGTCCGCGGGGCTTTACACCGGTGGCTCCCCAGTGATGTGCGGAGATCAGCAGGGTTCGCTCGGTGCGGGTGAGCGCCACGTAGAGCAGGCGGCGTTCCTCCTGCATTCGTCGAACCTCGCTGGTCTTCTCATACGCTGCCAGGACTTCTTCGAGGTCCTTGCGGTTGACGCAGCCGCTGACGTCGAGAACCGGCACCCCGACGGCGCCCCCCTCCTCTGCGCCGCCCCCCTCCTCTGCGCCGCCCCCCTCCTCTGCGGCGTCGCCCCGCAGGTGCGAGGGCAGCTCGGTGGGGTTGCGCAACCAGGACGAGGAGCTCTTGCGCACCGGAAAAACGTTCGTCACCAGGTGCGGCACCGCCACCACCTGCCATTCCAGTCCTTTCGCGGCATGCACGGTCAGCACCTGGACACGGTCAGGGTCGACCTCCACCTCACCCGGCGTCAGTCCGTCTTCGGCGTCCTCCGCCGCGGACAGATAGCCGAGCAGTCCCGCCAACGTCGGTGCGGTCGCCGCCGCCGCATAGCCGCTGACCACATCGGCAAACGCATCGAGGTGGGCCCGCCCTCCGGCGCCCCCCTGAGCGGACACCTCGACGTCCACGCCCAGCACCCGTTCCACGTCCGCCACCAGTTCCGGCAGCGGTTGCTCCAGTCGCTCACGCAGCGCCGAGAGCTCGTCGGCCAGGGTGCGAAGCCGTCGATACCCCTCGGGCGAGTAGCGCTGGGCAGGACCGGGGTCGGCCAGCGCATCCACCAACCCAGCGAGCTCTGCATTCTCCCCCGGTAACGCCGCCGCCGCGCTGGCGCTCAAGTCGGTCTCCGCCGATGCCCGCCGGCCGCCGGCGGCCAGCTCTTCGGCGCGCCGCCACAGGGCCACCAGGTCCGCTGCACCGAGCTGCCACCGGGCACCGGTGAGTACTCGTACTGCGGCGCTACCGGCCAACGGATCGGCAAGCAGCCGCAGCACACTGAGGACGTCGCGGACCTCGGGAGTGTCCAATAGGCCTCCCACCCCCACGACCTCCGCCGGAAGCCCCTCCGCGCGCAGCGCGTTTGCCACGCCAGCCATGTCGGCACGGCGGCGCACCAACACTGCAGCGGTGGGGATGGGCGCACCATTCGCTCGGGCGCGCTGGTAGGCGCGGGAGATGTGCCGCGCCATCCAGGCCAGCTCCTCGCCGACATCTGGCAGCAGGGCGGCCCGTACCTCGCCGACCGGCGCGTCGGGACGGGGGCGCAGCTCAGCAACAGGCACGCCCTTCGCCCGAAGGTCCGCGGAGATGCCGTTGGCCAGGTGCAGCGCCTCGGCGGGGTTACGCCAGCTGGTGAGCAGCTCGCTGCGCGGCGCCGGACTTCCCGCGCGATCCGTCGGAAAGTCGGTCGCGAAACGCGGGAGGTTCGCCGCGGAGGCACCGCGCCAGCCGTAGATGGCTTGAACGGGGTCGCCGACCGCGGTCAACGCCAGGTTCGGATCCAGGCCTGCACCGAACAACGAGGTCAGCAGCACGCGCTGCGAGTGCCCCGTGTCCTGGTACTCGTCGAGCAACACCGCACGGAAGCGGTCCCGTTCGGCGCGCCCCACCTCGGGATGTGCCCGTGCCAGCCGCGCGGCCAGCGACATCTGGCTGCCGAAGTCCAGGGCGGACTCCTTGCGCATCGTCTCCTCGAGGCGCTGCAGCAGCGGCAGCAGAATCAACCGTTGCGCCTGCGCCTCGAGCACTTTCAGCAACTCCTTGGTCGGTCCGCCGCGTTGCTTCGGCCCGGCAGGCAAGGTGTGTACCAGCTGCTCCAGCTCCGCGTAGGAGCTCAGCAGCGCCGACGGGTCGACAAGATGTTCGGCCAGCTGCCCCGCGAGCTGGCGCAGCCGGGCGGTGATCGTCGCCGGTCCCACCTCCGTGTCCAGATCCTGGCCCCACGTACTGACCACCCGGTGCGCCAGCTGCCACGAGGCCGTCTCACTTAACAGGGTCGCGGACGGTTCCACCGGCAGCCGCAAGCCGTGCTCGGCCAACAGCCGTCCTGCATACGCGTGGTACGTGCTGACCTCCGGCTCGCCGGCCCCGATCAGCGCGGACAACTCCCCGCTGGGGTCCACCCGGAATAGCAGCTCGGCTCCCGCGAGCCGGTGCAGCCGCAGCTGGATGCGCGAGCTCAGCTGCTGGGCCGCCTTGCGGGTGAAGGTGAGCCCCAGCACCTGATCCGGCGCCACCTTCGCGTTGGCCACCAACCACACCACCCGCGCGGCCATCGTCTCCGTCTTGCCGGCCCCGGCCCCGGCCACCACCAGTGCCGGGGACAGGGGCGCGCCGATCACCGCCACCTGCTCTTCGGTCGGCGGCGGCAGACCCAAGGCTTCGGCCAGCTCTGCGGGGCTGATCTCCTGCTCGTTCACGTCCCGCCGACCTGCCTGCCGGAATCCTGGGCAGGGCAGGCGCCGCGCACGGGGCAATGGGTGCAACCCTCGTTGACCCTCGCGAGGAACTGCGGACCGCTGGTCGCGGCCGCGGCACCCAGGATCTTCGAGCGCCAGAGTTCCATCTCCTTCTCGCTCAGTGGTGGTTGTTCTCGTTGGGTCGCTCCGGCGGCCCGGTTCGCTTTCGCCACGTAGACAAGGCAACCACCGCCGGGCGGCCCCGCGGCCTCGATCCCAGCCAACCCTCCGTGCGCGGTGGCGAGCTGATAGGTAGCCAGCTGCGCATGCTGCTGAGCCGCACTCGCGCTCACCGGGTTCTTGGACGTCTTCACGTCGACCACCACCAAGCGTCCGAGTGCGTCCCGCTCAAGCCGATCGATACGGCCGCTTACCTGCACGGCGAGGCTCTGTCCATCCCCGTCAGGCAGGACCCCTTGCAGCACAACATCGACCGGCAGCTCGACGGCGACCTCGGTGAGCTCGGCCCGAGTCCACTGCAACCACTGCCGGAAGTTCTCCAGCATGACGCGGTGCCGCTCCAGCTCGTGGCGCGAGTGCCACGGCGCGCCCGCGTCGACCCCCAGCCACGCCTGCTGCAGTGCGGCATCGACGGCTTCGGGGCGCGCCCGCTCGGCGATCGCCTCGACCAGCGTGTGCACCAAGGTGCCGGTCACCGCGGCCGTCGAAGAACCGTCCTGGCCGCCGTGGCGCTCCAACAGCCAGCGCAGCGGACAGGTTGCCAGGAGGTCCACCGCCGACGGCGATACCGAGACCGGACCGTCGCCGGGCTGCCACAGCTGCACCCGCGTGCTGGCCTCGGCAAGGCCGTACCACTGCTCGGGGTGGGCCCCTCGCACCCCTGCGGCGGCCAACCGGGCCAGTTGGGCCACGGCGAGCTCGCGGCGCTCGGGTTCGGCATCCTCGGCACACACCACCGCCCGTAGCTGCGCGACCAACTCACCGAGGGCCAAGGCGCGACCGGCCTGCGGCGCACCGGTTCCGGTTTGGCTCGCGCCGTCGCCCCGATGCTCGGCGAGCTCGGCAACAAACCGGGACGGCAGCAGGTCGGTGTCACCGGTGGCGCTGTCCACAGCTGTGACGAGCAAGGTCTCCGACGCGCGAGCGCAGGCGACCAGGAACAGCCTGCGTTCGGCGGCCAGCAGCGGGGCGGTACGCGAGAGCGTGTCCACCACCTCTGGGTCGGTCCCCGCGGAGACGACGTCCACCAACCGTTCGGTGCCCAAAAGGCTGCCCCGAGTCCGCAGAGTCGGCCACAGGCCCTCCTGTACGCCGGCGACGGCCACCAACCGCCACTGCTGGCCGGAAGCGGAGTGAGCGGTGAGCACGGTGACCGCATCGGCGGACTCCGCGGTGTCTGCCCGGGCGTCACCGAACCCGCTGGGCAGCTGCTGCTCGGTGAGGTACTCGACGAACCCACTCACCCCGCCCGCGGGAAGGCGGTCGACGTAGCGCGCGGCCGCATCGAACATGGCGAGCACCGCATCGAGATCGCGGTCGGCGTGTGTACCCGCCGCTCCACCGCGCCCGGCGGCCGCCACCCAACGAGGCTCAAGCCCGCTGGCCTGCCATACCGCCCACAGCACGTCCTCGACGCCTCGACCGTCGGCGACCACCGTCCGCGCGGCCGCAAGCACCTTCAGCACTCGGCGCAACGGCTCGGCCTCCGTAGCGGTGAGCGCGCCGAGCAAATCCGGCGCGGTCACGTCGAGCGGGGACAACAAAGCCGTGCGGATGAGCTCTGCCGATGCGCGGTCGCCCCCACGGAGAAGCTCACCACGACGCAGGCCGCGGCGTAGCCGGCGCAGGGCCACCGGGTCGGCGCGGCCCACCGCCGAGGTGAGCAGAGCCAGCGCCGCCTCCTCGTCGAAATCCGAGCTCGCACCGTCGGCCAATGCTCGCAGGGTAAGCAGAAATCCTTGCACCGCGTACTGTCTGGCGGGCGGAAGATCAGTGGACGGCACCCGCAGCGGCACTCCGGCCGCGAGCAGCGCACGGCGCAGCGCGGGCAGTGAGCGCACGGTGGAGCGCACGATCACCGCCATCTCCGCGTAGGGCACACCGTCCAGCAGGTGCGCCCGGCGCAGGACGTCAGCAACGAAAGCTGCCTCCTGCGCCTCGCTGCGGAGCAGGCGCAGCATCACATCGCCGGCTGTGGCGTCGTCGGCCGCAGCGGGGCCCCGCTGCGGAGCAACGCCGGGTAAGCGCGAGCTGATCACCGCGACGGCGCCGGCCACCGCCCCCGCCAAGCGCCTGCTGGTGCTCAGCAACAGCGTGCGCTCACGGGGCACCTCGGCCAACAACCGTGAGTCAGCGCCACGAAACCCGAAGATTGCCTGGTCGGAGTCGCCGGCCACCACAACCTCACCGGTCCCGAGGGTACGTACCAGGGCCGCGCCGAGCGGGTCCAGATGCTGCGCGTCGTCCACCAGCAGGCAGCCGACACGGCCCCGTTCGGCGGTCAGCAACGCCGGGTCTGCGGCGAAGGCGTCCAACGCCCCGGCGATCAGCCCGGCCGCATCGACGGCAGGGGCGCTGGCCTGGGGCGCCTCCATACCCACGGCGGCGCGCAACAACATCACCTGCTCATACCGCACGCCGAACCGTCCGGCGGCCACCCATTCCGGGCGACGATTCCGCCGACCGATCTGCACCAGCTCTTCGGGGCCGATCCCACGTTCGGTGGCCCGCAACAACAGGTCCCGCAGCTCACGCGCGAAGCCGGCCATCCCGAGGGCCGGCCGCAGCGTCGCCGGCCAGTGCGCAGCGCCGTCGGCGATCTCACCGCGCAGGAGCTCGCGGATCACCGCGTCCTGCTCCGCACCGGTGATCAACCGCGGCGGTGGGTTGTCGTGCGCCGCGGCCTGCAGACGCAGTACCGCGAATGCGTAGGAGTGCAGCGTGCGGACCAGCGGCTCGCGAATGGTGCCAGCACCGCCTCGGCCGGCGACGGTCAATCGCTCGGTGATCTCCCTCCGTACGGCACCGGCCGCTCGGCGAGACGCGCTGAGCACGAGCACCGACTCGGCGGCTACCCCGGGCGTCGACAATCGATGCACCGCCAGGTCCACCAGCAACGACGTCTTGCCGGTGCCCGGACCGCCCAGCACGGCCACCGGATCCCATGCCCCTGGACGGCGCGGCGCGGTACCGGCCAGCAGCTCGGCCGCGGGGCCCGTCCATTGGCGGGGGGACAGCTCGACGACGGGGGCAGCGACCAACGTGCTCCGCTGTTGCTTCGCCGCCCTGACCACCTCGGCATCAGACCACGACGCGCCGACAGTTCTGCGCTCGGTGTGTGGCTGCCACACTTGCGTCATGGACGATGAGCAGGTCGAGCGGGTACGCACCCTGCTCGCTGCAGTGCCACCGGGTCGGGTGACCACCTATGGCGACCTGGCCGCAGCGGCCGGGCTTGGCTCGCCACGGATGGCCGGGCGCATCTTGGCCGAGGACTCGGCGGACCTTGCCTGGCACCGGGTGGTCAACGCCTCCGGCCGGGCCGCCCCACACAAGACGACCGAGCAGCTGCGGCGTCTCCGTGCCGAGGACGTGCCCATCCGCGACGACCGCGTCGACCTCGCGGCCGCCCGCTGGAGCTGGCCATCCCAGCTGCGGCAATCCACGGATCCAGCGATCCGCACGATGGAGGGGGCCGCCCCTGACCGCGGAGAGGCGAGAATGCGGCGGTGCTGACGGTTTGGCATGCCCGAGTGCAGGACGCCGCCCTGGAGACCGCTGTTCCAGGGTTCTCCGTAACGCAGTTCCGGTCGCTCGGAGGACGTACTTCGCGAAAATGCCATTCGCGGCGGCCGCTCAGCCGCCGGTCACTGAGACGACTGCTTGGGCTTCCTGGACGGGTGGGCGCTCGATCCGGTAAATGTAGTGGTAGTTTCCGGCTGACACGGGGACGATGACGTCATCGGCTTGCGGGCAGCATGCCCAGCTTTCCGCGACCAACGTGGTGACCATCGCGGCACCAAGGCCTTGGCCACGCATCTGCGGCTCTCCGATGAGGTAGTCCATGCTCAGCGCACCCGGTGGCACCGGACACACTGGCGTGAGTTCCTCGACGTACTCCGGGTAAGCGTCGATCGAGTACCGCTGGATCAACCCGAACGGCTGATCATCGGCACAGGCAAGGAAGAGTTCTGTGGCATCGTCTCCGTCGACGCTGGGTCCGAAGTCGCGCTCGACGGCTTCCGGCGAGCGCTCATGGTTCCACCACCGGGCCACCATCGGCTCAGCAAGCCACCGGGCGAGCAGGGGGAAATCTTTGCGCCGCAAGGACCGGAACGTGACCGGAGCAGCGGACATACCGGCAGGCTAGACCGCGTTACTCGTCGACGAGTTGCTCGCTCAGGATGTCTGCGTGCCCGCAGTGCTGAGCGAGCTCGCGCAGCACGTGGAGGTAAACCCAGCGCAGCGGGAGCGGGCCGCGCCGGTTGCCCTGGACCATGTCGTCCAAATCCAGGGAGGCCGTCGCTCGTCGTGATGCCTCGCAGGCTTCGCGGTGTGCTCGCTGGACGGTCGCGATGGTGTCGTCCTCATTGAGGATGAACGACTCATCGGGCGTCGCGGGGATGCCAATCTCGGCGCGCGACCGGCCTGTGACGGCTTCCTCGAACCAGACCTTCTCGACGAAGGTCGCGTGCTTCACCAGACCCAGCAAGGTGGTCCGGGAGGGAACCAACTGCCGGCGCACCTGCTCCTCGGTCAGCGCGTCCAAACAGCCATTGAGCGCAGCGCGGTGCTCGTCCAGGAAGACCTCGAACTGAGCCTGGGCTGGCTGATCAATGACGTCCTCGGCGAACGTCCCCGGTAGCAAAGTCACCCGCGAAGCATCCCATGACCGTCAGCGGGACGGCCCGCTCTGCGCCTGCTGCCCCGCTAGATCGATCCGCAGATGGGACGAGCTAGGCCGTCAACTCGATCTCGAAGTACGCGCCCTCGGGGTCGTGCTGGATACGTGCCGAGCCGCCCCAACTAGCGAAGTCGCCTGTCCCCGTGTGCGGGACGATGTGCCCGAACCATGTCGCAGGGTCCGACTCGAGGCCGCCATGCTGCACCGTGACTGCACCCTCGCGGCCGTCATCGGTGCGGCCGGTGATCCGCTCGGTTGCGGTGTAGGAGCGGCTGCCTTCTTCGGTCCCCGCCGACATGAAGAGGGTGGTGGCAGAGCCGACGATGCCAGCGGTGAAGGTCTTCTGGAAAACCAGCATCCCGACCCAGTCAGCATCCAGGCCATCCACGCGAGCCGGTTGCGCGCCGTCGACACGGAAGCGAGCGATAAAGAGCATTGGACTCCTCAAGGTTGTGAAGCGATATCGACATCTTTCCGCTTCACCTCAGGCATAGTTTCGATGGGGCTATCCGCCTGCAATGCAACTGAGTCGAAGAGGTCAGGCCCAGTTCTCTGCCTTCGTCAGGCAGAACGGGTGTCCGGCCGGGTCGAACAGCTCCTGGCGCCTTCCTGGTGGACACCGTTCAATTCTTGCCCGCCGCGTGCTGGCTAGTCGCAGACGGCTCCACCGGATGCGGATCCGACGAGCCGTGCGTATTTCGCCAGCACGCCGCGGTTGTGCTGGGGCGGTGGCTGCTGCCAGTGGTCGCGGCGGCGGCCCAGTTCCTGCTCTTCGACCCAGAGCTGGAGTGTGCCGTTGGGAATGTCGAGTCGGATGGTGTCACCGTCGCGGGTCAGGCCGATCGGGCCGCCGGCTGAGGCCTCCGGGGCGATGTGTCCCACGCACAGCCCGGTCGTGCCTCCGGAGAACCGGCCGTCGGTGAGCAGCAGGACATCTTTGCCCAGACCGGCGCCTTTGATGGCGCCGGTGATCGCCAGCATCTCGCGCATGCCGGGACCTCCCTGTGGGCCTTCGTAGCGGATGACGACGACGTCCCCTGCGGTGATGGCGCCTTCGGTGAGGGCGTCGAGGGCGGCTCTTTCGCCGTCAAAGACGCGTGCGGTACCGGTGAACACCTCCGTGCTGAATCCAGCTGTCTTCGCCACGGCACCCTCGGGGGCCAGTGATCCGCGCAGCACCGTGACACCCCCCGTGCGGTGCAGGGGCGCGTCCATGGTGTGCAGCACGGTGCCATCGGGGGTGGGTGGGTCCAGGTCGAGGAGGTTCTCTTGCACGGTGCGGCCGGTGACGGTTAGGCAGTCGCCGTGCAACAGGTCGGCGTCAAGTAGGGCCTGCATCACCACGGGGATGCCGCCGATGCGGTCGACGTCTCGCATCACGTGTCGGCCGAAGGGTTTGACGTCGGCCAGGTGCGGGGTGCGAGCGCTGATTCGGGCGAAATCCTCCAACGTCAGCTCCACCTCGGCCTCATGCGCGATGGCGAGCAGGTGCAGGACCGCGTTGGTGGAGCCACCTAAGGCCATGAGGACCGCGATCGCGTTTTCGAAGGCGGGTCGGGTGAGCACCGCCCGGGCGGTGATGCCGGCGCGCAGCATCTCCACGACCGCCTGCCCGGACCTGCGGGCGAAGGTGCCGCGGCGGCGGTCGCTGGCGGGCGGGGCGGCACTACCCGGCAGCGACATCCCCAGGGCCTCGGCCACGCTGGCCATGGTGTTCGCGGTGTACATCCCGGCGCAGCCGCCCTCGCCGGGGCAGTAAGAACGCTCGATCGCGTCGACATCGGCGCGGCTCATCCGCCCGCTGGTGCAGGCGCCGATGGCCTCGAAGGCATCGATGATCGTCACCTGGCGGTCGCTGCCGTCGCCCATTCGCGCCAGCCCGGGCAGGCTGGTGCCCGCGTAGAGGAAGACCGAGGCGAGGTCGAGGCGTGCCGCCGCCATCAGCATCCCCGGCAGGGACTTGTCGCACCCAGCGAGGAGGACGCTGCCGTCCAGTCGCTCCGCCCGCATCACCGTCTCGACCGAGTCGGCGATGACCTCCCGCGAGACCAGCGAGAAATGCATGCCCTCGTGCCCCATCGAGATGCCGTCACTGACACTGATGGTGCCGAATTCCAGCGGGTAACCCCCGGCTGCGTGCACCCCGTTCTTGACCGCCTGCGCGAGTCGGGACAACCCCAGATTGCACGGCGTGATTTCGTTCCAGGTTGAGGCCACCCCGATCTGAGGCTTCGCGAAGTCCTCGTCGCGCATCCCCACCGCCCGGAGCATGCCGCGTGCCGCCGCTGCCTCCAGCCCATCGGTGACGTCGCGGCTGCGTGGCTTGAGATCCACCGCAGGTCGCGGAATCGGGCCTTCACCTGCTATGGGTTCGGTGTCCTGGTCAGGCATGGCACGTCGCTCCCACCGCACCAGCTATACGGACGGTTGTGCTCATCGCCACCTGCGGTCCCCCTTCATCGACTGCCCGGCCCACTGGCCGCGCTCCATCACCCTGATCAGTCCCGGCAACCAACACCAGACGCCGTTACTACTAGTAGTGCGGGTGCTAGGCATGGGTGGGAGCGGCATGGGAGGATGGGCCATGAGTACAGACGCGAACCGTCGTCGAGAACTCGCCGATTTCCTCAGAGCGCGCCGCGAGCAGTTCACCCGCAGTGAGCTCGGGTTGCCAGCCCGGGGCCGTGGCCGCATCGCGGGCCTGCGCCGCGAAGAGGTGGCTTTCCTGGCTGGTGTGAGCGTCACCTGGTACACGTGGCTCGAGCAGGCACGCGAGATTCGGCCCTCCCGACAGGTGCTCGAGGCGATCGTGCGGACCTTGCGGCTCTCGGTCAGAGAACGGATCTATGTCCTGGAGCTCGCGGGATACTCCTCGGCGAGTATGGGCAGCGTGGCTGTTGTTCGAGACGCGCCCAGCCACGTCCACCGCCTCCTCGATGCCCTGGCCGACTTCCCCGCCTACGCCATCGCCCCCGACTGGGGCATCTCCGGCTGGAACCACGCCTATGAGGCCCTGTACCCGAACGTCGCGGTGGTGCCGGCTGAGCACCGTAACCTGTTGTGGCTGGTGTTCACCGACCCCTACGTCCGCCAGCTCCTACCCAACTGGGAGACCGACAGCCGCCACTTCCTCGCCCAGTTCCGGGCCGAAGCCGGCCCCCGACTCGGCGACCCCGACTTCGCGCATCTCGTCAGCCGCCTGCTTGATGCGAGCGTGGCGTTCCGCGAGGGGTGGGAGAGTCACAGCATCGAGCCGTTCGCCTCACGTGAGCGGTGGTTTCACCATCCGCTCGTCGGTGATCTGCAGCTCGAACACCACCGGCTGGCACCCTCGGATCATCCGGATCTGCATGTCGTCATCTACGCCCCCGTCGACACCGAGACCGCACCCAGACTTCGCCAGCTCGTCCATAGCGGATAGGCAGGAAGCATCCGCCCGACATCCGATGTTGGCACCATGGCTCCTAGTACCGCCACTACTAGGAGCAGGAACGTCTTCCCAACCGACAGAGGGAGCGGCCAGGCTGATGCTCGCTAGCGCAGGGTGCCCCGCCGGGCCCGCAGGAACAGTGATCGCCGCTCGCTCGGTACCCAGAACCTGGAGGTTCGCTATGACGCGTAACGAGATCAGCTCAGCAGAGGCCGGCTACGAAACGCAGCCAGCCGCGCCCGGGGCGACCATGGCGGATTCCGAGCTGGGCAGGAGCACCTACACCGCCGCGGCCAAGCGACTGCTGCCGCTGTTGGGGGTGTGTTACTTCCTGTCCTACCTCGACCGGACCAACGTGTCGGTGGCGGCGCTGACCATGAACAAGGCGCTCGGCATTTCGGCGACGGCGTTCGGCTTGGGCGCGGGGTTGTTCTTCATCGGCTACTTCATCGTCGAGGTGCCCAGCAACATGATCATGCACAAGGTGGGGGCGCGGCGCTGGATCGCTCGCATCATGATCAGCTGGGGTGTCGTCGCCGCCGGGCAGGCTCTCGTCCAAGGCGAGAGCAGCTTCTACCTCGCCCGCATTCTGCTCGGCGTCATGGAAGCCGGCTTCTTCCCCGGCGCCATCCTCTACCTGACCCTGTGGTTCCCCGCCGCCCAACGGGCCCGGGTGGTGGGACTGTTCATGCTGGCTGTGCCGCTGTCTACCGCTTTGGGCGCACCCCTGGGTGGGTTACTCCTCAAACTCAACGGGGTTGCGGGCCTCGCGGGCTGGCAGTGGCTGTTCATCGTCGAGGGTGTCCCCACCGTGCTGATCGGGTTTATGGTGCTGGCCTGGCTGACTGACCGACCGGAACAAGCCACCTGGCTCACACCCCAGCAGCGCAGCTGGCTGAGCACCACGCTGGCCGCCGAGGCGCGGGAGACCGCCAGCCGTTACGCCATCACCACCCGCCAGGCACTGGTCAACCCTCGGGTGCTGACGCTGTCACTGGTGTACTTCGCGCTCGTCTTCGGTCTCTACGGTCTCGGCTTCTGGATCCCGACCATCATCAAGAAGAGCCTGGCCATCCAGGACAACTTCGTCGTCACCCTGCTGTCCGCCGCGCCCTACGCCGTCGGCGTCGTTGCCATCATCTTCTGGGGCCGCCTCGTCGATCACAAAGGCCACCCGGCGCTGCTGACCGCCGTCCCCATGCTCATCGGCGGTCTCGCGCTCGCTCTCACCGCGTTCGGCACCTCGATGCCCTGGCTGGGCTACGCCGGGCTCTGCGTGTGTGCCGTGGGCATCATGGCCTCGTTCCCCGGATTCTGGACCCTGCCCAGTGTCTTCCTCTCCGGAGTGGCGGCTGCGGTGGGAATCGCCGTCATCAACGCGATCGGCAACCTCTCCGGCTTCGCCGGGCCCTATTGGGTCGGCTGGCTGACCGGCCTGTTCGGGGAAGCAAAATGGGGCCTGGTCTCCATCGGCGCCGTCATGGTCATCGGCGCGCTGGTCGTCCTGCGCCTCGGCAACGCACCGCCAGCCGATCACCGGGAAACCGGATCCGCAGCGCCAGTCACTAGGCAATCAACGACACCGCCCGGACCTCCACCGCCGCGCACCGTGCTCCCCACCGATACCAGCGGAAGTCCATACCCCGCCTGACCCGACAGGCCAGTTAGCGGACCACCTGCCGCTGCGAGAACAGGCAGGTGTCACCAAAAACGCAAGGGCGTGGCTCCAATCCGTCGGTTTGGTAACCGCCGCCGCGTCTGGAGCTGTTGAGCAACAGGATCGAGCGGGGTCCTTACGCCAGAGCTGCGCGATAACGCTGCAGCACCAGCTCCACCACCCGGGGGTGCACGCCCAGCGGGGCGGCCACCGCATCTGCCCCAGCGTCGGCCAGCTTGGTGTGAAACAGGCCGGGCGCCAACAAGTATGGCGCGATGCACACCCGCCGGGCCCCCTCCTCCCGGACGCGGGCGACCACCTCCTCCACCGACGGCTGCGCAGCCACCGCGTATCCGTGCCGCACAGGAGCGTCGAGCACCTCGGACAACAGCACCGCGGCCTCGGCCACATCGTCGAGCGCCCGCGGATCGGCAGACCCGACGGCCGCAAGCACCACCGCATCGCCGCGCTGCCACCCCGCTTCGGCCAGGCGCGCACGCTGCACCGCGGCCAGGACCGCGTCCGGACCCAACGCCGGCGTCACCCGCACGTCCTGACGACCGCTGTCGCGAATCTGACCGGGAACGTCGGCGCGCACGTGGTATCCCGCCGCCAGGAAGGCAGGCACCAGCACGACGGGCGCCGCCACCTTCGCGAGCACCTCGGCGACGGTGGGTCCGAGGACGTCGACAAATGCCACGTGCACAGCCGCACCCCGCACACTCAGGGCCGCGGCCAGCTCGTGCACTGTGGCGACCCCGCGCGGATCCCGCGTCCCATGGGCCACCAACACCAGCTCGGTTTCGTTCACGTGGCATCCACGACCAGGCGGTATCCCCGCCTCGGCACGGTCTGCACCACGCGCGCAGCACCCAGTGCGGCCCGCAGACGCGCGACTGCGGCCTCGACGGCGTGGGTGTCCACACCGCCACCGGGCAACGCCGACAACAGCTCCGCCATCGACAGCACGCGTCCGGGTTCAGCGGCGAGTGCGCGCAACAGCGCCATGCCCGCCGGTGCCACGGTCTTCAGCTCGTCGTCGAGCACCACGGCCTGTCCGCGCATGCTGAGCACCGACCCGGCGACGCGCCACTGCGGGGCCCTGGCCGGAAGCTCCTCCACCAGGTAGCGGGCGAGCGCACCGAGACGAGCGCGTGGGGGCTGCACAGTGGGCACGCCGATGCGCTCCAACGGGGCCGCCGTCACCGGGCCCACGCACGCGACCAGCACACGTGCCCGCATGGCCTCGGCCAGCTCCGACAGTTTGTCCGTGGCGTGTGCGCGACTCAGGGTGCTCGCCACCGCGGGGGCGCTGGTAAAGGTGAGCGCATCGACCGTGCCGCCGATGCAGGCGGCGGTCAGGCGGTCCATCGGCCCCGGGTCGGCGGGTGGGATCCAGCGGTACACCGGAACGGTCACCACCTCCGCGCCGCCCGCGCGCAGGGCTGCGCAGATGTCGTACTGCACCTCCCACTCGGTGCTCGTGCCGTGCAGCTGCACGGCGATGCGCGCACCCGAGACACCCTCTTTGATTAGGTGTTCGGCTACCTCCACTGCGGACTCCCCCGCCGGAGACCATTCTTCGCGTAAGCCTGCGGCGCGGATGGCGCCGGTGGTCTTGGGTCCCCGGGTCAGGACCCTGCTCCGTTGCAGCGCCCGCAGCAGCCGGGTGCCCAGACCCCAACTCTCGGCGGCATCCATCCACCCGCGGAAACCGATTCCCGTCGTGGCCACCACGACGTCCGGCGGTCGTTGCACCACCGCGTGGGTCGCGCGCAGCAGCTCTCCGTCGTCGGCCAGCGGAATGATCTGGATGGCCGGCGCGTGCACGATGGCGGCGCCCTTACGGCCCAAGAGCGCCGCGAAGTCGTCGGCCCGGCGCGCGGCGGTGACTCCCACGGTGAAGCCGGACAGCGGTTGCACGATCGTCCCCGCCTCCCGCGCCATTGTGGGGCTCAGGTCCACCGCGCCCGGACCGGCCCGATCTGCACCATCGCCTGTTGTGTCCCAGTGTCCACGATGCGCGCGTCATACACGGTCACGCCCAGCCCGTCCCGGTCGAGGCACTGACCGGTGCGCAGGGAAAACACCTGCTTGAGCAGCGGCGACGCCACCGTGGGCTCGCCCAGCCGGTCGCCGACGATGCCACGCGAGAGCACGGCCGCACCGTTGAACGGGTCGATGTTGCACAACGCGTGCACACTGCCGTCGGGCAGCAGGAACACCGCCGCCTGCCTGCCGTTGGGCATCAGCACGGCCACGCCGCGTCCAGGGATCAGCGTGCTGGCCGGGCAGGCATCGATCCAGTCCGGTCGAGTCTCCAGAAGGGTCATCGCACAGTCTCCAATGTGGTCGACGCAGCGGGCATTCCGAGCATCACGGGAACTCTGCGTCCCCGCGCTTCACCGAAGTTGATGGTCGGGTCGGGCACGGCGGGCGCGTTGACGAAGGACACGAACCGCGACAGCTTGTTCGGGTCACCCAGCACACCCGCCCACTCGTCGGAATAGCTCTCGACGTGGGCAGCCATCGAGGCCTCCAGGTCTGCGGCGATGCCGAGACTGTCCTCGCACACCACCTGCCGCAGGTACTCCAGACCGCTCAGCCCCTCCTGGCCCAGCGACTGCACCCACGGCGCGGTGCGTTGCAAGCGATCGGCCGTCCGGACGTAGAACATCAGGAAGCGGTCGATGTAGCGGATCAGCGTGTCGTCGTTCAGGTCTTGGGCCAGCAGCTCGGCGTGCCGAGGGGTGAAGCCGCCGTTTCCGCCGACGTAGAGGTTCCACCCGGACTCGGTGGAGATCACGCCGACGTCCTTGCTCTTGGCCTCGGCGCACTCCCTGGCGCAGCCGGACACGCCGAGCTTGATCTTGTGCGGTGCCCGCAGCCCCCGGTAGCGGTTCTCCAGGTCAACAGCCATCGCCACCGAGTCCTGCACCCCGTAGCGGCACCAGCTCGATCCCACGCAGGACTTCACCGTGCGCAGCGACTTGCCGTATGCCTGCCCGGACTCCATGCCCGCATCGATCAGGCGCTGCCAGATGGCTGGGAGCTGCTCCACCCGGGCGCCGAACATGTCGATCCGTTGGCCACCGGTGATCTTGGTGTACAGCCCGAAGTCCCGGGCCACCTCGCCGATGACAATCAGCTTCTCCGGGGTGATCTCACCGCCGGGCACCCGCGGGACCACCGAGTAGGTGCCGTTGCGCTGGATGTTGGCCAGGAAGTGGTCGTTGCTGTCCTGCAACGCCGCCAGCTCACCGTCCAGCACGTGCCCGGCGCCAAGGGAGGCGAGGATGGAGGCCACCACCGGCTTGCAGATGTCGCACCCGAGCCCCGTGCCGTACTTGGCGATCAGCTCAGAAAAGGTGCGGATGGTGATGGCCTGCGCGATCTGGAACAGCTCCGCCCGGCTCTGCGTGAAGTGCTCGCAGAGCGCACTGGACTGCTCCACCCCCGACGACGCGAGCAGGGTCTTGAGCATCGGCACGCAGCTGCCACAGGTGGTGCCCGCCGCGGTACAGGACTTCAGGGCGGCCACGTCGCAGCAGCCACCTGCGATGGCCTCGGTGATGGCGCCTTTGGTCACGGCGTTGCAGGAGCACACCTGCGCGTCGTCGGGCAAGGAGCCGACACCCACCGGCGCGCCCGCTGGGGAGATCAGCGTGGCCGGGTCGGCTGGCAAGGGGTGGCCCACCAGCGGCCGCAGGGTGGCGTAGGCGCTGGTGTCGCCGACCAGCACTCCGCCGAGCAGGGTCTGTGCATCGTCGGACATCACCAGCTTGGCGTAGGTGCCGGCCACCGCATCGTTCAGCACCACTTCCAGTGCCCCTTCCGTGGCGGCCTGGGCGTCGCCGAAGCTAGCCACGTCTACCCCGAGCAGCTTGAGCTTGGTCGACAGGTCGGCCCCGGGGAACTCCGCGTCGCCGTGCAGCAGCCGGTCCGCGGCGACCTCAGCCGAGGCGTAGCCCGGCCCGACCAACCCGTAGCAACGACCGTCGATGGCGGCGCACTCCCCGATGGCGAACACCGTGGGATCGCTGGTCCGGCAGCCTAGATCCACCAGCACCCCGCCCCGCTCGCCCAGCTCGAGGCCGGCCTCGCGGGCCAGCTGGTCGCGGGGGCGTACACCGGCAGAGAAGACCACCAGCGAGGTGTCCAGAGTGGAGCCATCGGACAGTCCTACCTGCAACCCACCGTCCGCCTCGCGGATCGACTGGGTACCGACGCCGGTGTGCACCGTCAGCCCCAGATCCTCGACCAGCTTGCGCAGCAGCGCGCCACCCCCGGCGTCGACCTGTAGCGGCATCAGCCTGGGGGCGAACTCGACGATGTGCGCGGACACGCCCATCAACGTCAACGCGTTGGCCGCCTCGAGACCCAGGAGGCCGCCACCGACCACCACGCCGGTTGCGTTCGCGCCAGCCGCTTCTGCCGCGGCGCGGATGCCGTCCAGGTCGGCCAGCGTGCGGTAGACGAAGCAGCTGGGCGAATCGTGGCCGTCAACCGGCGGCACGAAGGCCGAGGAACCGGTGGCCAGCACCACAGCGTCGTAGCGCAGGACAGCGCCCGCAGAGGTGGTCACCGTTCGCGCCCGCCGGTCCAGCACCGTCGCCGAGGTTCCCAGCGTGACCTCGACGGCGTCGTCGTCGGGGTAACCGTTGCCGGCCAAGGCCAATGTGCTCGCGTCCCAGCTGCCCACGTAGGAAGACAGTGCGACCCGGTCGTAGGCCGGGGTTGGCTCCTCGCTGAGCACGACCACACGCCACCGGTTCTCGGTGTCCTGTGCGCGCAACGCCTGGACGAAGCGGTGCCCGACCATCCCGTGGCCGATGACGATCACTGTCTTGGTACTCATGCTGCACCTTCCTCGTGGGTGTCCTGTGGTGCATCTGCGATCGCGGCGGGCTCGCTCGCGCGCAACCAGTCACATACCCCTTCGACCACCTCGCGACAGCCGCCACAACCGGTCGTCGCGCGCGTTGCGGACGCAAGCGCGGGCACGGAGTTCGCACCCGCGCGCCACGCCGACGTCAGCTGGTTCTTGGTCACCGAGTTGCAGCGGCACACCACGGCCCGTCCGGGCAGATGGGCGGGGCTGCCTGCGTCCGGTGCGGAGGTGTCCGGGCGGCCGAGCAACAGCCCGAGCCGGTCGCTGGGGACGGGTGCGCCACGGTCGTAGAGCTGGGTGAGCACGGCGGCTGCCTCGGGGCTGCCCAACAGCACGGCGCCGACGATGCGGTCCTCACGCAGCACGAGCTTGGCGTACCGGCCGCGGGTAGCGTCGATCAAGCTGATCACCTCGATGCCGGGGTCGGCGCTCTGGGGCTCGGCGGCCACATCGCCCATGGCGGCCAGGTCGACGTCGCGCGCCTTGAGCTTGGTCACCTGGCGTGAGCCGAGGTACCGCGCGCCCGGGTCGGCACCGGTGAGCAGGTCCGCCACCACCCCCGCCTGATCCCAGGCCGGCTGCACCAACCCGTGGACCCCACCGCGGTGCTGGGCGCACTCACCGATCGCCCGGATCCGTCGGTCGTCGGTGCGCAGCTCGTCATCCACCAGGATGCCCCGCTCCACCGCAAGCCCGGCCCGCTGTGCGAGGGCAACCTCCGGCTGCACCCCGGTCGCGACGACGACCACGTCCGCGGCGAGGAACGAGCCGTCGTCGAGCACCACACCGCGGCCCGCGGTCACACCGTCGCCGTGCAGCCCGGGTCGGTACTGCACCGCGGTGCTGGACAGTCGCAGGGCGACGTCGAGCTCGGTGAGCACCCGGACCAGTACCGCGCCTGCGCCGCTGTCCAGCTGTCGGTTCATCGGGTGCGCAGCGGGGTGCACGACGGTGACCTCGGCGCCGCGGCCACGCAGCCCACGCGCCGCCTCCACACCGAGCAGCCCCCCGCCGAGCACCACCACCCGGGTCCCGGTGCGGACGGCGCGCAGGATCTGCTCACAGTCGGTGACCGTGCGGAACGCCACCACGCCGTCGGCGGGGACGTCCTGCGCTGTGCACAGTCCCGGTACCGGCGGAAAATGCGCCCGACTGCCGGTGGCCAGCACCAGCACGTCGTAGTCCACGAGGAACTCCTGGCCGTTCGAATCCGTGCACTGCACCTGGCGCGCGTCCCGGTCGATACCCAGCACCAAGGTGGCGATGCGCGAGTCGATGCCATGCTGCTCTGCCCACCCCGCTGGCTGCAGCCGCGCCGCATCGGCGCTGAGGCCGCCCGCGAGCACGGTGGACAGCAGCACTCGGTTGTAAGCCGCGTGTGGCTCGGCGCCGATCACCGTGGAACGGACCTGGGCACCGTGCGGGTCGCGCCTGCGCAGCTCGTCCACCAGGCGCGAGCCGGCCATGCCGTTACCCACCACGACCACTCGCCTGCTCACTGGCACACTTCCAGCCGCACGGCGCACACCTTGAACTCCGGCATGCGGCTGGTCGGGTCCAGCGCGGGGTTGGTGAACAGGTTGGCCCGCGCACTGCCGGGAAAGTGAAACGGCACGAACACCGTGTCCATCCGCAGGCCCGGTTCGCAGACCACCCGGGCGTTCGCGGTGCCGCGCCTGCTCACTACCGCGGCCAGCTGACCATCGGCCAAGCCGGCCCGCTCGGGCACGCGGCGGGTCTGAGCACCGGACTGGTAGTGCGCAAGCACCCGCCCGGTGGTGGCCCACAGCGGATACTCGTCGTCGGCCATCTCGGCGGCATCCCGGTGCTCGACGGCGACGAAGCGGGCGCGGCCGTCCGGGTGGGCGAAGCCGTCGAGAAACAACCGCGGCGTACCCGGATGGGTGAGCCCGGGCACCGGCCAGTGCAGCACCTCACCGGCGTCGAGGCGCCCATAGGTGATCCCGGAGTAGTCTGCCGCGCCGCCGGCTGAGGCCGCCCGCAGCTCCGTGAAGACCGCCTCCGCGTCGGCGGGGAAGCGCTCCGCGGGCTGCCCGAGGCGTTGCGCGAGCTCGGCGAGCAGCCGCAGCTCACCCCAGGCACCGTCTGGGGCAGCCACCGCCTGCCTGCGGCGCAGTACCCGCCCCTCCAGGCTGGTCGTGGTGCCCTCCTCCTCAGCCCACTGCAGCACCGGCAACACCACATCGGCTACTGCCGCGGTCTCGGAGAGGAAGAAGTCGCAGACCACCAACATGTCCAGTGCGGCAAGGCGTTTCACCACGTGCCCGGCCCGTGGCGCGGAGACGGCGAGATTGGCCCCGTGCACCATCAGAGCGCGGGGACCGTCCGGCTGGCCGAGTGAGTCCAGCAGCTCGTATGCGCTGCGGCCCTTGCCCGGCAACGAGTCCGGCTCGACGCCCCACACGCCGGCCACATGTTTACGCGCGGCGGGGTCCTCGATGGAGCGGTAGCCCGGCAGCTGGTCGGCCCTCTGCCCGTGCTCGCGGCCACCCTGTCCGTTGCCCTGCCCGGTCAGGCAGCCGTAGCCGGATCCCTGCCGGCCGGGCAGTCCCAACGCCAGGGCCAGTCCGATGACGGCGGACACCGTGTCGGTGCCCTTGCTGTGCTGCTCCGCCCCGCGGGCGGTGAGGATGTAGCTGCCACTGTGGTCCTGGCGCGCCTGGCCGAGCACGGCCACCGCTCGCCGCAGCTGTTCGGTGGGAACTCCGGTCACCCGTTCGGTGCGCTCGGGCCACCACTGCGCCGCCGCCGACCACGACTGCTCGAAGCCGTTTGTGCGACTGTCCACATAATCCCGATCCAGCCAGCCGTCGACCACCGCGACGTGGAACAGCCCGAGGGCCAGCGCGAGATCGGTGCCCGGGGTGAGCTGCAGGTGCAGGCCGCCGCCCGCCAACGCTCGCTGCACCGTGGGGGTGCGTCGGGGGTCGGCGACGATCAGCCCGCCGGCGTCGGCGGCCGTAGCCAGGTGCGCCATGAACGGCGGCATGGTCGCGGCGACGTTTCCGCCGAGCAGCAGGATGGCGTGGGCGTTCGTCAGGTCGGTCACCGGGAATGGCAGCCCGCGGTCCACGCCGAAGGACCGGATGCCCGCCGCCGCAGCCGAGGACATGCAGAACCGGCCGTTGTAGTCGATGTTCGCGGTCCCCAGCGCCACCCGGGCGAACTTGCCCAACAGATATGCCTTTTCGTTGGTCAAGCCACCGCCGCCGAACACTGCGACGGCGTCGGAGCCGCCGAGGAGCTGCGCAGCGCGGAAGCCGTCGACGACCCGGTCCAGCGCTTCCGCCCAGCTCGCCTCGCGCAGCGCACCGTCCCGGGTGTCCCTGAGCAGCGGTGCGGTGAGCCGCTCCGGGTTGCGCAGCAGCGTCGCGGCCGTCCAGCCCTTCTGGCACAGGCCCTCACCGTTGGTAGGGAACTTCCGCGGCGCGATGACGGCGGTGGCGGCTGGTCCGGTGACCGACATGGCGCACTGCAGTCCGCAGTAGGGGCAGTGCGTGGCTGTCTCCCCAGCTGTCACCGTCATGTCAACCATCGTTGGCTACCGCTGTGACGGGACGACGAGCGCTGTGTTGCGTCGATGTGACGCGGCCAGAGCGGGGCCTGCGCAGGTAGACCACCCACGTCAGAGCGGCGCACACCATGTAGAAGCCAAGGAACACAACGAAAGCCATTGTGGCCGACTTGCTCGGCGAGCTGTAGGACGCGCGCAGCACCAGGTTGATGGCCACGCCGCCGAGCGCGCCGATCGCGCCGGCGAGTCCAATCAGCGCACCGGACATCCGCCGTGACCACGCACCGGCGGCCGCCTCGCTCCCGCCCTCGTCGACGATGCGCCGGGAGTGGGCCGCGAAGATGGCCGGGATCATCTTGTAGGTGGAGCCGTTGCCCACGCCGGACAAGATGAATAAGGCGATGAACCCGATGACCACCGGCCCCAGCGATCCGTCTCCGCTATTGGCGGCGACCAGCAGGCCTGCCGCGGCCACCATCGCCGCGAAGGTGACGAAGGTGATGCGTCCGCCACCGATGCGGTCGGCGAGCATTCCGCCAAGCGGCCGTGCCACCGAACCGAGCAGCGGACCCAAGAAGGCAATCTGGGCGGAGTGCAACGCGGCGGTGCTCTGCATGGCCGCCGTCGCAGTGGAACCGTGGGTCAGGTCCGCGAGGAAGTGGATCTGCAGCACCTGGCCGAAGGCGAAGCTGTAGCCGATGAACGAGCCGAAGGTGCCGATGTAAAGAATGGACATCACCCAGGAGTCGCGGTAGCGCAACACATCCACCAGCGCGCGCAGACTGGTGGGCTGGCCGCCAAGGTTGTCCATGAACAGCGCCGCACCGAGGGCGGCGCAGGCGATGAGCACCAGGTACACCGCGCAGACCATCGACGGTGAGCGGTTACCTGCTGTGGCGATGACCAGCAGTCCGACGAGCTGGATCGCTGGCACCCCGACGTTGCCGCCCCCGGCGTTCAACCCAAGGGCCCAGCCCTTGAGCCGCTGCGGGTAGAAGGCGTTGATGTTCGTCATCGACGAGGCAAAGTTGCCGCCACCGATCCCGGCGATCGCGGCCACGACGACGAAGGTGGTGTAGGACGTGCCCGGGTGGGCCATGAAGTACATCGTCAGACCCGTGGGGATGAGCAACACCAGCGCGCTGAAGATCGTCCAGTTGCGGCCCCCGAACCGGGCGGTGGCCACCGTGTAGGGGATCCGCAGGATCGCCCCGACCAGCGTGGGAACGGCGACGAGGAAGAACTTGCCGGCCGCGTCGATGCCGTACACCGCCGCAGGCATGAACAGCACCATGACCGACCAGACCGACCAGATCGAGAAACCCACGTGCTCGGCGAACACCGACCAGATCAGGTTGCGACGGGCGATCTGCTGGCCACCGGCTTCCCAGGCCGCCGTATCCTCGGCGTCCCAGTCGGGGATGTAGTGCTTGCGCGGCTGCGTCATTCGTCGACCTCCATGGGTTGAGGAGGACGACGGTAGGGGCGGGCTGTTGCGGGCAGGAGTCGCCGCGTTACGCAGGCGTCACGAGTCGCTCACCGCCGCGGCAGCGGCACTGTGAGGGCTCAGCGCAGGTAACGGGAGCTAGAGCAGATAGCGGAACAGCGGGCTGTCCGGCGGGATGAGCTGCACGTCCGGCGGGCAGTGCTGCATACGGCCGAGCAGGGCAGGGAGATCTTCGGGACGGCCGAGCTCGATGGCCACCAGCGCGGGCCCCTTCTCCCGGTTGTTGCGCTTGACGTACTCGAACAGGGTGATGTCGTCGTCCGGGCCGAGCACCTCGTCCAGAAAGCCCCGCAGCGCACCCGGCTCCTGCGGGAAGTCGACCAGGAAGTAGTGCTTGCGGCCCTCGTGCACCAGCGCGCGTTCCACCACCTCGCCGTAGCGACTGACGTCGTTGTTGCCGCCGGACAACACGCACAGCACGTGGGCCCCGGGTTCGATGGTGATGGCGGTGCCGAGCCCGGCTGCAGCCAGCGCTCCGGCAGGCTCGGCGATGATGCCGTCGCTCTGATACATCGCCAACATCTCACAGCACACCTGCCCCTCAGGGACGCTGACCAGCTCGACACCGCCGTCGCGCACCAACGGGTAGGTGATGTCCCCCGCACGGCGCACTGCGGCACCGTCGACGAAGCTGTCGATCTCGGCCAGCGTGACCGGCTGGCCTGCCACCATGGCGGTTCCCATGCAGACTGCGCCCGCGGGTTCCACCCCGACGACGCGGACCTCTGGGTGCCGCTCGCCCAGCCAGGCGACGGTCCCCGCCAACAGCCCCCCGCCGCCCACGGGTACCACCACTACGTCGGGGGCCGAACCCAGCTGGCCTACCGCCTCCGCGACCACGGTGCCCTGACCGGCGATGGTGCGCGGGTGGTCGAACGCGGGCACGCGAATGGCACCGCTCGCGGCTTCGTCCTGCGCCGCCGCGGCGGCCGCGTCGTCATAGCTGTTGCCCAGCACCACCAGCTCCACCATGTCACCACCCAGGGCCGCGATGCGGTCGCGCTTCTGCCGCGGCGTGGTCCGCGGGACGTAGATTCGCCCGCGCACCCCCACCGCCGAGCAGGCGTAGGCCAAGCCCTGCGCGTGGTTGCCGGCGCTGGCGCTGACCACCCCCGCGGCCCGCTCGTCCGCATCGAGCTGGACCACGAAGTTGTACGCGCCGCGCACCTTGTAGGAGCGGACGACCTGGAGGTCTTCCCGCTTGAGCCAGACGGTGCCACCCACCTGGGCGGACAGCCGGGCATTGCGTTCCACCGGTGTCCGCGGTATCCGCCCGTCCAATCGAGTGGCGGCCGCTTCCACCATGGCGGCATCGACAGCGGCGTTCACAGTCGTTGGCGCACCAGATCTGCCGCGTACTGCAGGCCCTCGAACGCCTCCGGCGTGGACCGCGGGTGTAGTGCGTGCACTGCGAGGCGGAAGAGTAAGGCCCGCAACAACATCTGCGGCCACTCCGGCAGGTGCGCCCACCGGGTGAGCAGCCCGTCGTCGGCGCCACCCCACGCGAGTGCGTCGACCACGGCCACCCCCGACGCCCATGGCGCGGGACGCCAGTACGGGGTGAGCTCGGTGACCCCGGGAGCGGCCGAGCCCGCGAAGAGCACCGTGCCGAACAGGTCGCCGTGCACTAGCTGAGATGGGGACTGCACCGGCATGCGCGCCTGTGCCAGCTCCGCAAACAATGCGCCGCTGCTGGGATCATCCAGCACGGTGAAGGCGCGGCCGTGGGTGATCGTCGACGCCGGCTCCTCACCCCACGCCGCGGCGTCGGCCGCCGTCAGCACCCCCGACACCTCGTCGGAGGTGGGTTTGGCCAAAGCGGTGACCAAGAAGCGGGGCCGGCTCAGCTCGGCCATCGCCACGTGCAGGCGGGTGGACACTGCGACCACCTCGTCGTGGCGCGGCTCCGGCTCGCCGGTCAGGAACGTATCGGCCGCCCATCCGGAGACCACCCACCGACCATCGGTGGACCGCACCGGGCGAGCGACCCGCACGCCATCCACCTTGAGGACCTCACGCACCCCGGCCGACCAGGTCGCTCGCGCATGGTCTGCGACGGGGCTGATTACCACGTCACCGCAGCGCCAGCCCCTGCTCCACACCGATCCCAACGGTTCCGGCGACACAGTGCGCAGGCCGAAGGTGGCCAGCACGTGCACAGGTGGCTCGAATGCGGAGGGATCGGTCACCTGCGGCAGGTTACTAGTAGGTCGGCAGCGACGGGTCCACCTGCGCAGCCCAAGCCAGCACACCGCCCTGCAGATGCGTGGCGTCGGCGAAGCCTGCCCGCTTCACGGCGGCCAATGCCTCGGCCGACCGCGCACCCGACTTGCAGTGCAACACGATCGGCCGGTCGTGCGGCAGCTCGGAAAGCGCAGCACCGGAAAGAATGCGGTCCTTGGGGATCAGGGTGGCCCCGGGGATCCGGACGATGTCCCACTCCACCGGCTCGCGCACGTCGATCAGCTGGAACTCCGTGCCGGAGTCGATCATGGCCTTGAGCTCAGGCGCGGTGATGGTGCTGTCCGCGGCGGCGTCGCGCGCATCGTCGGAGACCACTCCGCAGAACGCCTCGTAGTCGATGAGCTCGGTCACCTTGGTGGCGTCCGGGTCCTTACGCAGCTTGATCGTGCGATAGCTCATCTCCAGCGCGTCGTACACCATCAGACGGCCCAGCAGAGTCTCGCCGATGCCCATGATGAGCTTGACCGCCTCGGTGCCCATGATCGAACCGATCGAGGCACAGAGGATACCGAGTACGCCGCCCTCGGCGCAGGACGGCACCATGCCCGGTGGCGGCGCCTCCGGGTACAGGTCGCGGTAGTTCAAGCCCAGTCCGTTCGGGGCGTCCTCCCAGAACACCGAGGCCTGGCCCTCGAAACGGTAAATGGAGCCCCAGATGTAGGGCTTGCCCGCCAACACCGCGCCGTCGTTGACCAGGTAACGGGTGGCGAAGTTGTCCGTGCCGTCCAGGATCAGGTCGTAGTCGCGAAAGATGTCCAGCACGTTGTCCGACTCGAGACGAACCTGGTGCAGTACCACGTTGACAAAGGGGTTGATCTCCTCGATCGACTCCTTGGCGCTGACGGCTTTGGGCTTGTCGATGTCGGACTGTCCGTGGATCACCTGCCGTTGCAGGTTGGACTCGTCCACGACGTCGAAGTCCACGATGCCCAGCGTGCCGACACCTGCCGCGGCTAGGTAGAGCAGCGCGGGCGACCCCAGTCCGCCGGCGCCGATGACGAGCACCTTCGCGTTTTTGAGGCGCTTCTGTCCGTCCATCCCGACGTCGGGGATGATCAGGTGGCGGCTGTAGCGCGCCACCTCCTCTTTGCTCAGCTCAGCAGCTGGTTCGACCAGCGGGGGTAGCTGGGTAGCGCTCGCCATGAGGCCTCCTCGGGGGCAGAATGCGTTTCTCGCTCGATGTAACGTCGATGGCCGCTCCGCTATGCCCTGTGCGTGAAAGATGTTCACCGGTGGGCCTTTTTCACGCACAGGGGCGTCAGCCCCTCGGAAACGGCCAGGGGTTGAATCGGCACGTGGCGCCGTCGGCAGGCACCACGCCACCGGGGTCGAGCGAGGCGATGTCGTTGTTCGCCGTGCTCAGCGTCTGCTGCATCATCACCGGAGCCAGACCGCCGTCGGACCCGCACGGCTGGTGCTGGGCGAAACCAATGCCGTGGCCGACCTCGTGGTTGACCGCGTACTGCCGGTACGAGCCGATGTCGCCCTGGAAGGCAATCGCCCCGCGCACCCAGCGGGCCACGTTGATCACCACCCGCCCGAGGCCACCGTTGTAACAGGACACCTCCAGCGGGATGGTGTAGCCGCAGGCATCGCGCACCGTCATCGACGAGGTTAGTGAGACCCGAAACGAGGGCTGCCCGGAGTCGACGCGGCGAAAAGCGAAGCGCGGGTCGTGCGTCCAGCTCTTGGGGTTGTCCAGCGTCTGGTCCACCAAGCGGGCGAAGGACTCGTCGCCACCGAAGGAGGCGGTGTCCAGGCCGTCCTGGACCTCGACGGTGTAGGTGGAGACCGGCTGGGTTCCGGCACCGGCCTGGGCAGTGGTGCCCGGGATCACGTGCCAGGACTGGGCGGAGGTCTGCGGGATCGGCCCACCGTCGGGCAGCACGCCCGAGGCCATCGAAGCGTTGAAGCGGCCGTCGGCCGCCGGGGGCGCACCGATGATCGTGGCGCCGGGCTTACCGGTCGTGAGCTTGCCCAGTGCCGGGTTGTCGTCAAGCTTGCCGGCCGCCACACCAGCGGGGGCCGCCGCTTGGGGGCGCGCGGAGTCCGAGGGCCGGGTGGCGCTGAAGACGGCGAGCACGGTGACCACCACGAGCACCGGGATGGCGTAGGCGCGCCAGCCGTACGAGGCGACGAAACGCCCGACTGCGCTGCGCCGCCGGATGCCGACACGCGGTGGGCGCTGCGCGCTGCGTGGCCGGCCGCCACCAGCGTGGATCGGATCCCACGATGCGCGCAGCGGCTGCGCGCGGGGCGGTGGTACCCGTTCGCTGCGCCGTACCGCCTCGGATTCCAGACGCCGAGGACGGTCGTCCATCGTCTGGTGATGCGCGCGCCGCCCACGCCATACGTCGTCTTCCGGCGGTCGGCTCACGGAGCCAGGGTGCCACAAGGGCGGCCAACGGCAGGCTCACGCACCCCGATGTCGCTCACCACTCTCCGGCCCGGACCTCCCCGAGCATCGCCTGCACCGCCCGACCGACCGCCAGCGGCTTCTCCATCTGGGAGACGTGTCCGGTGCCGTTGAACACGAGCAAGCGGCCGCGCTCGATGGTGGCGACCAGCCGCGGCGCCCGGTCCACGCTGACCAGTCGGTCCGCGGTCCCCCACACCACCAGCGTGGGGGCCCGCACCCCGGCGGCGATCCGCCACAGTGAGCGGCCCGGCAGCGTCACCCAGGCCTGCAGAATCGCCCGGAAGGACTGGTCCAGCGCCAGCGCGGCCCACGACTGGCCGCTGCGCTCCCCCGCTTCGTGCACGGCGGCGGCGATCTTCTGCTCCGGCACCGCGTCCGGGTTCGCGAAACACAAGCGAATCATCTGCTCGGCCCGCTGCTCCGCGGGGGTGTTCGCCAGCTGCCGCCGCACCCGGCGCCCGATGATCGGCAGAAACGCCAGCGGCAGCCGGATGTCGGTGACCCGCCGCGGATCGGGGCGCAGGTCCGGCACCGCAGGCGACACCAAAGTCAGGGTCTCAACCAGGTCCGGCCTGCGAGCGGCGACCATCAGCGCGACTGCGCCGCCCATGGAGTTGCCGAACAGGTGCGCGCGCCCCACCTGCTCCAGATAGGCGATGACCAGCCGGGCACAGGCCCCCAGCGAGTAGTCGCCGTCCGCGGGCGGGTCGGAGAGCCCGAAGCCGGGCAGGTCCAGCGCGTGACCCGGCATCAGCGGCGCGAGCACCCCGGCCAGATCGGTCCAGTTGGTGGCCGAACCGCCCAGCCCGTGCACGTAGATCGCCGGTGTCGCCCCCGCCGGACCCGGCGTCGTGCGAACGTGAATGTCCTGCGCTCCCACGGTGACCTTCTCGCCGGGCCACGAGGCCCGCGAATCGTCAACCGCGCCCAGATCGGCGTCCATCGGGGTGGTTAGGGCAGCCGTCGTCGCCGGCGCTGTCTCAGGCATGCCTCCAGGATGCGGCATGAGGTGGGTCACTGCCGCAGCGCCCCACGACACGTGACGAGCTGGGTTCTACCCGCGAGTAACGTGACGGGTGCAGCAGACGGGTAGCAGCGAGCAGAGGAGGTGCGATGACCGACGTCACCGCGCGCCAGAGCAGTGAACTGGTTTCGAGCTCGCCGGTACCGCGGAGAAACGCGCGGCTACCGCGCACCGCCCGCCGCGCACAGCTGATGGCCGCCGCCCGCGATGTCTTCGTCACCCGGGGCTACCACGCCACCGGGATGGAAGAGATCGCCGTCCGCGCAGGAGTCAGCAAGCCTGTTCTTTACCAACACTTCCCCGGCAAGCTCGACCTGTATCTGGATCTGTTGCACAGCTACGTCGACGACCTGGTCCGACTGGTCCGCGAAGCCATCAGCTCCACCGCCGACAACAAGCAGCGCGTGCAGGCCGCCGTCGCCGCATACTTCGACTTCATCGACGCCGAGGGGCAGGGCTACCGGTTGGTGTTCGAGTCGGACCTGTTGGGTGAGCCATCGGTGCAGCAGCGGGTGGACCGCGGGACCGAGCAATGCATCGATGCGGTGACCGAGGCGGTGATGGCCGACGCCGGCCTCGACCCGCACCGGGCTCGGCTGCTCGCCGCCGGCCTGGTGGGTGCCAGCCAGTTTGGTGCGCGCTACTGGTTGGACTCCGACCGCCCGGTGCCCAAAAGCGAGGCGGTCGCGATCATCAGCTCGCTCGCCTGGGGAGGTGTCGCGCACCTGCCCCTGCAGCCCGGACAGGAACGCGCCACCCCCGATCTGGGCTAGTTCGTCCCGAAGCCGACGCGACGCCCGTCGGCGGGTCCGATCTCGACGTAGGAGATCCGCGCTGCGGGCATCACGTAACGGCGCCCCTTCTCATCGACCAGAGCGAGAACGCCGGTGCGCTCACCCTCCAGCGCCGCGTTGACCAGCTCCTGGACCTCATCGGGTGACTGGCTGCTGGTCACCAAGAGCTCTCGGGGACTGTCTGCCACACCGATCTTGACCTCCACGGGAAACCTCCGGGACGAGTACGATTACCTACTGCGGAAAGGCTAGTGCAGCGCGGCCACCGGCTCGGCCGATGCGCCTGTGCTGAGAGCGAACACGCTCGGGCTAGCCGAGACCGAGGGCCCGCATCCGGCGGGTGTGCTGGTTCTGCAGGCGACGGAACAGCGCCGCGATCCCGGCGAAGCCCGAGGAGCCGGTGATGATCAGTTCGGCCAAGTCGTCGCGCCTGGCCACGATGTGCTGCGCCTGGGTGACCGCCTCACCGAGCAGGCGCCGACCCCACAGCGTGAGACGCGCCTGCACCGCCGCATTCGCCGCACACGCCGCACTGACCTCTCGCTCGGCGAAGGCGGAATGACCAGTCTCCGCCAGCACGGCCCGTACGGTCGCCTCGGTCTCGGCGTCGAGTCCACCGGCAATCTCGCGGTAGAAGTCCGCGGCGAGTCCGTCGCCAACGTAGGCCGCCACCAACGACTCCAGCCACGACGCGGGGGCCGTGAACTCGTGATAGGCGTCGAGCGGAGCCATGAACGGCTCCATCGCCGTGTGCACCGACACCCCACGCGCATCGAGGAATGCCTCGATCAGTTCGAAGTGGGCCATCTCCGCGGCGGCCATCGAGGCCAACGACACGCGGCCAGCCAGTGACGGTGCGGTCCGTGCATCCTCGGCGAGTCGGCCGAATGCGGACAGCTCGCCGTAGGCCAGCACACCCATCAGGTCCACCACACCGGGGTGCACGGTGGCGGCAACCTCGGACTGTGCAGCTGTGCTCATGGCCTGCGAGCCTAGCCTCGCGCTTGCACGGTGGTGCTGGTGAGGGGCTGTGTCGGGCAGGAATAAAGGTGCTCTGACCTGCGATAATTCGGTCGGCGCGGCCCCAAACCAACTCGCCCTTCGAGCCGCTCTCGGGCTGGGTCGAGGTGTCCTGCGTGTCGAGCGGTCTCTTCGATCATTGCAGGCCCACGCAGCGATGCTCGTCGACGGGGGTTGCCATACTTGCTGAGTGACGACAATTCTGATCACTGGAGCCACCAGAGGCTTGGGTCGCGAGGCGACCCGCCATCTGGTCGAGCTGGGACACACCGTTTACGTCGGTGCCCGGGATGCTGATACCGGGAAGGCGATCGCGGACAAGCTTGGGGCGAGCGTTCTCGCGCTGGACGTCACCGACGACGCCTCGGTCTCCGCTGCTGCAGACCACCTCGGGTCGAAGCTCGACGCCCTCGACGTGTTGGTGAACAACGCCGGGATCGGCGGGGATCAGCGGCGGCCGGGCGAGGCGACGATCGAGGACATGCACCGCGTCTTTGACACCAACGTGCTCGGCCCGACCCGGGTGCTGAAGGCGTTCACTCCGCTGCTCGAGGCCAGCGAAACACCGGTGGTCGTCGACGTCAGCAGCGCGGTGGGCTCCCTAGGCCGCAACTCCGACCCCGCGTCGCCGTGGGTCATGCTCGCCTACCCGATGTCCAAGGCGGCGCTGAACATGCTGACCCTTCAGTACGCCAAGGCCTATCCGCGCTGGCGGATCAACTCGGTCGCGCCTGGACTCACTGCAACTGAGTTCACCCAGGGTCAAGGATGGTCAGTCGAGGAAGGCGCGGACATCATCGTGCGCATGGCGACGATCGGCCCCGACGGCCCGACGGGTACCTTCGTCGAGGCTGTCGGGGCGGTGCCCTGGTAAGTCCGACACCGCAGGTCGCTCCCATGTGTACTGATCCCAACGCGTCTTGTCGCAGTAGTAGATCCGCAAGCGGTTCGCGCGGCACCCCGGGGGGGTCAGTAAAGCGTTAGCCCGCGCCAGCTAGCGTCGGCGACATGCCACGCGCTGTGCGTTTCGATCGTTACGGACCTGTGGACGTGCTCGAGGTGGTCGAGGTCGCGCGGCCGAGGCCGGGGCCGGACCAGGTCCTCGTCGAGGTCGCCGCGACGTCGATCAACCCGGGCGAGATAGTGATCCGCGAGGGCGCGATGGCCGAGGTGGCACCGTCGAGCTTCCCGTCGGGCCAGGGCAGCGATCTGGCCGGGCGCGTCGTCGAGTTCGGCGATCAGGGGGGCGTCTGGAACATCGGTGACGAGGTCATCGGCTGGACCGACGAGCGGGCCGCGCAGGCCGAGTTCCTCACGGTGCCCGCCGACCAACTCACCCCGCGGCCACCGGCGGTGTCGTGGGAACAGGCAGGTTCGCTGTACGTCGCCGGGGGCACCGCCCACGGCATGACCGACGCCGTGCCCACCGACTCGGGCGAGACCGCCGTCGTGTTCGGAGCGACCGGCGGCGTCGGATCGATTCTGACCCAGCTTCTCGTCAACGACGGCGTGCGCGTGCTCGCCGTGGCTGGACCCGCGAACGACACGTGGGTGCGGTCGGTCGGCGCCGAGCCCGTGCACCATGGCGAGGGCCTCGGGCAGCGGCTGCGCGAAGCCGCGCCTGAGGGCATCGATGCTGCCTACGACGCCTTCGGCGGCGGGTACGTCGAACTCGTCACCGGGCTTGGCGTCGCTGCTGACCGGGTAGTCACGATCATCGACTTCGACGCCGCCGAGAGGTTCGGCGCCAAGACCGTGTTCGGTTACCAGGTCACCTCCGCCGACGTGCTCGCCGACCTCGCAAGACTGATCGAATCCGGTGAGCTGACGATCCCGATCGCGGCGACGTTCCCGCTGGCGCAGGTGCGCGAGGCGTACACGCAGCTGGCCGAGCGGCACACGCGCGGCAAGATCGTCCTCCTGGCCTCAGCCAGCTGAAACGCGCTGCCGCGTGCTCGCCATCGCACAACTCATCTCAGAACGAGGGCAACAGCACGGAGGTTCTGCGACGCGATGTGGACACAACGGCACGTGAGTCTTCCCTATTGAATCGTGTTGGGTTGGTGCCCGGGGTCCTCGCCGACGACCCCGGGCACCAAAGCAGATCCGATCAGGCGTGCACCACCGCAGCACCGTCAGGGCTCGCCGGGAGCTTGCCGCTGCGGACCAATGCCGCCGCGGTCAGTCCGCCGATCGCGAAGATTGCGGCGGCCCATGTGGACGCTGTGGTGCAGCTGTGCACGGCGGCCAGCTGGCCGACATACGCGGCGTTCGACGCCACTGCGGACGCGTGATCGGTGAGGTACGACGCGACGGCGCTCGAGGCGATCGTGCTCAGCAGGGCAGTACCGACTGAACCACCCACCTGCTGCATGGTGTTGACCGTGGCCGAGGCGACGCCAGCGTCTTCTGCTGAGACCCCGGAGATCGCACCCTGCATGGCCGGAGCCATGGACGATCCGATGCCGAGCCCTACGAGGATCAGGCCGGGCAGGATGTTGGCGGCATACGAGCTGGTCTCGGTGAGCTGGGTCAGATAGAGCATGCCGCCGGCAGCGACGAGCATGCCCGCGGCTATCAGCCAGCGCGGACCGAATCGCGGCAGCAGCATCGACGTCGACAACGTCGCGGTGAGCACCAGGGCACCGATCATCGGCAGGAACGCGAGTCCGGTGTTGATCGGGCTGAAACCCAGGTTCTGCTGCAGGTAGTAGGTGAGGAAAAGGAAGATCCCGAACATCCCGATACCGGCGATGAACACCACCAGGTACGAACCACCGCGGGTGCGGTCTAGGACGATGCGCAACGGGAGCAGAGCATGCGCGGTGCGTGACTGTAGGTAGAGGAAGGTCGCGCTCAAAACAACACCGACAACCAGCCAGCTGACGGTCGCCCAGTCACCCCAGCCGTTGGTCTCGGCGTTGGAGAAGGCGTAGACGATCGAGAACAGCGCGGCCGAGACCGTGAGGACGCCGGGGATGTCCAGCCGGGGACGGTTGTCCGCCTTCTGCGACCCGATGAACAGCAGTGCACCGACCAGAACGATCGCGGCGATCGCCAGGTTCACATAGAGGCACCACCGCCAGTTCACCCACTCGGTGAGCATCCCGCCGAGCAGCAGCCCGAGCGCACCGCCACCGCCGGCGATCGCGCCGAAGATGCCTCGCCGGATAGTTCGTGGCCCACCCGAGCCACCTGTCCCGCAAGTGCCGCAGCTGGTCCCGACCATTGGCGTCGGGCGTCACCCCGTTGACCGCGGCGGCCACCATCTCAGTATTCAAAGGATCCGGGCGAGAACCGCCCGTAGCCGCCCTGGAAGAACAGCAGCGGCAGTGTTGATCGCGCGACCGCGAGCTCGTGGACACGCCCCAGGACGATGTAGTGGTCGCCCGTTCCCGGACGTCCTCGAACGTGCACTCGATCCAGGACACGGCGTCCTCGAGGATGGGTGAACCGAGCGACCCGGGCCGCCACCGCACGCCGTCGAACTTGCCTGCTCCGCCGGTCGCGAACTGGCGGCAGAGTGACTCCTGATCAGATGCCAGGACGTTGACGCAGAACGCTTGGGCGGTCCGCAGGTACTCGAAGCTCCTCGAGTTGGTGGCAGGAAAGAATGCGATCAGCGGCGGATCTAGAGATACTGAGGAGAACGTTCCGACGACCATACCGGCCGGGTTGCCATCGCCGGCAACGGCGGTGACCACCACCACCCCGGTCGGGTAGTGGCCCAGCGTTCGCGAAACAGTGCAAGGTCAATGGACGTGGTCATGCAGTCTCCATCTCATGCGTTCGCTGCGACGAGGAGTCTGGATTAGGCCTCAACGCGCGGGCTCAGCTTCGGCTTTCTGCAGGGACCGCGGGCCGCCAACGCAGGAAGCGACGCAGCGCCGCCCGGCGGGTGGTGGGAGTTCTGCGCCAGGCAGCGAGACCGACGGCGAGCAGGAGTGCGACGCCGTTGAACAGGTCGGGGATCCAGATGGGCAGACCGGCGAGTTGCAAGCCTTTGACACCGGTGGCCAGGACGTACGCGGCCACAACGGTTCCCCAGATGTTCATTCGCCCGCCCCGGAATTGGGTGGACCCCAAGAAGACGGGCGGCGATCACCGGGAGGAGGTAACCGGGCCCGATGGTTGGGTCGCCTGTAGAAAGTTTGGAGGTCTCCAGGAGGCCGGCGAGGCCGCTGACCACCCCGCCCGTTACCAGCGTGAACAGGATGATGCTCGACGTCCGGATCCCGGCCAGGGACGCGGCTTCGGGGTTACCGCCGGTGGCGTAGATCCGCCGCCCTAATGCCGTGCGTTCCAACAGGTACCACAGCCCGATCGACACGGCCAGCATGATGTAGACGGGGTAGGTAATGCCGAACAGTTGGCCGGTGCCCAGGGTGGTGAAGCCGGCGGGCAGGTTTACGATCTGCTGGCTGCCCGAGACCCAGGCGATCACCGCGGTGAGCACGGAGCTCACCCCCAACGTGGCGATGAAGGCGGGAATCCGGGCTCGGGTAATCATCAGCCAGGAGAACACCCCCACGGCGGCGCCGGCCGCCAACGACATCACGATGGCCGCCGGGATCCCGAAATGCTGATTGGCCAACAACCAGGCGACCAAGATCGCACCCAACCCGACTTCGGCGCCCACCGCCAGGTCGATGGCCCCGGCTGCGATGGGCACCACCAACCCGACCGCGACGAGGCAGGTGATGGCCTGATCCGACAACACCGAGCGGAACGTGCCCGAGGTCAGGAACGTGTCCGGAACCCACAGGGCGAAGACCACGACCATGAACACGAACAGATACACCGCGGCACTGTTTCGGAACGCGATCGCCCGCCGCAGCCGAGCCGACAACGGTTCCGCGGGCTGCGCCGGCACCGGGTGCGCGCCGGTAGCCTGCTCCGCGGCCAAGGCGGCACTCATCGTCGCTACCCGCGCATGCAGCTCGGCTCGGCGGGTCCGTCTGTGCGACCGCGCGGACGGCGTGTTCGCGGCCAGGACGCGGCGGATCGCTTCTCGGCGGGTGGTGGGGGCTCTGCGCCAGGCCGCCAACCCGACGGCCAGAAGCAGGGCCAGCCCGTTGAACAGGTCAGGAATCCAGATCGGCAGCCCGGCGAGTTGTAAGCCTTTGACTCCGGTGGCCAGGACGTAGGCGGCCACAACGGTGCCCCAAATATTGAAGCGGCCAGCGCGGAACTGGGTGGAACCCAAAAATACGGCGGCGATTACGGGAAACAGATAACCCGGCCCAATCGTAGGGTCACCGGTGGATAGTTTGGAGGTTTCCAACAACCCGGCCAACCCGCTGACCATCCCGCACGTCACCAACGTGAACAAGATGATCCGGGAGGTGCGGACTCCGGCCAGCGCCGCGGCCTCGGCGTTGCCGCCGATGCCCCCAAAATTACCGCCGGTGGCATAGATGCGCCGGCCCACCGAGGTACGTTCGAGCACGTACCACAGCAGCACGGACACGATGAGCATGATGTAGACGGGGTAGGTGATCCCGAACAACTGTCCGGTGCCCAGGGTGGTGAAGCCGGTGGGCAGGTTCACGATCTGCTGGCTGCCCGACACCCAGGCGATCACCGCGGTCAGCACCGAGCCCACCCCGAGGGTGGCGATGAACGCCGGGATCCGGGCCCGGGTGATCATCAGCCAGGAGAACACTCCTATTGCGGCGCCGGCCACCAAGGACACGGCAATCGCCGCCGGGATCCCGAAGTGCTGGTTGGCCAGCAGCCAGGCGACGAGGATCGCACCGAGCCCGACTTCGGCTCCGACGGCCAGATCGAGGATCCCGGCGGCAATGGGGAACACCAACCCCACCGCGACCAGGCAGGTGATCGCTTGATCGGAGAGCACCGAGCGGAACGTGCCCGAGGTCAGGAAGGTGTCCGGAACCCACAGGGCGAACACCACGACCATGAACGCGAACAGATACAGGGCGGCGCTGTTGCGGAACGCCACCGCGCCTCGCACCCGGTGTGCCAACCCCCCCAGGTGTGACCTGCCGGCACCGGTGTCGCCAACGAGGTCTCGCTCACTGGACTCGCCGACACCGCCGTGACGCTGCTGCCTCTGCCCTGCTCACTCATCGCCGCACCCCGCTCACCCGATGTCTCAACCGCGTTGCCCTGCGTGCTGGTGGTCTGCGCCTTTTCGCTCATCCGTCGATCTCCGCTCGGATCAGGCGGGCTTCGCTCAAGGATTCGCGGGGTACCTCGCTGACGACCCGGCCGGCGTTGAACACCAACACCCGGTCACACAGCTGGACTAGTTCTTTGGTGTCTGAGGAGCACAGCAACACCCCGGCGCCGTTGCGTCGAGCGGCCATGATCAGCTCGTAGATGGCTGCTTTTGCCCCCACATCGACCCCTTGGGTGGGATCCGTCGAGCACCAACACGCGGGGGCGGACCCGCAGCCATTTGGCGAGCACGACCTGTTGCTGGTTGCCGCCGCTGAACAACTTCAGGGGTTGCTCCGAATTCGGCGGGTTCAGGCCAACGGTATGCATCCAGTACCGGGTGTCCGCGCGTTCCGCCTTGTTGTCGAGGCGACCGAAGCGCCGACGCAGCGGAGCCAGCAGGGGCAGGGTCAGGTTCTCCCGCACGTTGAGCTCCATCACCGCACCACCACGTCGGCGGTCAGCCGGGAGGAACGCCATCCCGGCGTCGATGGCCGCGACCGTGTCACCGGGAACTAGCTCCGCCCCAGCGACCTCGACGCGCCCCGCGGAGCGCTGCTGGGCCCCGAACAAGGTTGCCGCGAGCTGCTCACGACCCGAGCCCAGAATGCCCCCGACCCCCACAATTTCCCCCGCCTGCAGGCTCAACGACACATCCTTGAGCTCCGGCCCACACAGCCCGGTCACGCTGAGCACCGCCTCCGCCGCACTGTCCTGGGCTAGAACGGTCAACTCGGCGACAGCTCCCCCGACGATCAGCGCCACCAGCTGGTCGTGATCCAGCCCGGCCGTGGGCTCATCGGCCACGACCAGCCCATCGCGTAACACCACGACCCGATCAGCCAACGCCAAGACCTCATCGAGACGGTGGGAAATGAACACCACCCCCGCCCCGGCGGAGGCGATCCGCCGGATCGCTTCGAACAGCACCTGCACCTCGTCGCCGTGCAGTGCGGTCGTCGGCTCATCCAGCACCAGCACGTTGTCCGGCCGGGTCCACCCATCCAAGGCCCGGGCGATCGCCACGATCGCCCGCTGCGCCGGCGACAACGTCCCCACGGGGACACACGTCGAAGTCCACCCCGAACTGGGCGATCAGCTCTCGGGCATGCCGGCGTTCGGCGGCCCCCCGCACCGGGGCCAGCGACCACCCCGGCGCACGCTGGCCCAACCCCAGGTTCTCGACCGTGGACAGCAAGTCGACCAGCCCGAGGTCCTGATGAATGAAATGCAGCTCCGCACGGGCCGCCGAACCCTGCAGGACATGGCCATCGGCGTCGCGTACCTCTACGACACCACCCGGATCGGCCTGATGCACCCCCGCCAGAACCTTCACCAACGTCGACTTGCCCGACCCGTTGTGCCCCAGCACGGCAACGACCTCACCTGGATGAACCTCCAGCGACACGTCGTCTAAGGCTTTCAGACCCGGGAATGTTTTCGACAATCCCCCGACCCGAAGCAGCGGCGGCGTAGCCGCCGCCACTACGGCGCCGTGTGCCACAGCTTGGCGAACCGCTGGCCGAAGTCGGGGAACGCCGACCAGCCCTTGGTCGGGTCGAAGGTGATGTCCTTCTGCTCCAGGGACTGCTCAGGCACGTTACCGGCCTGCTCACCCTGAGTCGGCTGGGCGCCCTCGATCAGACGCGCGGCCGCGTCGACGGCCATAAAGGTCGACACGGGGAAGTCGATGTTCAGCGCGGCCGTCAGCGCGCCGTCCTTGATGTCCTGCAGGTTGCCGGCAGTGGGCCCGAAGCCCACGGTCGTCACGGACAGGCCGGCAGCTTTCAGTGCTGCCGGCAGGCCGGTGGCCGCCGAAAGGCTCACGAACACGGCCGCGTTCGTGTTCGGGTGCGCCTGCAGATCGGTCACGACGGTGCGCGGCGCCGTCGTTCCGATGGTGGCAACGTCGATGGGGACTACGCGCACCTTGCACGACGGACAATTAGCCTTCATTTCAGCCTCGAAGGCGCTCTGCAACGGGGCAGAGATGTCGAGGGTGGGCAGGCTGTAGAGCACCGCGTCCGCATTGCCGCCCTTGTTCGCGATCACCCAGTCCGCCAAGAGTTTTCCGTTCTGGTGGCTCAGATCCGCACCAAGGTAGTTGAACGTGATTCCGTACGGCTTCACGTCCTTGTTGATTTGGAGTGAGACCAATTTGACGCCGGCATCAGACAGCGCCTTGAGACCAGCGCCGAACAGGGCCGGGTCGATCGCGCCGAGGAGGACGGCGTCGGGTTTCAGCCCGAGCGCGCTCGACGCGGCGGCCTGCGCTGTCTGTGCCGTCGCACCGGCGTTGACCACGGTCAGTTTGCCGCCGATCGCCTGGACCGCCCCCTGCAACAACTTGCCCACCTGGGCGCAGATGGGTGTCGAACACTGCAGATAGGCGAACGTCGTGCCCGCCGGGAGTTTCTGCGGCAGCGGGTCGGTCACCGGAAAGTCCGTCGGTTGGCTCTTGTAGGGGGCGATCGCTGCGTTGGCCGCTGCGACATTCGCGGCCTGCGCCGACCCCGAGCCTGCAGAGGAGCCTGAGCCCGACGAGGAACTGCAGGACGCGATCGACACGACCGCCAGCGCCGACACGCAGGCTGCGGCCGTCCGCCACGCCGCAGGGTGGCGACCGCGCCCTCCCGCACTCCGGGCCCCGGTCTGAGGACGGGTCGTCGGACCCGCGCCACTCAGTTCCGCAGATCTTCCTCGGTCGGCGCTACCGCGCCATAGGTCACCGATCATTGCGAGCATGCTCTACTCCCTGTTGTTGTGTGTGCTGACGCGTCAATTCACTTACGCGCTGAACCCTGAAACTCGTGGAATTCCCGCCGCACGAACTGCTCGAATGTCGTCGGTGGTCGGCCGAGCAACCACGTGAGTACGTTGGGGTTTCCGATGAAGTCATGACTGCTGTACCGGGAGCTGATGGAACGCAACACCTCGGTCTGGTAAGGGAACTGAACGAGACTTTCGACCCCGAGGGTCGCCTTGAGAAAGGCGGCCGGATCTATCTGCGCGGCATGCACCGCGCGACCCGTCACCCCGGATATGACTCCCGCGAGGTCGTGCGCCGTGTAACGGCCCGGCGCGACGAGCTCGTAGGTGGCACCCGCGTGTGGGCGGGGGTCGGACAGGACGGCCGCCGCTACCTCCGTGACGTCGTCCACATCGACCATGGACTGGTAGCGCTCGAGGGACCAGGAGAGACGGAAGACCCCCTTCACGAAAGCAGGCACGAGTCGGTGGCGCAACATGTAGTTGGCGGGCTGGAGAATTGTGAACTCCAGCCTCGATGACACCAGATACTCCTCGATGTCACGCTTGCTCTGGTGTTGAGCCAGATCGGTGATGATCGCGTGGAGCACCGAGCTGAAGACGAAGTGGCTCACACCTGCGTTCCGTGCGGCGTCGATCGCGGCGAAACCCATCTGCGTTTCTTCGGGATGAAGTGCTGGCCCCACGTAGTACACCTTTTCCACGCCGCGCATGGCGCGGGCCAGCACAGTCGGATCGGTGATGTCTCCGACCACGACGTCAGTCACACCAGCAGCGTTAAGGGTTCGCGCTGACTCGTCGGAGCGAACGCAGGCGCGAAGCTCACCTCCAGTTGCCAACAGCTTGGGGATCAGCAACTTGCCCTGGTTACCGTTCGCGGCGGTTACGAGTATCACTGTCCAATCCCTTCCACAACTCCTGTGCCGCCTCGGCCCACACAACGTCGGCTCGCGTGCAGCGCGACTACCTCGCCGCGAGCGCCTTCCAGAACCCGGAGCCCGCCACCGCTGCGTTCAGCAATGAGCGAATATGTCGTCTCGTCGTCTCGTCGTCTCGTTGCGTCGAGGCTTTACGTTGACGCGCTCATCGAATCGGGCGTAGCCCGAGAATCAGTGACTTTGGGTTGCGGGGTCGGCGCGAAGCGGTCCAAGGTGGTGATCCCCGCAACCTTGTGCGGCTCGCTGCCGGCCATCAGCCGGCCGTAGTTCTCGGAGAGGGCCTCGAGGTTGAGCGCGCCGTGCAACGTGATGACGCGCGCGTCGCGCCAGGCCCGCTGGATGGGTTCGGTCTCCATGATTGCGGTCGATCCGGAGTTCCTCTGGAGGAGCTCGATCGCCTCCGAGCACCATCGGGCCGCGTAGGCCGTCTCGAGGAGAACTCGGGCGCTGAACTGCTGCATGTAGTCCGGGCCGGCCGGGGTGCCGGCCGCAGCGAGCGCGCCCAGTCGGTCCGTCTCCTCGGCGTTGGCGCGGGTCATCAACATTGCCGCCTGGATCTTGGAGTGCACCTCAGCGAGCATCAGATGCGTAAGCGGTGCCTCGAGCTGGTTCTTGTAGGTGGTGCCGCGGATGGGTCGGCCGGCGGATCGCTCGAGGAACCGCTCCAGCGCACCCTGGGCGAGGCCGATCGACATCCCGGCCATCGTGGTGAACGCCCAGCCGAGGTTGGGCACCTTCCACAGCGACCCCGCCAGGCCGCTGTCCAGGGCCCCCCCGGCGATGTCGCGGAAGTCGACGCCGCGGTAGTCGGGAACAAAAAGCTCCTCGCCCGCGAGGGTGACCGAGACACTGCCGGTGCCTCGCATGCCGGCGACATGCCAGTCGTCGAGAAACCGGAGCTCGTCGCGGGGCACCTGGGCGGCGACGAGGTAGGGCCCGTCGCCGTCGTCGGCAATGCACCCCAGGTTGGTGAAGGGCGCCCACAGCGAGCCGGTGGCGAAGGTCCAGGGTCCGCCCGAGAGCACCCAGCCGCCCTCGACCCGCCTGGCACGCCCGCGGGAGGCCGGGAAGTGGCTCGAGCCGGCGACTCGAGGCCCGACCCAGTCCGGACCGTAGACCTCCTCGATGACGCGAGGGCCGCAGCCGGCGGGGATCCAGTTCGTCGAGGCGCCCCCCCACACGATCCAGCCGCACGAGCCGTCCCACTTGGAGGCCTCGACGACGATGTCGAGCTGTTGGCGCACGGTTAGCTCGTCACCGCCGTGCTCGGCGGGACTGGCGATGTCGAAGGCGCCCGTCGCGGCCAGGTCGGCGATGGTGTCGTCGGAGTGACGGCCCGCGCGCTCCGCGGCGAGCCCACGCTCGCGCAGGGTCGGCCCGAGGGCGCGGATGTTGTCCAGTACCGCCGCGGCGCGGTCGGCGCTGGTACGCGTCGTTGTCATCGTCATCGTCATCTCCAGTGTTGTTTCATGCGAGTCGTTGGTGGTGGACGTGGCGCCTGTGGTGTGTTGCTGCCCAGTTGGTCAGGCTGGCGACACGATCGGTAGCTGCACGTAGCTGGGGCGGTCGGGTCCGGTGTAGACGGTGTTGCGGGCACCGTCGTGGTAGCTCGGGTCGTAGGCGCGGACCGGGATGCCTGCGGGGGTGTAGGGCTGGATGTCGATGCGCAGCCGGGAGCCCGCCCGGACGAGCGCGGTGCTGGGGTAGAGCCCCACCTCGATCGGCACGACCTCGTCGGGCTGCAGCGGCCGGTGGTCGGCCTCGGCGTGGGTGTGCACCGGCCAGTAGTCGGTGGACCGGGCTTCGTCCAGTGCCCGCCGGGACACCTTGAGCTGGCCGTGCCCGACCGGGTGGATGTGGGCCGGGTCGATGGGCAGCACCACCGACTCGTAGCGGACCTCTCGGTCGTGCTCGTCAACGACCCGCAGGGACACGAACACGTCCATGTCGGTGCTGGTCGAGGACACCCAGAGGCCGACCTTCATGTAGCCGGCCAACGTCAGGTCCTCGCCCAGGGGCTCGCTGACGAAGGAGACCCCCGTCGACCAGCGCGGGGTCCCGCCGACGTACCCGGTCGGGGCCGGGATGGGCTTGCCGAGGTCGAGGGAGGCGTCGTAGGCCGCGCGCTGCTCGTCGGCGGGCAGGTCCTCGACGATGCGGAGGAGATCGCTGCGGTTCACGTCGCCGGTCCAGTCCGAGGGGCTGGCGTCGAGGTACCAGCGCCGGTAGGTGGTGCGCGCGATGGGCCACTCCTGCTCGTGCAGCACCTGGTGAGTGCCGTTGCCCGTGCGGACCTGGACCCGGACGGGCGGGGCGTCCATGACGCCGTTGTCCTCGCCCTTGAGCCAGTGGTCGAAGAACTGCTGGTGCTCGGCGATGGAGGACTGCTGGTAGCTGCCGGGGAACCAGGCGTCGACGAAGTCGAAGCGCCTGGCCGAGGCCCCGGTGGAGTGGATGTAGGTCTCGCTGCTGCCCAACTGGTGGATGGTGACCCCGGTCTGCGGGCCGACAATCCAGACGGGGGCGGCGGCCTTCGCCAGCTCCGGTCGCATGAAGATCGACCCCTTCGGGCCGCTGCTGGGACAGCACGACGCCGACATCAACTCCTGGCTGGACACCCTGTGAGCCTCCGTCGGGACAGTGTCAGAGGCATGGCCCCCGCCGAGGGTGAGTTGCGTTGGGAGACTGCGTCGGCGGCGACGCGCTGGCCTCGGAGGTCGACATCCGCCAGCCCGTCGAACGGGACGCGCCACCGTGGAGCTTGAAGGAATGGCTGACCTACCTGCGGTGGGCGGCAACTGAGCCCAACGGAGCAGAGCCCGACACCGTCGAGACCCGCCCGTTCGCTGGCTGAGCCGCGTCGCGCAGCAGTGGTCCGGTGTCGCACAACCCGGTGCATCCCCCAGCGTTGGAACGCCCGCACCCCGGGGCGCAGCTACGGTTCACCGCCGCCGCGCCCGCTGCGAGGACCGCATCCGCGTCGCCAAGGACACCGGGATGTCCAACCTCCCGCTGCACGGCTTCGCCCAAAACCAGATCTGGTTAGCCATCGTCGCCCTGGCCGTGGAACTCACCGCCTGCCTCCAGATGCTCGCCCTGACCGACCCGCCCGGCCATCAGCCGCGATTCACGCCGAACGCGGAGACGGTGTCACCGACGCGCAGCGTGTCGAAAAATGCCTCCGAGGCCGCAGCCGACAGATGCACGCAACCGTTCGACTCGACCCGTAGTGATCCCTCGTGAAAGGCGATGTCGCCGTTGAAGAACACCGAGTTCGGCATCGGAGCGTCGTTGAACAGGGAAGACTTGTGGTTCTTGTCACGCCAGAAGACCGTGAACTCGCCTGCGGGTGTGCGCTCTCCCGCCTTTCCCGAGGTGATCGGCACCGGCCCGTAGGTGGTCGTCCCACCCGACTGCAGCCACGCAGTGTTGTGGGTCAGATCAATGCACGCCGACGCGGACGGGGAGCACGACGCAGCTGGCGTGGCCGACGCAGCGGGCGCAGTAGCAATCGAGGTGACGACACCCGCACCCATCGCGGCGGTGACAAACAGACCTTTCAGTGACTTGTGCACTGTGATTCCTCCAAACAATTGGTGGAAATAGGTCGATAAGCATAGCAGATTGGCGCTTCAGACCAATAAGCTCACGCAAATAGCCGTGTTGACCGCACAGCAGCGTGCAGCGGCTACCATGGAGAAGAGCACGCCGCGACATGCTGCTGCTCAGAACCTGTGCGCGCACCAGCCTCCCCTCTTGCCGCGCCCCGCCGCAGCCGATTCACGGCTGACGCAGCGGGTGCGCCACACGGGTGGACCGGGTCAACCAGATCCGTCACGTGCGTGCTGGCCCGAGAGAGGCAAGACCGCTGAGTATTTCGGAGAACACCACATCCACCACCGACCCCGTCGCACTCGAGCACAGCCCGGATGGCGTGCCCGCGGTCGACGACGTGTCGCACCCGTTGACCGGCGACGCCCCAGTGGCCGCCGAATCCGCCACCTTCGCCGAGCTGAGCGTGCGCGAGGAGATCGTCCGCGCGCTCAGCGAAGCAGGTATTGAGCGCACCTTCGCGATCCAGGAGTTGACGCTGCCCCTGGCGCTGGCCGGCGACGACCTCATCGGTCAGGCCCGCACCGGCATGGGAAAGACCCTCGGCTTCGGTGTGCCGCTGCTGCACCGCATCACCACCGAGGGTTCCGGCACCACCGCGCTGGACGGCACGCCCCGCGCCCTGGTGGTTGTTCCCACCCGTGAGCTGTGCCTGCAGGTCACCCAGGACCTCAAGGACGCCAGCAAGCACCTCGGCATGCGGGTTCTCTCCATCTACGGCGGCCGGCCCTACGAGCCGCAGATCGCCGCCCTGCAGAAGGGGATCGACGTCGTCGTCGGCACCCCGGGCCGACTGCTCGACCTGGCCCAACAGGGCCACCTGGTGCTGGGCAAGATCGGCGTCCTCGTGTTGGACGAGGCCGACGAGATGCTCGACCTGGGCTTCCTGCCCGACATCGAGCGAATCCTGCGCATGGTGCCGGACAAGCGTCAGACCATGCTGTTCTCCGCCACCATGCCGGGGCCGATCATCACCCTGGCCCGGGCGTTCCTCACCCAGCCGACGCACATCCGCGCCGAGGAGCCAGACTCCTCCGCCGTGCACGAGCGCACCACCCAGTACATCTACCGCGCCCACGCGATGGACAAGGTGGAGATGCTTTCCAGGGTGCTGCAGGCCCGCGACCGTGGACTGTCGATGATCTTCACCCGCACCAAGCGCACCGCCCAGAAGGTGTCCGACGAGCTGGCCGAGCGTGGCTTCGCGGTGGGGGCCGTGCATGGCGACCTCGGCCAGGGTGCACGCGAGCAGGCCCTGCGCGCCTTCCGCACCGGCAAGATCGATGTGCTCGTAGCCACCGATGTCGCTGCACGCGGGATTGATGTCACAGATGTGACACATGTCGTGAACTACCAGTGTCCCGACGACGAGAAGACCTACGTGCACCGCATCGGCCGCACCGGCCGCGCAGGCAAGACCGGCGTCGCGGTCACCTTGGTGGACTGGGACGACCTGCCCAAGTGGCAGCTCATCGACAAGGCGCTCGGCCTGGACATGGCCGAGCCCGCCGAGACCTACTCCAACTCGCCGACGCTGTTCGCCGAGCTCGATATCCCCGACGGGGTGAGCGGACGGCTGCCCCGAGCCTCGCGCACCAGGGTGGGCCTCGGCGCCGAGCAGGTCGAAGACCTCCCGGCCGCACGCGGAGCCCGCGGCCGCCAGCAGAGCGGTCCGCAACGGGACAGCCACGTTGAGGCGGAGCACAAGCCGAGCAGCGGTCGCAGTCGCGGGCCACGCAAGCGCACACGCGGCGGGTCGTCGGCGAGCACAGCGCCCGAGCACGCCGAGGCCGCCAGCCCGGCTGCGGCGACGACCGGTTCCGGGGACGTCCCGCGGCGCCGACGGCGCAGGCGTGGCGGGTCCGGCCAGTCGGCGTCGACGGACAGTTCCGCCAGCACGGACTGATCCGCCCTCGTGATTGCCCCGGAGCGGCGCTCGCGGCGCGACCTCGCCGCCGCCGCAGCGATCGTGCTGGTGATCGTGGTGGTCAGCGGGTTGTTGTGGGGGCGCAGCGAGGCTCGGTCGACGGAGTCTGTGCCAGCCTCGGTCCCGGCTCCCGCGCTGACCCCCGCCACCGGCATCCCCGCGTCCCTCATCCAAGCGTGGCAGGTGCCCTCTGCGGCCACCACGGCCCCAGTCGTAGTGGGGGCAACGGTGGTGACCGCTGACGGCTCGCAGGTCAGCGGACGCGATCCCGTCACGGGTCGCGTGCTGTGGAGCTACCGGCGGGAGCTACCCCTGTGTGCGGCGACGGGTCAGTGGAACCGGGCGGTCGCGGTCTACCGCACCGACCGCGGCTGCAGTGACGTCACGTCGCTCGAGGGTGCCACCGGAGCCCGCGGGCCCCAACGCGACAGCGAGGCCGATCCGACCGTGTCCCTGGTGGGTGACGGCACCTACCTTGCTTCAGTCGGCTCCACGCGGATGGAGGTGTGGCGTTCAGATTTGGTGCGCACCGTAGAGTTCGGTCGGGTCGACGCACCGATCAACCCGAACTCGCAACCGCGTCCAGGCTGCTCAATCCGCTCGGTCGCCTCCTCCACCCAGCAGGTCGCGGTCGCCTTGTCGTGCCCCGGTGAACAGAGCGACCGGCTGTCGTTGCTCAGTCCGGCCCCCACCGACCCCACCAAGCCGACCGAGTTCGGATCCACCCTGCTCGGTGGGACCGGCGCCCGGGTGATCGCCGTCGCCGGCGACCGCACCGCCGTGTACCTACCTGGTCCCGCGCCGAAGATCGGCGTGTACGACAGCTCGGCCACTTTGCTCAGCTCCTACCCACTACCCGACGGTCCGGCAGCGAGCACCCCGCACGGCCTGGTGGAGTCGACCACCAGCACCGCAGCGGTGCGCACCTGGTGGACGGGCTCAGCTGTGCTTGCCCTGCGGGCCGGCGATCTGTCCATCGCCTGGAGCCTGCCCGGCACGCTGGGGCCCGGGGTGGAGACGGCCGGACACCTCCTCGTCCCGGTACCAACGGGGCTGCTCGCGCTCGACGCGGCCAGCGGAGCGCGGGGTAACACCATCCCGGTCGATCGCGGTGCCACCTCGACCGGGCCCATAGCGGTCTCCGTCGCAGGCAGCGTGATCCTGGAGCAGCGCGCCAGCACGGTCACCGCGCTCGCGCCGAGCGGCACCTGAGGGTTGTTCGCGGCCCTCGGAGCGACCTTGGAATACCTCTCGGCGCGGCCGTTCATTCGTCGCTGCGCCCTCAGCTGATATCGACCGTTTGCAGCGGTGTCCCGTTGTCCCAGTGGGCCAGTAGGTTCGTGGCCAGCTCCCGGTAGGCGGCAGCTCCCTTGTTCTTGCGTCCGGTCAACACGGAGCTTCCCGACGCCGAGGCTTCCGCAAAGCGCACGGTGCGCGGGATGGGGGGCGCCAACAGCGGCAGCTGATAGCGGTCGGCTACATCGGCCAGGACGTCCCTGCTATGGGTGGTGCGCGAGTCGTAGAGGGTGGGCAGGACCCCGAGCATGGACAGCTCCGGGTTAGTGATTTCCTGGACGTCGGTGACGGTGCGCAGCAGCTGCCCGACCCCGCGGTGAGCCAAGGTCTCGCACTGCAGGGGCACCAGCACTGCATCACTCGCGGTGAGTCCGTTCAGCGTCAGCACCCCCAGCGAGGGCGGGCAGTCCACCAGCACCACGTCGAAGTCGCCGGCCACCGTGGCCAGCGCGCGTTTGAGCGCGTATTCCCGGCCCGGTCGCATCAGCAGCATCGCCTCCGCACCCGCGAGGTCGATGGTCGCGGGCAGCAGTCGGGGACCCTCCGTCGTGTCCAGTAGGACGGTCGAGGCTGGTACGTCGCCCAACAGCACCTCGTGGATCGAGCCGGTCAACGCGTCCGGGTCGTGGCCGAGGGAAAACGTGAGACAGCCCTGCGGGTCCAAATCGACCAGCAAGACCCGGCGGCCGGCGTCAGCCAGCGCCGCTCCCAGCGAGGCGACCGTCGTCGTCTTCGCCACTCCGCCCTTTTGGTTGGCCACCGCCAGCGTAAACGTCACGGTGCAAATAGTGGCACGTCACCAGCACGCGACGCTGCTTCCCCGCCGTGCGGTGGCGCGCGCCGCCCGCAGCGAGGATTCTTCAACCTATGCCCCAACCCCACAGCAGCTCGGCTCGCTCCGCCGACCTCGGCCTCTTCGGCCCGGACAGCATCACCTGGCGGGTGCTGGCCGACCCGGCTGCGGGGATCGGCGGCCTGCGTGCGCTGTTTCTGCAGGCGCTGCACCCGCTCGCCATGGCCGGGGTGTACGAGCACTCGGGGTACCAGGAGAACTTCTGGCCACGGTTGCGGCGCACCGCGGAGTACGTGAGCACCGTGGCCTTCAGCCCCACCGCCGAGGTCGACGCGGTCGCTGGCCGGGTGCGTCAGATGCACACGCTGGTCCACGGCACCGACGACGTGACCGGACTGCCCTACTCGGCGCAAGATCCCGAGCTGCTGACCTGGGTTCACGTCACCGAGGTGTCCAGCTTCCTCAGCGTTGTGCGACGCGGTGGCCTCGACCTCAGCGATGCAGAAGCGGATCAGTTCCTGGCCGAACAGGTGCGCGCAGCAGAGCTGCTCGGTGCCCACGATGTGCCGGCCGACCGTCAGCAGGTCGCCGACTACCTGGAGCGGATGCGTCCCACCCTGCGCTGCACTGCCGCCACCCGCTCAGCAGCCCGACTGTTGGTGAGCCCGCCGATGCCGTGGCGTGTTCAGTTGCTCACCCCGGCGCGCCCGGCGTGGTCGGCGACCGCCATTTTGGCGTTCAGCCTGCTGCCGGCCTGGGCGCGGCGGATGTATCGGCTGCCTGGCCTGCCGACCACCGATCTTGCTGCCCGGCTGGCGTTGCGCGGGCTGCGGACCGCTGCGCTGCGGCTGCCGGAGCGGATGCGCGTGGGACCACCCGTGCAGCAGGCGCAGGCCCGAGCGAAACAGGCCAGGGACGAACAGGGTGGACTCACGCCCACCACTGGGTCCACAACAGCACCGCGCTGATCGCCAGCACCGCAGCCCCGGCCAGCCACGTGGCCGACCGACCCCGGCGATCGCCCGCCACCTGGATGAGCACGGCGACGGCCGCGGCGGCGACGTGGATGAACACCATGGCGGTCGAAGGACCGGCCACCGAGCGCCATGACGCCAGGACCGCCACCACCACCACGACGAGCGCCAGGACCACCAGGCCACCCGTGAGCACCCCGGACACCCCGCGCACCATCACCGTAGGTCCGGAGACGCGCGGGCTCATGGCGCCAATCCCGCCCACGGGTTCAACTGCGGCGCCGCAGCCATGCCCACCGGGCAGTGCCGTCGGAGGTCACACCACGAGCACTGCGGCCCGGGACTCGGCGGGAACAGCAGATCGGGGTCGCCACCCGCGGTCAGCGTGTCCGAGGCCAACACGATCTCCTCGGCCGCCTCTTCGGCTCGTTGCAGATGGCGGGCCAACGACTCGGGCGTGTGGTCAAACGCGGCCACCTCGCCGCTGGGCAGGTGGTGCAGCTCCACCCGACGGCACGGCTTGCGCAGGGTGCGCCGCGTCGCCAACACGTACAGCGCGAGCGCCTGCGAACCGCGCGCGTCGTCGGTGCCCGGCGCTCGTCGACCGGTCTTGTAGTCCACCACCACCAGCTCGTGTCCATCCGGCGCCTCGGCGTTTCGCCGCGTGTCGATGCGGTCCACCCTGCCCTCGGCGACGATGGTGCCGACCGGGGCCGCCACCCACCGCTCCAGCCCGACGGGGTCGATCTCGGCGGCCGGACCGTCGAGTGCGTCGACATAATCGCCTACCCAGTCCTGGGCGCGCTCGCGGTAGCGCGCCGCTTGCGCTGCGTCGGCGAAACCGCTGTTCTCGCTCACCGCCGACCATGCCTTGATGACCTGCCTGCGCGCATCGTCAGCGGTCCGCGCGGCCGGCGGCTGGTCGAAAAAGCTGCGCAGCGCCGCATGGACCACCGCACCCAGCGTGCTGTGCGCCCAGGCTCCACCCCGCGACGGTGCAGGGCGGTCGAGGTAAGTCATTCGGTAGCGACGCCGACACGACGTCCAGGTGCCCAACTTGGAAGGGGTGACCTTGATCAGCTTGGTGGGCATGCCGTCGAAGCCCAGCTGCTGTGCGCTCACCGGTGCATCCCCACGTCGCTTCGCTCGCTCACCGGTGCATCCCCACGTCGCTTCGCTCGCTCATACGCCCACCGCAAACCCGCGTACCGCGTTGGCGATCAGCTGCACAGCGATCGCGGCCAACAGCAGCCCGGCAATCCGCGCCAGCAGGCTGATGCCGCTCTCGCGTAACAGCCGGATGAGCACGCCGGAAAATCGCAGCGCGAGGAAGAGAATGAGGTGGATGGTCAGGATCGCCGCCGCCAGGGCAAGGTAGGAACTCAGGTTTCCGTTGGCCTGACGGACGTAGACGATCACCGCGACAATCGCGCCCGGCCCCGCCAGCAGGGGCGTGCCCAGCGGCACCAGTGCCACGTTGACGTCCTCGACACTCTGCGGTTTTGCGTTCTCTTTGCCGGTGAGTAGGTCCAACGCGATGAGCAGCAGCAGCAGGCCCCCGGCACCCTGCAGCGCGGGAATGCCGATGCCCAGGTAGCGCAGGATTGCCTCGCCACTCAGCGCGAACCCGGCGATCACCGAGAACGACACGAGCACGGCTTGCCGTGCAGCTCGGTTGCGCGCCGCTGCGCTCTTGCGTCCGACCAGACCGAGAAAGATCGGGATGGTGCCGGTCGGGTCCATGATCACGAACAGCGTGATGGTGGCGCTGAGGTAAAGGGTGACGTCGAAGACGCTCACTGGTACATCCCCACGTCGCTGCGCTCGCTCACCGGTTCATCCCTGCACCACCGGGGTGACGCTCGCCTCGGCGACCAGCCGTTCGTACTGATCCGCCGCCGTGTTGTGGGCGCCGAGCGGCACGGTCTTGTTGCGCCCGTGGTAGTCGCTGGAGCCGGTACGCAGCAGACCCAGCTCGTCGGCCAACTCGCGAAGCCGAGCGCGGTCGCCATCAGAGTGGTCGACGTGGTCGACCTCCAAGCCGCCCAACCCCAGCGGCACCAGCTCGGCGATGGCGTCTTCGCTCAGCGTCCCGCCGCGCACATGTGCCCGGCAATGGGCCAGCACGCTCACGCCGCCTGCCGCGGCAACCAGCTCGATTCCACGCTGAACCGGGACGTCCTCCTTGTGGACGTAGTAGCCGCCGCGGCTGGAGAGCAGGTGGTCGAAGGCAGCCCCCACCGTCGGCACCACCCCGGCCTCGACGAGAGCGCGCCCGAGGTGTGGTCGTCCAGCGGAGGGACCGGCGTTGGCGAGCACGGCCGCCGGATCGATCGGGAGACCGTCGGCGGCCATTCGCTCGGCCATGACCCGCAACCGCCGACTGCGTTCTCCCTGCAGCCGCGCCAGCTCAGCGGCCAACGGCGGGTACGCGGGGTCGAAGAGATAGCCCAACAGGTGCACCGGCACCCGCCCACCGGAGAAAGACACTGCCTCGCAGGACAGCTCCATCCCGCGTACCAGCGCCACGCCTCGGGGTAACGCCTGCACTGCCTCGGACCAGCCGGCGGTGGTGTCGTGGTCGGTGATGGCCAGTACGTCGAGGCCAGCGACTCGTGCGGCGTCGACCAACTCGGCGGGGGTGTCGGTGCCGTCGGATGTGCTTGAGTGACAGTGCAGGTCAATGCGCACAGCGATCAGTCTGCTCCCTTTCGAATCGATACCTCGAGCTCACCGTCCATCGTGCGCAATACACTCACGAGGTGCGGACGGCGCGAACTGTACCGAGTGCCCTCGGCCTGTTGCTTTTGCTTGCCGCGGCCGGCATCCCTTGGCGCAGCAATCAACTCACCAACAAACAGGACAGCCTGTTGGCGATCACCGAGGACTCCGCGGTGCCGCTGGCGCTCTACGTCGCCGCGCTGGTGCTGTGCCTGAGCGCGGTCGGTGTCGCGTTCCTACTATCGTGGCGCTGGCCGCCGCTCGGTGCGGCTTTGCTCGCTGCGGCGGCCATCGTGACTGCCGCGATGGCCGTGCCGCTGCGCACGGTCCGGGCGATCGGGGTGAACGCCGCGGGGAACACTGTCGAACCCGAGGCGTCCGATGCTCTCGCCACCGGCTACTGGCTCGCCGTTGGCGCAGTGGTTGCCGTCCTGCTCACCACTGTGCTCTGCGCTCTCGGCTCCGGTCGGGACTGATGCTCGCTCACGCCTTCGGCTCCGGTCGGCCAGGCTGCTCTCCACCCCGGCTGTCGCCATAGGACCGTTTGGGCACCATCACCTTGCGGCGGAACACGCACACCACAGTGCCGTCCTGCTTGTAGCCCTTGGTCTCGACATAGACCACGCCCCGGTCGTCCTTGGAGTTCGACGGCGTCTTGCCCAGTACCTCGGTCTCTCCGTAGATGGTGTCGCCATGAAACGTCGGCTTTAGGTGCCGCAGCGATTCCACCTCGAGGTTGGCGATGGCTTTGCCGCTGACGTCGGCGACGCTCATGCCCAGCAGCAATGAGTAGATGTAGTTGCCGACCACCACGTTTTTGCCGAAATCGGTGGTCTCCTCGGCGTAGTGGGCGTCCAGGTGCAGGGGGTGGTGGTTCATCGTGATGAGGCAGAACAGGTGGTCGTCGTACTCGGTCACCGTCTTTCCCGGCCAGTGCTTGTACACCGCGCCGACCTCGAACTCCTCGTAGTACCGACCGAACTGCACCGTTGACCTCCCTTGTTCGTGGCCGGGACCGACGGCCCCGTCTCGTCCATTCTGACGGAGCGGTCGGTGCGGCTTCGCCTCGGTACCACCCGACCCGGGTGCTGCGCTGTCATGGCGGCGACATCGGCACGACAGAGAGTAGGGCGCCTCTCGAGCGCAGGCGGAATGGTGGATCACGGCGGTTCAGCCCTTCAGCAGCTCGGCCAGCACGGCGGCCTCACTAAGGTCGGCGTGTTTCGTGGCGGTGATCAACGTCAACGGCCCCTGCGCCGCGAGCTCACGCAGATGAGCGAAGGCATCCGCGCGTTCCGGGTCCTTCAGCTCGTCCCGGTAACGGCTGCCGAACTCCGCGAAACGCTCCGGGTCGTGGGCGTACCACTTGCGCAGCTCCGTCGAAGGAGCCGCCGACTTGCACCACTCGTCGAAGTCGGCCTTCTCCTTGCTCAGCCCCCGGGGCCAGATGCGGTCGACCAGTACCCGGGCGCCGTCGTCGGGTTCTGGCTCGTCGTAGGCCCGGCGGACTCGTACATCGTGCTTGCTCACCCTGTTCCACCTCTCCTCCAGATCAGTAGAGCAGGCTGGGGTCGATCCGGTGCAGGAGCTGCTCCCCGCCCTACAACCCCAACGATGTCGAGTTCACCGCCGCCGAGCGAGCCGCCCTCATTGCCCCGGTCCTCTCGATGACGCTCTCCAGCAGATCCACCCGCTGATGACCGCTTAGCAGCAGCACCACCACAGACCGGACGGCGTTCCCTGCGGAACCGATCATTGTCTTCGACTCGGTCGTGCTGCTCGCATATTGGAAGTCGGACGGCGTGCGATACCCAATTTCAGGAGGCGGCCTGCTGCGGCAGCCTGCCTTGGTGCGGGTGGCGACGTGGAACGTGAACTTCGTGCGCGCGCGGCTGCCGAAGCTGTTGCCGTGGTTGTCGGCGACGGGGCCCGACGTGGTGTGCCTGCAGGAGCGCAAGTGCCCCGCCGGTGAGGTCCGGTCACTGATGTTCGCCGCACTCGGTTATGACGTCGCGGTCCACAGCACCGGCCGCTGGAACGTGGTCGCTCCGCTGTCCAAGGGTGGTCTGACCGACGCCCGGTACGGGCTGTTCGACGAGCCCGACCACCAAGCCGAGGGCACGTTGTAGCCGGAGCGGAGTCCGTTCGCGCTGCTCGGCGACTGCAACGTCGCGCCCACCGACGCCGACTTCTGGGACATCACCGAGTTCAACGGCAGCACGCATGTCACTCCGGCCGAACACGTCGCGCTCGAGGCGGTCCGCGGGGAGGGGCTGGTCGATGTGTATCCCCGTGCTCAAGCACCCTGTGCCGTTCACCTACTGGACTACCGCGCGCTGGGGTTCCCGCACACCCACGGTCAGCGCGTCGACTTTGAGTACGCCGACGCGGCGTTCGCGGCTGCCGTCACCGATGCCTACGTGGATCGCGACCTACGCGAAGACACCGGCGCTTCCGACCACGGCGCCGACGGCACCCCGGTCTGCCTGCGCGACATCTGGCCGAGCAACCACGACGTAATGATCCGCGGCACCTTCGCCAACGTCCGGCTGCTCAACCAGCTGGCACCGGGCACCGGGCACCGAGGGAGGCGTCACTCGCCACCTGCCCGACGGGCAGACCATGCCCATTTTCGACGCCGCCACCCGCTACGCCGCCGACAAGGTGCCGTTGGTCATCCTCGCCGGCGCCGAGTACGGGTCCGGCTCGTCCCGCAACTGGGCCGCCAAGGGCACGCTGCTGCTCGGGGTCAAGGCCGTGCTGGCGACCTCGTTCGAACGCATCCACCGCTCCAACCTCATCGGCATGGGGGTGTTGCCTCCGCAGTTCGCAGCCGCGGAGTCCGTTGAGAGCCTCGGGCTGACCGGCGAGGAGGAGTACGCGATCACCGGGCTCACCGCGAACGGCCAAACCGGTCCCCTACCGAGAGAGGTCACCGTCCAGGCAACCAGCGCTGAGGGCACCACCCGGGGTTCACCACCACGGTGCGCATCGACACCCCTGCCGAGGCCGGCTACTACCGCCACGGCGGCATCCTGCAGTACGTGCTGCGCCAGCTGCTCGAGCGATGATCATGGGTCGAGGCCCTCGATCGCGCTGGGCGTGAGCTCGTCCAGGTCGGCGGCCACGATTCGCGCCAGACTGAGGGCCCGCGCGGAGGGTCGGTAGTCCGGCCGGGGCAGCGCGACCACCGCGAGCCCGGCCGCGGCCGCCGCCAGCAGTCCGTTGGTGGAATCCTCCACGGCCACACAGTGTTCCGGCGACAGGCCCAAACCTCGGACGGCGGCGAGGTAGACATCCGGTGCGGGCTTGCCGCGCGGCACCTCCTCGGTGGAGACGGTGACCGCGAACCGGTGGGTCAGCCCGGCCGCCGTGAGCACGCTGTCGATCAGCGACCGGGGCGAGGAGCTGGCCAACCCCAGCGGCCACCGGTCCCCCAATCGTCCCAGGGCCTCCAGTGCGCCTGGTATGAGCGGTAGGTCCTGGGCGTACCGGTGGGCCATCCGATCCACCACCGCGGTGGCCACCTCCGCCGGTTGCCGGCCGAGTCCCACCGCCTCACTCAAGTAACGCGCCCACTCCGGGGTGCTCATGCCCATCAACCGGTCCTGGGCATCGGACGGCCAGCGCCCGCCGTGCTCTGCCACATAAGCTCGGCGCACCTGCTCCCACACCGGCTCGGAGTCGATCAGCACGCCGTCCAGGTCGAACACCACCGCCTCAATCACCCGGCCATTCTTGCCTACCCGCTGGATACCGGGCGATGAGTGGCTTGCTGCAGAGGCCGCAGATCGCCCGGCAACGGGGTGCTCGCAACAGCTCGACATTGATGCGCGCTGAGAACCGTATTGGTCGTAGGGTGGGGTCATCGATCTATCGTGTGATGTGCATCATAAGAAGCTGCTGGCTTCGGGTTCGTCCGCGGGAGAGGAGCGGTCATGAGCAGCACATCCGGTGCATCACCCACGGTGGAGGAGTCGGTCGGGGGCGGGGAGGACGCGGGAGTTCCCCGTGTCGGTGCCCTGGTGGGCGCGTTCGGGCAGGGGCGGGTCGCCGCCAGCAAGATGGCTCGGTTGGGCCAGGAACTGGCGAACGGCAACCCCACGGCTCACTACTGGGAGGGCGGCAAGCCGGGGCCCGACCCGGAGGAATGGCACGAGAAAGCGACCCGGAGACAAGGTAGCTGGTTGCGGGCCTGGGCCGATTGGGAGGCCAAGCGGACGGGCAGAAAGATTACGGCGAGCACGGCGCCAGGCAGCGACCAGCACCCCCCGCTCGACCCTGCCCCAGGGCTGTATGCGCGGGACCTGCCTCCCTCGTAGCTTCCCGAGGCGATCTCGCCCCGACTGAAATTCAACGAAGACCCCAGGAGGCCAACATGACGGCGATGACTGTGGATCAGACCAGTGGGTCCGATCCCGCGGAAATACACGGAACCAAGCTGAGGGGACGCGTGGCCTTCGTGACCGGCGGTACCGGCGGGATCGGGGCGGCGATCACTCGCAGCCTGGCCAGCCAGGGCGCGTCGGTGGCGGCGGGGTACGGCAAGAACGGTGACCGGGCGAAAAAATTCCTGGCAGATCTCTCAAACGTTGCTCAAGATGGTGCAGAGTTGAGCGTGCACCAGGGCGACGTCGGCAGTGCGACGGACTGTCGGCGGACGGTCCAGGAGGTGATCGACCACCACGGCCGTCTCGACATTCTGGTGAACAACGCGGGTATCACGGTCGACAAGACCGTCGCCAAGATGAGCGACGACGACTGGAATGCCGTCCTTGGCGTGAACCTGTCGGGGGCGTTCTTCCTTGCCCAGGCGGCGCTGGCCCACATGCTCGAGCGCGGTAGCGGACGGATCGTCAACGTCTCGTCGGTGGTCGGTGAGATCGGCAGCATCGGGCAGGCGAACTACACAGCGTCCAAGTCCGGCCTGTTCGGCCTGACCAAGACCCTCGCCCGCGAGGCGTACTTCCAGCTGGCGCGGGCAGGCAAATTGACCGAGGACGGCATCGGAGTCACGGTGAACACCGTCACCCCCGGGTACGTCGCCACCGAGATGGTCGAGTCCATCCCGGAGAAGGTGATGACCCGGATCAAGGGCACCATCCCGGCCGGGCGCCTGGCCCGGCCGGAGGAGATCGCGCGCGTGGTGCACTTCCTCGCCGCAGACGCGTCGGGCTACATCACCGGCCAGGTCTGGAGTGTCAACGGCGGTCTCGACATGTGATGGCGGTGCGATGGACCCGCTACCCGTCAATGCCCTCAACGCGTGTGTGAACGGTGATTCAGCAATGCAGCCCTTTGAGCTCAACAGACACGGGAAGATCATCTTTCCGTCCAATTTTCTGCCCGATCTCGACTTCTCCACGTTCGACAGTCTCGAGCAGCTGGATGCCGTCGTCCGGCGTGACTTCGACACGAAGGCGCCAACGGGCACCGACATCCTCGCGCAGATCGAGAACAGCTCGTACGCGAACAAGTTCGAGCTGATGCGGGACATGGCGTTGAACCTGTTCTGGGCCAATCGTTTTGCCCTGACGATGTATGACGTTCGGCCCACGCGCTGGGCCGACGTGCCGCGCACCCGCGAGTACGTCTTCGTGCCGATCCAGACGCCGTGGCAGGACAGCGAAGCGAAGGTGTCCGCGGTCGAGTCCGCCTATCCGAATCTGCCTGCGCGGTGGGATGCGGCGGTGGAGGACGACATCTTCGACGTCCTCTTCGACGTGTTCGGCCATCGCCGCAACCACGCGACGGAGCTTTCGGCCGTCATACCCACCGTGGCCGCGCTGCTGTCCGATCCAGGTCATCAAACTCTCCGCCTGACCCGGTATGACCCTGATTTCCGCCGGTACAGCTACGCCGAGATGCTCGACTGCAACGAGGATGTGGCGGAGCTCGAGGCCCTACGCCGTTGGTCGATGGTCTTGCACAACCAATATCCCTGGGATCGCGGGAACGCCGCCCTCGTCGAGGTCGGCGAGCTCACGGACGATGACTACGTGGTGGCCTTTCACCCCCGCGACCGCGAGGTGCAGCGCTTCCTCTCCCGGGTCTCCTCCCCGGCGGCGGCCCGAGTCGGCGGGAAGGCTCCGACACCCGAGGCGGTACCGCCCCTTCGCCCCTACCCGGCGATCGACGTGCGCCACGACTTCGCGGTGCAGCCCGCCATCTTGGCCCTCGCCGTCGAACACGGCGAGCAGGTGTGCACCAACGCGGACCTGATCCGCAACAGCGCCTACAACTGGTCACCGATGGCCGCCGAGGAGATCCAGGCCAAGACCGGCATCGAGCAACGTCGCTACACCTCCCGCAGCCTGGAAGAGCTGGCTCTGCAGGCGGCCCGGTCGGCGTTGGAGCAGGCCCGGGTGGGTCCGGCGGAGATCGGGGCGGTCATCGTCTGCACCTGCACCAGCTCCCGGCTCATCCCCTCGATCGCGACGTGGCTCTCCGGTGCGCTGGGCATCCAGCAGACCCACGCCTCGTTCGACCTGGTGGCCGCGTGCGCCGGCTTGAGCTACGGGCTGGCCGAGGCCACCCGCATCCTCCAGCAGGTGCAGCGCCCGGTGCTGCTGGTCTGTGCGGAGAAGTTCTCCGACAAGATCGGCAACGTCCGACCCTCGCGGATGATCTTCGGCGACGGCGCCACCGCTCTCGTCGTGGATGTCGCACCGGCGGGTTCGGCACCGGACATCGAGTACATGCAGACCTACGCCAGTGGCCCGACCAGCCAGGTCAACTCGATCGTCTGGCCCAACCCCGCGTTCGGCAACAACATCACGGTCTTCGGCCCCGAGGTCAAGGCGCTCGCCGGCCGTTACCTCGCACAGATGCTCAATGACATCAAGGCGTTGCCGGACCCGGACGGGGTCGCCGACTCACTGCTGGACAGCATCGAGCTGATCGTGCCGCACCAGGCGAACAAGACCATGGTGATCGACCTCGCGGCGGCCTCCGGGATCTCGGCGGACCGGCTGTACTTCAACATCGAGCAGGTGGGCAACGCCTCGTCGGCGAGCATTCCGTTGGCCATCCACGACGCGGTCCGCGACGGGGTGATCACTACTCCGATGCGGGTGTTCGCTCCGGGTTTCGGCGCCGGTGCGGTGGCCGGCTACGCGGTGCTCCGAATCGATCCGGCCGTCGTGGCACTCTCCCGGGAGGCCGCAACCCCGGCTGGCTCCGGGCCGATACACCCTCCGCAAGGCGCTTCCTCCGCGAACGATGTGGCCCTGGCGTTCGGATGAGCCGGGGACGCAGCACGGTAGCTGACTTCTTCCAGACGGGTGGCCGGTGACATGTTCCAACGAATCGCCGTGGTCAATCGGGGCGAAGCTGCCGTACGGCTGATCAGGGCGGTGCGGGAGCTGAACGCCGAGCACAACTATGGGATCACGACTATCGCGATGCACACGGAGGCCGAGCGCCGCGCGATGTTCGTCCGCCAAGCCGACGAGGCAGTGTGCCTGCGCAGTGGTGGCTCGGCGAGCAGCCCCTACCTCGACCACGGAGAGCTCGAACGCGCATTGCGCGCGGCCAAGGCGGACGCAGCGTGGGTCGGCTGGGGGTTCGTCGCGGAGGACCCGGCTTTCGCGGAGCTCTGCGCCGGTCTCGGCGTGATGTTCATCGGACCGACCGCGGATGCCATGCGCCTGCTCGGGGACAAGGTGCAGGCCAAGCTGCTGGCCGAGCGCGTCGGTGTCCCCGTCGCCCCGTGGAGTGGGGGACCCGTCGCGACCCGCGAAGACGCGCGGCGACACGCACGGGCGATCGGCTTCCCGTTGATCATCAAGGCACGCAGTGGCGGAGGCGGTCGGGGCATCCGCAAGGTCTGGGCCACCGACGAGCTGGAACTTGCCCTGGAGCGCACGCAGGGGGAGGCGGAGCGGTCCTTCGGCGATCCAGTGGTCTTCCTGGAGAAGCTGATCACCGACGCCCGTCACGTCGAGGTGCAGGTCATCGCTGACAACTTCGGCACCGTGTGGGCGCCGGGTGTCCGCGACTGCACGATCCAGCGGCGCAACCAGAAGGTTCTCGAGGAGTCCAGCTCACCGGTGCTCACCACGGAGCAGGCCGACTACCTGCGCGGCGTCTCCAGCGATCTCGTGCGCGCGGCCGGATACCGGGGGGCGGGAACGGTGGAGTACCTCTACCAACCGGCTCAGCAGACCTTCACCTTTCTCGAGGTGAATACCCGACTGCAGGTCGAGCACCCCATCACCGAGGCCACCACCGGGGTGGATCTGGTCAAGCTGCAGATCCAGGTGGCCAGTGGTGAGCCGCTCCAGGGGCCGACGCCGCCAGAATTCGGGCATGCCATCGAGGCCCGCCTCAACGCGGAGGACGCCGACAACGGTTTCGCGCCCGCCCCGGGTACCGTGCAGCTGCTGAAGTTCCCGCTCGGACCGGGCATCCGGGTGGACACCGGCATCGCACAGGGCGACGTCATCCCGCCGGAGTACGACTCCATGGTGGCCAAGGTGATCGCCTGGGGCCGGGACCGCGCTGAGGCACTCGCGCGCTTGCGTACCGCATTGCGCGAGACCACCGTCGTCCTCGACGGGGGAACGACGACCAAGTCCTTCCTGCTTGAGCTGCTCGAACGCGACGAGCTGGTGTCCGCCTCGGCCGACACTGGATGGTTGGACCGGCACGGTGCCGGAACCACGCAGGGCCCCACGTGCGCCGCCGACATCGCGTTGATCGCGGCGGCACTTGACGTCTACGACGCCGAGGAGGCGCTGGAACGGACCGCCTTCCTCGCCTCCGCCCGAGGCGGCAGGCCCCGCGCCGGCCACACCATCGGCCACACCATCGAGCTGAGCTACCAGGGGCAGGCTTACTCGCTCGTCGTGGGCAAGATCGGACCGCACCGGTACCGGGTGAGCGGGGACAGCGGAGTGCTCGACGCGGAGATCGACCGGCTCGGCACGTTCGAGAGCCGATTGGTCTGCGGCGACCGCCGGTTCGAGGTGGTATCGGTGGCCGGCCCTGCGGGCTTCCTCGTCGAGGTTGACGGAATCAGCCACCGCATCAGCCAGGACGAGGCGGGGGTGATCCGTGCCCCCGCTCCCGCCGTGGTGGTGGCTCTCCCCGTCGCGGCAGGCGACGACGTCGACGCCGGCAGCATCCTCGTGGTCCTGGAAAGCATGAAGATGGAAACCGCGGTCCGGGCACCGCAGGCCGGCCGGGTCCGCGAGATCCTGGCCACGGTCAACTCCCAGGTCGATGCCGGCGCCCCGTTGCTCAGGGTCGACCAGGTGACCGAGGAGGCAGTGGCGGAACAGGCGCCGCGGGTGCAGTTCGGCGAATCAGCGCCGGCGGCCGACGAGGACCAACGCACAAAGGCGCTGGCCTCGCTCGCCGCGTTGGGCGCTCTGATCACCGGTTACGACGTGAGCGCCACACATGCCCGTGCGCTCCTCGCCGAGTACGAACGGCTGCGCAGTGACGTGGCCTACGACGACAACGACCTGGTGCAGGCCGAGCTGGCGCTCCTGAACACCTTCGCCGACATCTGCGAGCTCGCCCGTAACCGGCCCACAACGGCCGAGTCCGGGACCGACGAACAGGTCCACAGTCCGCGCGAGCACTTCCATTCTTTCCTGCGCTCTCTGGACACCGCACGGGAAGGACTGCCCAAGTCTTTCCAGGCGAAGCTGGCGCGGGCGCTGCGGCACTACGACGTCACGGTCGCCGACGACGGCACCTTCGCGCAGGGCCCCGAGCTGCAGGAGGCCGTCTACCGGATCTTCCTCGCGCAGCAGCGGATCGAGAACCAGGCCCCGATCATCGCGGCGTTGTTGCAACGTTGGCTCACCGACAACGCCGGTCAGGATGCTGCCGCCCATGAGCTGACCGAGGTGTTGGATCGGCTCATCGTCGCCACGCAGGTCCGCTTCCCCGTGATCGGCGATGTCGCGCGCAACATCCGGTTTCGGTACTTCGCCGAGCCGCGCATCAGGCAGGCCAAAGAGCTGGTGTACGACCAGGTGCGGGGAATCCTCGCGCACCTCGTCGAGGAGCCCAACGCTCCCGACTACGCGCGCCGGATCGAAGACCTGGTGGCCAACACCGAGCCCCTGATCGACCTGCTCGCGCAACGGATCAGCAGGCCCGAGGACGGGCCGGGTCCACTGCTGGAGGTGATTACCCGGCGCTACTACAAGATTCGTCGGCTGCGGGACGTCAGGTCCTTCGAACGAGACGGACGCCAATTCGTCACCGGCGAGTTCGAGCTCCGCGGGCAACAGCTACACCTCATCTCCAGCGTGGCCGATGTCACCGAGCTGTCTGCCGCCCTGACCGCCGTCGGTCGCGTCGCCGCGACGGTGCCCGCCCCAGAGAACCTCGTCATCGATCTCTACCTGTCCTGGGCGGACGCACCCGCGAACGCCGACACCATGTCCACCACGCTCCGTGCCACGCTGCGCGGGCTACCCCTGGCCGGAACCTGCCGACGGGTCACCATCACCGTGTGCAGCGCCCACGAAGCCGACATCCACCAGTTCACCTTCCGCCCCGCCGCGGGAGCGCCGGAAGAGGAACAGGTCATCCGCGACATGCATCCGTTGAGCGGTCAGCGGCTCGAGTTGTGGCGGCTGAAGAACTTCGATGGCACTCGGTTGCCCGCGCCGTCCGACACCTACCTGTTCCACCTGGTGGCCAAGGACAACCCGGCCGACGAACGGCTGGTAGCGCTCGCCGAGATTCGTGACGTCACCCCACAACGCGATGAGGCAGGCCAGATCGCCGCGCTGCCGATCATCGAACGCACACTCGCTGCATGCCTGGACGGGATCCGACGGGCCCAGTCCCAGCGCGGCACCAAGCGCAGACTCGACGGCAACCGGGTGGTCCTCTATCTATGGCCGGTAGTCGAGGTGCCACTGGAGCGGGTTGGTGTCGTGGCCCGCAACTCGGCACCGCTGACGGTGGGGGTCGGCCTGGAGGAGATCACCCTGATGGCCCGCCTGCAGGACAAGCCGGACGCGCCACCCCGCGACGTGGCGTTGCGGTTCTCCTACCGCTCCGGAGCCGGCGTCGTGGTGACGATGACCGAGCCACCGACCGAGCCACTGCTGCCACTGGACGGATACACCCAAAAGGTGCAGCGGGCACGAGCGCGCGGCACCGTCTACCCCTACGAGCTGATCCCGTTGCTCACCGGCAGCGCCGGCACCTTCACCGAGTACGAACTCGACGACAACGGCCGGTTGGTCCCCGTTGACCGGCCCTACGGCCACAACCGGGCAGGGATCGTGGTCGGCGTGGTCACCGCCCCCACCGCCCGTTACCCGGAGGGCATGCGCCGCGTCGCCCTGTTCGGCGACCCGACGAAGGCGCTGGGCACGGTCGCGGAGGCAGAGTGCGCCCGGGTGGTCGCCGCGATCGACGTGGCCGAGGAGATGGGGGTGCCGGTCGAATGGTTCGCGCTGTCCTCGGGTGCCACGATCGCGATGGACAGCGGGACCGAGAACATGGACTGGGTATCGCGTGGCCTGCGCCGGATCATCACGTTCACCCAGGGCGGCGGCGAAATCAACGTCGTGGTCGCCGGCATCAACGTCGGCGCACAGCCGTACTGGAACGCCGAAGCCACCATGTTGATGCACACAAAAGGCATCCTGGTGATGACCCCGGACAGCGCGATGGTGCTGACGGGCAAAAATTCCCTGGACTACTCGGGTGGAGTCTCGGCCGAGGATAACTTCGGCATCGGCGGGTACGACCGGGTGATGGGCCCCAACGGACAGGCCCAGTACTGGGCACCCGACCTCACCGCGGCCGTGGAAATCCTGTTCGAGCACTACGAGCACGCCTACGTGGCGCGGGGTGAGCGGTTTCCCCGGCGCGCGGAAACGACGGATCCCCTCGATCGCGATGTCCGCAGCTATCCGCATGTGCATCCCTCGAGCGACTTCACCACGGTTGGGGACATCTTTTCCGCCGAGGCCAACCCGGAACGCAAAAAGCCGTTCGACATCCGCACCGTGATGCGTGCGGTGGTCGACCAGGATCACCCGGTGCTCGAGCGTTGGGCCGACATGGTGGGCGCCGACACTGCGGTCATTTTCGATGCGCACTTGGGTGGCTACC